>Ga0302311_10002255_pt1 | contig 21994 bp, 17 predicted proteins | sample III_Palsa_N1_3_FD_200449 | JGI IMG/M metagenome (GOLD analysis project Ga0302311, IMG submission 200449) | Peat permafrost microbial communities from Stordalen Mire near Abisko, Sweden - III_Palsa_N1_3 | ecosystem: Environmental > Terrestrial > Soil > Palsa > Peat permafrost | place: Sweden... | reverse complement strand
GCGCGGTTTGGGCTGGCTTTTCGAGCCCGAGTTCGAAGCGCATCATGAAGTCGACGTAAGCGGGGTGGTTCTGCTGCAGGGCGGCGAGGACGGGCGCTGTGGCCTCGCGTGGGACGGAGTACTGGTCGAAGATCTGGTAGATCTCTTCGGCTTCGTCGTCGGGTCGGGTGATGACCTCGGTCTGCTCGCGCTTCAGCTCGGACGAGTAGTGTTCTGCGTCGCCGCGCGCAGCAAGGTAGCCGCCGAGACCCATGGCGATGGAGCCGGCGGCGATCTCGGCCAGGCCCGCGAGTACGATGATGTGCGCGCTGGCGACGGCGCCGGAGAGTCCCGCTGCCAGCGCAAAGGGGACGGTAAGGCCATCGGAGAGGCCGATGACCACGTCGCGAACGGATTCGCTGGACTCGAAGTGTCCCTCGACGTGAGGGTGGACGTGTGCGGCGTGGGCGATGTCGTGCATGGCGGGAGTGTAAAGCATAGCAGCGGCAAGTGGTGAGCAATAAGAGGTAAGCAGATGGATCATCAGAGACTTACCGGCCCGCTGCGCACTCAAGCTCTGCCCGGACCACGTGTGGTGTTGGCAGTCGGACACATCCGGAAATTATTCCAGCCTGCTCGCGTCCTTTGTTCCCGGCTCGCCGTCTGTACTAGCAGACACCTGCCAATTTGAGACGGGGCAGAAGGACGAGCAATGAGAAGGTTTTCGTGGACGGGCGTTGTTGTTGTAGCGAGTTTGTTGCTTACTTTGGAACTGCGTATGCAGGCCCAGACCGGTGGCCAGATGACTGGTGGCCAGATGAGCGGCCAGGGACGCGGAGGCGGTTACGGAGGGCGAGGCGGCGGGCAGCCGGTGCAGGGAACGGTAACCGTGGCGAGCGGCAACAAGCTGACCATCAAGACTGACGCGGGCGACTCGTATGACATCACTCTTGGCGACAGCGCGCGGGTGATGGAGAACGGCCAGGCGATCAAGCTGAGCGACATCAAGCCGGGCGACAGTGTGATGGCGATGGGCCAGGTGGACGCGACTAAAAAGACCGTCGAGGCCAGGATGGTGAACGCCACGGACGCGGCCACTGTAGCAAAGGCCAAGGAGAATCTGGGTAAGACGTACATCTCAGGCCGAATCACCGCAATCGACGCGGACAACTTGAAGATCACCGTGATGCGGCGCGACAACGTGAGCCAGGTAATCGCGGTGGATGACGGGACATCGTTCCAGCGCGGCAACTCGGGGGTTGCGGCTGACTATGCAGCGGCCGGCGGCTCGACCTTTGGCGGCGGCATGAGGATGGGGGGAAGGCAGGGTGCGCAGGCTGCACCGCCCGCGCCGGAAAGCATCACCCTCGCCGACATCAAGGTTGGAGATGCCGTGATGGCGACGGGAGCGTTGAAGGGTGGAACGTTTACGGTTTTGAAGATGGGCGTATCCGAGCCTGGAGCTGGACCAGGCGCAGCCGGCGGACAGCGCCGCCGCGGAACAGACGACCAGGCAGCACCGCCGGTTTCTGCTCCGCCGGCTCCGGCAGCACCCCCGCAACAGTGAGCAATATCGCGTGAGGTTGTGCGCATAGGAAGCCGTTTTTGTCTCTGAAGGAAGTTGCGGTGGTTTGCCCGGTCGAAGAGTTGGCCCATTGGATGTGGGTTGTGGATGCGACGCAAGGTTTCGATCGGTTCAGGTTCGGTCAGTCTAGTCCCAGGAGTGTGCTTGTGCAGCCAGTGAAAGCGATGAAGCGGTTTTGGGTGGTGGCAATGGGTGCGATGCTTCTGGCCGGCGCCGGCGGTTCGGGCGCGACGGCCGGTGCGCAGGCGACTGACCCTACCGCGACGCAGACCCCGGCTGCTCCGGCCGTCCAAACCGCGCCTGCGCCTGTAGCTCCAGATGCAGCGCCCGCAGCGCCTGCGCCTGTGCCAAGCGTAGCTGCAGCGCCGCAGGGCGGGAACATCAAGGGCACGGTGAAGGCGAGCGGAGTGCCGCTGCCCGGCGTCGCGGTGACGGCAACCAACACGCTGACCGGCAAGAAGTATGCGACCACCACCGACGTCGACGGCGCGTTTGCGATGGCGGTGCCGAAGAACGGCCGCTACGTGGTGAAGACCGAGTTGACTGGGTTTGCGACGGTGACGCAGGAAGTGATGGTGAATGCGTCCAGCGAGAACGGAGGCCTGCCGATGCAGACGGCGGAGTTCAAGATGGACCTGGCGTCGCGGGTTGAGACGCCGGCGGCTACTCCAACCGTCGCGACTGGAAACAGACCCGCGGCCCCCGGTACAAGTCCGGGTACGACCGTTGTTCGGCCCGCGGCGACCGGAGGAACTACAGCAGTTGCGCGAGTGGGACGTGGCACTCAGGCACTGGCCGTACAGAGCAGCGAAGATACCGATCTATCCGATGCCACGGCAAACGAAGGCAATGCCGGGGCGCAACTGCCGTCGCTGGCGACGGGCGGCGATGACGGGTCGTCTGCCGCGGCTGACTCGATCGCGGTGACCGGACAGCAGGGCCAGACCAACGGGCTGGCCGGATTCAGCCAGGACGATCTGCAGAACAGAGTTCAGGACATGCAGCGGAATGGCATGACCAACGGCGATATCGCGGGAGCATTTCAAGGCGCCATGGCTGGCCAGGGATTCGGTGGCCCCGGCGGCGGCTTTGGCGGACCGGGTGGAGGTTTTGGTGGTCCCGGCGGTGGGGGTCCTGGTGGCGGCTTTGGGGGCGGGGGGGGGGGGGGGGGCGGGGGTGGTGGGGGCGGAGGTGGCGGTGGCCGTGGCGGTGGAGGAGGCGGCGGCGGATTCGGCGGTGGCGGCTTTCGGGGTCAGAACCCCAACGCGTGGCACGGACGAATCTCATATACCGGCTCAGACAACGCGCTGAATGCGGATAGCTATTCGGTTACCGGCACGCCTGTGCCGAAGCCGTCGGGCGACCGCAACACGCTGGTTGCCAGCTTTACCGGCACGCCATTTATCCCTCACCTGCTGGCGGCGAACCCGAAGCAGTTCGTCTTCCTCAGCCTGCAGGCTACGCGCAATACATCGCCGTCGACCATCCAGACGGTCGTGCCCACGGTGTTGGAGCGGCTGGGTGACCTGACCCCTGGATCCCAGGCGGAGAAGGTGGTTACCGGACAGCAGTATTTCGATCCTTATCATCCCGGGCAAACGTACGGGCCATCGAACACCACGAATCCTTGCAGCGTGCAATTGCTCGCGCTGTACACGGGGGGCAATGCTCCCTCGGCTTGTATTCCTGCGAGTGAATTGAGCTCGCCCGGTCTGGCGTTGCTGAACCTCTACCCAGCGCCCAACATTGCGCCGACGCAGACTGGCGATAACTATCAGATCAATGTTCCGGGCACGTCGGACTCGTCACAGATCTCGGCGCGGTACAACCGCAGCTTTGGTGCGGCGCCCGCGCGCGGACAAAATCGCCAGGTCAGGCAGCAGACCCGGCAGCAGACTCGCAACGCGCCTCCGGTGTTGCGTCAGAGCATCGCCGAGAACTTCGCGTATTCGCATTCGGCAAGCGCGGCCGAAAGCTTCTCGCCGCTGCTGGGTGGAAAATCGCTGACCGATGGGTACAGCCTGTCCAGCGGCTACACGGTGGGCTACGGGCGGCTGAACAACTCGCTCACTCTGGGCTGGAATCGCTCGCGAGCGACAGCGTCCAACTACTTCACCTATGGAGCTTCGAACCCGGCGACCACGGACGGGATTTACGTGGGCCAGCCAAGCATCTACAGCAACCCGTTCTACTTTGGTGTGCCGTCGGTCAGCCTGACCGGGATTAAAGCGGGGCTCAGCGACGCGACTCCGAGCAACACGGTGAACCAGACGATCTCGCTCACGGAGCAGTTGCGCTGGACGCACAAGCGGAACAACATCTCGTTCGGCGCGGATTTCCGGCGCATTCATGCGGACTCGATCGGCGGGACGAACGTTTTGGGGTCGTTCACCTTCTCCGGCTATTCGACGGAAAACCCATTGGCGCAGGCCTGCAACCCGAATACGGACGCACAGAAGTGCACGGAGTATGGGACTTCGGGTTCGCCCGTTGCGGATTTGCTGCTCGGCTTGCCGCAGCAGACCGGAATTACGGCGGGGCTCAACAAGATCTATCTGCGCGGCAATTCGTGGGACGCCTACGCGACCGACGATTGGCGCGTAAAGACCAACATCACCTTCCAGTACGGCATGCGCTGGGAGTATTTCTCGCCCTACTCGGAGAAGTACGACCGGCTAGTGAACCTGAACTTGACCGGCAGCGGCACCTCGCTGGGGATCTCCAACGTGTGCGGGACGCAAGCGCCCGCGGGGTCGCAGGTGGGGGCATGCGCCGCTGTGACGCCGGGAACGCTGGTTCATCCGGACAAGGCGCTGTGGGCGCCGCGTGTTGCGGTCGCGTATTCGCCCAAGTTCAAGTTCACGAAGAACACCGTAATCCGCTCCGGCTACGGCATCAACTACAACACCGGGGCGTATGCAGGCTTTGCCAAGAAGCTGGCGTTCCAGCAGCCGTTCGCGATCACGCAGACCAACACGCTGAGTACGCCGAGCAGCCCGACCACCTGCACTCCGACGAATATGTCGCTGAACATCAAGTATCAGAGCTCGACTGGCTTCAACTGCTCGACGCAGACGACGCAGAGCAACTTCGGCGTCGACCCCAACTACCGCTTGGGCATGGTCCAGGTTTACAACTTCGGCATCCAGCGAACGATTCCGCAAGGCATTGTGCTGAACCTCGACTACACCGGCGCATCCTCGTTCAACCTGGACATGCTGCGCGCTCCCAACCGGAATGCGGCCGGGATACTCAACTCGAGTTCGGGGCAGTTCACGTACGAGGACTCGCTTGGCTACCAACGCTCGAACGCGCTGGCGTTCAATGCGCGTCAGCGGATGCACAAGGGTATCTCGCTGCAGGCGACGTACACTTACTCGCATTCGATCGACGACGCGTCTTCGGTGGGAAGCAGCGGATCGGGTACGATCGCGCAGAACGACCAGAACCTGAGCGCGGAGGAGAGCAACTCGACCTTCGACCGGCGCCACACGCTGAGCGGTAACTTCGTCATCGAGCCGCCCTTCGGGCCAAACCGAGCCTTCCTGAACAAGGGCGGCGTGATGGCGAAGATCTTCGACGGATACTCGATCTCCGGCAACTTCACGTTCGCGTCGGGCAACTTCGCGACCCCGACCTTCGCCAATACGGCGGCTGAAATCCAGGCGGGCGCGGCCAGTTCCCTGCGGCCAAACCGCGTGCCGGGGCAGTCGATTCATGGAGCACAGAACCACCTCGAGTGGTTCAACACGGCGGCATTTGCGGGGCTTTGCAGCTCATACGTATCTCCCCAGGTGCCGCCGCCGAACTGCCTGGCTCCGGCGACCTACGGCAACGCGTCGCGCAACTCCATCGAGCTTCCGGGAACGGTGTCGCTCAGCGGCTCCCTCTCGCGGACGATCTCACTGGGCGAGACGCGCGGCATCGAGATGCGGCTGAACGCGAACAACGCGCTCAACACTGTGCAGTACTCCGGAGTGGACACGCAGGTGAACAGCTCGACGTACGGCCAGGTAACCTCGGCGACGGCGATGCGATCGCTTACGTATATGTTGATGTACCGCTTCTAAGAGCCAGTGGTAGTTGGTAAGTGATAAGAGCGGTTGAGGAGATTTCGATGCGGCGATTGATAGCGGCGGTTCTGGTAGCAGGGATGGCGATCTCGCCGGCGGGTGTTCCGTTGCCGGCCGTGGCGCAGCAGGGTGGAGGAGGCATTACCACCATTGTTGCCAACGTCAACCGCGTGCTGACCAACGTCGTGGTGCGCGACAAGAAGACGGGCGCCCTGATCAAGGACCTGAAAGCGAGCGATTTCCAGATCTTCGAGGACAAGAAGCTGGAGAAGATCACCACCTTTGATTATCAGAATGTCGACCAGGCCGTCACGCTGGCGGAAGCAACGACTGTGTCGGGCGCGTCGACGACCAAGAAGAAGACCATCGCCGACATTGTGAACAATCAGTTCGCCGCCGCGCCGGACGAGTTGAAAGATCGCCGTCTGATCGTGATGTTCTTCGACCTCAGCAGCATGCAACCGGAAGATGTCACCCGCGCGGTCGACGCGGCCAAGGACTACATCAACAACCACATGGCGCCGGCGGACCTGGCGGCTTCCGTCAGCCTGGTCTCCGGCCTCAGCATGGACCAGGACTTCACCAACGATAAGGGCGCTCTGCTGGCCGCGGTCAGCAAGTACGATGGCACCGAAGGCTCTGGGTTCGACTCGGGCAGCGAAGGAGGCGGTACCGACGGCACCTCGGACGACTCGTCCAGTTTCGTCGCCGACGACAGCGAATTCAACGCGCTGAATACCGACCGCCAGTTGTACGCAATCCGTACCATCTGCAAGTCGATGGAAAAGGTCGAGCAGAAGAAGAGCATGTTGTACTTCTCGGGCGGCCTCACCCGCCAGGGCATCGAAAACCAGGCCAGTATCCGCGCCGCGACCAACGAATGCGTGAAGGCCGATACCGCGATGTACGCAGTCGACACGCGCGGCCTGCAGGCGCTGAACCCGGTGGGCGATGCGTCCAAGGGCAGCATCCGCGGCACGTCGGCCTACAGCGGCGCCGCCATGCAGAGCCAATTAAACTCCAACTTCAGCTCGCAGGAGACGCTGGGCACGCTGGCCAGCGACACCGGCGGCAAGCTGTTCGTGGATTCCAACGACTTCGGTCCGGCATTTCAGCAGGTGCAGCACGATACCGAGGCGTACTACATCATCGGCTTCCGCTCCACCAACCCGGCGCGCGACGGCGGCTATCGCCACCTGACCATCAACCTGATCAACCATCCCGATGCGAAGCTCGAGTACCGCCCCGGCTACTACGCGCCGGCGGACTTCCAGCACGCCAAGAACGAGGACCGCGAACTCGCGCTGACCGAGCAGATGCGCAGCGACGTGCCCGCCACCGACGTTTCGGTGTACCTGCAGGCGCTCTACTTCCGCCTGGAGGATGGCAAGTTCTACATTCCCATCTCGGTGGTAGTTCCCGGATCGCAGATCAACGCGGTCACGGTGAAGGACAAGGACAAGGCCACCATCGACTTCCTCGGGCAGGTGAAGAATGCGCAGGGCATCGCGGTGGGTCAGGTGCGCCAGACCGTGCCGCTGACGCTCGACGCCAACCAGCAACTGCAGAAGAGGAACGTGCAGTACTCCACCGGCTTTACGCTGGCGCCGGGCAAGTATCACGTGAAGTTTGTGGTGCGCGAGAACCAGTCCGGCAACATGGGCAGCTTCGAGACCGACATCCAGGTTCCGGACATGAAGAAGACGCCGCTGAAGCTCAGCTCCATCGTGATGTCGAGCCAGCGCACGCCGGATAAGGACAAGAAGCCGGTCGATCCGCTGGTGCGCGATGGGATGGCGTGGGTGCCGAACGTGCCGCACGTCTTCCGCCAGGACCAGCATCTCTTCTTCCTGTACGAGGTGTACTCGCCGGCTAAGGATAAGGATTCGACGACGCCGGCCGCAGCCCCCGCTCCGGGCCTGACGAAGAAGGAAGGTGGGGCGGTGCGCGTGCTTACCAGCATCGAGTTCCTGCTAGGCGGAGTGAAAGTGTACGAGACTCAGCCGGTGCAGGCGACCGCGATCAACATTCCGGAGCGCGATGCCGTGGGCTTCCAGTTCGACGTGCCGCTGACCGGGTTGAAGCCGGGGACATACGTTTGCCAGGTCAACGTGATCGACGATGCGGGTGGAACCTTCAGCTTCCCGCGCATGGCGATGCGCATCACGCCTCCGACTGCGGCGGCTCCGGTGGCAGCCGCTGCGGCCGCGAAGGCAGCCCCGGCGCTCTAATCCGACGGCGCGACAGTCGCCGACTGCAACCCGAATCTGCTAGGCTTGAGTCGTTTCAAGGGAGATCGAAATGACTACAAAGCGCATGCAATTCGTTCTTTCGGCAGCGGCCCTGGCCGTGATGGCCGGTAGCGTCACTCGCGTCCAGGCCCAGGCCAGCGTGTACAACGACGGCGTTGCACATGCACAGCCGGCCCCACCTGCCGCAGGCTCCGCCGTCGATCCGGCGACATCCTTCGACGCCGCTGTCACTCGCGTTGAAGGCCTGTGGATGGGCGCGGCCCAGGCCATGCCCGCCGATAAGTACAACTTCGCGCCCAGCGCCGCCATCTTCGCGCCCGGCCAGAAGGTGCAGTACGACGGCGTGCGCACCTTTGCACAGATCGTCACCCACACCATCCAGGCTAACTACACCTACTTCGCCATGATCGGCGGCATTAAGCCGGACGTCGACATCAAGGCCATCGGCGATCTCAAGTCCAAGGACGACATCGTCAAGGCGCTCGCGGCAACCTTCGCCTTCGCGCACAAGGCCGTCGCCAATGTAACCCCGGCTAACGCCTTCAACAGTGTCCGCGGCGTGCAGACACCCGCCAGCATGTTCGCCGGCGCGATCGGGCATGCGGAAGACGAGTACGGCCAGGCAGTCGAGTATCTGCGCATGAACGCCATCGTCCCGCCCGCCAGCGAACCCAAGCCGAAGATGTAGATGAGGCGCGGCCGGCTGCCGGAGAGTTGTCAGTTCTCAGTGATGGATTGTCAGAGCACTGACAACTGAGCACTGCAGCTGTTCTAGCGCGACGTCTCGCCGAGCCGAGGCGGCGACTTCAGTAAAAACGTGAAGGAGAAGCCGGCGACATCGTCGTGGTCGCGCAGGCTTCTGCTATAGAACCCGGACAGCGTCACGTGGGGCGAAAGCGGGATGTCCAGCGACGCAATGAAGCCGTTGTCTTCGCCGGGGTCCACATTGGTCGCGGTGGTCACCTTCTTCTTGCCTTTGCCCGTCGTCGAGTACACCAGGTTCTTCGCGGTCGGCAACTCCTCGTACGCATCCGCCTCGAAGCTGGTGTTGAACGGCAGTTCCACTGACCCGCCGGCCTGGAAGTGCGCCATCGGTCCTACCGCGATATAACTCTTCAGCACGCGCTGCTCGACCAGGGCGCTGGTGTCGCCGAAGCCGAGCTCGATGTCCGGCGCGAATCGGCCCAGCGTCTTCTCGAAGTGGTTGTTGATGTTGTAGGTCACCTGTCCGGCGCCCAGGCCGTAGTCGGTGTTGCCGGAGGGCAGGCCGAGCGAGACGGTTCCGCTGTAGTCGGTCGAGAGAGCGTGCGCATCGGTTTCGAACGATATTTCCGTATCGCCAACCACACCGCCCTGCACGGCGTAGTTGTAGTCCGGCTTAGCCGCCGTGCCGTAGTTGAAGTAGATGTTGATGTAGGTATAGATGGGCACGCCCGTATCCACGCTGAAGTACTTGTTGAATCGGTATGCCACGTTGGGTGTCAGGATCGACGACCACCCGTTGCTGGAGTCATGCTGCGAACTTGTGCCCACCGACGCGTTGAACCCCTTGACTGCGGGAATGATGCCCTCAGGCCCAGCATCGTTGATCGCTGAGGCCGCGCTCAGGGCGGCCAGTTCATCCAGCTCAGCCATAGGCGATACCTGGGGCTTGGCCGCAGGTGTCGCCTGTGCCATGGCCGTGGGCACAGCCGCCGCGAAGAACAGCAGTCCGGCAGAGAGCGATAGCAGCAGATAGCGACCGGTCTGAGAGCTGGACAATCGGTTGCTCCTCAGAAGAACAGTGTCTAGGCTAGCAGACCCTGTCGCGCGCAGCGAAACAGTCTCCCGACGCGAACTGCAGGAGGTAACGTGGGTTTGCCGCCTGCCGCTTATCGCTCGGCGATCGGGGTGTACGGCTCCGGGTAGGGTGGTCCGATGTAGTCCGCCCGGGGACGGATCAGCCGGTTGTCGTCGAGCTGTTCGATCACATGCGCAGCCCAGCCGGCGATGCGGCTGATCGCGAAGATCGGCGTGAACAGATCGATCTCCACGCCGAGCGTGGTGTACGTCGATGCGGAGTAGAAGTCGACGTTGGCGTTGAGCTTCTTCTCTTTATTGATGAACAGTTCGATGGTACGCGACATATCGAACCACTTCGAATCGCCGGCGGAACGGCCCAGGTCCTCAGACATCTTGCGCAGGTGGGTGGCACGCGGGTCCTCGGTTACATACACGCGGTGCCCGAAGCCGGAGATCTTTTTCTTCTGCGCCAGTAAGTTCCGCACATACTCCACCGGGTCGGCCTTAGCCTCGTCGATGGCGAACAGCAGCTTCATGGTCTCCGCGTTGGCGCCGCCGTGCAGCGGACCCTTGAGCGCGCCGATCGCGCCCACGATGGCGGAGTGCATATCGGAGAGCGTCGACGCAATCACGCGCGCCGCGAAGGTGCTGGCGTTCAGCTCATGGTCGGCCTGCAGAATCAACGCCACATCCAGCGCCCGCGTCGCTGTCTCCGACGGGTTCACCCCGTTCAGCATGCGCAGGAAGTTGGCCGAGTGCGACAGGTTCTTGTCCGGGTCGACAATCATCTTGCCCTTGCGGATGCGGTCGAAGATGGCCACGATCATGGCGATCTGCGAAGTCAGGCGGTAGCTCTTGCGCACATTGGCCTCGTGCGAGGAATCCTTCTCGTCCGGATCGTAGAGCGAGAGCAGGCTCACCGCGGTGCGCAGCACTTCCATCGGAGTGGATTCGTGCGGAACGCTGCGCAGAAAATCATAGATGCGCCAGTTAAGCGTGCGTGCGGCAGCCAGCTCCTTGCGGAACTCGGTGAGCTGGGCCTCGGTTGGCAGCTTGCCAAACCATAGAAGATACGTGGTTTCCTCGAAGTCCGAATGCTCCGCCAATTCGTGGATGTCAATACCGCGGTAGGCAAGAACGCCGGCTTCCCCGTCGATCCAGCATATAGACGACTTCGTGGCAATGATGCCTTCAAGACCCTTAATTGGGAGAACTGCGGATGCCATAGCCGAACCCTCGTAGCAAGATAATACAGACCGTACTTTAGGTTATAGCGCAGCTGCGAAAGGCTTGTCACGAAAATGGACGCTCGATCCCGCTCCGGCGCCCGCAGGACGTTCCGGAGGGCGTGGATTCCGGCGCCCCGCCTGCATATTTCGATCTGCGTCGCTAGACCACCCCGCCGGGTGAGCTATATTCGTTTCTAGAGTATCCCGCTTCCGCGGCAGTCCATCTGCGTCTATCTTGCCAGCGTCCCATGGAGGGAACAAAAGTTATGAGTGATTCGGAACCAATCGTAGTGGCCGAGCGGTCCGCCTCGGGGGCCTTCATCGCCGTGATCATCATCGCTGCGCTGCTCGGAGTCGCCGGGCTCGTCTGGTGCTACACCCTGCAGAGCCACATCGCCACCACTGACCAGAAACTGGCCGCGGCGGACAAGAAGAGCGCCGACCTCGCCGACCAGCTTGACGCTACCCGCGCGCGACTCGCCGCCACCACCGAAACCCTCAGCCAGAACGTCGGCGCCACCCAGAAGCAGATCGACGCCCGCGCCAACGCCATCATGGCCGCGCAGAAGGTGCAGGACGCCGAGACTGCCAAGCTCGCCCAACAGCAGCAGGTTGCCGAGAAGCAGATTGGCGCGGTTTCCAATGACGTTGCCAGCGTGAAGACCGATGTCGGCGGCGTGAAGACCGACGTAGCGACCACCCGCAGCGATCTCGAGACCACCAAGTCGCAACTGCAGCGTGTGGTCGGCGACGCCGGCGTGATGAGCGGCCTGATCGCCACCAACCACGGCGAACTGGAAGAGCTGAAGCACAAGGGTGACCGCAACTATATCGAGTTCACCCTGCAGAAAGGCGCCAAGCCGACCCTGCTCTCTACCGTCACGCTGCAATTGAAGAAGGTGGACGACAAGCACTCGAAGTACACCCTCAACGTGAGCGCCGACGATCGCAACATCGAGAAGAAGGACAAGAACCTCGACGAGCCGGTCCAGTTCTACACCGGCAAAACGCCCGTCTTGTTTGAGCTCGTGATCAACGACATCGAGAAGAACAAGGTTTCCGGCTATCTCTCCACACCCAAGAACATGCCGTAGGCGTTAAGCCGCGGACCACTGCGCGGTGACGAGTTCGTACCAAAGCAGAACGGGGGACGCTTGACGCGTCCCCCGTTCTGCTTTGCCTTTGGGTTGGATTACTTCTTCTTGGCTGCCTTCTTAGCTACCTTCTTGGCTGCTTTCTTCGTTGCCATTGTGCCTATTCTCCCTATCGATAATTTATCGAGGCTGCAGTACTGAAAGTTGCAGCTAACGAAGGTATAGATTTGCTGAAATTCAGTGTCAAGAAAAATCGATCATTTCGTGATTTTTTTTTTGCAACAGAAGGTACCTTGATCCGCGCGAGCGAGCACGAACTTCAAGCGACGAATGACCGCGACAGCAAAAAATCAGCGCCTCGCATCCGCCGGCATGCAATCTACATCACCGAAAACGTATACTCGGGCGTCGAAGGAGGGCGTTATGCAAACTGAGTCCGTCATCGTCTCCGCCGTGCGCACGCCTGTCGGAAAGTTCCAGGGCGCGCTCTCCGGGTTCGCAGCGACGGAGCTCGGTGCGCTCGCCATACGCGAAGCCGTCGCTCGCGCCGCGATCGATCCAGCCAGCGTTGACGAGTGCCTGATGGGATGCGTGCTCGCCTCTGGCCTGGGGCAAAACCCCGCTCGCCATGCGGGTTTGCGCGGTGGCCTCGACGTAAGCGTCTCAGCCATGACCCTTAACATGGTGTGCGGCTCCGGCCTCAAGGCAGTCGCGCTCGCAGCACAATCTATCGCCACCGGCAATGCTGAGATCGTCGTCGCCGGCGGCATGGAGTCGATGTCCAACGCTCCATATCTTCTCCCCGCGGCGCGTAAAGGCTTCCGCATGGGCGACTCGGTTGCCGTGGACTCCATGATCCGCGATGGCCTGTGGTGCGCATATGAGGATGCGCACATGGGCATGGCCGCCGAAGCCGTCGCGGAGAAGTTCTCCATCACGCGCGCCGAGCAGGACGCGTATGCGCTTGAGTCTCATCGACGCGCGGCTGCCGCCCAACGTGAAGGCCGCTTCGCTGTGGAAATCGCGTCCGTAACTCTGCCCGCGACTTCATCGAGCCGCAATCGCGGCGCTGCGCCGGCGATCCTTTCACACGACGAGAGCATCCGCGACGGGGTTCTGGACGACCCAACCGCTTCGCTCGAGGCGCTCGCCGCACTGCGTCCCGCGTTCAAGCCCGATGGCACCGTCACCGCGGGCAACGCTCCCGGCGTGAATGATGCCGCTGCGGCCGTGGTCGTCATGTCCGCTGCGCGCGCAGCATCACTTGGCCTTAAGCCGCTCGCCACCGTTCGCGCGCAGGCCACCACCGGCATCGCGCCGAAGTGGGTGATGATGGCGCCGGTCGACGGTGTGCGCAAGGTGCTCGCCCGCGCCGGGTGGAACAGCGATTCAGTTGATCTGTTCGAACTCAACGAAGCCTTCAGCGTGCAGGCCATCGCCATCACGCGCGTACTCGGCCTTAGTCACGATCGCGTCAACGTCAACGGAGGATCCGTCGCCATTGGCCATCCCATCGGAGCCTCCGGCGCGCGCATCCTGGTCACGCTCGTCCACGAGATGATCCGCCGCGACGCTCATCGCGGAGTCGCCGCACTCTGCCTTGGCGGCGGCAACTCCGTAGCCCTCGCAATTGAACGTTAGCTGAGGCGCCAGGCACCAGGCGTTGCGCGTAGGCATACCCTAGCCTTTCCCTCGAACCCGGCGCCTGGAACCTAGTACCTTTTCTTTAATGGACAATACCCAACGTTTTACCGGCCGCGCTGAAGACTACGACCGCTATCGCCAGCGTTATCCCACTGAAGAGATCCTTACCCGGTTGCGCGCCTGGTGCGGCCTCGCGCCCTCATGGCTCGTCGCCGACATCGGTGCGGGCACCGGCATGCTCGCCGAAGTCTTCCTCGAAAACGGCAATCGCGTCCTCGCCGTCGAGCCAAATGTGGACATGCGCGAGCAGATGCGCGCCTCCGTCGAGGGTCACCTCGGCAAAACCGCGCCGCAACTCGAGATCATTGATGCCACCGCTGAAGAAACCACCCTGCCCGCCGCGTCCGTCGACCTCGTCGCCGCCGGCCGCGCCTTCCACTGGTTCGATCAGCAGCGCGCACTCGCCGAGTTCCGCTGTATCCTCAAACCCAGTGGCTGGGTCGCTCTCATCGCCGCCGACCGCGACCGCGATGCAAAGGATCCAGCCTTCCGCCCCCAGATCGATGCCTACGAAGAACTGATGTGCGCCCACGGCGTCGACTACACGCGCGTCGTCCGCTCCGGCTACCGCAGCTACGACACCATGGATTCGTTTCTCGACGGCGAGCTGCACCGGGCGCAGCTTCCTGGCCTGCGTCAGCTCGACTGGACGACCTTCCGCGGCCACACCATGTCGCTGTCCATCTCACCGCAGCCCGGCCACTCCGGGTTCGCGGCATTCGAGAGCGCATTGCGCAGTTACTTCGACACCTACTCGAGCGCCGGCCTGTTCTCCATGCCTACCATCTGCTGGATCACCGCCGGCCGCTTCCGCCCGCAGTGATGCCTAGTCCAGGGAAAGCTTTATCCGTTTTGGGCTCGGCTCTGCAGGCACGCCGGCAGGCTTCTCTTGGGTTCTCCGTCTGGCTGGTGTGCGCCGTATCAGCACGTAGCATCTCTTGCCACAGGTGTAGCATCGCGCCGGCCGGAAACCGATGAGCGACATGATCCAGCCGAACCCCTTGCGCCGTGTGCGATAGAGCGCATGGCACTTGCAACTGGGGCAGGAATAAGAACGCGGCAGCATATTCGTCTCCTGTATGCTGCGGCGTCAAAATCCGCCTCGCAGCGCACGGTCTTCACCTGGCTTGTATTGGAAGCCGTCCGGGGTCCGCGCTAAGGAGTGCTTGTGCAGGAGGGTATCCCTGCAACAACACCGGCAGGCGCACTGCCAGGGCCACGAATCGGGTGCACTCAAGTTGTATTGCCACCATCCCGGAGTGCGTGCCCCGTGTGACACCTCCGCTCATTATGAGCGGCCCGTTCCCCCTCTACCCGCGCCATTCCACGTTATGAAGCCACTTCGATATCAACTGTTGCGATATCAGCTTTCCGGCTATCAACTTCTCGACTATCAACTTAAGCGCCAACAGCCAGCTCCACGTTCGGCTCGGAGAACCAATCAGGTCGTTCGATGAGATTCTCCGCGAAAGTACTCGTCATGAGGCCCCGTCCGGTGCAGGCCCTTGATCCGCGAGTGGCGGATGTAGAACCGTTTGTCGCAGGTGAGACATCGCACCGGTCTTAAGCCGAGGATGGACATAAGCCAGTCGACGCGCTTCCGGCGTGTGCGATAGAGCGCATGGCATTTGCAGCGGGGGCAGGCAAAATCAGCGGGTAACATATTCAGCTCCAAGGCCGTCGCGGCACACGGCTCCGCAGGCAGTCCTTCCAGCGGATCGTTCTCAAAATCTCTTTCGCATGCGTTCGGGAGAATTCCAGCAGGAAAGGCACAGGCCCCCGGCTTGGTGCAATGCGAAATAAAGCGTGGCCTCGATCGAGTCGGATCTTGCCAGCTTCTCTTTGAGCGCAGATCTCGCGGGGTCGTGCCTGCTCAATAGGATGCGCATGACCACCGCAGCGTTATCCGACTTCAGACGCCCACTGTCACCCGATATCAGCTCGCCGGAAGCGGGTCGTAAGTGCCCATCGGAACGGACTTGTTGCACGACGCAACCCGCTTGAGGCTCAGCCACAATCCCCTGGCAATGCCAAACCGCTCCACCGCCTCCGCAGAGTAGTGCGAACAGGTGGGGCTATACCTGCAGCGGATGAACCGCGATGTGAAGGGATGCACGTCGCGCTGATAGACCCCCACGGCCCCAAGATACAGTCGCGCGGTCACCTGCTTTTGCGGCGCGCGGCATGCATCAAGCGCGGCCAGTGCGAACAGCAACGCCACCACTCCCAGCCACAAGCCGGGCCTTTTCAAAACGCCAAGCCGCTGCACGACTAGCTTCCGACCCCGCAGTGCGGGCAGCGCACCGCAGCCTGCAGCTTCTGGTTGCCGCAGTTTGCGCATGGCACCAGATTGCCCTGGGGCCGGCTGAGGATGTAGATGATCAACCCGATAAAGCTGGTGAAGAAGACCAGCAGCATCCACAGGACGGCGCTGTCCATTCCGCGCGCCTTGGCATCGCGCGCCACCCACACCAGCAGCGCGATGTTCAACGCGATCAGAATAATGGGGATCGCGATGAAGGTGCTGCAACAGCCGCATCCGGCCAGGCTCGAAGCCGCGCTCCCGGCGTCATCGTTCTGCGCGACGGCCAACAGGGGAGTGGAGCAAAGCAACGCAACCAGCGCACCGCGCGCAGAGCTAGAACGCTTCATAAGTTGTCCCTCGGGGAGTTTCTCTATCAGACGAAATTCGCAGCACTTCGTCAAGCGCCGTGGCGAAAATGCAGAATCAGCCCCGTCAGCGCATCCTGCAGGAAGTGCGCCACCATCACGCTGCGCAGGTTGCCTCGGCGCACCGCGGCCACCGCATACACCGCGCCCAGCCCGCCGATCGACACCACGGCGCCCGTGCCCTCGTACAGATGCAGGCATCCAAACAGCACCGAGCTCGCCACGATCGCAACCGTCGCGCTTCCCCACCAGCGCGCGAACTGCCGCAGCAGATATCCACGAAACAGGAACTCCTCGCAGGTCCCTGCCGCCAGGCTCAGTACCATCCACAGCGCAACCTCTAACGAGCTGCGCGGCACCATCGCCTGCACAGCATCGCGCTGGTAGCTGGGATGCAATGGCTTCAAAACCATCCAGGTCGCTACCATCACGGCCGTGCCGGCGAGGTAAATCAGAAAACCCTGTGCCACATCCAGCGCCGCGCCGCGCAGCGTCACCTTGCCCAGCACCTCGGCGATGAACTGGCGGCGATGGTACAGCCCGGCAATCGTCGTGCCCACGAGCAGGCACTCAAGGATAGTGTGGCTGATGTATGTCGCCCCGCGCGGCATCACGGTCGCCAGCAGACGCGGGTGCAGCCATCCATAGACCGCCCAAAGCGCCAGCACTCCCAGCAGGAAAACAGTGTGCTGCCAGGGAGCAACCGGCTCAGGCCGAACCCGCGCTCCGGCCGGAGCTTCAGATTCCACGACGTCAGGCATGGACGTATCCTACGTCCTGCCCCGCCATCTTCCTAGGAATCAATTGCGCTCTCAGCACTCGATCACATTCAACGCCAGCCCGGCCAAACTCGTCTCCTTGTAGCGCGACTGCATATCCATCCCTGTCTCGTACATCGTCTTGATGATCTGGTCGAGCGACAGCTTATGCCCCTCGGTCTCGTGCATCGCGATGCGGCTCGCATTGATGGCCTTCACCGCACCCATGCCGTTGCGCTCGATGCACGGAATCTGCACCAGCCCGCCGATGGGGTCGCAGGTCATGCCCAGGTTATGCTCCATCGCGATCTCCGCCGCGTGCTCCACCTGGTCATTCGAGCCACCCTGTGCGGCCACCAGACCGCCCGCGGCCATCGAGCAGGCCACGCCCACCTCGCCCTGGCAACCCACCTCCGCGCCGCTGATGCTCGCGTTCTCCTTGTAGAGAATCCCAATCGCCGCCGCCGTCAGGAAGTAGCGCAGCAGTCCGGCCTCTCTCTCCTGCTCGCTCAACCCCTCCGTCAGGAAGCGCAGATAGTAGTGCCCGATCGCCGGGATCACGCCTGCCGCGCCGTTCGTCGGAGCCGTCACGACGCGCCCGCCCGCGGCGTTCTCCTCATTCACCGCCATCGCCCACATCGTCACCCAGTCAAGCGCCGCCAGAGGATCCTGTTTCACGTCCGGCTCCCGCTCCTTCAGCTTTCTCGCCAGCCGCGGAGCGCGCCGCCGCACCCTCAACCCGCCCGGCAGAATTCCTTCCACCTCCATGCCCCGCGCGGTGCAAGCCTCCATCGCCCGCCACAACGCAAGCAGCGACGCTCGCACCTGGTTCTCCAGCGATCCGCCGAACTCGCCCTCCGCTGCTGGCCGCACGATCCTCACTGCCGGATCGGCTAGCAGCGCGCACTCATTCGCCAACACCAGTTCGGCGATCGTCAGCTCATGCTCTGCAGCGATCCGCAGCAACTGCTCCGCGCTGCGGAACGGATACGGCACCACGCGCGTTGAAGCCGCGCCTCCCGTTCCGTCCGCCAGCCGTTCGGTCTCTGACACAATGAACCCGCCGCCGACCGAATAGAACACCTCGCTCGCCAGCACCGCACCCGCCGGATCGAACGCCGTGAACCGCACGCCATTCGGATGCGACACCACCCCCGCCTCGGGATACATCTGGCTCTTCAGAAAGCGAAGGTCGTCGCTCTCGTGGAACGGAATCTCCGAGCTGCCGCCCAGCTTCAGTCGCGTCGTCCCCCGCACCTCGGCGATCTTCGCCTCCACGCTCGCCGGGTCCACCGTATCGGGAGCCTCGCCCATCAGCCCAAGCAGCACCGCGCGATCAGTACCATGTCCGATGCCGGTCAACGCCAGCGAGCCGTAAAGCTCCGCCGTCACTCGAGCCGTCTTCGCCAGCGAACCAGCCGCGTTCAGCTCCCGCACAAACCGCAGCGCCGCCCGCATCGGCCCGACGGTGTGCGAGCTCGACGGCCCAATCCCGATCTTGAAGAGCTCAAAAAGGCTGGTATTCACAACTCTATTGTAGGCTGCCCGTTACGCCCTCCGCTTCGTGGCCCGCTTCGCTGCTGCCTTCGGCTTCTTCGCCGCCTGCTTCTCCGCCACATTGCGATGCGCCGTCGTCAGAGCCCCGCGCATCGTCTGCTCATCCGCCCGCTCCAGCACGATGTACGTCATCCCCATGCGTCCCCATCCGCCCTGCACCGGTTCGAAGACCTCCGGCAGTTCCGCTAAAAACTCCGCCTGCTGCTCCACGGTCAGCTTCAGCACGCCCCGCCCGCGGGCTTGTCCTGATAAGGTCGCAAAGATTCTCCCGCCCACACGAAAGTCGGGATTGCCCATGTGCGCGCTCTCTTCCGCACCCGGCAGCCCGCACGCAATCCGGCGAAACAGCTCGACGCCCGCAGACATGTACTGCCTCCTCCAGTCGCCTCAGCGTTTTGCCGTGACAGCTTTTCCCGCAAGCGATACGACCGGTGGTCCGGGCGCGCCCGTCGTTCGCAGATACGCCGCAGCCGAAGTCAGCCGTACCGGTTGCTTTGGGTCCGCCAGCAGCGCATACACCGCCATCGAAGTCGCCTTGTCGTGATAGTCCGAAACCGACTTCGCCGCCGCCGCGCGTACTGCCGGGTCCTTGTCGCCCAGCGCGGCCACCAGCTCCTTGTGGATCGGCTCCGTCCGTTCCTGCGCAATGTCCTCGATCGCCGCCACGCGCGACAGGTCGCCGCCGCTCTTGTGGATATACTCGTACGCCGTGATCCCGAAGCCAAACGGCCCCAGCAGCATCGACGCTCCCTGCAACGCGCCCATCCGCGCCATGGCTGCCGGGTCGTGCAGTTCCTTGTTGATGTCGTGCTCGGTACCGTGGATCAGGTTCGGTCCGGTCTTGCGGTCGCCGTCCACCACCGCCATCAGGATGTCCTCGCCCGACTTGTCGTCCATCTTCCACAGCGTCGTCGCGGCGGTGAAGTCCACCTGCGGTTCCTTGTCGTCCAGCAGGTTACGCAGCGGAGTGGTCAGGTTCCGGTCCTTGGTCTGCCCGGCTGCCAGCGCCGCCGCCGTCCGCACATCCACGTCCAGATCTTTCATCGCCTCCGTAATCATCTTCTCCGCCCGCGGTGAGCGCAGCAGCCCCAACGCGGCCAGCGCCTGGATGCGCGTCTGCGGATGCTTCGCGTCGCCTAGCGCATCGGTCAGTAGCTTCCAAGCCGTACGCTCTCGCTCCTCCGGAGTGTTGGCCGCGGGCAGAGCCGGCGCAGGTTGATCATCCCCAACCACCGCGTTGTCAGGATTGGTGGGCGGGCTCTGCGCCTGCGCCGCTGCGCACCAAATGCACGCCAGCGCCATCAGCAGAACGCCGCTCCGGGTTGCGTCAAAAAGATTCCGTCCAGCTTTAGTTCCATCGTTCATCGCGTTCTCCAAATTCCGTACGTATCTATATATGGTTGGCCCGGTGGAACGATGCAACAAAGGGCTTGCTCCCCTCAGCGCCAGAAAATCTCCCCGCATCCCAGCCGGTCGCCAAGCCAAGGTGCGCTGATGACGCCGCAGACGGGTGAGCGTATCTTATCTGTACGCCCCCAACACTTCCAATCCGGGGCCGTAGGAGACTCGAAATGCACCCCTCTTCGATGATCTTCGCCCTGCTGCTTAACCCCGTCGCCATCGCTGCGCAAACCGTCTCCAGCCCCGACGCCGCCCCCGATAAGCTCCAGTTCCAGGCGCAAGCGTTTGCCGCGCAGGCGCAGGCCCAGCGTATCGCGCAGGCGTGCCCGGTTTGGCTCTCCGTCGACCGCATTGCGACCGGTGCAGTCGTCTGGACGAATGGCGAAAGTGACTGGCTCAAGGCCCATCCCTCCCTCTCGCTTCTGAAACTTCAGGATGCTCTTAAGGCCGAGCCAGGCTTCGGCAAGCTGACCCCCGAGGCTCAGCAACAGAAGCTTGATCAGATTGCCCAGATCTACCACGCGCAGCGTGGTCAAGGCCTGAATGTCAATATCCTTAAGCCAAAAGCCCGTATCGCTGCGGCAGACATCACCGTACGCGGCTATCCCGCCGGCGCCCACGCCATTCCTGCAACGCCATCCATGCCGGCCGAAGTAACCGAGACGTTTCACTTGACGGAAAGTTCAGGCCTGCCCATACTCCGCTCTTCGGTGTGGACTGAGCGCATGGCGGTTATCTCCTCGGTCGAACTCACCCGCATCGTTTACGCCGACGGAACCACGTGGCAACCCTCCACTCCGCGCCAGTGCCAGACTTCCCCCAGCCTCTACGTCCCCGTCACTTTGTCCGCTCAATAGATAGCCGCCTCGGACTCCTCGCAACTCGGTTTTGGTGTGACCTCGCAATCGTGTATTGTTGCCGCAAAGCCCCAAAATCTAAAACAAGGCGGTTCAGCATGACGACGAGGAAGACCTTCGTGGCGACTTCAGCGGTGTTTGTGGTGTTCCTTGGCTCGGCGGCTTTGGCCCAGATCGCGCTCACGTATCAGAAGCCGCCGGCGCCGATCGAGCAGTTGCTGGATGCGCCGCCGACCCCGACGGTGCGGCTCTCGCCCGACCGTAAGATGCTGCTGGTGCAGCAGCCCGCCACCTTCCCAACCATCGCCGATGTGGCCCAGCCTCGCTATCGGCTGGCTGGGCTGCGCTTCAATCCATCGTCCAATGGCCCCAGCGTCGAAACCTACAATGTCGCGCTTAAGCTCGAAGCCATCGCAGGCGGCGACCCCAGGCTCATTGCCGGTCTGCCCGCAAAGTTGAAGGCGGTCGATGCAATCTGGTCGCCCGACTCGAAGCATGTAGCCTTCGTCGCCCATGCGGTGCCGCCGGCAACCGGCCTTGAGCTGTGGGTCATCGACGTCGCCGCATCCAGCGCGCACCGTCTCGGGATGGCCAAACTGAATGCGATCCTCGGCGCCAATCCCTGCGACTGGATGCCGGACAGCTCCGCCCTCTTATGCAAAGTGATCCCGGCAACCCGTGGTCCCGCGCCCAAAATCAGCGACATCCCCATCGGGCCGGACGTCGAGGAGAACCTCGGCAAGGTCAGCCCCGCGCCAACCTTTGAAGACATGCTCAAGACCGCGCAGGATGCCGACATCTTCGAGTACTACGCGACCTCGCAGGTTGCGGTGTTGCCGCTCGCAGGCCCGATGCGGACTTTGCCTGTGAAGGGTCTGATCGCAAGCCTGAGTCCGTCGCCAGATGGCAAGTACGCGCTGGTCCAGGTGGAGCACCGGCCCTTCAGCTTCACCTTCCCGGAGGAGATGTTTCCCACCCGGACCGAGATCGTGACCGTGAAGACCGGGGCGGTGAAGGAGATCAACGATCGCCCGCTGATCGACAACCTTCCCA
>Ga0302311_10002251_pt1 | contig 22020 bp, 18 predicted proteins | sample III_Palsa_N1_3_FD_200449 | JGI IMG/M metagenome (GOLD analysis project Ga0302311, IMG submission 200449) | Peat permafrost microbial communities from Stordalen Mire near Abisko, Sweden - III_Palsa_N1_3 | ecosystem: Environmental > Terrestrial > Soil > Palsa > Peat permafrost | place: Sweden... | reverse complement strand
TCCGCGACCGATCTTCAACTCGTCGACGCTCAGACGCTTCCCGCCGCGACGACCGCCGTTCCGACCCCGCCCCCGGCCGTTCAGGCGGCCGTGACCCTGGCGGCGGCCAACCAAGCCGCAACGGACAGCGACTCCGAGGCCGATGCGACCGCCGACGCCGCCAGTGCAACCCAGGGCGCAACGACGGTTCAGGGCGCCCTCTTCGCCAAACCGGCCGCCACCGCCAAAATGGCGAAAACCGGCGACCCGGCCCAGGCGACATCTGCCGATCCCTCCACCGCCGAGGTGAGCGGCGCCGCGCCGACAACGGTGGCGAGCGCCGTCTCCGCGCTCGCCCGGCAGCAGGCCCAGGACGGGTCGGGCGGCCGGTCGGGCGATGAGCCATTCTCCGCCCAACTCGAGACCGCATCCTCCACTGACAGCGCGGCGGCGCAGCCCACAGCGGTGATCGCCACGGCGACCGGCTCCGCGAGCGACGTCTCTTCAGCCGCCGTCTCCTCCGCCGGCGCCGGCGCGGCCATCGCAAGCCAGGTCGCCGACCAGATCGCCTCCAGGACCGCGGGCAAGTCGACCCGCTTCGACGTTTCGCTCGATCCGGCGGGCCTGGGCCGGGTGGATGTGCAGGTGCACATCGACTCCGCCGGTCAGGTCAGCGCCTCGCTGTCGTTCTCCAACGCCCAGAGCGCGGCCGACGCCCGCTCCCACGCCGCCGATCTGCAGCAGGCGCTGGAACAGGCCGGCTTCGATGTGCAGCAAGGCGGATTGAGCTTTGACGTCGGCGGCCACGGCGCCGGTCTCGCCCAGCAGCACCAGAACAACCAGGGCCAGGCGTCGGCGGGCGCCGCCGCGGCCGCTTTCGCCAACACCAGTCCGGACGCCGCCGTCCAGGCGTCTGTCGCCCAACGCGCCTTATCGGGCGCGTCCGGCCTCGATATTACGATTTAGGAAAGCGCAGATGTCCACCGCCGGAGTCGGAACCACCACAAGCACCGCGGCGCAGGCCACCCTCAATTCGGGCCTGTCCTCGATCGCCAACAACTACACCAGCTTCCTGCAGCTGCTCACCACCCAGCTGCAGAACCAGGATCCGTTGTCGCCGATGGACACCGATCAGTTCACTCAGCAGATCACCGAGATGACGGGGGTCCAGCAGCAGCTGCTCTCCAACCAGTTGTTGCAGCAACTGGTCAACCAGAGCCAGGGCGGGGTGACCAACGCGGTCGACCTGATCGGCAAGACGGTGTCCGCCAACGGCAGCACCTCCATGCTGCAGAACAACAGCGCCACCTTCGCCTACAACCTGCCCGCCCAGGCGGCGAAGATCACCGGCGCCGTCACTGACTCGAACAACAACGTGATCTGGAGCGGCCCGCTCCCCGGCGCGGCCGCCGGCGCGCAAACATTCACCTGGGACGGCGAGAACGCGGCCGGCCAGGCCCAGACCAACGGCAACCTCTACACCCTGACCGTGACGGCGACCAACGCCGCCGGCCAGGCGATTACGCCCACCACCACCGTGCAAGGGACCGTCTCGGCGGTTCAGCAAGTCAACGGCCAGACCCTCATCACCGTCGGGTCCGACCAAGTTCCCTTAAGTTCCGTGACCGGCGTTACCGGTTAGATCAAGGACCATCAAGATGAGCATCAATAGCGCCATGCTGGCGGGTGTTTCGGGCCTGATAGCAAACGCCTCGGCCCTGTCGGCGATTTCCGACAACATCGCCAACGTCAACACTGTCGGGTACAAGACCAATAACGTGGATTTCGCCACCCTGGTGACCGGCACGGGCGACGGCCCAGCCGCCGGCGGCGTGACGAGCAGCGGGCAACAACTCGTCGCCCAGCAGGGCACCATTTCCCAAACCAACTCGCCGACTGACCTGGCGATCAGTGGCAATGGAATGTTCATCACCACGACTACCCCGACGGCCATCACCGGGGGCTCGGTTGTGGAGTATACGCGAGCCGGCTCGTTCTCGCCCAACCAGCAAGGCTACCTGCAGAACACCGCCGGCCTCTATCTTCAGGGCTTTCCGGCAAACTCTCAAGGGGTGGTGCAGACCGCCGCCCAGAACCTGAGCAGCCTGGCGCCGATCAACGTCGCCTCCATCGGCGGCACAGTGGGCGCCACGACCGCCGCTACCGTCGACGCCAACCTGAACAACACCCAGCCGGTTTCCGCCTCAGCGGCGGCGACGCCTGCGGTGGCCGCCGCGTCCGCGGCGGGGACAGCCGCGCTGGCGGCCACCGCCGCCGGGACAGCGGACCCTGCTGTCGTTACGATAGCGAATGCCGCCGCGGCTTTGCCCGGAGCCACGCCAGCCTCGGTGGCTGCAGCCGTCGCTACGGGGGCGGGCGCCTATGACGCCAGCACCAACAGCATGACCGCCTATGACCCCACCACGGGCGCCGGCGTACAGCCGGACTTCACGATGCAGGTCCCCGTTTCGGACTCGCTGGGAGGCCAGCAAACGCTCCAGCTCGATTTCCTCCAGAGCTCGACCGCGAACACCTGGTATGCGGAAGTTCAGGCCGTGCCGGCATCCTCCATCACCTCGGGGGCGGGCCTGGTTCCAGGGCAGATCGCGGCAGGAACGGTGGTGTTCAGTCCGAACGGCAGCCTGGACGTCGCCAATTCGACCCTGTTCGGCTCTCCCCCCAACCCCACCTTCGCGATCGGCGCTTCCGGAACCGTGCCCGGCGCCGGGCAGATCAGCTGGGCTGCGAACCTCGGCGCCGCGGCCCAGTCGCTGACGCTGAACCTGGGCGCCACAACCGGCAACACGGGCATCACTCAGTTCAATAGCCCCTCGGTGACCCAGTCCATCGTCACCAACGGCACGCCGTTCGGCAATCTGAGTTCGGTCAGCATCCAAACCAACGGCGACGTCACCGCAAACTTCACCAACGGCACGTCGCGGACGATCGCCCAGGTCGCTCTGGCCAGCTTCCCGAACGAGGGCGGCCTGACATCGATCAGCGGCGACGCCTACCTGGCTTCCATCAACAGCGGTGACGTCAGCGTCAAAACCCCAGGCACCGGCGGCGCCGGCACCTTGGAATCCTCGGCGCTTGAGTCTTCGACTGTCGACCTGTCCACCGAGTTCACCAACCTGATCATCAGTCAGCAGGCCTACACGGCTTCATCAAAAGTGATCACCACTGCCGACCAGATGACTCAGGATTTGCTGGCGATAATTCGATAGTAATATTGATTAACCTTGGTGAATACCTATTAACGATCTATCCACACTCTCCAGCCTGGGGGTCGGTACTCGATTATGTGTTTTTTTACTATCACGATTAAGCCGCTGTTATGGCCGGGCGGCTATGGTTCGCCCCAACAGTGATGGTGGGAAAGGCGTAAAGCCATGTTGCAACAGCAACGCCTAAACAGCAAAGGCGAACGGTACGTGATCGGGCCTACCGGCGCGCCGTTGACGCTTTCGGATTTGCCGCCGGAAAACACCCAGCGTTGGGTGATCCGGCGCAAGGCCGAGGTGGTCGCGGCCGTGCACGGCGGATTGCTCACGCTGGACGAGGCCTGCGAGCGCTATCGCCTCACCAACGAGGAATTCCTCGGCTGGCAGCAGTCGATCGAACGCTACGGCCTGGCTGGACTGCGGACCACGCGGATTCAGCAATACCGCTAGAACGGCGGCCAACTTCAACAACGGCCGCGTTCCGCGAGGAACGCGGCCGTTTTGCGTGCGCAAGGTCGCCTCGATTAACCCGGCAAGTTTCGCCGAGAACCCAGGACTTAAACTCCCCGTTTACCAACCGCTGGGTAAATCCTGCCTAGCCGACGGACGAAAAGCCGTTCGGCGGGCGAGAAGGGTTGGCGTTGAATCAGTTCTTAGAGAGCCTGCAGCGGTTCGGAGTCGGCCGCCTGGCCACCATTCTTGGTGTCTCCGCTGGCGTCGCCGCGGCCCTGGTGGCGCTGGTCCTGCATCTTGGAACCGAGCCCGAGGCCCTCCTCTACGCCAATCTTGACCTTAAAGAGGCCGGCTCCATCACCCAGGCGCTGACCGCGGCGGGGATCAAATATGACGCCAAGGGCGACGGCTCGACCATCATGGTGCCGCGCGATAAGGTCGCATCCACCCGGCTGATGCTGTCGTCAAAGAGCCTGCCGACCTCAGGATCGGTCGGTTACGAGATTTTCGACAACGCCAGCGCCCTCGGCCAGACCGACTTCGTCCAGCAACTGAATCGGCAACGGGCGCTGGAAGGCGAACTAGCCCGCACTATCCGCTCCCTCGACGGGGTGAATTTCGCCCGCGTCCAGTTGGTCCTCCCCAAGCACCAGCTGTTCGAGGACGAAGAGGAGCAACCATCGGCCTCCGTGGTGATCGGAGTCGCCGGCCGCGAACCGTCTTCGGAACAGGTGCGCGCCCTGCAGAACCTGGTGGCCGGCGCGGTGCCGAACCTAAAGCCGGACCACGTCACCATCGTCGACCAGAACTCCAAGATGCTGGGCGGCGGCGACGGCAGCGCCGCGGCGGACGCGGCGGCGAACGACCATCGCAACGCCACCGAGGAGGGTCTCAAGAAGCGGATCAAGGAGCTGGTTGAAGGCGTCGTGGGTCCGGGCAACGCCCGGGTGCAGGTCACCGCCGATGTGGACCTCGATCAGGTCACGACCCAGGAAGAGAAATTCGACCCCGACGGCTCGGGCGGCATCGTCCGCTCCACCCAGACCTCGGGGGTGAACTCCAAACAGAACGAGCCGGCGAGCGGCGGCCAAAGCACGGCGTCGGCCAACGTCCCCGGCACGCCGGGCGCCCCGTCATCGAGCAGCTCCACCACCTCGAATTCCGACCAGACCGAAGAAACCACCAACTACGAAATCTCCAAGGTCACCAAGACCACCGTGGCCATGCCGGGGGCGGTCAAGAAACTGTCGGTGGCCGTGGCCGTGGACGGCGTCACCACCTTCGACGCCAAGGGCAATGCGACCGGCTACACGCCCCGCACTGCGCAGGAGATGCAGCACATCGAGCAACTGGTGCGTTCGACGGTCGGCTACGACCAGACCCGGGGCGACCAGGTCAGCGTCATCAATGTCCGCTTTGCACGCGACGCCGCGGCCGGCGCCGGGACCACCTCCGGGTCCAAATTGACCGATTTCGACAAGAACGACCTGATGCGGGGCCTTGAGTTGCTGATAGGCGCGGCCGTGGCGGCGCTGATCATCTTCTTCGTGGTCCGCCCGCTCCTGGCGACGGCCGGCGGCGGATCGATGGCGATGCGCGCGCTGCCCGCTGGCGCATCGGGCGGAGGTCAGGCGCAAGGCGGCGGAGGCCGGCAAATTGCAGGCGCGCCAGGCGCCGAAGGCGAGTCGCTCGCGCTGCCGTCGCCCAAGCCCAACGACATCGACCAGCGCATCAGCATGGCCCAGATCGAGGGGCAGGTGCGGGTGTCATCGGTCAAGAGCGTTTCGGAGTTCGTCGACAAGCATCCGGAGGAATCGATCTCGATCCTCCGCAGCTGGCTGCATGAGGCCTGACGCAGCCCATGGCCTCCAAGAAAAACGCCATCATCGACATCACCCGGCTCTCGGGGCCGGAGAAGGCCGCCGTGGTCATGCTGGCGCTGGGCGAGGACCATACGGTCCTGTGGCAGTCGCTGGACGAAGAAGAGATCAAGGAGCTGTCGCAGGCCATGGCGAGCCTCGGCACGGTCTCTTCGGTGGTGATCGAAGAGCTGCTGGTCGAGTTCATCTCCGGGATGGGCGGAACCGGCGCGGTGATGGGCTCATTCGAGCAGACCCAGCGGCTGCTGCAATCCTTCATGCCGGCCGACAAGGTCGACAACCTGATGGAGGAAATTCGCGGCCCCGCCGGCCGCACCATGTGGGACAAGCTCGCCAATGTGAACGAGGCGGTGCTCGCCAACTATCTGAAGAACGAATACCCGCAGACCGTCGCGGTGGTGCTGTCGAAGATTAAGGCCGAGCACTCCGCCCGCGTTCTGGCCGCCCTGCCCGAGGATTTCGCGCTGGAGTGCGTCACCCGCATGCTGCGCATGGAGCCGGTGCAGCGGGAAATTCTCGACAAGATCGAGCAGACCCTGCGCACTGAATTCATGTCCAACCTCGCGCGCACCTCCAAGCGCGACAGCCACGAGATGATGGCGGACATCTTCAACAACTTCGACCGCCAGACCGAGGCGCGCTTCATCGCCGCCCTGGAGGAGCGCAACCGCGAATCCGCCGAGCGCATCCGCGCGCTGATGTTCGTGTTCGAAGACCTGAACAAGCTGGATCCGGGCGGCGTGCAGACCCTGCTGCGGGCGGTGGAGAAGGACAAGCTGGGCCTGGCGCTGAAGGGCGCCTCCGACTCCCTGCGCGAGATTTTCTTCTCCAACATGAGCGAACGCGCCTCCAAGATCATGCGCGAGGACATGGAGAGCATGGGCCCGGTGCGCCTGCGCGACGTGGACGCCGCCCAGATGGCCATGGTGCAGGTCGCCAAGGATCTCGCCGCCAAGGGCGAGATTATGCTGGCCGGAGCCGGCGGCGACGACGAGTTGATCTATTGAGCAACCCCCGATGATCACCCCTCACCAGAGATACGCCTTCGACACGGTCTTCGACGATGCGGGCGACATCGCCTCCCAGGCGCCGCCGCCGGTCAAGCGTTCCTACACACCAGAGGAGGTCCAGGACGAGCGCGCCCAGGCGTTCGCCCAGGGCGAGCGCTCGGTAGTCGCCCGCGCCGAACAGGCCGCAGCGGCCGCGCTCGCCGACATCGCCGGAACCGTGAGATCAGCCCTGCCGGCGCTGACCAACCTGGTGCACGAGCATCGGGTCTCGAGCGCCGAACTCGCCCTGGCCTGCGGCCGCGCCATCGCCGGGGCGGCCCTCGAGCAGTTCCCCGAAGCGCCGGTGACCGCCGCGCTGGCGGGCCTTGCCCGTGAGATCGAATCTCAGCCCAGGCTGATCGTGCGCGTCAATGGCGAGCTGGTCGACCGTAGCCGAACCGCCCTCGAAGGCCTCGCCCAGTCACTCGGCCTTCCTGGCCAGATCCTGGTCAAGGATGAGCCGAGCCTGCCGCCGGCGGGTTTCGTGCTGGACTGGGGTGACGGTCGCGCCGTGTTCGATCCCACCGAAGCCGCTTCCCGCGTCGAGGCGGCCCTGCGCACCGCCCTGGCGGCCGAAGGTCTGCACGCGGAACCGCTCGCCCTTTCCCCTTCCACCTGAAAGCATCCCAATGGCCGACGACACCACCGACGCTGCCCCCAAGATGCCCCTGGCCGAGTTCGAGCCGAACTCGCCTCTGGCCTCGGAGCTGCAGATCGATCCCGGCGACAAGAGCGCCGCCGACCTGGCGCCGGTGTTCGGCGTGCCCGTGCATATCTCGGCGGTCCTGGGCCGGGCCAGCCTGTCGGTCGCCCAGCTGCTGCAGTTGGGCGCGGGCAGCGTGCTGGAGCTGGACCGCAAGGTCGGCGAGGCGATCGACATCTATGTGAACAACCGGCTGGTGGCGCGCGGCGAAGTGGTGGTCGTCGACGAGCGGCTGGGCGTGACCATGACGGAAATCATCAAGGACGGCGACACGGCGGCCTGACGGCCTTCGTGATTTAAGGAGATTACCGATGCGACTTCTGGTCGTCGGACGATTGAACGGACAGCTGGCCAACGCGGTCAAGATCGCCATGAACGCAGGGGCGAAGGTCGCCCACGTCGAGACCTGCGAGCAGGCGACCCACGCCCTGCGCGCGGGCCAGGGCGCGGACCTGCTGATGGTCGACTACGACCTCGACATCGCCGCCCTGATCGCCGCCAACGAGGCGGAACGGATCCGTGTTCCGGTGGTGGCCTGCGGGGTCGGGGCCGATCCCAAACGGGCCGGCGACGCGATCCGCGCCGGGGCCAAGGAATTCATCCCCCTGCCCCCGGACGCCGACCTGATCGCCGCGGTGCTGGCCGCGGTCTCGGACGACAACCGCCCGCTGGTGGCGCGCGATCCGGCGATGCAGGCGGTGCTGTCCCTGGCCGACCAGGTGGCGGCGTCCGACGCCTCCATCCTGATCACCGGGGAGAGCGGTGTCGGCAAGGAGGTGATGGCCAGGTATGTCCATCAGAAATCGCGTCGGTCGCAGCGTCCCTTCATCAGCGTCAACTGCGCCGCCATTCCCGAAAACCTGCTCGAGAGCGAACTGTTCGGTCACGAGAAGGGCGCCTTCACCGGCGCGCTGGCCCGACGCATTGGCAAGTTCGAAGAGGCCGACGGCGGCACGCTGCTGCTGGACGAAATCTCGGAGATGGACGGCCGGCTGCAGGCCAAGCTGCTGCGCGCCGTGCAGGAGCGGGAGATCGACCGGGTCGGCGGCTCGCGGCCGGTGAAGGTCGACATCCGCATCCTGGCGACCTCCAACCGCGATCTGGCGGCCGCCGTGCGCGACGGCACGTTCCGCGAGGACCTGCTCTACCGGCTCAACGTCGTAAACCTGCGGCTGCCGCCCTTGCGGGAACGGCCGGGCGACGTGGCCGCGCTGGCGGAATATTTCGTGAAAAAGTACGCCATCGCCAACGGCGTGCCGGTGCGGCCGTTGTCGATCTCCGCGCGTCAACGACTGGCGGTCCATCGCTGGCCCGGCAATGTGCGCGAGCTGGAGAACGCCATGCACCGGGCCGTGCTGCTCTCCACCGGCCCGGAGATCGAGGAATTCGCCATCCGGCTGCCGGACGGCCAGCCCATGAGCGGCGCCCCCGACGCCCAGACCGCGCGGGTCGCCTCCATGGCCGCCGAAGCCGTGCAACGCAACTTTGTCGGCCAGACGGTGGCGGAGGTGGAGCAGCAGCTGATCATCGACACGCTCAGCCACTGTTTCGGCAACCGCACCCACGCGGCCAACATCCTCGGCATCTCGATCCGCACCCTGCGCAACAAGCTCAAGGAATATTCCGAGGCCGGCGTCTCGGTCCCCGCGCCGCAGGGCCTGGGCGCGCATGCGGCCTGAACGGCGCCTGCTGCTGACCCGCCGGAGTTTCGGCCTGGGCGTGACGGCCTCCGCCGCGGCTGCGCCGGCGCTTGCGGAGGCGTCGCTTGAGGCGCGCTTCAAAGCGATCGAGGCTCGCACCGGCGGACGGCTTGGCCTCTGGGCCGGTCAGATCGGCGAAGGCAGATCCGTCTCCTGGCGCGCGGGCGAGCGCTTCCTGATGTGCAGCACGTTCAAGTCGCTCGCGGTGAGCGCCGTGCTCGCCCGGGTCGATCACGGACAGGAAAAGCTGGATCGCTGGATCAAATACAGCCCTGCCGACCTGCAGGAGTACGCCCCGGTCGCGAAGGCCAATGTCGATAGGGGCGGCATGACGCTGGAGACGATCTGCGCCGGCGCCATCGAGGTGAGCGACAACACCTGCGCCAACCTGATCCTGGATGCACTGGGCGGACCCCAGGGCGTCACCAATTTTGTCCGTGATCTGGGCGATCAGACGACCCGGTTGGATCGCACCGAACCTACGCTGAACCGGCCCGGCCCTGCCGGCGATCCGCATGACACGACGACTCCCGCCTCCATGACTGGCCTTTGGCGGCGCATCCTGTTTCCGCGTCGCCCCGGAGTTCAGTACGGTCCTTACCCGGGACCGCTATCGGCCGCCTCGCTGGCCCTGCTCAACGGCTGGCTCGAGGCCAGCACGCCAGGCCCCAACCGGTTGAAGGCGGCGACTCCGCCGGGCTGGCGGATCGGCCACAAGACTGGCCTGGGCTCGACCACCGCCGGCGATGTAGCGGTCTGGACCCCACCGAGCGGCGCACCGATCCTGATCGCTATCTATCTTGAAGTTGCGGGCGCCCTCGACAATTCGCACGACGACGCCTTCGCCGAAGTCGGTCGGCTGGCGCTGAACCAGATCGCCGGGGTCGCGAACCGTGGCTAATCCCGCCCTGCCCTTTTCGTCCACCAACCGGCTCGGCGCGAAGGACGTCCTGAGCTGGCTGACGCGCGGCGAGGTCGGCCTGGCGCTGGGCGTCGTCGGCATCATCGTGCTGCTGATCCTGCCGATTCCAGCCTTCATGCTGGACATGCTGCTGGCGCTGTCGATCACCAGCGCCGTCCTGATCCTGATGACCTCGCTGATGATCAAAAAGCCGCTGGAGTTCACGTCGTTTCCGACGGTGCTGTTGGTGACGACCCTGTTCCGGCTGGGCCTGAACCTGGCGTCTACCCGGTTGATCCTGGGCCACGGCCAGGAAGGCACCCAGGGCGCCGGCCACATTATCCAGGCGTTCGGCCAGCTGATGATGCAGGGCAACTACATCATCGGCGTGATCGTCTTCGCCATCCTGGTGCTGGTGAACTTCGTCGTCGTCACCAAGGGTTCGGGCCGGATCGCCGAGGTGGCCGCGCGGTTCACCCTGGACTCCATGCCCGGCAAGCAGATGGCTATCGACGCCGACCTGTCCTCGGGCCTGATCGACCAGGAAACCGCCAAGGTGCGCCGCAAGGAGCTGGAGCAGGAATCGACCTTCTTCGGCTCCATGGACGGCGCCTCCAAGTTCGTTCGCGGCGACGCCATCGCTGGCCTGGTGATCGTCGGCATCAACATTGTCGGCGGCATCCTGATCGGGGTGTTCCAGCACCATCTGCCGATCGCCCAGGCGGGCACCACCTATACCGTGATGACCATCGGCGACGGCCTGGTCAGCCAGGTGCCCGCCCTGGTGATCTCCATCGCCGCCGGCTTCCTGGTCTCCAAGGCCGGGGTCGAGGGCGCGGCGGACAAGGCGCTGACCCTGCAACTGGCCATGAACCCGGCGGCCCTGGGCATGGTGTCGGCGGCGGGCGGCGTGATCGCCCTGATCCCCGGCATGCCGGTGCTGCCGTTTGCGGCCATCTCCATCGGCGCCGGCGCACTGGCCTGGCGGCGCGCGCAGACCGCCAGGACGCCGGTGTCGCCGACCGCCGGCGGCAAGCCGGTCGAGCAGGCCGATGAGCCCATCTCCGCCACCCTGGCCATCGACGATGTGAAGGTCGAGCTGGGATATGGCCTGCTGGTGCTGATCAACGACCTTGAAGGCCGACGTCTCACCGACCAGATCAAGGCCCTGCGGCGCACCCTGGCCACCGATTTCGGCTTCGTCATGCCGCCGGTGCGTATTCTCGACAACATGCGCCTGCCCACCTACGGCTACGCCATCCGCATCAAGGAGATGGAAGCCGGGACCGGCGAGGTGCGGCTGAACCAGTTGATGGCGATGGACCCGCGCGGGGGCCAGGTGGACATGCCGGGCGAGCATGTCCGCGAACCCGCCTTCGGCCTGCCGGCGACCTGGATCGACGACTCCCTGCGCGAGGAAGCCACCTTCCGTGGTTACACCATCGTCGATCCGGCCACGGTGCTGACCACCCATCTGACCGAGATCCTGAAGGAGAACATGTCCGACCTGCTCTCCTATGCCGAGGTGCAGAAGCTGTTGAAGGACCTGCCCGCCGAACAGAAGAAGCTGGTCGACGACCTTGTCCCCTCCGTGGTGTCCAACACCACCCTGCAGCGGGTCCTGCAGTCGCTGCTCAAGGAGCGCGTGTCGATTCGCGACCTCGGCGCCATTCTCGAGGCGCTGGCGGAGGCCGCGCCGCACACCTCGTCGCTGACCAATCTGGTGGAGGCCGTGCGCGCGCGCCTGGCTCGCCAGCTCTGCTGGCAGAACAAGGGCGACGACGGCAACCTGCCGATCATTACCCTATCGGCCGAATGGGAACAGGCCTTCGCCGACGCCCTGGTCGGCCAGGGCGAGGACAAGCAGCTGGCGCTGGCCCCCTCGCGGCTGCAGGACTTTATCCGCGGCGTGCGCGAGACCTTCGAGCGCGCGGCCCTGGCCGGCGATGCAGCGGTGCTGCTCACCGGCCCGGTGATCCGGCCCTATGTCCGCTCGATCATCGAACGGTTCCGGGGGCAGACGGTGGTGATGAGCCAGAACGAAATCCACCCCAAGGCGCGTCTGAAGACGGTTGGGACCATCTGATCGGTCGCCTGGGGGCGGCGGGACGTTGCAGGAAGTCTCGCAGGCTGGTAGCGAAAACCGCCGACAGCGACGGCAAAGTCGCGTACTAATGGAACCGTCATGGCGCGCGCGACGCAAAAACGGAAAGCCTCTTCAGGCGGGATTGGAAGCCTGCTGACCTTCGATCGCATGATCGCGGGCCAGGTGGTGCTGCTGATCTATTGGGCCGGCCTTGGCATTATCGCTCTGATCGGGTTCTCCGTCGTCGGGGCCGGCGTCGGCCTCGCCATGCGCGAAGACGGCCTGTCCGGCTGGCTGCTCGGCGGGCCGCTGCTTGTCGGCGGGGTGCTGGTGGTGGTCGCCCTGACCCTGCTCTGGCGAGCCATCTGCGAATTCTACATCGCTATCTTCCGCATCAGCGACGATCTGCGCGCCCTGCGTCGCAACGACGACGCACTGTTCGCGGCGCGGCTGGAGCAGGGCAAGGCCCAGCCGACAGCTCAGCCCATGGCGCAAGCAGCGCCCGAGCCGGCTCCGATGGCTCAGCCGTATTCGCAATCGCTGAGTCAACCGAGCGAACCACCGCCGGTGCAGCCGCCGCTGAACTACTAGATCTTCGCGCCGAAGCCCTGCTCCAACGCGGCCAGCATCGGTCGCGGCCGGCCGTCGTCGTCGAAGGGCAGCGGCTGATCCCAGGGAGGACCAGGGTTTTCCTTACTGCTGCGCAGCCAGGAGTCCCCGCCGCGCAGGCCCCAGACCGTGAAGGCGAACCGTTGCCGTGGCGGCAGCGCCGCGAAGGCTTCGGCGACCTCCTTTGCAAGCCGGTTCTGCGCGGTTTCGAGATCGGCCTGTGAGGAAAGCAGACCCCGACCGCGATTGAGCGAGATATCCAGTTCGGAAACATGGATCGGCAGGCCAAGGCTGGCCAGGTCGCGGAGGGCCTCGGTCACCATGCCTGGCCTCAGGTCGGCGGCGATGTGGGTTTGCGTCCCGATCCCGGTCACCGGCGCGCCGGCTTTCAGCAGGGTCTCCACCAGCCGCATGAAGGTCGCTCGCTTCTTCGGCAGGCTTTCCAGATTGTAGTCGTTGATCAGCAGCACCGCGCCCGGATCGGCCTCGCGGGCGTTGTCGAAGGCGCGCCGCATATAGTCGACATGGCCGAGGTTGCGGCTCCAGAGGCAGTCGCGCAGCCCCTCGCCGTCCTCGGCCACCGCCTCGTTGACCACGTCCCATCCGACCGCCCGACCCCGATACCGTCCAACTACCGCGAGGATGTAGTTGCGCAGGGCGTCGGCGAACGGGCCCGGCTTGCCGTCCAGGGGGTGAAACGCGGCGGGGTCCTGGGCGTACCAGACCAGGGTGTGGCCGAAGAGGCGCATGTCATAGTTGCGCGCGAAGCCGGCGATGGCGTCCGGCGCATCGAAGCGGAACGACCCGTCGTTCTGGAGAATGTACTCCATCTTCATCTCCCACTCGGCGGTGAGCTGGGAGACGTTGCGGAGCAGCAGCCCGGTGAAGGCCGGATCGGTCAGGCGCTGCGAGGTGACCGCGCAGCCGACCGGGGCGGGGCAGACCGATTTGAGAGGCGGGAGGTTTACGCGCAGATTCTGGCTGCGCGATTTTGGAGCACAGGCCGAGACGACGAACGCGCCGGCGCTAGCGAGGAGAGCGCGACGGTTTCCTTCTCCCCTTGAGGGACAAGGAGGGTCGCGTCGTCTGTTCACGCGCGTTTGGCCCGCAGTCCCAACTCGTCCATCGCCGCCGTCTCCAGGCGCGCTTCCGCTTTCGCCTCGGCGATCCGGGCGTTCTCCGCGACGCGTTCGAACTTCTTCTGGGCTTCGAAGGCCTGGTTGAGAGCGTCGCGGGCGCCGGCTTCTTCCTGCCGCACGACCTCAATATCGGCCTCGATCTTCTCGCGCCGGATATTCACCCCCTGCAGGAAGCCCGCCCGATAGAAGTGCAGCTCGGCGTCCCGGTCGGCATGGCGCATTTCCGCCTCCGCCTCCGCCGCCAGCATCACCAGCTTCATGTCCAGCGCCATGCGCCGGTCCAGAACCTCCGCCAGCCGCTTGCGCAGCTCGTCGACGTCATAGGTCGAGATTCGCACCAGGGCGTCGCGCCAGGTCATGCGGCGTCAGCCGTCAGGATGGCGTCCAGGCGCGCGAAGCTCTCCTCCAGGGTGGTCGCCTCGTCCTTGTCCTGCGACATGAAGGCTTCCAGGGCCGGATTGAGCCGGATCGCCCGATCGACCTGCGGGTCAGCGCCGGCGCGGTAGGCGCCGATGCGGATCAACTCCTCCATGTCGGAATAGGCCGCCAGGGTCTGGCGGGCGCTGGTGACGATCTGGCGCTCGGCCGGCAGCTGGCAGCCGGGCATGGTCCGGCTGATCGACTTCAGCACATTGATCGCCGGAAAGCGGCCGCGCTCGGCGATGGCGCGCTCCATAACGATGTGGCCGTCAAGAATGCCGCGTACGGCGTCGGCGATAGGCTCATTGTGGTCGTCGCCATCCACCAGCACGGTGAACAGACCCGTGATGGGTCCGGCTTCCGTGCCGTCCGGCCGGATCGGCCCGGGCCCCGCGCGCTCCAGCAGCTTGGGCAGTTCGGTGAAGACGGTGGGGGTATAGCCCTTGGTGGTGGGCGGCTCGCCGGCGGCCAGGCCGATCTCGCGCTGGGCCATGGCGAAGCGGGTCACCGAATCCATCAGGCACAGAACCTCCTGGCCCTGGTCGCGTAGATATTCGGCGACGGCCATGGTGGTGTAGGCGGCCTGGCGGCGCATCAGCGCCGGCTCGTCCGAGGTGGCGACGACGACGATGGCCCGCTTCAAACCTTCCTCGCCCAGCGTCTCCTCGATGAATTCGCGCACCTCACGGCCCCGTTCGCCGATCAGGCCGACCACAACCGCATCGCAGGTCGCTTCCCGCGCCAGCATGGACAGAAGCACCGACTTGCCGACGCCGGAGCCCGCGAACACGCCCAGGCGCTGGCCCCGGCAGCAGGTGGTGAAGACGTTCATCGCCCGCACGCCGAGATCCAGCCGCGCGCCAACCCGGCCACGCGTGTGGGCCGAGGGCGCCGGCCGACGCAGGGGATAGGCGGCCGGGCCCTGGCGAAGCGGCCCCTTGCCGTCCACCGGCTCGCCGAAAGCGTCGATGATGCGGCCCTTCCAGCCCAGGCTGGGCCGAATGGAGGCGGCGTCGGGCGCAATCTTGATCTCGGCCCCGGGGGCGACGCCCTCCAGCGAGCCGAACGGCATCATCAGCGCGCGGGTTTCACGAAAGCCGACGACTTCGGCGGCGAGGGGAGGCTGACCCCGGCGCTCGATCTCGGCGCGGGCGCCGACCGCCAATCGCGTCAATCCGCCACGCGCCTCGATGAGCAGGCCGCTGACGGCCGCGACTCGGCCGTAGAGGGTGAGCGGATCGATCCGTTCGACCGAGGCCACAAGGCTGCGCAAGGCTTGACTCTCCACATAAAACGAGTCCGACAAACATTTTGTCGCATGGGCCTTAAGCCGGTGTGAATCCAGCAAAGCTGTGACAAAATTTCGTACGAATCCAGTGACAAAAATAGTTAACGAGGAGCCTTGCGACGCGATTCCAAATCACCCTAGATTCGTTTTCGAAGGGTTCACGATTAACCAAGTTTAAAGGTCCTTAAGACCAAATTTGCGTGTGAGCTTCGGCACGGAGTCCGTGTTTCCGTTGATCTATACCGCCATTGGGCGGGGAGGGGCTGATGCGCGTACTGTTGATTGAAGATGACAGCGCTACTGCGCAGAGCATCGAGTTGATGCTCAAGTCGGAGGGATTCAACGTCTACACCACCGACTTGGGGGAGGAAGGCGTCGATCTGGGCAAGATTTACGACTACGACCTCATCCTGCTCGACCTCAATCTGCCTGACATGAGCGGCATGGACGTGCTGCGCACGCTTCGGGTGGGCAAGATCAACACCCCGGTGATGATCCTGTCCGGCACGTCGGAGATCGACACCAAGGTGAAGACCTTCACCGGCGGCGCCGACGACTATATGACCAAGCCGTTCCACAAGGACGAACTGGTCGCCCGCATCCACGCCGTGGTCCGCCGCTCCAAGGGCCACGCCCAGTCGGTGATCCGCACCGGCGACATCACCGTCAACCTCGACGCCAAGACGGTCGAAGTGAACGGCAGCCGCGTGCATCTGACCGGCAAGGAATACCAGATGCTGGAGCTGCTTTCCCTGCGCAAGGGCACGACCCTGACCAAGGAAATGTTCCTAAACCACCTCTACGGCGGCATGGACGAGCCGGAACTGAAGATCATCGACGTCTTCATCTGCAAGCTGCGCAAGAAGCTGGCCGCCGCCACCCACGGCAAGCACCACATCGAAACCGTCTGGGGCCGCGGCTATGTGCTGCGCGACCCGCAGGAAAACGCCGACACCGTCGCCGCCTGATACGGACTCTGATTTGAACTGAAAGCGGCGGTCGCCCCAAGGCGGCCGCCGTTTTCGTTTGTGCGGTCGACTGTCGCCTCTTGCCATCCGCCGGCGCACCCTTAGTTTTGAGACGAAACGCACTGCCGGGGACTTCCTATGACCGACCTGTTCGAGCCACTCCGCTTCACGCGCGGACCGGCGATGAAGAACCGCCTCATGCTGGCGCCGCTGACCAATCTGCAGAGCGGCGTCGATGGGATCATGTCGGAGGACGAGTTCCGGTGGCTGACCTTCCGCGCCACTGGCGGCTTCGGCCTGGTGATGACCTGCGCCGCCCACGTGCAGCGGATCGGCCAGGGCTTCCCCGGCCAACTCGGAGTCTGGTCCGACAACCACCTGCCCGGCCTGACCCGCCTGGCCGCCAAGATCAGGGCGGAGGGGGCCTTGTCGTCGGTCCAGCTGCACCACGCCGGCATCCGCTCGCCGAAAGACCTGATCGGCGAGGCCCCTGTCGGGCCGTCTGAGGATGCCGAGACCGGCGCGCGGGCGCTGAGCGAGGGTGAGGTCGAGCAGCTGGTCGAGGACTTCGTCACCGCCGCGGTTCGCGCGGAACGGGCCGGGTTCGACGGGGTCGAGATCCACGGCGCCCACGGCTACATCCTCTGCGCCTTCCTCAGTCCTGAAACCAACCGGCGCACGGACCGGTGGGGCGGCTCGCTGGAGAACCGCGCTCGGGTCGTGTTGGAGATCATCAAGGGCGTTCGCGCGCGCACCCGCTCCGATTTCCAGCTCGGCCTGCGCATCTCGCCCGAACGGTTCGGGCTGAAATTCGCCGACCAGCTGGAGGTGGCGCGCTGGATGCTGGCGTCGGGCGACCTCGACTATCTCGACATGTCGCTGTGGGATGTCTTCAAGGCGCCCATCGAGCAGGACTATGCCCATAAGCCCCTAATTGATTGGTTCGCGGACCTGCCGCGGGGCGAGACGCGCCTGGGCGCGGCGGGCAAGCTAATGAGCGGCGGCGATGTCCGCCGCGTGCTGGAGCAAGGCGCGGACTTCGCCCTGCTGGGTCGGGCGGCGATCCTGCATCACGATTTTCCGTTTCAGGTTCGGGCCGACCCTCAGTTCCACGCGGCCGTCCTGCCGGTCACCCGCGCCCACCTCGTCGCCGAAGGGCTCGGCGCCAAGTTCGTGGACTACATGAACACCTGGAAGGGCTTCGTCGTCCAGGAAGAGACCGAGACCGAACCGGCCTGACCCCCGCGGGCGGCGCAAATCCCGTCCGCTCCCGATTGTTCAGACAATAAAGGCCGGCGCAATTGCTCGCGCCGGCCTGAACTGTTTCAGGTCTGACGACCCGCGCCGACTACCAGTGGCAAACCTTGTGGTGGTGATGCCAGGTGCACATCTGATGGTGGTGGTGGTGCGGGTCGGCCGAGGCCGACGCGGGCGCCAGCAAGGCGAGCGCGGAGACGGCGAGAGCGGCGATAAGAGCGTTTTTCATGGCGGTTTCCTGTGGATTATGGCTGAGCGTCGTTCTTGGACCCTAGCGTTCCCCTCCAACAACTCGCCAACGCTGGCCTGCGCCCAAGACGTTCCTGGCAGGGTCTGCGTAAGCGGATCGCGGCGATCCGGAATGGGCCGAACCGGAGTGTGCCCAAATCCCGGGGTGCGTCAAGGCGCCGCATCTCCACCGGATATGAAGCAGGGGGCGTCAGTAGAGAGCCGGCGCCAGGGCGCGACGGCCTAGAGCCCGCTCATCCGCCCGGCGCCGCTAGACACAGCTCCAGTGGTGACGATGCCAGCCGCAGGTCTTCTTGCTCATTTCATGGCCCTGCTTCGCATGCCGGCCGGCATGCGCGTGGCGATCGACATGCGCGTGACGATCCACGTGCGCATGGCGGCCGACCGGTACGGCATGCGCTCCGCGGTTGTGGGCGTTCACATGCGAAACCTTGCCGCCCCGCGCATGGCTGAGCGTGTGGGGATGGCGCTCAACATGCGTAGCGGGGGCGCCATGCCCGGTGCGGCCGGCGTGTGAATGGCGGTTTGGCGGGGCGGTCTTGGTCTTGGCGCTTTTTTTGGAAGCATGCCGAATGGACGCCTTTCGAGCATGGTGATCGGAATGAGCGGCCGGCTTCGCTTGAGCGGGAAGGTGGCGAAGCGCGGGGGCCGACGCGGGCGCCATTGCCGAAACCGCCGCCGAGGCGAACAGAGCCAAAGCGGTCGCCGCGAGTGCGGCCATGAAAGCGGACTTCATGCGGTGTTTCCTTCAAGCGACTGACTTAGGTCGCATTAGCGGCGCGAGAGCGGTCGCGGCTACTCTATCCTGCGGATCGGCCCAGTGGAAACCATGCGATCGAGCCGCGGCGATCCCCCAAGCGCGTCAGCCAGCAGCGCAAATTTCCGCGGGTGCGTCAAGACGCCGCAGTTATCGCGTGATATGGAGCGGCCGCACGGCTGGCCGGGACCCGAGGAATCGGGACTGGTCGGCCTGGCGAGGGAGATGGCGAAAAGGCGCCCGACGTGTTCACGCGGACACGTCATCGGCGCTTTTTGCAACATCCCTGCACCAAACGGGCTCTAGGTAACCGCCTGTCTCGCAGGCTCGGCCGAGCCATGCATTGAGGACGGCGCTCGCGGGCGACGCGGGGCCAAGAAGGGATTGGTGAATGGCGACGCCTCGACGGTTCAGATGGGGTTTCGTGGTGCTGGCCGTGGTGTTCGTGGCCCTGGTGAGCTGGCTCTGGATCACCACCCATCAACCCGCAAAGCCGCCCAAGACCCCGCCGGTTCCAGTGAACACGGCCAAGGCGGCCGTCCAGGACATACCGGTGGTGATCTCAGCCATCGGCGCGGCGCAAGCCTGGCAGGCGGTCACCATCAACGCCCAGGTTACGGGCAGACTGAAGTATGTCGCGCCCGAGGGCGCCGATGTGCGGGCGGGCGCCTTGCTGGCCGAGATCGATTCCGCGCCCTACCAGGCCGTCCTCACCCAGACTGAGGGAACCCTTCGCAAGGACCAGGCTCTGCTGGAAGAAGCGCGGATCGACCTGAAGCGCTACCAGACCCTGGTGGCGCAGGACTCCATCTCAAGACAGCAGGCCGACGATCAGGCCGAACTGGTCAAACAGGACGAAGGCGTCGTGCAGACCGACCAGGGCAACGTCGCGGCCGCGAAGATCAATGTCGGCTATTGCCGGATCACCGCGCCGACCGCCGGCCGCGTCGGGGTGCGCCTGATCGACCCGGGCAACATCATCACCGTGGCCGGCACGACCGGTATCGTCACCTTAAACCAGATCACGCCCATCGCGGTGACGTTCACCGTCCCGGAAGGCGACTTCCAGCGCATCGCCCAGGCCTCGAGCGGTTTCAGCAGGCCCATGGCCACCACGGCGCTAAGCCAGGAAACCAGCCAGCCGCTGGGCTCGGGCGAATTGTCCGTCTCCGACAACCATGTGGACCAGGCCACCGGCACGGTCGCGATGAAAGCCCGTTTCGCGAACGAGTCCAGGCAGCTCTGGCCCGGCCAGTTCGTCGAGGTCCGGCTGACGCTGCAGACCATGTCGAACGTAGTCACCGTCCCCGCGACGGCGGTGAACCAAGGGCCCAAGGGCGCTTACGTCTACGTGGTCGGACCCGCGAATAAGGCGCAGATGCGCCCCGTCCAGGTGTTGACCACACAGGACACCACCGCAGTCATCAAGTCCGGACTCAAGGCCGGCGAGACGATCGTCACCGACGGGCAGATGACCCTGCGACCTGGCCTGACGGTGGCGGTCAGGCCGCCGAGCGGCGCCGGTGGAGGCGCGCCCGGCGCCGCCCCGCCTTCAAAGAAGCCCGCCGCGTGAGCCTTTCCTCACCCTTTATCCGCCGTCCCGTCGCGACCTCGCTGATCGCCGCGGCGATCTTCGTGTTCGGCCTGGTGGCCTATTTCAACCTGCCGGTCGCCGCCTTGCCGCAGGTGGACTTCCCGACGCTGCAGGTCAGCGCCAGCCTGCCGGGCGCCAGTCCCGAGACCATGGCGTCCAATGTCGCCACGCCGCTGGAGCGGCAGCTGTCGCTGATCGCGGGCGTCACTCAGATGACCTCGGCCAGTTCCTACGGGTCAACCAGCATCACCCTGCAATTCGATCTGTCGCGCAATATCGACGCGGCGGCGCAGGACGTTCAGTCGGCCATCAGCGCCGCCACGGGCCAGCTACCAACCAATCTGCCCAGCCCGCCGACCATACGGAAGGTCAACCCGGCCGACTCGCCGATCATGATCATCGGACTGACGTCGGACACCCTGCCGATCTCCACGGTCGACGACTACGCCGACAACATCCTGTCGCAGCAGATCTCGCGGATCGACGGCGTCGGCCTGGTCAATATTGGCGGTGCGCAGAAACCCGCCATGCGCATTCAGATCGATCCCCGCAAGGTGGCGTCCCTGGGCCTGCAGATCGACAACATCCGCGCCACGATCGCCAACAATACCGTCAACGCCCCGAAGGGGGCGATCAACGGTCCGCAAAGGAGCTTCACCGTCTACGCCAACGACCAGATCATGAACGTCGGCGCGTGGAAAAACCTGGTGGTCGGCTACAACAAAGGCGCGGCGGTCCGGATCAAGGACATCGGCGCCGCCATCCAGGATGTCGAGAACAATCAGGTCGGCGCCTGGATCTATCCGGGCTTGGCGAATGCGGACAAGAGCTTGCCGGAGGGCAGCCGTTCGATCCTTTTGATTATCTTCAAGCAGCCCGGGGCCAACGTGATCCAGACGGTGGATCGTATCAACAAGGCCCTGCCTGAGCTGCAAGCCGATATTCCTCCCGCGATCGCCGTCCATGTCCTGGCTGATCGCACCCAGACCATCCGCGCCTCGGTCAAGGACGTCGAGATCACCCTGCTGATTACCATCTTGCTGGTGGTCGGGGTGATCTTCGCCTTCCTGCTCAACGTGCGTGCGACCCTTATCCCCAGCGTCGTCATCCCGCTGTCGCTGATGGGCACGGCCGCGGTGATGCTGGTGTCTGGCTTCAGTATCGACAACCTGTCCTTGATGGCCCTGACGATCGCGGTGGGGTTCGTGGTCGACGACGCCATCGTCATGCTGGAGGTGATCTGGCGACGCATTGAGGAAGGCGAGGCCCCGTTCGAGGCGGCGCTGAATGGGGCCCAGGAAGTCGGCTTCACCATCCTGTCCATCTCCATCTCGCTGATCGCCGTCTTCTCGCCGCTGATGTTCATGGGCGGCGTGGTCGGTCGGCTGATGCGGGAGTTCGCCTTTACGCTCAGCGCCGCGGTGGTGATCTCTGTCATCCTGTCGCTCAGCCTGACGCCGATGCTCTGCGCGCGCTTCCTGCGGCGGCCGGAGCCGCCCAAGGGCAGGATCATGGTGGCGATACACAATGGGTTCACGCGGGTGGAGCGTGGCTACGCGCGCGGGCTGGACGTGGTGTTGCGGCATATGCGCCTGACGCTGGTGGTGTTTATCCTGACCGCCGTCGCCGCGGTGGTGCTCTACGCCGTCGTGCCCACCGGCTTCTTCCCGCAGCAGGACACCGGCTTCATCCAGGGGGTGCTGATCACCTCTCAGGACGCCTCCTTCGCCAAGCTGAGTCAGAAGGTGCAGGACGTATCCGATG
>Ga0302311_10002244_pt1 | contig 22061 bp, 24 predicted proteins | sample III_Palsa_N1_3_FD_200449 | JGI IMG/M metagenome (GOLD analysis project Ga0302311, IMG submission 200449) | Peat permafrost microbial communities from Stordalen Mire near Abisko, Sweden - III_Palsa_N1_3 | ecosystem: Environmental > Terrestrial > Soil > Palsa > Peat permafrost | place: Sweden... | reverse complement strand
AAACCAGCCCCGGCTGGCCGGGGGGCAGCGGCAGATCCACGACAAAACGGCTGCCCTCGCCAAGGGCGCTGGACACCGAAATCTGGCCGCCCATCGATGCGCAGAGCGCCTTGCAGATCGCCAAGCCTACGCCGACGCCGCCGAACCGACGCGTGGCCGACGAATCGGCCTGGACGAATTTCTCAAACAGACCGTCCACGCGCTCGGGGGCTATGCCAATGCCTGTGTCGGTCACCTCGATGCGCAGGCCGGACGCGGTCGCCGTGATCGCTCCCCGCACCTGGCCGGCGTCGGTGAATTTGATGGCGTTGGACATCAGATTGTACAGGATCTGCCTGACGCGGGCGGAGTCTCCGCGATAGATGGTCTTGGCGCCCGCCTCGACATGCAGGTCGAAGGACAGGCCCTTTCGGTTCGCCATCGGGGTAAAGGCGGCCTGAGCGCCGCGGGCCATGTCCCCGACGTCGAAGTCGGCGATCTCAAGCCCCAGTTCGCCCGCCTCGATCTTCGACAGGTCCAAGATGTCGTTCAGGATCGCCAGCAGGGTCTCGCCGGACTCTGTGATGATGTCCAGGCGCTTCAGCTGGCCGGCGTTGAGGCCGTCGCGACGCAGCGCCTGCGCCATGCCGAGGACGCCATTGAGGGGGGTGCGGATCTCGTGGCTGACCGTGGCGAGGAAATCGCTCTTGGCCCTGTTGGCGATCTGGGCCGCGCCCAGGGCGTCGCGCAACGCCCGATCCTCCTTATAGAGGGTCTCCGCAAGCCGGGCGATAAAGACCACATAGGCCACGACGCCGACTACCAGCAGGCTGGCGATGTTGAGGCTGATGGATCCGTTTGTCAGATAGGCGACGATGGGGCTCGCCGCCAGGATCAGGGCGGAAGGACCCACCAGGGTCAGGGCGAACGGCCGCGACCCACGGGTCATCAAGGCATTGTTCAGCACGGTGGCGCAGCCTACCAGGAGTGAGCAGGCCAGTGACCCTCGGGGAGAGCCCACAGCGAAGACGAACATGACCAGAGCGAACAGGGCGGCGGATGCGATCCGGCTTGCCGTGGTGATCTGCTTCAACCGCCGATCGTCGGGCCGATCCAACAACGCCTTCGATAGCCGTGCGTCGACAATCGCCGACACGACAGCCCCAACCAGCCAAGGCGCCGCCAGGACCTGTCCGTTCGCCAGCCAGCAGAGCCCGGCGATCAGCACCGCCTGAGCGATCCGGGTCGTCAGGCTGGTCACCCGCCAAAGAAGCACGCGCTGAGCGGTCTGTTCCGATGCGTCCATGGGCCCTCTCGTCAGCTAAGGCCTAACAGCAACCGCTTTTTTTATTTCTAACGGCGACTCAGAGGCGTGCGGATTGATCCGTGCGCAGGACGATGTTCAGGCGCCTAAACTCAGTGGCCGGGCTTGGCGACCTGTGCGGGTGTCTTGCCCGCGGGGGGCGTCGGGGCCGGCAAGGGTCCGCCGTCCGAGCCGCGCACGCTCACCACCCCATCCCAGGGCAGGGCGCGAATCGCCAGCTGCGGGCCGGTAGCGTCCAGGGTCGCGCCGCGAGCGGCCATATTCACCGCGATCGTGATCGGGGCGTCTGTAGCCAGGGTGGTCTCGCAGATCAGGTGCATATAGCCGCGACCCGTGAACTTGCCGCCGGTCTGCAGGATACAGACCTGCTCGCCGACGATGATGTTCATGGCCAGGGTGGCGTCCGGTGCGGTGGACGACCCATAGCCCAGGGCCTCGATCAGATAGCGGCCGCCGACGCCAGCGGGAACCGCGCATTCGCGGCGCGTGGCGCTGACCACCTTGCAAGCGGTGATGTCGGGATGAGTAAGGCCGGGCAGAAACCGTGGCGCCGCGGCGGTGGCGGGCCCCGTGGTCTGAGCCAGTGCGGGCGCGGCCGCCAGGGCCAGTATGAGCGCCAAACCGGCGGTGGAACCAGGCCGCATGGGTCGAACTCCTGATCTCTTCACGCCGCGCCCTGGCGGCTTCGGGTCTGGACGGGCGAAGACCACGCGAATATGGCCAGGGTTGGACCATTGGAAAGACGAAAATCTTGTCTGCTGACGCAAGTTCCCGGCCGAAGGCGGCCCTGCTGGACCGCGATGGGGTGCTGAACGTCGACGTGGGCTATGCGCACAGGCCCGAGCAACTGGCCTTTGTCGACGGGGCCCCCGAGGCGGTGCGGCGCCTGAACCAGGCGGGCTGGCGGGTCATTGTCGTCACCAACCAGGCCGGCGTGGCGCGGGGCTATTATGACGAGGCCGCCGTGCGTGATTTCCACGCGGCGATGAACGCGGCGCTGGCGCAGCGGGGCGCCCACATCGACGCCTTCTATTTCAGCCCGTTTCACGAAGAGGCGGCGGTGGAGGCCTATCGCCATGTCGACCACCCGGACCGCAAGCCCAACCCGGGCATGCTGCTGCGCGGCCTGGCCGACTTCGGCGTCGCGGCGGCGGACGCCTTCATGATCGGCGACCGCGACAGTGACATGCAGGCCGCCGAGCGGGCCGGCGTCACCGGCTATCTGTTCGCGGGTGGAAACCTGGAGATTCTGGTGAAGCGCATCCTTGCCGAGCGTAGCCCGTCCTAGCCCAGGGTCCGCAATTCGGCGATGGCGCAGACGATGTGATACAGGGACGTCGACGGCGTGGGCTCGTCCGCGAAGCTTCCGTCCGCCAGGCAGCGGTCCCACCACAGGCCTGCGATCGGCGTCGTCAGGTATTTATCGAGGGCGCGTATCGCGTCCGCCACGTCGGCCAGCAGGGCCGTGTGGCGCGCGGAGCCGGGCGCTTCCAGCCGCGACATGGCTACGGCGGCCTTCATCCATTCGGTCTGCGGCCAGGTCCGCGCGTCCGCGTCGCGGATCGTCAGGTCGTCCCACAGGGCGTTGAACGCCACGCCCCGCGCCCGATCCACCCCGAGCTTGCCCACCGCATAGAGCCGCGCGGCCGGCGCCAGCCCTTCGGGGCGACCCCGCAGCCTGGACCAGCCCAGCAACAGCCAGGCCCATTCAAACTGATGCCCCGGCTCGACCAGCCGGCCGTCGTCGCCTGGCGCCGGCGCCCAGGCCGCGTCGAAATATTCCCGCAGGAAGCCGCCGGCCGGGTCGACATATTTGGCCAACGCCAACGCGGCGATTTCGTCGGCCATGGCGCCCCAGGCGGGCTCGTCGGAGGTCTCGGCCCAGGCCAGGGCCGCCTCCAGCAAATGCATGTTGGGATTGGCGTAGAAGGGCTGGCCCACCACCTCGATGAACCCGCCCTTGGGCGCCCGCCGGTCGGACAGCAGGCGATCCCGCAGGGTCCTGGCGCGCGCCTCAAGCTCGGTGGCGCGATCCGGCAGCACCCGCCGCGCCGTCGCCAGCACCAGGAGGGCGAAAGCCTGGTCATACAGGCGCGGCGTCTCGTCCTCGACCGTCCCGTCGGCGCTCAACCGAAGCCGCACCAGTCCGTCGTCGCGGAAATAGCCGCGCAGGAAAAAGTCCATGTTCTGCTCGACGATCTGCCGCCATGGCCCGTCCCAGCCCATCAGCCCGGCCTGGGCGAAGACATAGATCTGCCGGGCCTGGGGATAGCACCGCTTGGGGCCGGCCATCGGCGCGCCGTCCTGGTCCAACCATTCGATGAAGCCGCCGTGTTCCCGGTCGAGTCCCCGCGCCTGCCACAGGGGCAGGGCCGCGTCCTTCAGCCAGACCTGCAGGCCGGCCGACAGGTCGGCCAGGGTCTCGATCATGGCTGGTCCCCGTCTGCCTTGTCTGGGTGGTCCTTGTCCGCTTTCGCGCGCTGAAACGCCTCGACGATTCCCTTCACCTCCTGGGATCGCGATCTTGGCAATACCAGCACCGCCTCGGCGGTGGCGACGATGACCAGGTCGGAAACCCCCAGCGCGACGACGGCCGGGCCGCTCGACAGGGCCAGGACCCCGTTGACGTCCTTCAGCACCGTCAGGCCCTGGGTCAGGTTGTCGTCGGCGTCCCGGTCGCCCAGCCGCCAGACCTCGCCCCATGAACCAACGTCCGCCCAACCGATGTCGCAGGGCGCTACGGCTGCCTTGGCCGTCGCCTCCATCACCGCATAGTCGATCGACTCGGCGGGACAGAGGGCAAAGCGCTCCGGATCCAGCGCCACCACCTTGACGGTCGCCGCATCGGCCGGCAGGGCGGCCAGGGCGGCCAGGCGAATATCGTCGCGGCTCTTGGTCATCTCCTCCAGCAGCAGCGCCGGGGCAAAGATGAACAGGCCGGCGTTCCACAGGTAGCGGCCATCGGCCAGATAGATTTGCGCCGTTTCCAGGTTCGGCTTTTCCTCAAACCGCTCGACCTCAAACACCGCTGGTGTGATCGGCGCTCCCACCCGCACATAGCCGTAGGCGACCTCCGGCCTGGACGGCTTGACGCCAAAGGTGACGATCCGCTCCCGCGCCGTCGGCGCCGATGCGGCGATGGTGGTGCGAAAGGCCTCGGCGTCGGCGATCAGGCTGTCGGCGGACAGCAGCAGCACCACCGCCCCCGGGGCGCGCTGGTCCGCCAAGGCCGAGGCGATGGCGGCGACGGCGGCGGTGTTGCGGCCCATCGGTTCGGTGACGATGGCCAGCGCCTCGACGCCGATCTCCGCCAGCTGGGCCTCGACCAGCCCCAGATGCCCGGCGCCGCACACCACCATCGGCGGCAGGAAGCCCTGCCCCGGCGCGGTGCGCAGCACGGTCTGCTGGAACATGGTGTGGTCGGCGCCGAAGCGGTGGAACGGCTTGGGCGCCTCCGGCACGGAAAGCGGCCACAGGCGCGTGCCCGCCCCGCCGCACATGATCACCGGCAGAATCTGGACGTCGCTCACGTTTCCCCTCGTTTGGCCCCGAACGCGCGCCTGGGCTTAAAGCCCTTTCGTTTCGGTCCGGTGTCCAGCCCCTTGGCCTTCTTGACGATCTCTTTCAGCTTGACCGACTGCAGAGCCGACAACGGCTGGCCCGGCGCGCCCTTTTCCGGGTCGGCGAAGGCGCGGCCATAGGTCTTGATGCGCCCTTCCACCGAACCCAGGAATTCACCCTCCCATTCGGACAGGGTGATTCCGGCGCGATCGGCGGTCCGGCGTGCGCGCTTCAGGGCGTTCAGCGCCGCGCGCTTGGCCGCGGCCAGGCGATCGGGCGCTTTGGATTTCACCGGATGGGCTTCACAGGCCGCCGATCGCCGACAGATAGAGGTCGAGCAGAGCGTCCTCTTCCTGGCGTTTGGCCTTGTCCTGTTTGCGTAAGCGAATGACCTTGCGCAGGATCTTCACGTCGAACCCGTTGCCCTTGGCTTCGAGATAGACCTCTTTGAGGTCGGCCGTCACGGCGGCCTTGTCCTCTTCCAGACGCTCGATCCGCTCGACAATCGTCTTGAGCTGAGTCTGAGCGGTGCCATTCAGCACGTCGATGGAGGATGAGTCGTCGGCCATGGCGAATCTCGCAAGTCTACGCGGGTAAGGATAAGGGCGCAGACCCTAGAGGCGCGGCGAGATCAGATCAAACCATAACCGAGTTGCGCGACATAAGTGTCGCGCGGGGTCAGCCCTGCTTGGCTTTGAAGCGCGGGTTGGTCTTGTTGATGATGTAGACGCGGCCCTTCCGGCGCACCAGCTTGCAGTCGCGGTGACGCGTCTTGAGGGACTTAAGCGAGCTTCTAACCTTCATCACGCATCTCTGGGCCGACTGGCCGGGTTCACAGGAAGCGGGGCGTATAGGGAAAACGCCGGACCAAGTCAATTCGTCAGCGCCATCGGCCCGCCGAGCGAATGTCCTGGCCGGAGCACCATCTTAGCCGCCGGCCGATTTGTCGCCGGCGGCTGCGGCGCGTTCCTGGTGCAGCTGAGACAGGATACGCAGCAGCAGTGTGGCGCCGTGCGATAGGTTGTCCACAAATCCGCCCCTGCTTAGCGACTGTACGATGCGCGCGCCGAGATTCATCGACTCTTGCTCGGTCATGGGGGCGAGCTTGGAGCGCGTGGTCCAATCCGTTGGGCTGTCAGACGCGAGATAGAGTCTCGCCGACGCAATCTCGTGTTCGGTGAATTGGCGCGGCGGTATGATCTTGTAGGACATGCGGCTAGCCCCGCGTGGATGGAGGGAGCGGCGGCCACTCTACGGAATCCTGAGGCAAATTCCCTTGCCAACGCATCGTAATTGGACCTTAGGCCGCCGCACCGCTACCCTTGCTCCATGGATCGCCGCGCCTTCATGTTGTTCACCTTCGCGGGGCTCGCCGATCCCAGCCCCGCGCCCTTCACCACGCCGGCCACGCCGGAGCCGAGCCGTCCCTCGGTCGCGGGCGAGGTGGTCAATTCGGCCGACACACCGTTCGAGGCCTGGAAGCGCGACTATATCGAGCGGGCGATTCGCGCCGGCGCGCCCGCTGAGGTGGTGCACCGTGAGTTCGACGACCTCATCGCCGATCCCCGGATCACCGACCTGGATGGTCACCAGTCCGAATTCTCCAAGCCCACCGGCCTCTATGTGAAGGGGGTGGTGACCGACCAGCGGATCGCCGCCGGCCGGGCGAAACTCGCAACCCTGCCCTGGCTGGCCGACGTCGAGACCCGCTACGGCGTGCCAGCCGAAATCCTGATCGCCGTCTGGGCCGTGGAGAGCGGCTTTGGCGCGGTTCAGGGCGATTTCGACGTGCTGCGCTCCGTCGCCTCCCTGGCCGCCGCCGGGCGTCGGCGCGAATGGGCCGAGGGCGAGCTGGACGCCATCATCAAGATCATCGCCACCGGTCAGGCCACTCGCGCCCAGCTCAGAGGCTCCTGGGCCGGCGCCATGGGCCAGACCCAGTTCGAGCCGAGCACCTATCTGCAATATGCGGTGGATGGCGACGGGGACGGGCGACGCGACATTTGGACAAACGCCAACGACGCCCTGGCCTCGACCGCCAACCTGCTGATCCATTACGGCTGGAAGCCGGGTCAGCGCTGGGATTGCGAAGTCATCCTGCCGACGGGGTTCGACTACGGCCTCGCCGAGGGGCCCAGTCAGACGCCGATCGAATGGGCCGAGCTGGGGGCAGTCAAGGCCGATGGCGGCTCCTGGGCCGCGGCCGACGCCGTGACGCCGGCTCAGCTGATTTTGCCGGCAGGCGCCTATGGACCGGCCTTCCTGATCTTTCCGAACCATATGGCGATCCGCAAATACAACAACTCCACTGCCTACGCCCTGTCGGTGGGGCTGCTGGCCGAGCGCATCGCCGGCGCCGCGCCCCTGCACACGCCCTGGCCCTATGAGGTCCCCCTGGCCAAGGCCGATCGCCTCGACGCCCAGACCGCCCTGGCCAAGCTGGGCTACGATCCGGGCGCCGTGGACGGGGTGATCGGCGCCTCGACGCGGGTGGGCGTACGGGCCTGGCAGAAGGCGCGGGGCCTGCCGGCCGACGGCTATCTGTCGCCGGCGGTGCTGCAGCGCCTGCGCGCCGAGGCGGGCATCACCCCGCCCCCCGCCGGTTATACGGGCGACACGCCGCCCGCCGCGCCGATCCCTTACCGCAGCCTGCCGCGCTGATCGTGACCTTGCCGATGTCCTCCCTGCCGCGCGCGGCCGTCTATGGCGCGCCCGATCCCGACCTCGCCGAGACCGCGAGCGGCGCCCTCCAGCTGTCGCCCTTGCAGCCAGGCTCAACCGCCATCGCGACCCTCGAAGACGCCAGCCTGGACGCCATCACCCTCCTCGCCCCACCGGGGGTGCTGGAGCGCCGCTTCGTCCTGGCCCACGCCTTGCGCGTCCTGGCGCCCGCCGGCCGCCTGACGGTGCTGGCGCCCAAGGACAAGGGCGGCTCGCGGCTGGGCAAGGATCTGGAAGGCTTCGGCTGCGCTGTCGTCGAGACCGCCCGCCGCCACAACCGGATTTGCCAGGCCGATAGGCCCGCCGTCCCCGTAGGCCTCGCCGAAGCCATCGCCGACGGCGCGCCGCGCCTCGTGCCCGAGCTTGAACTGTGGTCCCAGCCGGGGGTGTTCAACTGGGACCGGGTCGACCTGGGCAGCGCGCTGCTGGCCAACACCCTGCCCAAGCTCGGCGGCGATGGCGCGGACCTCGGCTGCGGCATAGGCTGGCTGGCCAAACAGGTGCTGGCAAAGCCCAAGGTGACCAGCCTGGCCCTCATCGACATCGACCGCCGCGCCATCGAAGCCGCCCACCGCAACATCGACGACCCCCGCGTGCGGATCGACTGGATGGACGCGAGGGGCGACCACGGCCTGACCGGCCTGGACTTCGTGGTGATGAACCCGCCCTTCCACGACAATGGGATCGAGGATCGCGGCCTGGGCTTCGCCTTCATCGCCGCCGCGCGCCGGGCCCTGCGCAAGGGCGGGGTCCTGTGGATGGTCGCCAACCGCCACCTTCCCTACGAGGCCAGGCTGGGCGAGCTGTTTCGCGAGGTCACCCCCCGCGCCGACAAGAGCGGCTTCAAGGTTATTGAGGCCAAGGCTTGACCAGGGCCGCGACCCGCCTGCGCCTGGATCGGCTGTTGGGCAACCTCGGCTATGGCAGCCGCAAGGAGATTCAAGGCTTGGCCCGCATGGGCGGCGTCATCCTGGACGGCGCGGCCCTCATCGACGCCTCGGCCAAGGTCGAGGTTACCCCCGACCTGCCGACGCGGATGCAGGTTGACGGCGCCTGGCTCGACCCGCCGCCGGGGATGGTGCTGATGCTGCACAAACCCCTGGGCGTCACCTGTTCGCACAAGGAGGCCGGCGCCCTGGTCTATGACCTGCTGCCCGCCAGATGGCGCCGCCGCGATCCGGCCCTCTCCACCGTCGGCCGGCTGGACAAGGACACCTCCGGCCTGTTGCTGCTCACCGACGACGGCGGCCTGCTGCACCGGATCATCGCCCCCAGCGCCAAGGTCGAAAAACGCTACCGCGCGATCCTGGCCAGGCCGCTGGAGGGAACAGAGGTCGACCTGTTCGCCTCCGGAACCCTGATGCTCGAGGCGGAGACCACCCCACTATTGCCCGCCCGCCTGAAGCCGATCTCCGCCACCGAAGCCTTCCTCACCATCACCGAAGGCCGCTACCACCAGGTCCGCCGCATGTTCGCCGCCGCCGGCAACCACGTCGAGGCGCTGCACCGCGACCGGATCGGCGGCCTGGCGCTACCGGAGGACTTGGCGGCGGGAAGCTATCGGGTGCTGGGGGAGGCGGAGGTGGGGGCGATCTTCGGGGGCTGACGATCAGCCTGGCGATATCAGGCGATGGCCTGTACCGCTCGGGTCCCGCCCACCCTGCTTGACCGTTGAAAGCCCAGCTTGCACAAGCGATGCGGGCATTTGGGGGCGTTGTGCGGGGACTCTGGATTACGATCGCGCTGGCGTGTCTGGCGACGGGCGCGAGCGCGCAGTCTGACGCGGACCTGTCGAATTGCGCGCGCGGCGACATAGACGCCCGCATCGCCGCCTGTTCGCAGCTAATCACTCAGGGCTTGCCCATCCCGTCGCAGGAAGCGCTCGCCTACGCTGATCGGGCGGGCGCCTATCTGAGAAAGGGTCTGTTTGACGAGGCGGTGGCGGATGCGAACAAGGCCATCGGCCTCAACCCGCAGCTGGAGATCGCCTATGTGAACAGGTCGGGCGCCGAGATGAGCCTTGGGCGGCTGGATCAGGCGATCGACGACGCCGACGTGGCCTTGAAGCTGCGCCCGACCGACTCGGAAGCCTATGCCAACCGGGCGGGGGCCGAGCTCAGGAAGGGGCTTGTCGAACGCGCCATGGCGGACGCCGATGAGGCGATCCGGCTGGATCCCAATGACTCCGTCGCCTATGTGAACCGCGCCGGCGCTGAACTGAGGCTGAAGCTGGTTGATAAGGCGATCGCCGACGCGGGGGATGCGCTGCGGCTCAATCCTCGGGACGCCTTCGCCTACACGGATCGTTCCGGCGCCTACGCCTACCAGGGTCGATACGATCTGGCTCTGGCCGACGCCAGCCAGGCGATCAGCCTCGCGCCGCGGCTGCCGCCCGCCTATGTGGCGCGCAGTTTCGCCGATATCGGCCTGCGCCAGTACCAGGACGCCATCACCGACGCCGGCGAGGCGATCCGGCTCGATCCGAACCTTGCCCCGGCCTACGTCGATCGCGCCAACGGCTATTTCCAAACCGGCGCCTATGATGCGGCGGAAGCGGACGCGACGAAGGCCCTCTCCCTCGCCCCGAACGACGCCAACGCCTATGTGGTTCGCGCCGGCGTCTATGCCAAACAGGGCCACTACGAGCAGGCGATCGCCGATTCCAATCGCGCCATCGGCCTCAAGCCGGATCTGGCGGAGGCCTACCTCAACCGCAGCTTCGTCTATCTGCACATGCATCGGTTCGCGGAAACCATCGCCGACGCCAGCGAGGCCATCAGGCTCAAGCCCGAGCTAGCGGAGGCCTACGTCAACCGTTCCGCCGCCTATGGCGCCGTGGGCCAGTACGACCTGGCCATTGCCGACGCCACCCATACCATCGACCTCAATCCGAACCTCGCCGAGGCCTATATCGATCGGTCTGTCGCCTATTCCCGTAAGGGGCTGATGGATCAGGCGCTTGCGGACGCCAATCAGGGCCTCGCCCTGAATCCCAACTTGGCGCAGGCCTACGCCGATCGCGGTTATGACTATCTCGTCAAGGGGATGGCCCGCGGGGTCGACCGCCATGATCGGGACGCCCTTCTCGGCCACGCCCTGGCGGATGAGAACAGGGCGATGCAACTCGATCCGCACCTGGCCGCGCCCTACATCATTCGCGCGGCCTATCGGCTGGGGATGGGCCAGCGGGCGGCGGCGATCGCCGATCTGAGGGCGGGCCAGGCCATCGACCCAACCAACCCCCAGGTGCTTGCGGCGTTCAAGAATCTCGGGATCGCCCGGTAGTGGCGGCCGTGCTCGGAGGCTGGTCGCCGGCGTTTTACGCCGGGTCGAGATAGGTCGACAAATTCCCCAGCCACTTGCGCGTGGCGCTGTCGTCGGCCTCCCTCAGCAGGTTGTCGCCGGAGCGGCGGAAAATCTGCACGAACCGGTCTTGCTCGGGGGTCAGCTCCGTCTTCGCTAAAAGGTCGGCGATGCCCATGATGGCGTTCATGGGCGTGCGGATTTCGTGGCTCATGCTGGCCAGGAAGTCCGACCTGGTGCGGCTGGCGCTCTCGGCGGCGGCCTTGGCCAACTGCAGCTCCTGCTCGAACCGCTTGCGGTCGGTCACGTCCCGGGATGCGGCGAACACCCCCTGGAGCTTGCGGTTGCGGTCATAGAAGGTGGTGGCGTTGTACGAGACCACGGTCTGTTTGCCGTCCCGCGCCCTGGCGGTCAGCTCGTAGTCGGTGACCGACTTTTCCACCAGCACCCGCTTGATGCCGGCTTCGGCCCGCGCCGGTTCGGTGAAACAGTCCTTGAACGGCGCGCCGATCAGCTCATCGCGAGTGCGGCCGGTGAGGGCACAGGTGGCGTCTGAACGGAATCCTTCGGCGCCTCTTGGTACACTCCGGCGCACCGGCCTCTGACCCGGCCGCGCCAAGAAGGTTCCGGGCCATCGAAAGTTTTTCGGTTTATGGCGCGGAGGGACCCAACGCTGGCCGCGCCGGCTGACGACGCAAGCCGCGGCCCGGCCTTCCCTCGCCCCTAGACCGCCCCCTCGTCGCTTTTCTCCAACATCGACTCCGTCGCCTCGTCCTCGCTGGTGGCGCCGTCGCTGACGTTGCGCAGGCTGGAGTTGGCAAAGGCATAGATGGTCAGGCCCGCCAGGATCAGGGCGCTGACCACGAAGGGGCCGGGACGCACCCGCTCATAGAGCAGCAGAAACAGAGGCGCGAGGATCACGTTCAGGCCGTTGACCGCCGCGATGGCCCCGGCCGCCGCCGCCTGTTCCGGCTGGTCCACCGACAGGGAGGCGCCGGCGGTGAAGCCGGGGCGGGTGAAGGCAAATCCCAGGCTGGAGACCGTGTAGGCGATCACCAGGGTCCAGTAGTCCGGCGAAAACACCATGATCACGCTGCCGGCGCAGCCCAGGGCCGCGCCCCAGCGCAGCAGGTCGCGGGGGCTCATGCGGAACATGCGGATCAGGCCCCACTGGGCCATCAGCCCGGCGATGGCGCCGGTCATCATCGCCATCTTGAGATAGTCCAGCGCCGCCAGGGGGCTGAGGTGCACCTTGTCGATGATCAGGAAGCCCAGCATCTGGATCATCGCCGTCTGGCAGGTCGACGCCAGGAAGCCGTAGATCAGGAAGGGCCGCAGGCGCGGGTCCATCCAGAACGGGCCGGACTTCATCGGCTTGATGGTGGTGGGCGCCGCCTCAGTGTCCGCCTTCACCGGATGGCTCTCCGGCAGCCAGCGCAGCACCACGAACATCACCACCGCCGCGATCAGGGCAAAGGCGAACATCGGCCCCGACAGTCCGACGATGGGCAGGACGAACATGGCCGCCGCCAGGGGACCGAAGATGGTGCCCAGGCCGAAGGCGCCGGCCAGGGTGGACATGGACTGGGTGCGCTGCTCCCGCGTGGTCTGGTCGGCGATATAGGCCTGGCTGGCCGGATTGGCGGCGGAGCCGAACAGGCCGAATAGGGCCCGGGCCAGCAGGAAGAAGACGAAGATGATCATCGGCGTGGCCATGTGCCGGGCGCCGGCGCTGACCACCGCACCGCAGGCGATCATCGAGACCACGAAGCCGCCCAGGCCCAGCAGGATCAGCGGCTTTCGCCCTCGCTGATCCGACGCCTTGGCCCAGAACGGCGAACTCATGGCCCACAGCAGGGCCGAGAGGGAATAGATGGCCGTGACCATGGGGTCGGGAATGCCGATCTGGCGGCCGATCGCCGGCAGCACCGACTGCATGCCGTTGTTGCCCACCGCAGTGGTCACCGAGACCACGAACAGGATGGCGAAGGCGCGTTTGCGCACCTGTTCGGGTGTGGCTGCGGCGCGGTTGCGTAAGGCGGCGAGGGCGGACTGAAGGGCGTTCATGACGCCGCGCACCATAGTGGCGCTCGCCGGGGTCGCAACCTTGTGGCCGCACACCCGGAATTAAGCATTAATCGGCAAAGGTCCGGCCAATAGATTTCCGGGGGCCTCGTCAGACGAATGTTTCAGATCATCGGCATCGTCGTGCTGTTCGCCATGGTGTTCGGCAGTTTCATCATGTCGGGCGGCAACATGGCCGTGGTGCTGGAGGCGGCGCCGCATGAGCTGATGACGATCGGCGGCGCCGGCGTCGCCGCCTTTCTGATCTCCAACTCCATGACCACCATCAAGGCCACCGGCGGCGGCCTCGCCGGCGCCTTCAAGGGGCCGAAGTGGAAGGCGCAGGACTACAAGGACCTGCTCAGCCTGCTGTTTCTGCTGACGAAAACCATGAAGTCCAAGGGCGTGATCGCCCTGGAAAGCCATATCGAAAAGCCGCACGACAGCTCGATCTTCGGCCGCTACCCCAAGATCATGAAGGACCATTTCGCCATCGACTTCATCGCCGACACCCTGCGGATGATGACCATGAACCTGGAGGATCCCCACCAGGTCGAAGACGCGATGGAAAAGCAGCTGGAAAAGCACCATCATGAGGCGCTGGGTCCCTCCCACGCCATCGCCAGCCTGGCCGACGGCCTGCCGGCCCTGGGCATCGTCGCCGCCGTGCTCGGGGTCATCAAGACCATGGGCGCGATCACCGAGCCCCCCGAAGTGCTGGGCACCATGATCGGCGGCGCTCTGGTCGGCACCTTCCTGGGCGTCTTCATGGCCTATGGCATGGTCGGACCCCTGGCCGGCCGGATGAAGGACGTGGTCGACGAAGAAGGCGCCTTCTATCGCATCATTCAGTCGGTGCTGGTGGCCCACCTGCATGGCAACGCCGCCCAGATCTCGGTGGAGATCGGCCGTGGCAGCGTCCCGTCCGACGCCCAGCCCAGCTTCCTGGAGCTGGAAGAACACCTCAGCGCGATCCCCGCCGAGGGCTAAAATCCAAAATTGATCACGCCGCCGTGAAGTTGGCGCTTGCCCTTCTCGCAGATGACGGCATATTCAGCGTCAGCGCACGCGGGTGCGTCGGGAAGCAGGCTGGGCTCAATGGGTCCAGCCGGTGAAACGACGGAGTCGTGGTTTCGGCGCGGCAACCATCTTCCCAGGGGACCAGGGATTATGACCTCCCACATGCTTCGTAAGCTCCTCGTCGCCGGCTTCGCCGTCGCCGCTCTCTCCGCTACCGCTGCTTGCCACAAGGCTCCGGCCGCCGACGCCGCTTCGGATGCGTCCGCCGCTGCTTCGGACGCTTCGACCGCCGCTTCGGACGCCGCCATGGCGGCTTCCAGCGCGATGGCCGCTTCGGCCGCCGCGTCGGATTCCGCGATGGCCGCCTCGGCCGCCGCTCCGGCGAACAAATAAGTTTCGCGATTTCGTGAAACCGCTCGGGCTGGCCGCCGTTCAACGGTTCGCCCTCTTTTTCTGGCAGATTCTTAAGGACCACACACATGACCTCCGAAACCCTGCGTAAAGTGCTCGTCGCCGGCGTCGCCGTCGCCGCTCTGTCCTTCACCGTCGCCTGCAAGCCGAAGGCCGACGCCTCGGCCGATTCGAGCGCCGCCTCCGCCGAAGCCGCGGCTTCGGACGCCACGGCCGCCGCTTCGGACGCCGCCATGGCCGCTTCGTCCGCCGCTTCGGACGCCGCCGCCGCTTCCACGGCCGCGAAGTAAGCTTCGCTTCATCGCGAAGAGCGAAGGGCCGCCCGGCAACGGGCGGCCCTTTTGCATTTTACAGCCGCTTGCATCCGCCGCGCGATCGGCCTTGATCGCCGCAATGACCGGCCAGACCCTCCCCCCATCCTCACTGATCGACTGGACCGAAGACGGCGCGCCGCACTCGCGCCTGTTTGACGATGTCTATTTCTCCAAGGCCGACGGCCTTGCGGAGTCCCGCGTCGTGTTTCTCGAGGGTTGCGGCCTGCCGGACTCCTGGGCCGGACGCCAAGCCTTCACGGTCGCGGAGCTGGGGTTCGGCACCGGGCTAAACATCCTGGCCCTGCTCGATCTCTGGCGCCGGACCCGCGACGTGGGCGCCAGGCTCAACATCTTTTCCATCGAGGCCTATCCGCTGAGCGCCGATGAGGCCGCCCGCGCCCTGGCCGCCTGGCCCGAGCTAAGCGACGTGGCGGACCTGCTGATCGAGCGCTGGCCTCGCCGGGCCCGGGGCTTTCACCGCATCGATCTGCCGGAACTTGGCGCGACCATCGATCTGGCCGTCATGGACGCCGCCGAGGCCCTGATCGAATGGACCGGCCAGGCCGACGCCTGGTTTCTCGACGGCTTTGCCCCGGCGAAGAACCCCGGCATGTGGAGCGAGGCCGTGCTCGCGGGCGTCGCCGCCCGCTCCGCCCCCGGCGCCCGCGCCGCGACCTTCACCGTCGCCGGCATGGTGCGGCGCGGCCTGGCGGAACACGGGTTCGAGGTCGACAAACGCCCGGGCTTCGGCCGCAAGAAGGAAAGGCTGGAAGCGCGGTTCCCTGGCTCGCCATTAGCCCGGACGAGCCGACCCAGCGTCGCCATCGTCGGGGCCGGGATCGCTGGCGCCGCCCTGGCGCGAGCCTTTGCGCGTCTGGGCGTTCGTCCCCTGGTCATCGACGTGAAGCCCCCCGGCTCGGGCGCGTCCGGCAATCCGGCGGCCATGGTCATGCCGCGCCTGGACGCGGGATCGGGACCCATCGGAGCCCTCTACGCCCAGGCCTTCGCCCGCGCCGCGGATCTCTATTCAGCCATGGAGGCGGCCGTGATCGCCCGGGGCGTCGTCCAGGTCGAGGCCGAGCCCAAGGACCCCGGCCGCTTCGACCGGATTGCCGCCTCCGACCTGTTCGAGCCCGGCCGCGTGCGCAGGCTGGACAGGGCGGCGGTGTCGGCGGCCCTGGGTGAAGCCGGCCGTCCCGGCGGTCTGGCATTTCTCGACGGTATGGTGGTCGAGCCAGCCGTGGTTCTGGACGCCTGGCTGGGCGGCGCTGACGTTCGCCAGGCCAATGTTGCGGCCCTGCTGCGCGAGGGGACGGGCTGGCGGCTGCTGAACCGCGACGGCGCCAGCATTGTTCGCGCCGACATCGTCTGCCTCGCTGGCGGCGCCCATGTCAGCGTCCTGACCCCGGCGCCCTTGCAACCGGTCCGTGGCCAGGTCAGCCTCGCCGCGTCCGGCGGCGCGCCCGGCGCGGCGATCTGGGGCGGCTATGCCATCCCCACCCGTGACGGCCTGCTGTTCGGCGCCACCCACGACCGCGACGACGCGGGCGACGAGGTGCGGGGCGAAGACCATGCGCGGAACCTCGCCTTGCTGGCCGAGGGGCGGCCGGCGCTCGCCGCGGCGCTGAAGGACCAACCGCTCACCGGCCGCGCCGGCGTACGCGCCGTGACGCCGGACTTCCTGCCGCTGGCGGGGGCGGCCGAGGGCGCCGAAGGCCTCTTCCTACTTACCGGCCTAGGCTCGCGCGGCTTCTGCGCCGCGCCGCTGCTGGCGGAACATGTGGCGGCCCTGGCGATGGGGGCGACCTCGCCGCTGCCCCAATCATGGCAAGAAATCGTCGATCCTCACCGCTTCGCCCTGCGACTGAAACGTAAGCTAGGGCGTTCCATGATAAGAACAACCACGGGTGATCCGGCGACCTGAAGCCGGCCAACAAGGAGGAACGCCATGTCGCGTTTGACGAAGGCGGCGCTGATCGCCGCGGTAGGCCTGATGGGGGGCGGCATGCTGGTCGCCACCGGCGGCCACGGCCAGCCGGCGCCCAACGCCCCGAAAGCCGAACAATCGTGCTTCTGGGCACATAATATCAATGGATTCAGCGCCCCCAACGACAAGACGGTCTATGTCCGCGTGGGGGTGAACGAGATCTTCCGCCTCGACCTGATGAGCGAATGCACCGGTCTCACCTTCCGCCAGAGCATCGGCTTTGAGCGCGAGCCGGCTGGCGATGCCTTCATCTGCAATCCGCTGCAGGCCACCATCGTCTATCGCGACACCGGCATACCCCAACGCTGCCCGGTCACCGCAATGCACAAGCTGACTCCCGAGGAAGCCGCCGCCCTGCCGAAAAAAGATCGACCCTAAACATCCAGGCGTCGCGTTTCCTTGGACGCGGTCTTGCGTGGGGCCCGGCCGCCTGATCCGATGGCGCTCCACCGGATCAGGACGGCCCACGATGAAGGTTCACCACCTCAACAATTCGCGCTCCCAGCGCATCCTCTGGCTGCTCGAGGAACTGGGTCTCGATTATGAGATCGTGCCCTACAAGCGCGACGCCACCACCAACCTGGCGCCGCCGGAGCTTGAGGCGGTTCATCCCCTCGGCAAGTCGCCGGTCTTCGAAGACGGCGACATCAAGATCGCCGAGTCCGGGGCCATCGTCGAATATGTGGTCGATAAATATGGCGCGGCGCTGAAGCCCAAGTCCGAGGCCGACAAGGTCGCCCATTCCGAATGGCTGCACTATGCCGAGGGCTCGGCCATGCTGCCGCTGATGATGAACCTCTATCTCATGCGCCTGGGCGAAGCCGCCGCCCCGCTGATGCCGCGAGTGGAGTCGGAAACCAAGAACCACTTCGACTACATCGCCGGCGCCCTGGGCGACCGTCAGTTCCTGGTCGGCGACAGCATCACCGGCGCGGATATCCAGATGAGCTTCGCCCTGGAAGTCGCCCGCAATTTCGGCCGCCTGTCCGCCTATCCCGCTATGAACGCCTACCTCAGCCGCCTGCAAGCCCGGCCCGCCTACAAGACCGCGCTTGAAAAAGGCGGCCCCTACGGAATCGGGCAGTAAGAACCACCTCTCCCTTCGGGAGAGGTGATGCGCCACACGTGCGCCCACCGTCACATTGAGCGAGGATGGCGCTCTCGCGCGGTGATTCGCGCCGTCTGGAGGCCGTGTCGGTTTGGCCGCGACCCTATCTCTCGCCCACCGCAGCTTCGCCCCCAAGACCCGGGTGCTCGACGGCAAGGTGGTGCTGATCACCGGCGGCACCGGCTCGTTCGGACGCCGGTTCGTCAGCCGCGTCCTGGCCGAACAGTCGCCGAAGAAGCTGATCATCTTCTCCCGCGACGAGCTGAAGCAATATGAGATGCAGGCCGATCTCAAGGACCGCTTCCCGCCCGAGGCGATGGGCAAGTTGCGGTTCTTTCTCGGCGACGTCCGCGACCAGACCCGGCTGGCCCTGGCGTTCCGGGGTGTCGACATCGTGGTGCACGCCGCGGCGCTGAAGCAGGTGCCGGCGGCTGAGTACAACCCCTCTGAATGCGTCCACACCAATGTCATGGGCGCGGAGAATGTGGTCTGGGCCGCGCTCAACAACCGCGTCCAGCGGGTGGTGGCCCTGTCCACCGACAAGGCCTGCAGCCCGATCAACCTCTATGGCGCCACCAAGCTGGCCTCGGACAAGATATTCGTCGCCGCCAACAACCTGGCGGGCGATATCGGCGCGCGGTTCTGCGCCGTGCGCTACGGCAATGTGGCCGGCTCACGCGGCAGCGTCGCCCCCCTGTTCCAGAAACTGGTCCGTGAGGGCGCCAAGGACATTCCGATCACCGACCCGCGCATGACCCGGTTCTGGATCAGTCTCGACCAGGGCGTCGACTTTGTCCTGTCCTCCATGGAGATGATGCGGGGGGGCGAGATATTCGTGCCCAAGATCGGCTCCATGAGCATGCCCGACGTGGCCTCGGCCCTGGCCCCCGGCCTGCCCCATCGCACCGTCGGCATCCGCCCCGGCGAAAAGCTGCATGAGGTGATGATCTCCGGCGACGACGCCCGCATGACCGCCGAATTGGCCGACCGCTATGTGATCGAGCCTGAATTCGTCGAATATGTGCGCACCCCCTTCAGCGCAGAGGGCGGCAAGCGAGTAGCCGACGGCTTCACCTATTCCAGCGACACCAATCCCGAATGGCTGGACGCGGAGGGCCTGCGCGGGTTGCTGGCCGGCCATGGCTGAGCCGCCGCGCTTCCTGCCCTATGGCCGGCAGGTGGTCGAGGACGACGACATCGCCGCCGTCGTCGAGGCGCTGAAATCCGACTTTCTCACGACAGGTCCTCGCGTTGAGCAGTTCGAAGCCGCCTTCGCCGACAAGGTCGGCGCGCGTCACGCGGTGGCCTGCTCCAACGGCACCGCGGCGCTGCACCTGTCACTGATGGCCCTGGACGTGGGGCCCGGCGATGTGGTGGTCGCCCCGTCGATCACCTTCGCCGCCACCGCCAACTGCGCCCGCTACCAGGGGGCGGAGGTGGTGTTCGCCGACGTTGATCCGGACTCCGGCCTGATGACGCCGGACACCTTGGCCGAAGCCATCGGACGTGTCGGCGGCCGCAAGCTGAAGGCGGTGCTGCCCGTGCATCTGGGCGGCCACGCGGTGGACCTGCCGACGCTGCGACGCCTAGCCGACGCCGAGGGCGCGGTGCTGGTGGAAGACGCCTGCCACGCGGTGGGCACGGAGATGACCTACGGCAATATGACGGAGCGGGTGGGGGATGGCCGCCACTCCTCCATGGCCTGCTTCTCCTTCCACCCGGTCAAGACCCTGACCACGGGCGAGGGCGGCATGGTCACCACCAACGACCCGGCGCTGGCCCGCCGCATGACCCTGCTGCGCAGCCACGGCATCACCCGCGAGTCGGCCGAGTTCACGGCGCCGGAATTGTCGCTCGACCCGTCAGGCGCCGCCAACCCCTGGTCCTATGAGATGCAGGCCCTGGGCTACAACTATCGTCTGCCAGACCTGCTTTGCGCGCTGGGTATCAGCCAGCTTGCCAAGCTCGACCGCTTCATCGAAACGCGCCGTGCACTGACCGCGCGATATCTGGAGTTGTTGCCGCCGCTGGCCCCCGTGGTCCGCCCCGTGCCGACGCCGCCTTACAGCCGCTCAGCCCTGCACCTGTTCGTCGTCCTGATCGACTTCGCCGCCCTGGGCAAAACCCGCAAACAGGTGATGGACGCCCTGCGCGCCCAAGGGATCGGAACCCAGGTCCACTACATCCCTGTCCACCGCCAGCCCTACTACCGCGAACGCTACGGACAGTTAGACCTCCCCGGCGCCAACGCCCACTACGCCCGATGCCTCAGCTTGCCGCTGTTTGCGGGGATGGAGCTGGGGGATGTGGATCGGGTGGTGGAGGCGGTTAGGCAGGTGGTCGGTGGATAACGCAGGCAAAGAGTTGAAGTGGGCGAATGCCGCTGCGGTTGTTAAGGTGGGATCATGGATGATGGGTCCCCGCCTGACGAGGTCCGAACGGCCAAAGAAGTGGCGATACGGTCAATCGCTTTGTTCGCCGTGATTGGATTGGCGTTTGGCGCCGAGCGTCCCACGGTGCTCGATTGGCTGTCGGAAAATAACCTTTGGAGCGAACTGGCTCCTTCGGAGGCAGGCTTCATTGACACGCCAACGCCATCCCAAAAGCAGATCGTAAATTCAGGCTGGCTATCAGAACGGCTGGTTGTTCTGCTGTGGGCACTGGGAGCCGTGAAACAGCTGCCGCCAGCGAACGAGCAGTGTGACACGGCCGTCTTTCAGGAAATTCTTCCTCCATTTGCCGCAGTGAGTGTTCCGCAGTTCATTTCCTCGGCCGGTTTGCGCTCAGACGAAGAGCTGATCGCGATGGCCGACGCCATTCTCGATCTTCACTGGGAGGCCAGAGACGCCAAGCTCAAGGGCCGTGAGCCTTTGATATTGAAGTTATTCAAGAACGCCACCACGCGATCAATTGGGTCATCGGATATGATGGTTCTGACTGGGATGAAGTAACTTCAGACACCTGAGGGCCCTGGCAATTGTCAGTCATTTGCACTACAGTGAGTGTGGTCAGGAATCGCAGTCATGCCCGCCAACGCCCTCGTCCAGACCCGCATTGACGCCGACGTGAAAGACCGCGCCGCTGTCGTACTCGAACGACTGGGGCTGACCGTTTCTGACGCGGTGCGGATCCTGCTAACCCGTACGGCGAACGAAGGCGCTTTGCCCTTCGATCTGGCTGGGGCGGACCACGACGCTTGGTTTCGCGCCAAGGTGCTTGAAGCGCTTGCCGACACCAGACCTGATATGTCGCACGAAGATGTCGAGGCGCATTTCGCCAAACGCCGCGCCGAAGCCTTGCGGAAGGCCGGTGAGAGCGAAACTTGAGACTTCGGTGGTCCGTCACGGCGTTCGCCGACCGCGAGTCGATCTTCAACTACATCGTGTCTGAAAGCCCGCGCGCCGCCGTGGCAATAGACGAGCGAATCCAACTGGCTGCCGAAGAGCTATCAGAGTTCCCGATGAGGGGACGCCCTGGCCGGGTCAATGGAACCCGTGAGCTCGTAGTCGTGCAAACGCCCTACATCATCGCTTATCGCCTCACCGAGAATATGATCTCGATCCTGCGCGTACTTCATGGCGCGCAGCGATGGCCGGACGAATTCTAGCTAGGTGGCTTGCTAAACCGCCTCGTCCAGTATCCCTTCCAACCCCTGCTCGCGCACCTTGCGATACAGGGTCGAGCGGCCGATCCCCAGCCTACGCGCAACCTCGCTCATGTGGCCGGCATAGAGGCCGATGGCGAGTTGGATCAGGTCGCGTTCGATGTCTTCCAGGGTGCGCAGGTGGCCGCGGTCGTCGAGGATCCGCACGGGGGAGTCCGCCGGCATCTCGTCCACCAGCTGTTGGGCGCTGGGCAGCACCGGCAGGGCCGGCAGCGGCGCGGGGCCGGACGATGGCAGCGGGGCCTGCAGTCCCGACACCGCCGGGAAGTCATAGGGCTGCAGATAGGGCGCGTCCGCGAGCACGATGGCGCGATAGACCGCATTCTCCAGCTGCCGCACATTGCCGGGCCAGTCGTGGGCGGCCAGCAGGGCAATGGTCTCGGCCGAGGCGCCGACCACCCGCTTGCCCTCTTCCACATTGAACCGCTGGATGAAGTGGCTCACCAGGGCTGGAATGTCCTCGCGGCGCTCGCGCAACGACGGGGCCTCGATGGGGAAGACGTTGAGACGATAATAGAGGTCCTCGCGGAACCGGCCGCCCGCCACCTGGTTGGCCAGGTCGCGGTTGGTGGCCGAGACGATCCGCACGTCCACCCGTACGGCGC
>Ga0302311_10002234_pt1 | contig 22106 bp, 18 predicted proteins | sample III_Palsa_N1_3_FD_200449 | JGI IMG/M metagenome (GOLD analysis project Ga0302311, IMG submission 200449) | Peat permafrost microbial communities from Stordalen Mire near Abisko, Sweden - III_Palsa_N1_3 | ecosystem: Environmental > Terrestrial > Soil > Palsa > Peat permafrost | place: Sweden... | reverse complement strand
CAGCCGATCTACGGCGATCTCACCCAGAAGCGGTTGTTCTCGGAGGGGTTCAATGAGCGGTACAATCTGTACAATGCCGTGGTCAAATGGGATCTGGGCTTCGCCAACCTGATGTCGTCGAGCGCCTACAGCACGTTCAAGGCCGATTCGACCAGCGACCTCACCGAGGCCTATGGGCAGCTGGCGCCGCTGCTCGGCGTGCCGCAGAGCAGCTTCGGCGTCGATGAGGTCGTCCCGACCTCGGTCGACCGCTGGACCGAGGAAATTCGCCTCGCCTCGCCGACGAACCATCAGCTCGAATGGCAGGTCGGCACCTTCCTCGACGGCCAGCGGACGATGCAGAACCAGAATATCTACGGCTATCTGGTGCCGCAGCACACGCTGGTGGCCCCGCTGGCCTTTGCCCAGCTGCCGGCCAGCTACTTCGAATATGCGGTTTTCGGCAACCTCGACTATTACATCACGCCCGAGTTCGACGTTGCGGCCGGTCTGCGCTGGGGCCGGAACAGCCAGGATTTCACGCTCGGTGCCGAGGGGCTGCTGGTCGGCGGAAATGCCAGCACGCCGCCGGCGACCTCGGCCGAGTCCGACACGACGTTCTCCGTGTCGCCGCGCTGGCACGTTACGCCGGATGCGATGGTATATACCCGGATCGCCTCGGGCTACCGCCCCGGCGGCCCGAACGATATTCCGCCCGGTGGCGCGGGCATCGTGCCGGCCGAACAAAAATCGGATTCGGTTATCAGCTACGAAGTCGGTGCCAAGACGGAATGGCTCGATCATCGCCTGGTCGTCGATGTGTCGTCGTTCTATATCGACTGGCAGGACGTGCAGCTGACCAGCGCCGTCAACGGTTTTTCGTTCGGCGGCAATGGCGGTGCCGCGGTCAGCGAGGGCTTTGAGCTCCATAGCGCCTACCGGCCGATTTCCGGACTGACCCTCGGACTGAACGCCTCCTATACCAACGCCTATCTGAGCAAGGATGCGCCCGGGGTCGGCGGCGTGTCCGGCGATCGGCTGCCGACCGTGCCGCGGTGGGGCACGTCGGCCACGGCCGACTATTCGCAGCCTGCGTTCGGCGACTTCGACGCGGTCGCCGGCGGCACGTTCCGGTATGTCGGCTCCCGCATGTCGGATTTCAGCCTGCAGGCCGGCCGCGTCAAAGTGCCGTCCTACGATGTGTTCGATCTTCGGATGGGCATCCGCGACGACAGCCTGTCGATCATGTTCTTCGTCAAGAATCTGTTCGACGAACGGGGTATTTCGACGATCGAGGACAGCCTGGCCATAACGCCGACCTCACCGATCCAGGCCAGCGTCATCCAGCCCCGGACCTTCGGGCTGTCCGTCGTGAAGCAGTTCTAGCCGGTCCCTCCCTTCAAGGCTTCGTCAGGAGAATTTCGTGCGCGGATGGACTTGGGGCGCTCTGCTAGGATCGATGTTCGCGGTCGTGCTGTCGGCGACAGCGCCGGCCGCGGCCCCACCGACGCTGGAACCGGAGGATCTGGGGCGGTTCTTCGACGGGCTGTTGCCCTACGCGCTGGGTCAAGGCGACATCGCCGGCGGCGAGGTCGTGGTCGTGCAGGACGGCAAGATCCTCTTTGCCAAAGGCTATGGCGTCGTCGACGTCAAGACCGGGCGCCCCGTCTCGCCCGCGGAGACGATCTTCCGCGCCGGCTCGGTCTCGAAGCTGTTCACCTGGACGGCCGTGATGCAACTGGTCGAAGCGGGCAAGCTCGACCTGGATCGCGACGTCAACGACTACCTGGATTTCGCGATCCCGGGCGCGTTCGGCCAACCGATCACCTTGCGCAACCTCATGACCCATACGGCCGGGTTCGAGCTGTCGGCGGAAAACCTGATCGCCTATGACGAAGCCGACCTTCATCCCTTGGGCACGGTGTTGAAGTCCAATATCCCGGCCCGGATTTTCCCGCCCGGCAAGGTCGTGGCCTATTCGAATTTCGGCGCGGCGCTCGCCGGCTATATCGTCGAACGCGTGTCCGGGGAGCCCTTCGCGGCCTATATGGCGCGGCACCTGTTCGAGCCCCTGGAAATGAAGCAGTCGAGCTTCGTGCAGCCGCTGCCGTCGGCCCTTCAGGACCGGATGTCCAGCGGCTACAAGGCGGCTTCGGACGAGCCGGAGCGCTATGAGCTGATCGGCCTGTCGCCGGCCGGCGCGCTCGCCACGACCGCTCTGGATATGGGCCGGTTCATGATCGCGCAGCTGGGGGCGGGCGGCGAGGGCGGTCCGACGCTGCTCAAGCCCGAGACCCTGCAGCTTATGCACGCGCACCAGCGCAGCGAGGCGCCGGGCCTGAATGGTTTCGCGCTCGGATTCTACGAGGAATCGCGCAACGGGCAGCGGATCATCGGGCATGGCGGCGACACGCAGTTCTTCCACACCGACCTGCATCTGATCCCGGACCACCGGACCGGTCTCTACGTCGCCTTCAACAGCCAGGGCAAGGACGCCTCCGTCTATAAGCTGCGCACCGCGCTGTTCGACCAATTCCTGGACCGCTATTTCCCGGCTACGACGCCGGCTCCCGCGGCGGCATCGACGGCGGTCGAGGATGCGAAGCTGGTCAGCGGGGTCTATCTGTCGAGCGATCGGCAGGAAACCAGCATCTTCCGGATCTTCGCGCTGCTGGGCGCGTCGGCCGTGACGGCCGCACCCGACGGCGTGCTCCAGGTCTCCTCCCTGACGGGCCTCGACGACCAGCCATACCGTTTCCAGGAAATCGGCCCGCTGCTCTATCGGGAACAGGGCGGACCCTCCCTGCTGAGCTTCGTGCGCGGCGCCGACGGCCGGATCGACCATGCAGCCTGGAGCGGCGATCCGACCTACGTGCTGCAGCCGGCACCGATCGGCGCGCAGGCCTGGGTGCTGCCGGCGCTGGGCGGCGCGGTCGCCGTGCTCTTGGTTACGGTTCTGGTCTGGATCATCGGCTGGCTGGTACGCCGTCACTATGGAGCGGCACTCCCACTGGATCGGCGACAGCTGATCCTGCGCAGGCTGGCACGCGGGGCGGCGCTCGTCTGGCTTGCGGTCCTCAGCGGCTGGTTCGGCATCGTGCTGACCGCACAAAGCAACGTTGCCGCCTTATCGGACGGCCTGGTGCCGGTGCTGATGGCTTTAAATGGGCTGGGCGTCGTTGGTATGTTTGGATCGATCATCGTCACCGTCGCGACCGTCGCCTCCTGGCGTGCTGCGAGGCGCAGCCTGATCGGAAGGATCGGGGAAAGCGTTTTGGCCGCAGCCGTTCTCTATCTCAGCTGGTTCGTCGTCGCGTTCAAGTTGGTCAGTTTCGTGGCGCGCTTCTAACGAAAGGCGTGGCCCTGGCATACAAGTTTACCGCTCTCAGGTTGAAGGGATTGGGAGCAGCCGTACCCCTCCCGCCAATCAGAGTTAGCGGTATACTGCCTTTGCAACGCAATCTACTGTGTTTGGTCTCGCTGCGGGAGCACCGCGGCGAGAAGAGCAGGGAGGCGGACGCTGGTCGACAGACCAATCAACGCGACCGAGAAATCCGGCGTGATGCCGCGGACGAGGCCGATCAGATAGGGTCCGACGAAGCCGCCCAGGCCGCCGATGGAATTGATCAGGGCCAATCCACCCGCAGCAGCCGTTCCACTGAGGAACGTGGTCGGCACGGACCAGAAAACGCCGATCGATCTCCACAGGCCCATGGCCGCAATGCAGAGGAAGATGAACGCCATGACCGGGCTGGACCAAAGCCCGCTTCCTGCGAGACCGAGTGCGCCAACCAACAGGGGGCACGCCAGGTGCCACCGACGCTCCCCCGTGCGATCGGAGTGGCGAGCGTTCAAGATCATCGTCCCGGCAGCGAGCAGGAATGGGATCGTTGTAAGGAGGCTGACGTCCACCGCGCTGAGGCCGGAAAGCTGCTTGATGATTTGAGGCAACCACAGCGTGACTCCGAAGAAGCCTATGCCCATGCCTACTTCCCCGTGGAGACGAAAGGGCTGGCCCAGGGCCCGCTGATCACGGCGCAACTCATTCACACGTTCTGACAATGTCCAAGGTCGGAGCGGTGGAGTTAAGAGCGGAACAGTCCCAGGTTGCCTCGGCAGCCTGTTGGCTATGACGTCTTCGAGCTGTCCGCAGAGATGCGGCGTGCCGCATCTCTGCTGGCGACCGACGGCTACGATGACGCACCAGATCCCGGTTGATCTTGCCTGCGCCGTGGGTCAAATCCGTCGGGCGGCGCCATCCTTCAACGCAGCAGTGGCTGGTCTTTGACCCCATTCCAATTGAGATCGGCCCGAGCGATCGATGTCAGCAGATCGTTGCGCCACTTGGTGGGGTGACGCCATAGAACGTGCAGGAATATACGCTAAGCGGACAAATAGAGAACTCAGGCAGCAACCGGCCCCGTGATGCCGCGCAGCGGCCGAAAGCCGCCCGGCACCGCGCCTACCGTCGGCGTCCATAGATAGTCGCCGGTCAAATTGATGTGCTGCCAGCCAAGCGGCGCCAAATGCGGCAGCAGCTCGTCAGGAATGACCTCGCCCTGTCGTCGCAGCGTATCGACCGCGCGACCGAGATAGACCGTGTTCCACAGGATGATCGCCGCCACGACCAGGTTGAGCCCGCTCGCGCGGTGCTGCCGACTCTCATAGGTCCGGTCGTGCAATCGGCCGAGCCGATGGAAGCAGACAGCCCGGGCGAGCGAGTTCCGAGACTCTCCTTTGTTGAGCTCGGCCGTGGCCTGCCGACGCAGCGCCGGGTCCTCGAGCCAATCGAGGGTGAACAGGGTCCGCTCGATCCGGCCGATCTCCCGCAGGGCCAAGGCCAAGCCATTCTGTCTCGGATATGAGCCCAGGCGCCGCAACATCAGAGAGGCCGACACGGTACCGGTCCGGACCGAGGTGGCAAGGCGGAGCACATCGTCCCAGTGGGTTGCGATCAGCGCCTCATCGATACGGCCGGCGATGAACGGCTCGAGCACCGGCCATTGCGTCGCTCCGCCGAAGGTATGCAGCCGCCGGTCCTGCAGATTCGGGATGCGCGGCGCGAAGCGAAACCCAAGCAGATGGCAGAGCGCGAACACATGATCCGACACGCCGCCGCCGTCGGTGTGGTGAATTGCGATTTCGAGATCGGCGCCGTGGTAGAGCAGCCCGTCGAGCACATGCATCGCCTCGCCCTCCGACACCGAAATCGGCTTGGCGTGAAACGGGGCATACCGGTCTGAGATGTGGGTGTAGATGCCGGTAGCCGGCTCGCTCCCCTTGTGCGGATTGACGGCGCCGATCGACTCGGCGCGGCCGGCGAGCGGAAAATTCTGACCATCCGAACTGGAGGCCATACCGGCGCCGAAGTATCGGGCGAGAGGATGCTGCTGCTGGGCCTCAACGATCTTGGCGAGGGCTTGGCCGTAGGTTTCTTCCCGAAGGTGCCAACCAGTTGTCCAGACGAGCTGCTTATAGGACGCGACGGTGCAAGCCTCGGCCATCCGCGTGAGCCCGAGATTGGTCGCGTCGGCCAGGACCGCGGTCAGAACCACCCGCCGATCTTCGGCGGGCAGCTCAGTTCGAAGGTGCGTGAAGCTCTCGCTGAAGCCCGTCCAGGCGGCGACCTCATTGAGGAGGTCTGTGATCCGGATCCGGGGCACAAGGCGATAGAGCCGATCGGCCAGCGCTTCTGCCGTTTCCGGCGTCACGGCACCGAGCGGGGCGATCTTGAACGATGTCCCCTTGAACCGGACATCCTCCAATCGATCTTGCGAGGCTTTCGCTGCGATCGCTTGGAGTCGGCCCTGGAGCAGCTCCCGACGCTGGGTGAGGTAGCGCGCGCAGTCGAGGGGTATGGCGACTGGCAACGGTCCCGCCTCCTTCATGGCGGCGAAGAGCGGCCTGGAGATGAGCTGATCCTCGACCGCGCGATATTGCCGGCTGCCGGCGACCCAGATATCACCGGCCCGAAGCCGGTCACGAAGCTCGGCGAAGAGGCATAGTTCGTACGCCGGACCGTCTATTTTACCGTCCTTGAGGACGGCTTGGCGCCAGCTCCGGCGGATGAAGCTGGTCGGCAGGTCCTGGGGCAGCGTCCGTCGAGCCCCGCCATAGAACGAGCGCATCAGCTCGAGCCCGCGGAGCAAGCCGCCGACGGCAGCGACACCCTGAAAGGGGGCACCGCAAGGTTTCGGCGCCAAACAACGCTAAGCCGGACAAACCAGGAACATCGAGTTACGCGACCTGATACAGTCGATCGTCATCCTTTCGAAGTGGCCGATATCCACCCTCGGAGCGAGCCGCCTGCTCCCAGAGATAGTCGCCAGTCAAGCTGATGTGCGCCCATCCCAGCGGCGCGACATGGGCGAGGAGATGATCTGGCGCGGCCGTCCCGATCGCGCGCAGGTGCTGAACCGCCCGCTCCAGATAGATCGTGTTCCAATAGACGATTGCCGCGATTACCAGATTGAGCCCGGACGCGCGGAAGTTCTGGTTCTGAAAGGTTCGATCGGTGATGCGTCCCTGGCGATGGACATAGACGGCCTGGGCCAGGAAGTGGCGGGACTCGCCTTTGTTGAGACCGGCCTGGCAGCGCCGCCGCAGCTCGGGATCTTCCAACCAGTCGAGCGTGAACAAAGTGCGCTCGATTCTGCCGACTTCCTGAAGCGCCAGGTCGAGCCGGTTCTGGCGCCGGTAGGCCGCAAGTTTCTTGAGCACAACCGACGGCGCGACGGTGCCGGCTTTGAGCGAAGCGGCCATGTGAATGACGTCATCCCAGCATTCCGTGATCACGTCGGTCTGGATCTGCCGCCCCATGATGGATTTGAGGCCCGGATAAGCGCTCGCCGGGCCGATTGATGCCAGCCTGCGCTCTGGCAGGTCGCGCAGCCGGGGAACGAACCGGAATCCCAGCAAATGCGAGAGGCCGAAGACATGATCGGAGGCGCCGCCGGTGTCAGTGTAGTGTTCCTCGATCTGAAGCGACGTGCCGTGCCTGAGCAGCCCGTCAAGCACATGAGGCGCTTCAGAGCCGGTCGCGGAGATGACGAGCGGATGGTACGGCCCATATTGGTCAGAGACATGGGTGTAGAAGCGGACGCCCGGGTTGACGCCATATTTGGCATTGACGGCGGCATGACCGCCGCCGCCGCGCCCAGCCCGAAAATACTGCCCGTCTGACGACGACGTGGTGCCCTTGCCCCAGATCTCCGCGAAGGGGTGGGCATGATGTGCGTCGATGATCGCGGCCAGCGCTGCGGCATAATTCTCGTCGCTGAGGTACCAATTGTGCGTCCAGGCGAGCTGAGCATAGGTAACGCCCTGGGAGGCTTGCGCCATGCTCTCAAGGCCCTGGTTGTTGGCATCGGCCAAGATCGCCGCTAGCACCGCACTCGGGTTCTCATGGGGCCGGCCGGTGCGAAGATCGCTGAATTTTGCGGCAAAGCCGGTTCGCCGATGGACCTCGTTGAGCAGCTCGGTGATCCGGATTCGGGGCAGCATGCCATCGAGCACCCGGTCGAGCCAATCGGCCTCGGGCGGCGTTATCGCCTTCAATGGCGTGATGTGGAGCCGGCCATTCCGGAGTTCGACACCCTCCAGCTTGCCGCGCCGCAGTGACCGTTCGAACCGGCGCAGCCGGAGATCGAGCAGCTCGCCCCGCTCGCGCAGATAGGTGCCGGCATCGCCGGCGATCGGCAATTCCGCCGCTGCCTTCGCGACGTCGGCCTTCGGCAGCAGATACCGGTCGAAACGCTGGAATTTCCGAGTGCCCTCGATCCAGATATCGCCTGAACGCAGGCGATCGCGCAGGGTAGCGCAGCCTGCCGGCGCTCGCCGAAACGCGCATGGTAGATCACACCATTGCCAAGATCGCGGAGGGCTATAGCTCCTTCAGAGGATGTCGGCGAACGGGCCTGCGGAAAGCTCCGGCTACCGGGCAGAGCTAGTTTGCGGTAGCACCGCGGCGAGAAGCGCGGCGAGGCAGACGCTGGCCGACAAACCGATCAATGCGGCCGAGAAATCCGGCGTGAGGCTTCGGACGAGGCCGATCAGATAGGGGCCGACGAAGCCGCCCAGGCCGCCGATGGAATTGATCAGGGCGAGCCCACCGGCAGCGGCGGTCCCCCTGAGGAACGCGGTCGGCACGGACCAGAAAACGCCGATTGAGCTCCACATGCCCATGGCCGCGATGCAGAGGGAGACGAACGCCATGATCGGGCTGGGGGAAAGCCCACTGCCTGCGAGACCAAGCGCGCCGACCAACAGAGGGCACGCCAGGTGCCACCGGCGCTCCCCCGTGCGATCGGAGTGGCGAGCGTTCAAGACCATCGCTCCAGCGGCGAGCAGGAAAGGGATCGTCGTAAGGAGGCTGACCTCCATCGCGCTGAGGCCGGAAAGCTGTTTGATGATTTGAGGCAGCCAGAGCGTGATACCGAAGAAGCCGATGCCGATGCAGAAATACAGGATGGCCAGGGCCCACACGCGGCCGCTGAAAAGCGCCTGCTTGAACCCAGACAGCCCGTGCGCACCGCTCGCCTCGTGCTCCCGTGCGATCTGCGTCGACAGGGCCGTGCGCTCCTCGGGCGCGAGCCAAGCGGCCTCGGCGGGCTTATCGGTCAGGTAGAAAAAAGAGACGAAGCCCATGAGGAGGGCCGGCAGCCCCTCAAGGAGGAAGATCCATCTCCAGGTCGGCAGCCCAAAAATGCCGTCGAGTTGGCTTATGAGCCCCGATATCGGCGAGCCGACCACGATTGCGATGGCGGTGGCACTCCAGATCTTGGCGATCACGCGCGCCCGCTCCCGGGCGGGGAACCAGTCGGCGAGGTAGTATATCATTCCGGGAACGAACCCGGCCTCGGCGACGCCGAGCAGGAAGCGCATCGCGTAGAACGAGTTGCGGCCGCTCGTGAAGGCGGCCGCCATCGCGATCAAGCCCCAGGTGATCATGATCCGCGACAGCCATACACGCGAGCCGACCCGGCGCAGGATGAGGTTGCTGGGGATTTCGAACAGGACGTAGCCGAGGAAGAAGATGCCGGCGCCGAAGCCGTATACCTCAGGCCCAAAGCCGAGATCCTGGTTCATCTGCAACGCCGCGAAGCCGACGTTGACCCGGTCGAGGAAGTTGACGATGTAGAGCAGCAGGAAAAACGGGACGATACGGCGCGAGATGCGGGCGATCGTGGCCGAACTGACATCTGGCATGGGTTGCCTCATTCACACCGTCGAGTTTTTGCCTCAAGCCTCGTAGTTCTTGCCGAAATCGGGGGGCGGCGGACCGTCGGCGGACCAGAGAAACATGCCATCCTTCTTGGTCCATTCCTTTGCTTCCCACATGAATGAAGCAGGGATGAAGTCGATGTCGTAGAAATACTCGGCCATTCCATTCCACGGATCGCGGAAATAGTGAAAGTAGTTGGAGCCGATGGCATGCCGCCCAGGCCCCCAGGCATGCTTGTATCCTTTGTGGAACAGCTTCATCGCGCCCAGCTCGGCTTCGTCGATCGAACCCATCTCAAAGCTTGCATGGTGAAAACCGGGTGCGGTGGAATGGAGGAAGGCGACGACATGATGATCACTGTCGCTGCTGCAGCGCAGGAAGACGCCATATTCGTCGGCCAGCGTATCGCTGACGCGCATGCCGAGCAGCCCGGTATAGAAGGCGAGCTGTCGCACGACGTCGGGCGTGAACAGGATCAGATGGCCTAGCCGACGCGGGTGAGTTAAGATGTCCGGCGTTGGGCAGCCACGTACACCCGAGCGCGGGTAGCGGCCCGGCGTATTGCAGATGCGCGTATCCTCGGCCTCGCGGCGGGCAGGTTCGGCGATCTGGACATTGACGAGATTGCCATCGGGATCGCGGAACCAGAGACCTTGAGGGGCGCTGGCGAGAGGCGGGTCGAGCCGCGCGACCCCGCGCTCCTGCAGTCGCCGCGCGATCCGCTCCAGTCCTTCTGAGTCCGTACCGAACGACAGATGGTGGAAAGCGCGGTCGCGCCCCGTCTCGATCAGCACCACCTGGTCCTGCGCGCGACCGTGGCAGCGAAAGGCGAGATGGTCGGGGCGCTGGTGTGTTTCGAGCCCAAAGGCGTCATAGAAGTCGGCGCCGGCTTCCAGCTTCGGGACACCCAATGCGAAATATTGAAGCGATGTGATCATATCCTTTCCTCCCATGTTCCGGCGTCGTGGCGCGCCGCTTTTTTTGATCGTTGGCAATCGGGGCAATGAGTCCGCTCTGATGCCGAACATCTTCGAGTTCGTTTTCGGATGGCGGCCGTTCGTCCTTGCCGCCGCGGATGGTCGGTCCCTCTTAATCCTTGCGTGCCGGTTCGGCGGTAGCGATACCCATGCCGGCGTTCCACTGCGGAATGTCGCGATAGAAGATCTGGCGGTGGCGCATCGGCCCGCAGGCGCTCGCCGCGGCGTAAGCGGCGACCCAGGTGCGGACTTCGTGCCCGCCGCAGCCGGCGAGCCGCGTCAATGCCTGATCGTCAAGCGTATCGAGTGCTGCAAGGTCGCCCGCCGCCATGCTGGCCATGAAATCCTGGTCCCAGACCGGGTTGAGCGGCCGTGCCTTGCCTTCTCCGCGCGCCAGGCGGCGGGCGGTCTCGTAATTCGCCTCCTCGCGGGCACGACGAGCTTCGATCGGCGGGTTTCGGCCGGCGATCAGCATCTCTGCGACCGCCGGCGGTGCCGTGTCGATGCTCGGGATCGGCGGGTCATGACTGAGCCCGCCCGATCCCAACACCATCACGCGAAGATCGAGCCCCGCGGCCCACCGGCCCACGGCTTCGCCGAGCGCACGGACCCGGCGGAAGGACGGGAGCGGCGGCCCGGCGCAATTGATGTGGATCGGCAGCGTCGGATAGCGGTCGACCGATCCGGCCAGCAGCACCATCAATTGCGCGAAGCCGTGATCCGCCTGCATCCGATAGGAGACGGCGACATCCACATCGGTGGCGCGCACGGCATCGATGCAATCGGTCGCCAGCGCTTCGGGCACCACGAAATCACCGCCACCGATATCATAGTCGCCGATCGCGGTGGCGCGGACGCCGACGGTGAACGGCGGCAGCATGTCGTAAAAGAAGCCCTTGAAGTGATCGGGCCCGAAGATGATGACCAGTTCGGGGTCGTAGTCCCGCATCTCGCCGGCGAGTGCCGCGAAATGCGCGCGCACCTCGCTGTCGATCGCCGGATCGGCATCGACATGGTCCATCAGCGGCGTGTGAGAAGCGCAGATCATCCGTACGGTCATCGCGTGTCTCTTCAGGCGGCGTGGGTTTGGGCAAGACCGGCATGTCGAGCCAGGAACTCAAGATGGATGCGGTTGAACTCGTCCGCCTTCTCCCATTGCGGCCAGTGCGCGCAATCATCCATGACGACGAGAGGCTCCGCATTGGGGATCGCGGCGACGAAGCGCTCGCCGGTCGCGACCGGTGCGGTTGGATCGTGGTCGGTCCAGATCACCAACGTCGGCGCAGAGATACCCGCAAGCGTGTCATCTGTCAGGACGTTGCGCATCCGGATCTCCATGTTCTGAAGGCACAGGATATGCTCCATCGCCCGCTTGAAGCCTGGCTGCGTGTAGATCGCCAGGCGCAGCTCGACCAGATCGTCGGTGACGCGGGTGGGGTCGTTCATCAGCCATTCGAGCCGCGCGCGCACCGTTGCAGGGCTTGCCTCGGCGACCGCCTTCATCGTGACGGTATAGACGCGCTGCATCACCGCCGGATCGGTGTTGAGCCCGCCCGCCGTGTTGAGCGTCAATGATGCGACACGCCCCGGATGGTCGATCGCAAACTGCGCCGCGATCCAACCCCCGAGTGATTCGCCGTGGACGTGGATTTGCTTCAACCCCAAGGCATCGCAGAAATCGAGCAGATGGCCGATGTAGTGTTTGATCTCGTAATCATGGTCCGGCTTGTCGGTATAGCCGTGGCCGATCATGTCGAGCGCGATGGTGCGGTGATGCTCGGCGTGGGGCAGCAGATTGCGAGTGAACGCTTCGAGATGGCCGCCCGTGCCCGGAATGAACACGACCGCCTCGGAGGCACTCGGATCGCCGGCCTCGACATAGCGTGTCCGCACCCCGCCTGCGTCGGCATAGCCCAGGCGCACCGCACCGCGCGCAATTTCTGGCCAGAGAAACACATCCGTCTCCTGCTATCATTGTCTATCTAGCATGCTAGCACATTAGAATGTGGCGTCAACGGGGCGATAGCGGCAGAGTAAGTCCCGAGCGAGGCGGGCAGGGGCTAGATCGCAAAAAAATCCGCCAGTGCTTGCTTGGCAGTCTAGAATGGCAGTGCCGGGCGATCCGGCGTAGCGGGAGAGCGGCATGCACAAGAAGGACAGGGTCTACGATTTCATCGTCGAGCGGCTGTTGCGGGCCGACTACGACTTCGGAGAATCGATCCTGGTCAAGGATTTGGCCGGCGATATCGGCGTCAGCCGCCAGCCGATCATGACCGCGCTCAGTCGGCTCGCCGCCGATGGGTTCGTGCGCATCGTGCCGCAGGTCGGCTGCCAGGTGGTCAGCCCGAGCCGGGCCGAGATCGGCGACTTTTTCCTCATGTTCCAGCGTATGGAAGGCTTGCTCGCCGAACTGGCGGCGGCCAGGCGTAGTGCTTCGCAACTGCGTGAACTCAAGGCGATACAAAGCCGGATCGTCTCGCTGGAGGGGAGCGACCAGGCCGTCGCGGCGGACTACGCCGTTCTGAACCGGGCCTTTCACGAGATGATCCATATCATGGCCCAGTCCCCGCTCCTCGACGAGCGCCAGCGCGCGAATTTCAACATGTCCGATTTCTTCATCTCCCATTCGATCGGCTTCGATCAGCTCCTGACCGGCGTGGCGCAGGAGCATGATGCGATCATCAGCGCGATCGAACGCCAGGTGCCCGATCGCGCCCGGGCGGTGGCCGAGGTCCATATCGGGTCGGTGACCAGTGCCGTGCTTGCTGCATTGGAGCGCAAGGCTGCTGCTGCCTGAGATCGATTATTAGAACTCTAGCATTCTTGCATGTTAGTTTGACTCTGCTATCTTAGCCGCATCCCGGCCGACGCGCGATAACGCGCACTGGAGGCCGGCAGGGGCGGAAGGGCAGGGAATGACGGATACTTCAATATCGATCGCGCCAGCGCGGCATGAGGCGCTCGCCCGGCGGCTGCGCCAAGCCTATGGCTCGAACCCCGTCGCGCCTTTGCGCGATGGGCTGGACCCGACCGATGGCAGGGGCGCCTATGAAGTTCAGGAGACCAATACACGCTTCTGGACGGCGCAAGGCCGCCGCATCGTCGGCCGCAAGATCGGGCTCACCGCCAAATCGGTGCAGATGCAGCTGGGGGTCGACCAGCCGGACTACGGCGTGTTGTTCGAAGACATGGCGATCGCGAATGGCGGCGTGCTCGATCCGGCCCGCGTCATTCAACCTAAGGCGGAGGCAGAGGTGGCGCTCGTCTTGAAAACCAATCTGCACGGGCCGGACGTAACGCCCGAACAGGTCTTCGCGGCAACCGCCTATGCCGTGCCCGCGATTGAAATCGTCGACAGCCGTATCGCCGACTGGAAGATCACCTTCGCCGATACCGTGGCCGACAATGGATCTTCCGCCTTCTTCGTCCTGGGTGACGAGGCGAAGCCGCTCGCCGGACTCGATCTCTACACTTGCGGCATGGCGCTGGAGGTGAACGGAGCGATCGCGTCGATCGGCGCAGGTGCCGCGTGCCTCGGACATCCGCTGAAGGCCGCCGCCTGGCTCGCGCGTACTCTACAGCTCCGCGCAGGAGACGTGGTGCTGACCGGGGCTTTGGGGCCAATGGTCGCCCTCGCGCCTGGCGATCGCGTCAAGGCCAGCATCGGCGGCCTTGGATCGGTCTCCTTCACCTATGGGGTGGCAGCATGAGCCCGCGACTGAAGGTCGCGATCATCGGATCAGGCAATATCGGCACTGATCTCATGATCAAGGTAATGCGCCATTCGAAAATGCTGGAGATGGGAGCGATGGTCGGTATCGATCCGGCTTCGGACGGGCTCGCCCGCGCCGGCCGAATGGGCGTCGCGACCACGGCGAAGGGGATCGAAGGTCTGCAAGCTCTGCCGGTTTGGGGCGACATCGCCATCGTTTTCGATGCGACCTCGGCCGGCGCGCATGCGCGCCACAGCGCAGTCGTCGAGGCGGCGGGCAAGACGATGATCGATCTGACGCCAGCCGCGATCGGTCCCTATGTCATCCCCGTCGTCAACGGCGAGGCGCATCTCGACGCGCCGAATGTCAACATGGTGACATGCGGCGGGCAGGCGACGATCCCGATCGTGGCCGCGGTGTCCTCGGTGGCGACAGTCCACTATGCGGAGATCGTCGCCTCGATCGCCTCGAAGAGCGCCGGCCCCGGAACCCGCGCTAATATCGACGAATTCACCGAGACGACCTCCAAGGGTATCGAGCAAGTCGGCGGGGCGGCGAAGGGCAAGGCGATCATCGTGCTCAATCCGGCCGAACCGCCGATGATGATGCGCGACACTGTCTTCACATTGTCGTCGGGGGCCGACGAGGCGACGATTGCGGCGGCTATCGCCGCCATGGTCGCGCGGGTGAATGTTTATGTGCCCGGTTATCGTCTCAAGCAGAGCGTGCAGTTCGAGCGCTTCGGCTCGAACGATCCCGTCCAGATCCCTGGTCTCGGCAGCTTCGAAGGGATCAAGACCAGCGTATTCCTCGAGGTGGAAGGTGCGGCGCACTACCTGCCCGCCTATGCCGGCAATCTCGACATCATGACCTCTGCCGCGCTCGCCACGGCGGAGAAAATCGCCCGGCGACGGCTGGCGCAGGAGGCGGCGTGATGGTGTTCGACCCGACAGCGAAGCTCTACATTCAGGACGTTACGCTGCGCGACGGCATGCATGCGATCCGGCACCGCTATGGTCTTGATCACGTTCGCGCCATCGCGCGGGCGCTCGACCGAGCGGGGGTCGACGCGATCGAGGTGGCGCATGGCGACGGGCTCAACGGATCGTCGTTCAACTACGGTTTCGGTCGGCACACAGACTGGGAATGGATCGAGGCGGTTGCCGAAGTCGTCGAGACCGCGCGGCTGACGACCCTGCTGATCCCGGGCATCGGCACGATCGAAGAACTGCGTCATGCCCATAGCCTTGGCGTGCGTTCGGTTCGCATCGCGACCCATTGCACCGAGGCCGACATCTCGAAGCAGCATATTGGTGCTGCGCGCGATCTGGGCATGGACGTGGCGGGCTTCCTGATGATGAGCCACATGAGCCCGCCCGATGCGCTCGCCGCACAGGCGCGGCTGATGGAAAGCTATGGTGCCACGTGCATCTATGTCACGGATTCGGGCGGGGCGATGGACATGGACGATTACCGCGCCCGACTGGAGGCCTATGACCGCGTGCTGAAGCCCGAGACCGAACGCGGTGTGCATGCACATCACAATCTGTCGCTTGGCGTCGCGAATTCCCTGGTCGCGGTGCAGGCCGGTGCGATTCGTGTCGATGCCAGTCTGGCAGGCATGGGCGCCGGGGCGGGCAATGCGCCGCTCGAGGTCTTCCTGGCCGCAGCCGATCGCAAGGGCTGGAACCATGGCTGCAATCTCTATGCGTTGATGGATGCCGCGGAGGATCTGGTGCGCCCCTTGCAGGACCGCCCGGTGCGCGTCGATCGGGAAACGCTGAGCCTTGGCTATGCCGGGGTGTATTCGAGCTTCCTGCGCCATGCCGAGAAGGCGAGCACGGATTATGGCGTCGACACGCGCACGATCCTCGTCGAGCTCGGTCGTCGCCGGATGGTCGGCGGACAGGAAGATATGATCGTCGACGTCGCGCTCGATCTTGCCCGCGCGGCGGCGCCTGCCGCCTCTGCATGAGCGGATGGTCCCAATCTGGCCGGTTGAAAAGGGAAGAAAAATGGATTTAGGCATCGCCGGGAAGCAGGCAATCGTCTGTGCGGGCAGCAAGGGGTTGGGACGGGCATGCGCCACGGCGTTGGCCCGCGAGGGCGTGCATGTCGTGCTCAACGGCCGCGATGCCGCCGGGCTGAACGAGACCGCGGCCGCGATCCGCCGCGAGGCGCCGGGGGTCCGCATCGAGCCGGTGGCGGGGGACGTCACCGATCCGGCAACGCGCGCGGCACTGGTCGCCGCCGCTGGTCCGGTCGATATTCTGGTCAACAATGCCGGCGGGCCGCCGCCCGGCGATTTTCGCGACTGGGATCGGGACACCTGGATCGCTGCGCTCGATGCCAATCTGCTGAGCGCGGTCGAGCTTATCCGGCTGGTGATCGACGGGATGTCGGTGCGCGGTTTCGGTCGGATCGTGAACATCACTTCCTCGACCGTGCGCGTGCCCATCCCCGTGCTCGGCCTGTCCAACGCCGCCCGCGCCGGGCTTACCAATTTCGTCTTCGGCCTCGCGCCGTCGGTATCCGCCAAGGGCGTGACGATCAACAATCTGCTGCCGGGACCGTTCGATACCAATCGGCTGCGAAATTCGAAGGAGATCACCCGGCACCTGACGAGCAATCCTGTCGCCGGGCGTGTGGGCGATCCAGCCGAACTGGGTGCGGCGTGCGCCTTTCTGTGCAGCCGATATGCCGGCTATATCACTGCGCAGAACCTGCAGCTCGACGGGGGACTGTATCCGGGGGCTTTCTGAGTTTTTGCGTGATCGCGCCGGTTCCTGTGGCCGGGAGCGTCAAGGTCCGACTGGCCTCACGGGCGTCGCGGGAAGACGAGGCGATAAACTAACATTCTTGCATGCTAGTCTGTAAGTTGGTACTCTTCCTTTCGCCGCCAAGCGAAGCGGCAGCAGACGTAAAGCGCGAGACACATCGCGATAGCGCCGCCCCAGCAACCGACCGCGCCAGTCGGTCCAGACGGGAAATTCAGGGAGGAAGATTTATGGCCGCTGCCCTCGGTGGAGACGAACGCCCCGACCCTTCGGCGCTCCGGCGCAAATATCTCGAGGAGCGCGATAAACGGCTCCGTCTTGACATGGCCGGCCAGTATGTCGACCCAACGGGCGATCTCAGCCATTTCGTCGAAGATCCGTACGTAGAGCCTGGCTATACCCGGCCGTCGATCAGCGAGGAGGTCGATGTGGCCGTCATCGGCGGCGGTTTCGGCGGTCTGCTCACCGCCGCGAAACTGCGCCAACAGGGCGTGCAATCCCTGCGGATGATCGAGGAAGCGGGGGATTTCGGCGGCACATGGTACTGGAACCGCTATCCCGGCGTCCGGTGCGACATCGAATCCTATATCTATCTGCCGCTGCTCGAAGAGACGGGCACGATCCCGTCCGAACGCTACGCCACGGGCGCCGAGATCTTCGCCCATTGCCAGAGTATCGGGCGTCATTTCGGGCTGTACGAGGCGGCCCTGTTCCAGACCCGCGCTACCGCCGTCATATGGGACGCGCAGGCCGCGCGTTGGATCATCAGCACGAGCCGCGGCGACAGCATCAAGGCCCGCTTCGTCACCGTCAGCCAAGGGCCGCTTGCCAAGGTGAAACTGCCCGGCGTGCCCGGCATCGATCGCTTCGCCGGCAAGATGTTCCATTCCAGCCGCTGGGACTACGACTACACCGGCGGCGACGCCTCCGGTGGCCAGACGAAGCTCGCAGACAAGCGCGTTGCGGTGATCGGTACCGGTGCCACCGCCGTGCAGATCGTGCCCTCGCTCGCGGCGTCCACCGGCCATCTCTATCTGTTCCAGCGCACGCCTTCGGCCATTGATGAGCGCAACAACACGCCGACCGACATTGCGTGGTTCAAGAGCCAGCCCAAGGGTTGGCAGCGCGCGCGCATGAACAATTTCCTGACAATCCTGTCGGGTCTGCCGCATGCCGAAAACATGGTCGACGACCGCTGGACCGATTTCTGGTGTCGTTTCATATCGCGAATTGGTGAGAGGCGCGCTTCCGGGGCCGCCTTCCATCCTGGCGCGGTCATGCAGGAAGTCGACTACGAGAAGATGGAGGAGATCCGGGCGCGCGTGGAGGCGATCGTCTCCTCTCCTGGAACGATTGAAGCGCTCAAGCCCTGGTATAACTATCTCTGCAAGCGCCCCCTCTACAGCGACGAGTTCCTGCATGCGCTCAATCGCGCGAACGTCACTCTGGTCGATACGGCGGGGCGCGGTGTCGAGCAAATCACGGAGTCCGGCATAGTCGCGGCAGGGCGCGAATACCCGGTGGATTGCATTATTTTCGCGACCGGCTTCGATGTCGGCGTCGCTGCCTACAAGGTGGGCCGCTACAGGCTGGTCGGGCGTAACGGCATCGGCCTCGACGAGAAATGGTCACGCGCGATGCGCACCGTGCACGGTATGCAGACCGCCGGCTTTCCCAATTTCTTCATCGTCGGCGGCACGCTGCAGGGCACCACAGCCTTCAACTTCACCCATATTCTCGACATGCAGGCGACCCACGCGACTGAACTCGTCGCGCGCTGCCTCCGGGACGGCGTGCGGACGATGGAAGTGACCGAGCAGGCCGAAGACAGGTGGCTCGCGAAACTTGCCGAAAAGCATGTCGACCACCAGCAGTTCTATGAAGACTGCACGCCGGGCTTCCTCAACAACGAGGGCGACTTCAAGGACAAGCCGACCTTTGTCGGCGGTACCTATGGCGGGGGACCGCTGGAGTACGAGCGCGTCATCCAGCAATGGCGCCGCGAAGACTTCGCCGAGGACACTGTGATGACGCACCAGGAGCCGGGCTCTCCTCACCAGCGCGCGACCGGCTGAGCCTTCGGAAGCCAAAACCTAAGCCGACACATCTGCGCGCCCACGGCGCGCAAATAAACGAAACCACCAATGGGAGCGAAACCCCATGCGCCACACTATTGCCTACTCGCAACTTCAGCACATATGCTTGGTCGCTACGCTGATCTTCTCTCTCGCCTTTGCGGGCTCCGGCCATGCCTATGCGGCAGGCAGCAACTTGCCGGATGCAGTTTCCCTGCCATCCGGCCTCAACCTTGGCCTCTCCAGCTTCTACGACGGCTTTACGCCCGTGCAGCCCGGAACCGTCGCGGTGGTCGACTATTTTAAGTTCGAGCACCTGAACGAGATCACCAGCCAGTCTGGTCATTCCTCGCCGGCCTTCAACAATCCCCGCATCGATGCAGAAATCAATGTGGCGCAGTTCATCTGGGTCTCGCCGTTGCAAGTCGGCGATGGCGTGCTCGGATTCACCGTGCTCGAGCCGATCGTCAACATCAATTCGCATTTCGGTACGTCCGGCGTCGTTCTGCATGATAACGGGCTGGGCTTCGGCGATACCATCTTCGGCCCGTATTTCCAGTCGCTGCCCATCATCAGCGGCGGCCGGCCGGTTTTCTCCTACCGCCTCGAATTCGATACCATCGCTCCGACCGGCGCCTTCGACTCCCGGCGCGATCTCAACCAGGGCTCGGGCTTCTGGTCGATCCTTCCCTATTTCGCTTTTACGGCCCTGCCCACGCCCGAACTCGAAATCAGCGCGCGCATCCACTATCTCTACAATTTCGAAACCAGCCGTGCTGCCAACCCGCCGCCCATTCCCGGCTTCGATTTCGTCAACGGCCAGGCAGGGCAGGCGACCTGGATCAATTTCGCCAGTTCCTATGCGGTGGCACCGTGGGTCAGCCTGGGCGTGAACGGCTTCTATCTGAAGCAACTCACCAACGACACCGTCAACGGTACTTCGCTTGCGGGCACCCAGAAGGAGGAGTTGTATCTCGGTCCCGGCCTGCATTTTCCGTTCGATGGAACCAACGCGAACATTCTCAACGTGAATGCCTACTTCCCCGTAGAGACGAAGGGATTGGCTCAGGGCCCGCAGATCACGGCGCAGTTCATTCACGTGTTCTGACGTGCGGGATGGCGACGCGGTTTCGGCCCGGATAGACCAGGTCGAGACCGCGCCAGGCGCGCAGAGTCACCAGCCTCAGTTTCAATCGCGTCATTGAAGTCGCGAACCAATCGAACGACCTCGTCGAGGCGCTCGATCTGCGGGAAATGACCCGCCCGCTCGACCAGCGCGAAGCGCGCGCCGGGAATGCTGTCGGCAAGGAGGCGGCCATAGTCTGCGTCGACGACGCGGTCGCTCGTTCCCCAGATCACCAATGCCGGAACCCGCATCTCCGCGAGGCGCGACCTTAAGGTCGGCTCATGCATGAAGGGCTCGCCAGCATAGACGCCCAAGGTCTTCTGGTTGGCCGCCATTGCGGCGGCAGCCTCCGGTCCGGACGGGGCGATGGCAAATTTCTGCGGATCGTGAAACGCCATGGCCCCGCGCTCGGCCGGCGTGGCCGTTATCGGATTGGCGATTGCCAAGACCGGCGTGCCCGTTTCAATCCCCACCGAATTGATCAGCACGATGGCGGCAAGCCGTGGCGACTGACGCAGGGCCATTTCTGCCGCGATCCAGCCGCCGACGGAGGTGCCGATGACGACGACGTCTTGCAGATCCAAACGTTCGATCAGTGCGAGATAGGCCGTCGCCAGATCGTCGATCCGCGCGAAGCGCTCGGGTCGGGGCTCGCCGTTGAATCCAGGATGCGTCGGCGTTATGACGCGCGAACCCGGCAAAAGAGCGCGCCCCAGTCCCGATATCGAGGCCGGGCCCGCGCCGCCGTGCAGCAATAGGTGGGGGCGCCCTTCGCCCTCGTCGGTCAAGGACAGCCGCAGCGTTTCGGCAAACAGCTCAATTATTCGCTTCATAGGATCCAGCATAAAGTCTGATTGACAAGGCAATACATTTATATAAACATATTTATATGTCAAGCTCGATCGAAGACGTCGCCCTGCTGATCAAAAAGGCTCAACACCGCCATCATCGATGGATGGATGCGGAACTGGCCGGGCTGGATCTCAGCCTCGTTCAGTGGAACGCGTTGCGGGAAATCCAACGGCACCCCGGAGCGTCGATGCATCAGCTTGCGGAGATCACCTTCAACTCCGACCAGGCATTCGGGACGCTGACGACCAGATTGCTTCGTTCCGATTTGATCGAGCGGATTCCGGGACCGGGGCGGGTGTCGCACCATCGGCTGACACCGAAAGGCGAAACGCTGTTTCGGAAAGGCGGTAAGCGCGTCCAAGCCGTGTTCGCTAAGTCATTCGCACCGTTGAGCACCGAGGAGCGAGACGCCCTGGCCGCCCTGCTGGCGAAATTGCTTTCCTGACAGCGGTGAGTTGATCGGGATGTCACCTATCGCCTCCCTGCACGCTCGGCATTGATGCCATCCATGCGACCTGCCGGCGCGTGGCATGGTGTCGAAAACCGGGCTAGGCCGCGCCCGAAGTCAAAGCGCCGTTCTCGACGGTTATGACCGGTGCCGAGAGCCGCATCGCCAGCGCCATGCTTTCCTCGATCCCAGCCACGTCACCATCCTGACCAAGGACATCGCACCAGGCGGCGACGGTGTAACCGGTGTGCTGGGCCACGATGGCCCGACCGAATGCCGGCAATGCGGATCTGGTGTTCAGATGCTCAGGGACCAGCAAGGGCATGACATGACCCGGGGTCACGAGGTCTCCAGGAACGGCGCCGGGTGCGCCCGCAGCGCGAAGGGTCAAGGCGCGATCCTCGGCCGAGATACCCGTACCGGCGCATTCGGATGCCTCAATCGACACGAGATACTCCTCGGTCTCCGGCCATCCCCCGGTTCCGCGCGCCATGCGGCGAAGCTCCAGGCGGAACGCGGTTTGAACGTCAAGGGCAATCGAGACCAGGCCACCGCCCTCAATGGCCATCTGGGTTACCGATCGTTCGGACATCAAGGCCGCCACACCGCACAGGATGGATCGTCCTGGTTTGCCCTGACGCGGGGGAGACACCAGCAGAACCAGATGGCCGGCCCGTAGCGCACAGGCGGTCCGGTACGAGACAGACGGCATTCTCACGGCTTGCCCCCAGCCGATGGCCGCCGCCCTCGCGGCCATTCCGCCGCGGTTCACCACGATACGCTCGGGCGCAACCGCGCATGCAACTGTTCAAGGACGCCGCGCGCGACCAAGGACAACCTCATGCCCCTTGATCTGGCCTGACCGAACGGACCAGAACTCGAATTGAGTGATGCCCTTGTTTATCCATCGCCATGTCTGGCCGCCGTCATCGCTCC
>Ga0302311_10002228_pt1 | contig 22138 bp, 29 predicted proteins | sample III_Palsa_N1_3_FD_200449 | JGI IMG/M metagenome (GOLD analysis project Ga0302311, IMG submission 200449) | Peat permafrost microbial communities from Stordalen Mire near Abisko, Sweden - III_Palsa_N1_3 | ecosystem: Environmental > Terrestrial > Soil > Palsa > Peat permafrost | place: Sweden... | reverse complement strand
TCTTCTGGATCAGGTCGCCGATGTAGACGATGTTGTCGTTCTTCAGGCAGTTGGCCGAACGGACCGAGAGCTCCAGCTCGTCGACCTTCTTCAGCAGCGCCGGGTTGAACGGCAGTTCCGGCTTGGCCTCGCCTTCGAGCTTCTTCTTCGGCTCCTCGAAGGTGATGAACACCTGCAGCTGGTCTTGCAGGATGCGCGCGGCGTAGGCCACCGCGTCCACCGGCGTCACGGCGCCGTTGGTTTCCACTTCCATGATCAGCTTGTCGTAGTCGAGGCTCTGGCCCTGGCGGGTTGGCTCGACCCGGTAGGCGACGCGGCGCACCGGCGAATAGACCGCATCGACCGAGATCAGGCCGATCGGCGCGTCTTCCGGGCGGTTGCGTTCGGCTGGCACATAGCCCTTGCCGGTTTGCACGGTGAACTCGATCCGCACCGAGGCGCCGTCGTCGAGCGTCAGCAGCACGTGGTCACCGTTGAGGATCTCGATGTCCGCCGGCGCCTCGATCTGGCTGGCGGTGACCGCGCCGGGGCCGGTGGCCCGCAGCGTCATGCGCTTGGGACCGTCAGCGTGCATGCGCAGCGCCAGCTGCTTGATGTTGAGCACGATGTCGACGACGTCTTCGCGCACGCCTTCCAGCGAGGAGAATTCGTGCACGACGCCGTCGATCTGAATGGCGGTGACCGCCGCGCCTTGCAGCGACGACAGCAGCACGCGGCGTAGCGAATTGCCGAGCGTTACGCCGAAGCCGCGTTCCAGCGGCTCGGCGACGATGCGCGCCTTGCGCACGCCATCAGCACCGGATTCGATCTGCGGCTTCTCGGGGCGGATGAGCTCATTCCAGTTTCGTTCAATCACAGGCGGATATCCCTCGGACGGGGTGTCGCCGACGGCTTGGCGGCGCCGCGCCGGCGATAGGAGAAGTTGGGGCGGAAACTCTAGACGCGCCGGCGCTTAGGCGGCCGGCAACCGTTGTGCGGAATGGGAGTGACGTCGCGGATGGTGGTGATGGTCATGCCCGCGGCCGAAAGCGCGCGCAGCGCCGACTCGCGGCCCGACCCCGGTCCGGACACATTGACTTCGAGGGTGCGTACGCCGTGCTCGGCGGCCTTCTTGCCCGCGTCCTCGGCCGCCATCTGGGCGGCGTAGGGCGTGGATTTGCGCGAACCCTTGAAGCCCATAGCTCCGGCGCTCGACCAGGAAATGGTGTTTCCCTGCGCATCGGTGATGGTGATCATGGTGTTGTTGAACGAGGCGTTCACGTGCGCGACGCCCGAAGTGATGTTCTTTCGCTCGCGCTTTTTGACGCGCGCCGGTTCCTTGGCCATTCGTGGCGCCTCTTACTTCTTCTTGCCGGCGATGGGCTTAGCCGGACCCTTGCGGGTGCGGGCGTTGGTGTGGGTGCGTTGGCCGCGGACCGGCAGGCCCTTGCGGTGACGCAGGCCGCGATAGCAGGCCAGGTCCATCAGCCGCTTGATATTGACCGCGGTCTCGCGCCGCAGGTCGCCTTCGACCTGATAGTCGCGGTCGATCGTCTCGCGGATCTGCAGCACTTCGGCGTCGGTGAGCTGGTTGACCCGCCGCGCGTCCTCGATGCCGACCTTGTGGACGATCTCCTTGGCCTTGGCCTCGCCAATGCCGTGGATGTACTGCAGCGCGATGACGACGCGCTTGTTAGTGGGTATGTTGACGCCTGCGATACGGGCCACGCGCGATATCTCTCCTGGTCACGCCAACAAGCGCGAAGCACGCAACCGGCATCCGCACCGTGAAAGGTGCGGGGCCGGCGCGGCGATGCGCCCTTTCGCGGAAGGGTCCCCATATAGGGACGAAGGGGTCCGCGTCAATGCCGAAGGGCGCCGGATAGGCCTTATTCGGACCTTTGTGCGCCCGCTCCGAAACTTCGCCGCGGCCGCTAGACCCGCGGACCGTCGATCGCCGCGTCGATGGCCGCGGCGACCTCGCCGATCGAGCCCATGCCGTCGACCTGCACCAGCTTGTTGTGGCTCTCATAGTAGGGCAGCAACGGCGCAGTCTGGTCGTTGTAGGCGCCCAGGCGGACCTTGAAGCTGTCTGGATTGTCGTCCGGGCGGCCGGATTCGGCGAATCGGCCGGCCACCCGCTGGATCAGCATCGCATCGTCTACCTTGAGGCGGATGACCAGATCGATCGGCCGGCGGCGGCGGTCGAGCATCATGTCCAGCGCCTGGGCCTGAGCGATGGTGCGCGGGAAGCCGTCGAAGATCGCGCCGCCGGCGGCCTCGGCCTCGGGCAGGCGCGCCTCGATCAGCTCGATCACGATCTCGTCGGAGACGAGGTCGCCGCGCTTCATGATGCCGTCGACGCGCTGGCCGAGCTCGGAACCGGAGGCGATCTCCGCGCGCAGCATGTCGCCGGTGGACAGCTGCACCATGCCGCGGGTCTCGACCAGCCGCTTGGCCTGGGTGCCCTTGCCGGCCGCGGGCGGGCCGAACAGGATCAGGTTCATTGACCCCCCTAAACTCTCGTCTTCTCGTTCTCGGATCGCCGCCTTCGCGAGCGCGGCGGCGCTGGACCGACTGATTCCCTGATCAGACACGCCGTCCGCAGCGGTACGCAAGCGCGGACGACTACTTGCGGGCGCCGCGCAACTTGGATTTGCGGATCAGGCCCTCGTATTGGTGGGCCTGCAGGTGCGAGACGATCTGGGCGACGGTGTCCATGGTCACCGAAACCACGATCAGGATCGAAGTGCCGCCGAAGTAGTAGGTGCTCACCTGGTTGCTGGCCATCAGCGCCTCCGGCAGCAGGCAGACGGCGGCGATGTAGATCGCGCCGATCACCGTCAGGCGGGTCAGCACATAGTCGATGTACTCCGCGGTCCGCTTGCCCGGCCGGATGCCAGGCAGGAAGCCGCCGTACTTGCGCAGGTTCTCCGCCGTGTCCTCGGGATTGAACACCACCGAGGTGTAGAAGAACGAGAAGAAGATGATCATCAGGCCATAGGTCACCATGTACGCGGGGCGGCCGTGATTGAGCTGGGCCGTCGCGTCCGGCAGCCACTGCAGCCAGGTCGGCAGCTTCGCCGGGTTGAGGAAGTTGCTCAGCGTGTAGGGGATCGCCAGCAGCGATGAGGCGAAGATCGGCGGGATCACGCCGGAGACGTTGATCTTCAGCGGCAGGAAGCTGGTCTCGCCGCCGAACATGCGGTTGCCGGCCTGGCGTTTGGGATACTGCACCAAGAGCCGGCGCTGCGATCGCTCCATGAACACGATGAAGATGATCACGCCGACCGCCAGCGCCAGGAAGAACAACAGCATGCCCGCGTCCAGGGTGCCGTTGTGGGTCTGGGTGAACAGCTGGAACAGCGCTGTCGGCAGGCGCGCGACGATGCCGGCGAAGATGATCAGCGAGACGCCGTTGCCGACCCCGCGGCTGGTGATCTGCTCGCCCAGCCACATCAGGAATAGCGTGCCGGTGACGAGGGTGACGACGGTCGACAGGACGAAGAACGGCCCGGGATTGACCACGGCGCCCTGTTGCGCCTGCAAGGTGACGGCGATGCCGGCGGCCTGGAAGATCGCCAGCGGCACGGTCAGATAGCGGGTGTACTGGTTAAGCTGCTTGCGGCCGGCCTCGCCGCCTTCCTTGCGCAGCTTTTCCCACGGCGGATACATGGTGCCCAGTAGCTGCACGATGATCGACGCCGAGATGTAGGGCATCACGTTCAGCGCGAAGATCGCCATCCGCGACACCGCCCCGCCCGAGAACAGGTTGGCCATCCCGAAGATGCCGTTCTGCTGCTTGTCCATCAGCTGGGCGATCACGATCGGATCGATGCCGGGGATCGGGATGTAGGTCCCCAGCCGGTAGACGATCATCGCGCCCAGGGTGAAGAGGAGACGCTTGTGAAGCTCGGTCGCCTTCTGGAAGGCGCCGACGTCGAGATTGGCGGCAAGCTGCTCGGCGGCCGAAGCCATCTAGAACCTCTTAAGGGGAGTCACGCGGACCCTAGATAGGGCTTCGCGGCGGCTTCGTCACCCGACCCCGCGAACGAACGGAGCCGGTGCGGCGCCGGCTTAAGCTTCAGCCGCGGATTCGGCCGCGGCGGGCGCCGGTTTGGTCGTGGTCAGGCTGCCGCCCGATCCCTCCACGGCCGTACGGGCCGAGGCGGTGGCGGAATAGACCGTGATGTTTAGCTTGGACTTCAGCTCGCCCGTGCCCAGCAGCTTGACGCCGTCCCAGGGACGGCGGACGACGCCGGCGGCGACCAGCACAGCCGCGTCGATCGGCTTCTTCGGGTCCAGCTTGCCGGCGGCGATCGCCTGCTCGATCCGCCACAGGTTCACCTCGGCGAACTGCAGGCGGTGGGGATTCTTGAAGCCACGCTTGGGCATGCGCATGTGCAGCGGCATCTGGCCGCCCTCGAAGCCATTGATGGCGACGCCGGAGCGCGCCTTCTGGCCCTTCACGCCGCGACCAGCGGTCTTGCCCTTGCCGGAGCCGGGGCCACGCCCGACCCGCATGCGGTTCTTGGTCGACCCCGGCGACGGGGACAGTTCGTTGAGCTTGGTCATCTGTGCCTTCTCCTCGGAGATCTGCGCCGGGCGACGCCCGACTCGGCTTTTCTCTTCCCCGGAAGGGGGAAACCTGCCCCGAAGGGCCGAAGCGGCTCCTCAGTCCCGCTACTCCACCACCTCGACCATGTGGGCGATCTTGGCGATCATGCCGCGCACCGAGGGGGTGTCTTCCAACGTCGAAGTGCGGCCGAGCTTGTTGAGGCCCAGACCGACCAGCGTCGCGCGCTGGTCCTTGGTGCGGCGGATCGGGCTGCCGGTCTGGCGAACGGTGACCTTTGCCATAGCTTAAGCCTCCGCTTCGGCGCTGGCGCCGTCGGCGCGGCGGCCGATGACGTCGGCGACCTTCTTGCCACGCTTGGCCGCGACCTGGCGGGGCGAGGACTGCACCTTCAGCGCTTCGAACGTGGCGCGCACCATGTTGTAGGGGTTCGACGAGCCAAGCCGCTTGCCGACCACGTCCTGCACGCCAAGCGCTTCCAACACCGCCCGCATTGGACCGCCGGCGATGATGCCAGTGCCGGGAGGCGCAGCGCGCATCATGATCTTGCCGGCGCCCCAGCGGCCTGCGCCGTCGTGGTGCAGGGTGCGGCTCTCGCGCAGCGGCACGCGGATCATCGACTTCTTGGCTTCCTCGGTCGCCTTGCGGATCGCCTCGGGCACCTCGCGGGCCTTGCCGTGGCCGTAGCCGACGCGGCCCTTCTGATCGCCCACCACCATCAGGGCGGCGAAGGAGAAGCGGCGCCCGCCCTTCACGGTGGCGGCGACGCGGTTGATGTAGACCAGCTTCTCAATGATGTCGCTGTCGGCGCGGTCGTCCGCGTTGCGATCGCGGCGATCGCGGCGGTCTCTGTTCTCAGGTCCACGGGCCATGGCTGTCGATCCTTAGAAGTTGAGGCCGGCTTCGCGGGCTGCTTCCGCGAGGGCCTTGATGCGGCCGTGAAAGATGTAGCCGCCGCGATCGAACACGACGTCGGTGACGCCCTTGTCCAGCGCGCGCTTGGCGATCAGCGCGCCAACACGAGCGGCGGCGTCCTTGTCCGCGCCCTTCTGGCTCTTTTCTTCGAGCGTCGAGGCGTGGGCGAGCGTGACGCCTCGGGCGTCGTCGATCACCTGGGCGTAGATGTTCTTGGCCGAGCGGAAGACAGACAGGCGCGGACGGCCGTTGCTGACCTTCTTCAGGCGCAGCCGGACGCGGGCGGCGCGGCGTTCGGCGGTGTTGCGAGTGGAAAGCGCCATGTCGATTACTTCTTCTTGCCTTCCTTGCGGCGAACCTTCTCGCCGGCATAGCGCACGCCCTTGCCCTTGTAGGGCTCCGGCGGGCGGATTTTGCGAATGCGCGCGGCGGTCTCGCCGACCAGCTGCTTGTCGATGCCGCTGATCAGCACTTCGGTCTGCCGCGGCGTGGCGAAGGTGATGCCGTCCGGCGCCGGGATGTCGACGTCGTGCGAGAAGCCGAGCTGCATCGAGAGCGCCCGACCCTTCATCGCCGCGCGATAGCCGACGCCGACCAGCTCCAGCTTCTCCTCATAGCCCTGGGTCACGCCCTGGACCATGTTGGCGACCAAGGTGCGCGAAAGCCCCCACATGCTGCGCGAGCGCTGGCTGTCGTTGTGGGGCTTGAAGCTGAGGCCGGCGTCTCCCTGGCTGACCGCGATCTCGTCGACCACGGTCCAGGACAGCTCGCCCTTGGGGCCTTTGACGGTCACCTTCTGGCCGTCCAGCGTCACGATGACGCCGGAAGGAATGGCGACTGCGTTCTTGCCGATGCGCGACATCTGTAAAGCTCCTCCCCTGCCCTAGTAGACGCGGCAGAGCACTTCGCCGCCGACATTGGCGTCGCGGGCGGCGGTGTCGGACATGACACCCTTGGACGTCGACAGGATCGAGATGCCCAGGCCGTTCTTCACCGGCGGCAGGTCGCCGATCGAGGTGTAGACGCGGCGGCCCGGCTTGGAGACGCGGGAGATCTCCGCGATCACCGGCTCGTTGTCGTAGTACTTCAGCTCGATCTCGAACTGGGCGAAGCCTTCGGCGGTCTCGCTGCGGCTGTAGCCCCGGATGTAGCCTTCCGCCTGTAGCACATCGAGGACGCGCTGGCGCATCCGCGAGGCGGGCGTGAGCACCTTCGAACGGCGGCGTTCGCCGGCGTTCTTGATGCGGGCGATCATGTCGCCGATCGGGTCGTTGGCGGGCATCAGCTCCTCCTCACCAGCTCGACTTCACGAGGCCGGGGATCTGTCCCCGCGACCCCAGTTCGCGCAGCGCGATCCGGCTCATCCGCATCTTGCGATAGAAGGCGCGCGGACGCCCGGTCAGCTCGCACCGGTTGCGGATCCGCGTCGGCGACGAGTTGCGCGGCATTTCAGCCAGCTTCAGCCGGGCGTCGAAGCGTTCCTCCAGCGACAGGTTCTCGTCGTTGGCGACCGCCTTCAGCGCATTGCGCTTGGCAGTCTTGAGCTTCACCAGGCGGCGAACCATTTCGTTGCGGTTGACGGCGCTTTTCTTGGCCATTTCGGTCTCTCTTCCCGTTGTCTAAGCGTTGAACGGGAACTGGAATTCTTTGAGCAGGGCGCGGGCTTCATCGTCGGTTTCCGCGGTGGTGCAGACGATGATGTCCATGCCCCAGATCTGATCGATCTCGTCGTAGTTGATCTCCGGGAACACGATGTGCTCGCGCAGACCCATGGCGTAGTTGCCCCGGCCATCGAAGCTGGTGGGCTTGAGGCCCCGGAAGTCCTTCACCCGCGGCAAGGCGATAGTGATCAGCCGGTCGAGGAACTCGTACATCCGGTCCTTGCGCAGCGTGACCTTGGCGCCGATCACCATGCCTTCGCGCAGCTTGAAGCCGGCGATCGAGGTGCGGGCCTTGGTCGGCAGTGGCTTCTGGCCGGTGATGGCCGCCAGATCCTTCATCGCCGACTGCGCCTTCTTGGAATCGCCAACGGCTTCGCCGATGCCCATGTTGACGACGATCTTGTCGAGCCGCGGGATCCGCATCTCGTTGGAATAGTTGAACTGCTCTTTCATCGCCGGGCGGATGCGGGCGCGATAGTCGCTCTTCAGCCGCGGCTCGTAGGTCTCGGTCTCAGCCATGGATCGTTTCTCCGGTGGTCTTGGCCACGCGGACCTTCTTGCCATCCTCGACCTTGAAGCCGACGCGGGTCGGCTTGCCGTTGGCGTCGACGATGGCGACGTTGGAGACGTGCACCGACGCCTCTTTGTGCTTGATGCCCCCTTGCGGGTCGCCCTGGGACGGGCGGGTGTGGCGCTGGACCATATTGAGGCCCGAAATCAGCACGCGGCTGTCCTTGGGCATCACCTTGGTCACATTGCCGGTGCGTCCCTTGTCCTTGCCGGTGAGCAGGATAACGCGGTCGCCCTTCTTGATCTTGGCGGCCATGGTCAGAGCACCTCCGGCGCGAGCGAGATGATCTTCATGTGGTTCTTGGCGCGCAGTTCGCGCGGAACCGGTCCGAAGATGCGGGTGCCAATCGGCTCGGATTGCTTGTTGACGATCACCGCCGCGTTCTTGTCGAAGCGGATCACCGAGCCATCCTTGCGCTTGATCGCCGAATTGGTGCGAACGACGATGGCTTGCAGCACGTCGCCCTTCTTCACCCGGCCGCGCGGAATGGCTTCCTTGACCGACACGACGATGCGGTCGCCCACCGAAGCGTAGCGGCGACCGGCGCCGCCGAGCACCTTGATGCACATGACGCGGCGTGCGCCCGAGTTGTCGGCGACCTCGAGATTGGTCTGCATCTGGATCATGTCTTGTTAGATCCTTCTCGGGCTCAGGCTTCGGCGCCCTGGGCGTCCTTCGGCAGGACCTCCCAGGTCTTCAGCTTCGACTTCGGGGCGCACTCGACGATGCGGGCGGTTTCGCCCTCGTGGTAGGCGTTGGCCTCGTCGTGGGCGTGGTACTTCTTGGAACGGCGGACAGTCTTCTTCAGCAAGGGGTGCAGGAAGGTACGTTCCACCTTCACCACTATGGTCTTGTTCCCCTTGTCGGAAACAACAACGCCTTCGAGAATTCGCTTCGGCATCTTCTATTCGTCCTCAGGCGCTCGGCGCCTTGGCGCGCAATACGGTCTTGATGCGCGCGATGTCCTTGCGGACCTCGTCGACGCGATGGGTCTTCTCCAGCTGGCTGGTCGCGGCCTGGAAGCGCAGGTTGAACTGCTCCTTCTTCAGCGACAGCAGCTGAGCCGCGAGCTCGTCGCTCGTCAGCCGACGGACTTCGTCGATCTTCATGCTGCGTGCTCCAGCGCCGCGTCGATGCGGGTGACGATCCGCGTGCGGACGGGCAGCTTGGCCGCGCCGAGGCGCAGGGCTTCGCGGGCGATGTCGTCTGGCACGCCGTCGACCTCGAACATGATTCGGCCAGGCGCCACGCGCGCGGCCCAGTATTCTACCGCCCCCTTGCCCTTGCCCATCCGCACTTCGGCCGGCTTGTCGCTGACCGGCACGTCCGGGAAGATGCGGATCCACACTCGGCCCTGGCGCTTCATCTGGCGGGTGATCGCCCGGCGAGCGGCCTCGATCTGGCGCGCGGTGACCCGCTCCGGCTGCAGCGACTTCAGCCCGTGCGAGCCGAAGTTCAGCGAGGCGCCGCCCTTCGTCAGGCCGTGGATGCGGCCCTTGAACTGCTTGCGGTACTTGGTCTTCTTTGGCGACATCATGGCGGCGGATCCTTACGCGTTCGCCTCGGTGCGCCGGTCGCGGCGCGGGCCGCGCGGCTCACGCTCGGGCCGGTCACCGCGGCCGCCGCCTTCGCCGGCCGGGCCGGATTCGCCCGCCAGGCGCTTGTCCTGCGCCATCGGGTCGTGCTCCAGCACCTCGCCTTTGAAGATCCAGGCCTTCACGCCGATGATCCCGTAGGTGGTCTTAGCCTCGGCGAAGCCGTAGTCGATGTCGGCGCGCAGCGTGTGCCGCGGCACCCGGCCCTCGTGGTACGACTCGGTGCGGGCGATCTCGGCGCCGCCGAGGCGGCCGGCCACTTCCACCCGCACGCCCTTGGCGCCCAGGCGCGTCGCGCTCTGCATCGCGCGCTTCATGGCCCGGCGGAAAGCGACACGGCGTTCGAGCTGCTGGGCGATGTTCTCAGCCACCAGCTGGGCGTCGGTCTCGGGCTTGCGCACCTCGACGATGTTCAAGGAGACGTCGCCGTCGGTCATCGCGGCGATGTCCTTGCGCAGCTTGTCGATGTCCGCGCCCTTCTTGCCGATGATCACGCCGGGGCGTGCGGCATAGATCGTCACGCGGCACTGCTTGTGCGGACGCTCGATGATGATGCGCGAGACGCCGGCCTGGTTCAGCCGTTCCTTGAGCACCTTGCGCATGCGGATGTCGTCATGCAGCAGCCGCGCGTAATCGTCCTTGCGAGCAAACCAGCGCGAGTCCCAGGTTCGGTTGATACCGAGGCGCAGCCCGATCGGATTGACCTTCTGACCCATTACGCTGCCTCACCCAGTTCGCGCACCACGATAGTGATCTCGGAGAACGGCTTCTCGATGCGAGAGGCGCGGCCGCGAGCGCGGGCGGAGAAGCGCTTCATCACCAGGTTCTTGCCGACGAAAGCTTCGGCGACGACGAGGGCGTCGATGTCGAGGCTGTGGTTGTTCTCGGCGTTGGAGATCGCCGAATAGAGCGCCTTGCGCACATCGGCGGCGATGCGGCGCGGGCTGAATTGCAGTTCGTTCAGCGCCCGCTGCACCTTCAGGCCGCGGATCGACTGGGCCACCAGGTTCAGCTTGCGCGCGCTGGTGCGCAGGGTGCGGACCTTGGCCATCGCCTCGGCCGGCTTCAAGCGCCGCTCTTTGGCTTGCTTGCTCATCGCTACTTCCTCTTGGCCTTCTTGTCGGCAGCGTGGCCGGGGAAATAGCGGGTCGGCGCGAACTCGCCGAACTTCATCCCGACCATGTCCTCGCTGACCAGCACCGGGACGTGCTTCTGGCCGTTGTGGACGCCGAAAGTCAGGCCGACGAAGTCGGGCATGATGGTTGAGCGGCGCGACCAGGTCTTGATCACGTCCTTGCGGCCGGAGTTGCGCGTGGTTTCCGCCTTCTTCAGCAGATAACCGTCGACGAACGGGCCTTTCCAAACTGAGCGTGTCATCGCCTAGCGGGCCTTCTTCACGTGGCGACTACGGATGATGAACTTGTCCGTGGTCTTGTTGGTGCGAGTCTTGTGGCCCTTGGTGGGTTGGCCCCACGGGGTCACCGGGTGACGGCCGCCGGAGGTCTTGCCCTCCCCGCCGCCGTGCGGGTGGTCGACCGGGTTCATGGCCACGCCGCGAACGTGCGGGCGGCGGCCCTTGTGCCGGACGCGCCCGGCCTTGCCGAGCACTTCGTTCATGTGGTCCTGGTTGGAGACCGCGCCAACGGTCGCCATGCAGCTGTCCTGCACCATGCGCAGCTCGCCCGAGCCGAGCCGGATCTGGGCGTAGCCGGCGTCTCGGCCGACCAGCTGGGCGTAGGCGCCGGCCGAGCGGGCGATCTGGCCGCCCTTGCCGGGCTTCAGCTCGATGTTGTGGATCATCGAGCCGATCGGCAGGCTGCGCAGCGGCGAGGCGTTGCCAGGCTTGAGGTCGACCTTCTCGGCGGCCACCACCTGGTCGCCGGCCTTCAGGCGCTGCGGGGCCAGGATGTAGGCCAGTTCGCCATCGGCGTACTTGATCAGGGCGATGAAGGCGGTGCGGTTGGGGTCGTACTCGAGCCGCTCGACCGTCGCCGGCACGTCGAACTTGCGGCGCTTGAAGTCGACCAGGCGATAGAGGCGCTTGGCCCCGCCGCCGCGGAAGCGCACGGCGATGCGGCCGCCGCCGCCCCGGCCGCCGGTCTTGTTCAGACCTTCGATCAGGCTCTTCTCGGGCTTGCCCTTGTGCAACTCGCTCTTGTCGACCAGCACCAGGCCGCGGCGGGCCGGCGACGTCGGATTGAAGTGTTTCAGAGCCATCGCTTAGAGCCCCGTCGTGATGTCGATGGACTGACCTTCGGCCAGGGTGACGATGGCCTTTTTGACGTCCGAGCGGCGGCCGACGCGGCCGCGGAAGCGTTTGGTCTTGCCCTTCACGTTCAGGGTGTTGACCTTGACCACGCTGACCTTGAACAGGTTCTCGATCGCCTCGGCGATCTGCGGCTTGGTTGCGTTCGGGGCGACGCGGAAGACCACCTTGTTCTGCTCGGACAGCATGGTCGCCTTCTCGGTGATGACCGGTGAGACGATGGTGTCGTAATGGCGGACGGCGGGCATCAGGCGGCCTCCCCGGAGACGTTTTCGGCGGGTTCAGCGGCGAAGCGGGCGGCGATGCCCTCGATCGCGGCTCTCGTCAGCACCAGGGTGTCGCGGCGCAGGATGTCGTAGACGTTGAGGCCGGCGTTCGGCAACACGTCGACGCTGGGGATGTTGCGGGCGGCGAGCTTGAACGCGCCGTCCACTTCCGGGCCGGTGATCACCAGGGCGTTCATGACCCCGATCTTGGCGAAGTCGGCGCGCAGGGCGGCGGTCTTCGGCGACTCCAGCGTCGCCGCTTCCAGCACCACCAAATGGCCGGACTTGACCTTCGACGACAGCGCATGGCGCAGCGCCAGGGCGCGAACCTTCTTCGGCAGGCCGATCTCGTGGCTGCGGTTCACCGGCCCATGGGCCTTGGCGCCGCCGACGAACTGGGCCGCCCGGCGCGAGCCGTGACGGGCGCCGCCGGTGCCCTTCTGGCGGTACATCTTCTTGCCGGTGCGCGAGACCTCGTTGCGGGTCTGGATCTTGTGCGTGCCGGCCCGGCGTTTGGCCAGCTGCCAGGTGACGCAGCGCTGCAGGATGTCGCCGCGGATTTCCTCGATGCCGAAAATGTCGTCCGGCAGGTCGACGGAGCCGCTCTTAGCGCCGTCAAGCTTGATCACGTCGATTTTCATTGGTCGTCGCCCCCGGTTTCGACTTCGGCCGCGGGGGCCTCTTCCACATGCGGCGCCGAGCTGGCGGTCTGCTTGATGGCGCCGGGCGTCGGCAGACCTTGCGGCGGGGCCTTCTTGATCGCGTCGCGAATCTTCACGAAGCCGCCTTCGGTGCCCGGAACCGCGCCCTTAATAAGAATAAGACCGCGCTCCACATCCACGCGGAACACGGTCAAATTGAGGGTGGTGACGTTGTCCTGGCCCATATGGCCGGCCATCTTCTTGCCCTTGAACACCTTGCCCGGGTCCTGGCGCTGGCCGGTCGAGCCGTGCGAGCGGTGCGATACGGAGACCCCGTGGGTGGCGCGCAGGCCCTTGAAGTTCCATCGCTTCATCGCACCGGCGAAGCCCTTGCCGACGGTCACGCCCGACACGTCCACCTTCTGGCCCGCCATGAAGTGGTCGGCGGTGAACTCGGCGCCGACGTCGATCAGATTGTCTTCGGAGACGCGGAATTCGACCACGTGGCGCTTTGGTTCGACCAGCGCCTTGGCGAAGTGGCCGCGCTCGGCGTTGGAGGTGTTCTTGGCCTTCTTGGCGCCCGCGCCGAGCTGGAGGGCGACGTAGCCGTCCCTGTCCTTGGTGCGCTGGGCAGTGACCTGGCAGCCTTCGAGGCTGAGCACGGTCACCGGCGTGTGGGTCCCAGTCTCGTCGAAGAGGCGGGTCATGCCGAGCTTCTTGGCGATCAAGCCGGTTCGCATTTCCGGCTCCTTAAAGCTTGATCTCGACGTCCACGCCGGCCGACAGGGCGAGCTTCATCAGCGCGTCCACGGTCTGCGGGGTGGGGTCGACGATATCGAGCACGCGCTTGTGCGTGCGGATTTCAAACTGCTCGCGCGACTTCTTGTCGATGTGCGGCGAGCGGTTGACGGTGAATCGCTCGATCTGGGTCGGCAACGGGATTGGACCACGAATGGTCGCGCCCGTGCGCTTGGCCGTGTTGACGATCTCGCGGGTGGAATGATCCAGCACGCGGTGATCGAAGGCCCTGAGCCTGATGCGGATATTCTGACGATCCATATCGCTCGCAAATCCTCCGGGTCCCGTTAGGGGCGCCGCGTGTTCCAGACCATTTCAAAGACCGACCCGGTAGGCCCGAAGGCTTCCCGGAACACGACGCTCGCAAAAAACGAATGGCCCGCGCGAGATTCCCGCGAGGGCCGGTCCTTATGGCCGCCGCGGGAGACCCCGCATCGGCCGTGTCGTCTTGCGAACCGCGTCTGCCGCTTTCGCGACACAGCCGGCTCTCAAAGAGGGGCGGTGTCTACGCCTGAAGGCCCCTCGACGTCAAGGCCTTGCAGGCTGGAGAGTCACGGTCGAAATTCCGCCCTAACGCGCCGCCAAGACGCCCTGTCTGGGCAGGGACGTCCGCGCTCGATCGGAGGGGCGAATGCCTCAGCGGCGGCGACGCCAACTGCGCCGCAACGTCCTGGTCTTCCTGGCGTCGCTGGTCGCACACACCGGGCTGTTCTTCCTTGTCGTCAGCCAGTTCCACTTCTACCCGATGCGGGAGGAGCCCGCGGAGGCGGTGCAGGTCGAGATCGTGCCGCAACCAGTCGAGCCGATCCCGCCGCCACCGATCCCACCGCCGATCAAGCCGGTGGTGCAGCCGACGCCCAAGCCCCCTACCCCGCCGCCGACGCCCCAGGCGCAACCGCAGCCGACACCGCCCAAGCCACAGCCGCCGACGCCGCAACGCGCGACGCCGGCGCCGACCCCCACCGCGCCGGTCGCCGCCGCGCCGAAGCCGACCCCGACGCCCGCGCCCAAGCCGGCGCCGAGCCCGACCCCGCTCGCGCCGCCAACCCCCGCCCCAACGCCCGGGCCGCCGAAGGTGGTCTCCGCCTCCCAGCTGGTGAAGAATCAGGCGCAGGTCGCCTCGACGCCGAAGATCCTACTGCACAAGGACAAGGATCAGGGCGCGCCGCTGGCGCCGGCGATCGCCATCCCCGGTGCGACCTTCGCCCCGCCCACCGGCCCCGCGCCGACGGCCGCGGCGGCCTCCGGCGGGCCGCCCGGCGGCGGAACCGGTCTGCCCGGCGGCGCCCTGCCCGGATTCGGCGGCGGCCTGCGCGGCAGTGCGCTCGGCTGCGCCAACGCCGAGGCGCTGCACTTCACCGCCGCCGAGAAGGCGCGCTGCGCCCAGCAGTTCGGCGAGGGCGCCCGCGAATCGCCGCAGATGAGCGCGATCGACGCCAGCAAGCGCCAGGAACTGGACCACGAAGCCGCCGCCGCTGCCGCCGCGCAGAAATATCGCGACTCGACACCGTCGGGCACGGAAGCGCGGCCCGTGCAGGGACAGCCGCGGCTTGGCCATTCGCCGTCGGAGTAGCCGGGGGCGCAGAAAGCGCGTGTTGAATATCGCCGCCCGCGTCGCTACTTCAGCGCGCTCGCCAGCGGTCTTCCGCTCGCGCGGTGGCCGTTCAGCCGAAATTCAGCCGCTCTGCAGCGTCAGTAGCCCGGTCGAACCCCGAGGAACCGCATGAAGCCCCACGCCGCCGCCATCGCGCTCGCCCTGCTCGCCGCGCCCGGGCTCGCCGACGCGCAGCCCTATCCGATCAATCCTGGATATTGGGAGGTGACGACCGACTGGCTGGGGCTGGTCAAGAAGACTGAGCGCTGGTGCGTGGCGCCGAAGGCAATCCCCCGGTTCCTCGCCGGTCCCTGCAATCACATCTATCACTGCACCTATCCGGTGCAGGAGTTCCATGACGGCCATGCCCGCTTCGAGGGCGACATCCGCGGCCACGACGAACTCTATCACGTGAAGGGGGGCGGGACTTACTCCCTCACCACTATGGACATGAAGGTGGTCGGCGCCGGCCACTGGCACATCCTGCCGATCGTCGGCGCGGAAGCCTCGCTGAACGCCCACTTCCTCGCCCCGGCCTGCCCGGCCGACGCCAAGCAGGTCAAGCCGTAACACTCAATGCTATCACTTTTTGATTGCATGTCGCAGTGCAAAGCCCATATTTAGCTTGCATGAACGGCAAGCACGCGAAGGTGCTGCAGGCGGTGTTCCGAGCCCCTACGCCGGCCAACATCGACTGGTCGGACCTTGAGTGCGGATTCCGACGTGATCGCGCCCGTCATTCCGATTTGATGCCGCCCACCATTCCGATCTGATCCCGCCCACCATTCCGATTAATCCCCGCGCGGCATTCCGAGATGATGCCGCCCAGGGGTGAGGGTCTTCGCTGGCTTTAGGCTGCCTCCTTTTGGAGGGGCCGATGCCGACGGAGAGGATCGCCATGCGCCGCGTGCGCGAGATGCTGAGATTGAGCCTGGACGCGGGGCTGGCGACCCGCGAGGTGGCCAGGCGAACCGGCGTGGCGCCCTCGACGCTGCGGGAGATGTTCCGCCGCTTCGAGCGGTCGGGCCTGACCTGGCCGCTGCCGCTCGACCTGACCGACGCCGATCTGGAGGCGCGGCTCTACGGCGAGGCGGGGACCAAGCAGGGCCATCGCCGGCGCGCCGAACCGGACTGGGCGGCGCTGAACCGCGAGCTGAAGCGCAAGCACGTCACCCTGCAGATCCTGTGGGACGAGTACATCGAGGCCAACCCGGACGGCTATCGCTACAGCCGCTTCTGCGATCTCTACCGGGGCTGGGAGGCGCGCCTACCGGTCACCATGCGCCAGACCCACCTGGGCGGCGACAAGCTGTTCGTCGACTACGCCGGCGACAAGGTCCCGGTGATCGTCGATCCCAGGACCGGCCAGACGCGAGGGGCGCACATCTTCGTGGCGGTGATGGGCGGATCGAGCCTCTCCTTCGCCTGCGCCTCCTGGACCGAGACGCTCGGCGACTGGATCGACGCGCACGCGCGGGCCTTCGCCTACTTCGGCGGGGCGGCCCGGCTGATCGTGCCCGACAACCCGAAGACGGCGGTGATCAGGGCCTCGCTCTACGACCCGCAGATCAACCGCACCTACGCCGAGATGGCGGCCCACTACGACACCGCCGTGCTGCCGGCGCGGCCTCGCCGTCCAAGGGACAAGGCCAAGGTCGAAGCCGCCGTGCGGATCGTCGAGCGATGGCTTCTCGGCGCGCTACGCCACCGGCGCTTCACCAGCCTGGCCGAGGTCGACGCCGCCATCGCCGAGCTGCTGGTCCAGCTCAACGAGCGGCGCGTCCTTCGTCACATCGGCCGCACCCGCCGCCAGCTGTTCGAGGAGATCGACGCCCCGAAGCTGAGGCCCTTGCCGGCCGAGCCCTACGTCCTGGCCGAGTGGCGCGTGCGCAAGGTCGGCCTCGACTATCACGTCGACGTCGACGGACACTTCTACTCCGTGCCCCATCGCCACGCCCGCGCCAGCGTCGAGGTGCGGCTGACGCTGCGCACGGTCGAGGTGTTCCTGAAGGGCGAGCGGATCGCCGCCCACATGCGCGGCAGCGGCGACGGCAAGCACACCACCACGCCCGAGCACATGCCCTCCAGCCATCGCCGCTACGCCGACTGGACCATCGAACGGATCCTCCGCGAGGCGGATCGGATCGGCCCTTCGGCCGCCATGCTCTGCGGGCTGATCCTGGAGCATCGCCCCCATCCCGAGCAGGGCTTCCGTACCTGTCTCGGCATCGTGCGCCTGGCCAGACCGTTCGGTCCGGCCCGCCTGGAGGCTGCCTGCCTGCGCGCCCTCCAGGTCGGCGCGAAGACCTACGGCTCGGTCAAGTCGATCCTCGACAACCGACTCGACGGCCAACCCGTCGGCCGCGCCCGCGAGGGGGAAGATCAGGGCCTGGCCATCCGCCACCCCAACATCCGCGGCCCCCGCTACTACCACTGAAGGAGACAGACACCTTGCTGACCCATCCCACCCTCGACCAACTGAACCGCCTTGGCCTCCAGGGCATGGCCAAGGCCTTCAACGATCTGGCCGCGAGCGACGAGGCCTCCGGTCTTCCCCATGCCGACTGGCTGGCCCTGCTCCTTGAGCGCGAAGCCGTCCATCGCCAGGATCGGCGTCTCGGCGCGCGCCTGCGCCATGCCAGGCTGCGCCATCACGCCGTGCCGGAGGACATCGACTATCGCGCCCAGCGCGGCCTCGACCGCGGTCTGCTCGCCGCCCTGGTCAAGGGCGACTGGATCGACGCCCACGACAACCTGGTGATCACCGGGCCGACCGGCGTCGGCAAGAGCTGGCTGGCCTGCGCGCTCGGCCACAAGGCCTGTCGCGACAACCGATCGGTGCTCTATGTCCGCGTCCCAAAGCTGTTCGATGACCTGGCGCTCGCCCACGGCGACGGCAGCGCCGGCCGCCGTCTCAAGAGTCTCGGCGCCGCCCAGCTGCTAATCCTCGACGACTGGGGCCTGGAGCCGCTCGGCGCCCAGGCTCGCCACGACTTGCTCGAAATCCTCGAAGACCGCTACGGCCGCCGCTCCACCCTCGTCACCAGCCAGCTGCCGATCGCCGACTGGCACGCCGTCATCGGCGAGGCCACCTACGCCGACGCCATCCTCGACCGCCTCGTCCACAACGCCCACCGGCTCGACCTCAGCGGCGACTCCCTGCGCCGCGCCGCGCCGCAAACCCACGCTTGACCGAAACCCCCGGCCAGACCCTATATCAACCCGCCAACGACGACCCCTCGGATGGGCGGCATCATCTCGGAATGATGGGCGCGATCATCTCGGAATGGGTGGGCGGCATCGTCGGAATCCGCAGACCTTGAGGGCTTGCTGAAGGCGGGAGGGTGCGAGGTGATCGAAGGTCCCGGCTCGGCGGTGTCGTTCCGCAAGGACGACATGATCGAGTTCTTCCATCGCCCACACCCAGAGAAGGAGGCCAAGCAGTATCAAGTCCGCGCGGCCAAGGCGTTCTTGATCAGGCTAGGAATTCAGCCATGAGCACGATGAATTATCGGGGCTACACCGCCCGAGTGGAGTTCGACGACGCGGACGGCCTGTTCTTCGGCCGCATCGCGGGCATTCAGGATGGCGTCAACTTTCATGGAGAGACCGTTGAGGAGCTTCGCCGCGCCTTTCGCGAGGCCGTGGACGGGTATCTCGATGTCTGCGTCCGCACAGGCAAAGCCCCTCGGAAGCCCTACTCTGGACAGATCATGGTCAGGGTCGACCCTCAAGTCCACGCGATGGCCGCGCTGGCGGCGGAGCTGGCAGGAAAGAGTCTTGCGAAGTGGACCGAGGAACGACTGCGCGAGGATGCCAGCCGCGAACTCGGCGGTGCGGTCTAATGCGCCGTCGCGCCTTCGGCCGCTGACCAAGCCCAATGCCCCAAAGAAAAAGCACCGGCCGGGTGTGATCCCGACCGGCGCTCATTCGTTTGCCCGCGTTGAAGCCTAGACCCTTTCGGCGGCGGCTTCCTCGGCGATCTCGATCGGCAGCGGCTCCATCGCCACCGGCGGGGCGCGGCTGGCCGCGAGGGCCTCGTCGCGCTTGGCCGCCACCCGCTGCAGGGTGCGCAGGTAGGAGCCCGTGCCCGCCGGGATCAGCCGGCCGACGATCACGTTCTCTTTCAGCCCCTCGAGGGTGTCGCGCTTGCCATGCACTGCCGCGTCGGTGAGGACGCGGGTGGTTTCCTGGAACGACGCCGCCGAGATGAAGCTGCGGGTCTGCAAGCTGGCCTTGGTGATCCCCAACAGCACCGGCTGGATCAGGGCCGAACGACCGCCGCGGGCTTCCGCCTTGGCGTTCTCCTCCTCGACTTCGAGCTTGTCGAGGTGGTCGGCTTTCAACAGGCCGGTGTCGCCGGGTTCGAGGATCTCGACCTTCTGCAGCATCTGGCGAACGATCACCTCGATGTGCTTGTCGTTGATCGGCACGCCCTGCAGCCGGTAGACCTCCTGGATCTCGTTGACCAGGAAGTCGGCCAGCGCCTCGATGCCCAGGATCCGCAGGATGTCGTGCGGGTCCGGGTTGCCGTCGATCAGGTACTCGCCCTTGCGGATCGTATCGCCGTCGTGGACCGCGATATGCTTGCCCTTCGGGATCAGGAACTCGACCGCTTCCGCGGGCTCGTCGCCCTCCGCCTCTGGGGTGATCTTGATCCGGCGCTTGTTCTTGTAGTCGCGCCCGAACTCGACCCGGCCGTCCATCTCGGCGATCACTGCGCAGTCCTTCGGCCGGCGGGCCTCGAACAGTTCGGCCACCCGCGGCAGACCGCCGGTGATGTCGCGCGTCTTGGCGCTTTCGGTCGGCAGCCGCGCCAGCACGTCGCCGGGCTTGGCCTCGTCGCCGTCGCCGACGGAGAGGATCGCGCCCACCGGCAGCTGGTAACGGGCCTCGCCGCCGTTGGAGAGCCGCTTGTAGTTGCCGTTGTCGTCCAGCACCGCCACGGTCGGGCGAAGATCGCTGCCCTTGGTGGAGGCGCGCCAGTCGATCACGACGCGGTTGACGATGCCGGTGGCCTCGTCGGCCTCTTCACGCACCGAGAAGTTCTCGACCAGGTCCTCGAACCGGACCTTGCCTGGCACCTCGGTGATGATCGGGGTGGTGTAGGGGTCCCATTCGGCGAGGCGGGCGCCGCGCTTGACGTCCTGGCCGTCCTTGACCCGCAGGCGTGCGCCGTAGGGTGGACGATAGGACTCGCGATCCTTGCCTTCCACCTGCACGACGACCGTCATGTTGCGGCTCATCGCGATCAGGTCGCCGGCCGGGGTCTGCACCGTGGCGCCGCCGACGAAGCGGACCACACCGTCGTTGGCGCTCTCGTAGAACGACTGCTCGGCCACCTGCGCCGTGCCGCCGATGTGGAAGGTCCGCATCGTCAGCTGGGTGCCGGGCTCGCCGATCGACTGGGCGGCGATAACGCCGACCGCCTCGCCGATGTTCACCGGAGTGCCGCGGGCAAGATCGCGCCCGTAGCAGGCGCCGCAGACGCCGACCTTGGCTTCGCAGGTGAGCACCGAGCGCACCTTGATCTGCTGCACGCCGGCCGCCTCGATCGCCTCGATCTGGTTCTCGTCGAGATAGGTGTCGGCGGGGACGACCAGCTCGTTGGTGCCCGGCTCCTTGATGTCCTCAGCCGAGAACCGGCCCAGCACGCGCTGGCCGAGCGAGACCAGCACGTCGCCCCCCTCGACCACCGCGCGCAGGGTGATGCCGCGGGTGGTGCCGCAGTCTTCCTCGACGATGATGCAGTCCTGGGCGACGTCGACCAGACGGCGGGTCAGATAGCCGGAATTAGCGGTCTTCAGCGCCGTGTCGGCCAGGCCCTTACGCGCGCCGTGAGTGGAGTTGAAGTACTCCTGCACGGTCAGGCCTTCCTTGAAGTTTGAGATGATCGGCGTCTCGATGATCTCGCCGGACGGCTTGGCCATCAGGCCGCGCATCCCGCCAAGTTGCTTCATCTGCGCCTGCGAACCGCGGGCGCCGGAGTTGGCCATCATCCAGATCGAGTTGATCTCGGTCTCACGGCCGTTCTCGTCGAGCTTCTTGGTCGAGATTTCGGCCATCATCTCGTCGGCGACGCGGTCGGTGGCCTTGTCCCAGGCGTCGACCACCTTGTTGTACTTCTCGCCCTTGGTGATCAGGCCGTCCGCGTATTGCTGCTCGTACTCTTCGACCAGCGCGCGGGTGGTGGCGACGATCTCCTTCTTGCGCTCGGGGATGACGATGTCGTCCTTGCCGAACGAGATGCCGGCCTTGGCCGCCTCGCGGAAGCCCAGGCCCATGATCTGGTCGGCGAAGATCACCGTCGCCTTCTGACCGCAGTGCCGATAGACGGCGTCGATCAGATTGGCGATTTCCTTCTTGGTCAGGCTCTTCTCGACCAGGCGGTGGCCGATCGCCGGGTGATGCGGCAACAGGGCCGCGATCTTCATCCGGCCAGGCGTGGTGTCGATCACCTTGCGCAGGAGCACGCCCTCGGGGTTCATCTCCTCGAAGCGGGCCTTGATCTTGGAGTTGACGGTGACGACGCCGGCTTCCAGCGCCGCCTCGATCTCACCGATATCCCCGAACAGCTTGCCCTCGCCGGGCTCGCCTTCCTTCGACATCGACAGGTAGTAGAGGCCGAGCACGATGTCCTGGCTGGGCACGATGATCGGCCGCCCGTTGGCGGGCGAGAGGATGTTGTTCGTGCTCATCATCAAGACGCGCGCTTCCAGCTGGGCTTCCAGCGAGAGCGGTACGTGCACGGCCATCTGGTCGCCGTCGAAGTCGGCGTTGAAGGCGGTGCAGACCAGCGGGTGCAGCTGGATCGCCTTGCCTTCGATCAGCTTCGGCTCGAACGCCTGGATGCCGAGACGGTGCAGGGTCGGGGCGCGGTTGAGCAGCACCGGGTGCTCGCGAATCACCTCTTCGAGGATGTCCCACACCTGCGGCTGCTCGCGCTCGACCATGCGCTTGGACTGCTTGACGGTGCCCGACAGCCCCTTGGCGTCCAGCCGCGCGTAGATGAACGGCTTGAACAGCTCGAGCGCCATCTTCTTGGGCAGGCCGCACTCGTGCAGCTTCAGCTCTGGACCGACCACGATGACCGAGCGGCCCGAGTAGTCGACACGCTTGCCGAGCAGGTTCTGGCGGAAACGGCCTTGCTTGCCCTTCAGCATGTCGGCCAGCGACTTCAGCGGGCGCTTGTTGGCGCCGGTGATGACGCGGCCGCGGCGGCCGTTGTCGAACAGGGCGTCGACCGCCTCCTGCAGCATCCGCTTTTCGTTGCGGA
>Ga0302311_10002226_pt1 | contig 22140 bp, 19 predicted proteins | sample III_Palsa_N1_3_FD_200449 | JGI IMG/M metagenome (GOLD analysis project Ga0302311, IMG submission 200449) | Peat permafrost microbial communities from Stordalen Mire near Abisko, Sweden - III_Palsa_N1_3 | ecosystem: Environmental > Terrestrial > Soil > Palsa > Peat permafrost | place: Sweden... | reverse complement strand
GAGCATGATCGGCGCGCCGTCCCGGTCGGACCCCGAGAATTCAAGGAAGGTCTGCCCAAAGGAGCTCGCCCCGAGGCCGAGGAACTGCCCGTCGCGGGCAAACACGGGCAGCCCGGGACCGGCGACCTCCTGCTGCGCGATCGCCGTGCGCTGCGGGAGCGACTGGACGAGCGCCACGTGGCTCTGGAGGATATACGGCGTGAAGTCCTCGTCCTTGTTGCGCAGGCCTATGCCCCAGACCTCCTCGGCGAGCTCGGCCTCGCGCGGCCCGGACTTGGCAAACGCGGTCACCGGGACCATCCGGTCCCGGACCGCGGCGCCGGCGCGCACGAAGTGCCACCCCGTGAAGGCGTCGCGCCCGATGTATTCAGCCGGCGTGCCCTCGGGGTCTCCCGGCAGGTACACCCTGAAGTCCCTGAGCTGCTTCGGGGAGATTCGCAGGTCGATCGCCGCCGAGGGCAGGATGATCGTGCCATTCGAGTCGACCACCGTGCCGTACGAGACGGACGGATGGCGCTCGAGCTCGGTCTGCGTCACGTACTCCACGGCGACGGTGCACTTGACCCGGTCGGCCCAGAGGGCCGGCAGGTCCGCGGAACGGACCGCCGTCGCAAGGGCGACGGCGCAGAGAAGGAGGGTCGGTATCTTCACGGCTTAAGGACCACGAGCGAAACACGGCGTTCCCGCTGCACCTCGAAGAGCGTGGGTTCCAGCTTCTCGCTGTACTGGGCGTCGATGCCCTTCATGACGTCGACGGAGGAAACCGGGTTCTGGTTGATCTTCGTGATGATGTCCCCGCGCGCGATGCCGGCGACGTCCGCCGGGAAGCCGCGCTGGACGCCGATCACGAGCACGCCCGTGTCGTCGAGGAGCTGGTTCTCGCGGGCGAAGGCCAGCGAGATCTTCCTGACCGCGATCCCCCATGTGTCCGAGACCCACTCCTCGCCCATGCGGCTCTCAAGCTTCGCCGTCACGATCGTCGACGAGATGTCCTTCGAGCCGCGCTTGCAGTCGATGGCCATGGTCGAGCCGACGGGCAGGCTCGCTATCAGGTTCTGGATCGGAGGAAGCTGCTCGGGGAACCGCCCGTCGACCTTCTTGCCGTCGACCGCGAGGATGATGTCGCCGGCCTGGAGGCCCGCGGCGGCCGCGGGGGATCCGGCCTCGACGCTGTCGATCAGGACGCCGGTGTTTGTCGCCACATCGTAGAACCCCTCGAGGTCCTGGAGCGCCTTAAGGACTATCCCGACGTAGCTGCGGGTGATGGACCCGTCCTGGACGAGGCCCGCGACGACGCGCTTGGCGATGACCGACGGGATCGCGAAGCCGAGGTTGTTCGCCCCGAGGTAGGCGCGGGACGTGATCCCGACGATCCGGCCGTCCTCCGTCACCAGCGGGCCGCCGGAGTTGCCGGGATTGATCGCCGCATCCGTCTGGAGCCATGTGTTGAAATTGCCGGTCTCGTAGCCGTCCACGCCCTCCGTGTCCTCGAAATACCGGTTGTTGTTCGAAATGATGCCGCGCGTCACGGTGCGGGTCAGCCCGTGGGGCGTTCCGACGGCGTACACCGTCTCGCCGACGTAGAGCTTCTCGCTGTCGCCGAACTCCGCGTGCTTGAAGACCAGGCCGCGCTTCTTGGCGTCGTTCAGGTCGAGCCTGAGGAGCGACAGGTCCGTCCAGTGGTCCCAGCCCACCAACTTGGCGCTCACGCGCTCGAGGTTGGACAGGGTCACATTGATCTCTACCGCCTTGGGGCCAGCGACATGCGCATTGGTCAGGATGAGGCCGTCCTGGGAGAGGATGACCCCCGAGCCGATGCTCGAGTCGATCCTGCGCGCGCCGTCGTCAAAGTTGAACTCCTGCACGTCAATCCGGACCACGGAATCGAGCAGGCGCTCAAACCCGCCGCTCATGGAGGCCGTTGCCCTGGAGGCAAATGAGCCACTTAGGAGCAGCGTGGCGGCCAAGATTGACCGAAGGGATGAATGGTTCACTGTGGCAGGTTTCACACGATGGTTACCGGGAGCAAAGACTACGAGTTTCAGGAAATTGAGCCGCGCTGGCAATCTTTCTGGGAGCGCGAACGCCCGTTCAGGGCGGGCGCCGAGCCCTCGCGCCCCAAATACTATGTCCTGGACATGTTTCCGTACCCGTCGGGGGCCGGACTCCACATCGGTCACCCCGAGGGCTACACAGGCACCGATATCCTCGCCCGCTATAAGAGATCCAGGGGTTTCGACGTCCTTCACCCGATGGGCTGGGACGCCTTCGGCCTCCCCGCCGAGCAGCACGCCGTAAAGACGGGCACCCGCCCCGCCGCGAACACCCAGAACAATATCGCCAACTTCAAGCGCCAGATAAAGGCGCTTGGGTTCTCCTACGACTGGGACCGGGAGATCGACACGACCGACCCGAAGTACTTCCGATGGACGCAGTGGATCTTCCTGCAGCTCTTCCGCCGGGGCCTGGCCTACGTTGACGAGAGGCCCGTGTGGTGGTGTCCGGAGCTGCGCACCGTCCTGGCCAATGAGGAGATCGTCGACGGAAAGAGCGAGGTGGGCGGATTCCCGGTCGAGCGGCGCAACCTGCGCCAGTGGGTGCTGCGGATCACCGCGTATGCCGACAGGCTGCTGTCCGGGCTTGAGGCGCTGGACTGGCCCGACTCCACAAAGCGCATGCAGGCCGCCTGGATCGGCCGCAGTGAGGGCGCCGAGATCGTGTTCGGCCTGGAAAGGCCGTCGCTCGGAGGCCTGAAGGTCTTCACGACGAGGCCCGACACGCTCTTTGGCTGCACCTACATGGTGCTCGCGCCCGAGCACGCCCTCGTGGACGCGCTGACGGCTCCCGAGAACAAGGCCGACGTCGACACATACCGCCGGCGCGCGGCCGCCAAGAGCGACCTTGAGCGCACCGACCTGGCCAAGGACAAGTCCGGGGTCTTCACGGGCTCCTTCGCAATCAACCCGGTCAATGGCGGGCGCGTGCCCATCTGGGTCGCCGACTACGTCCTCGCCGGCTACGGAACCGGGGCCATCATGGCCGTTCCCGCGCACGACGAGCGCGACTACGAGTTTGCGACGCGCTACAGCCTGCCCGTCGTCCCGGTGATCGAGCCCACCGACCACTCCTCGAACGGCCACGGCCCCAAGCTGCCCTATACCGGCGACGGCATCCTCGTGCATTCGGACGGCTACACGGGCCTTCCCTGGCGCGACGCCAAGAAGCGCATCACCGACGATCTCGCCGCCAAGGGGGCGGCGCGGCCGTTCGTGAACTACAAGCTGCGCGACTGGCTCTTCTCGAGGCAGCGCTACTGGGGCGAGCCCATCCCGATCGTGTGGGTGTCCAAGGCGGACTACGAGGCCGCCGCATCCCGTTCCGGCACCCTGCCCCAGCCCCCCGTTTCGTACGAGGTGAACGGCGCCGAGCGCTTCGCGCTCCCGATCCCCGAGTCCGCGCTTCCCCTGGAACTGCCCGAAGTTGAATCCTACCTGCCGAGCGGAACGGGTGAAAGTGCGCTGGCCAATGTGACGGGCTGGGTGGATATCTGGTACGACTTTGCCACCGGCGCCGCCACGCCGGCGGCCGGACCCAAGCCCGCGGGACACACCTGGGTGCGCGGCCGCCGTGAGACCAACACCATGCCGCAGTGGGCGGGCTCGTGCTGGTACTACCTGCGGTTCACCGACCCGAGAAATGACAGGGCTATCGCCTCGCCCGAGGCCCTCGCGCGCTGGGGCGGCCCGGACCTCTACGTCGGCGGCGCCGAGCACGCGGTCCTGCACCTGCTCTACGCCCGGTTCTGGCACAAGGTGCTTTTCGACATCGGGGTCGTGGCCAACGACGAGCCCTTCAAGAGGCTCTTCCACCAGGGGATCATCCTCGGCGAGGACGGGGAGAAGATGTCGAAGAGCCGCGGCAACGTGGTGAGCCCCGACACGATCATCGAGAGCCACGGCGCCGACACCCTGCGCCTCTACCTGATGTTCCTCGGCCCGCTCGAGGCGATGAAGCCCTGGAACATGAAGGGGATCGAGGGCGTGCACCGCTTCCTCCAGAAGGTCTGGCACGACTGCGTCGGCGAAGACGGCGCCATGAACCCGAGGATCTCGGCGGACGCCAAGGACTCGCCCGAGATCCAGAAGCTGCTCCACGAGACCATCAAGAAGGTCGGCGACGACATCGAGGGCCTGCGCTTCAACACCGCAATCTCCCAGATGATGATCCTCGAGAACGCCCTCCACAAGGAGGCCTCCGTCAGCCGCGCCGCGATGCTGTCCTTCATCCAGGTCCTGTCGCCCTTCGCCCCGCATTTCGCCGAGGAGGTCTGGGCGCGCCTCGGCGCGCCCGGCCAGGCCGCATCGGGCCCGTGGCCCGCCTTCGACCCGTCCAGGCTCTCGGCGACCGAGGTTCGGCTCGTGTTCCAGGTGAACGGCAAGCACCGCGGCGACCAGCTCGTCCCCGTGGGCATCACCCAGGGCCAGGCGCTGGCCATCGCCCAGGCGCACGAGAGGGTCTCCCCCTTCCTGTCGGGCAAGAAGGTCGTCAAGATCGTCTATGTCCCGGGCCGGATCCTGAACCTCGTCGTCGCCTAGGTCCGGAGGCATTGACAGGAACCGGGGCGCCGCCTGAACGTCGGGGTCCCATGGGGCACATTGCTCTCCTGAGATCCCGCCGTTTCACCGCCCTGGCCTGGGTCCTGGGCCTCGCGCTCCTGGTCGCGCTCTCGGCGAACCGCGGCTCGGCCGCGGACCCGATCCTGACCGTCACGTCGGGAGAAAGGTCCGTGTCGTTCACCGCCGCGGACTTCCAGCTCCTCGCCCACACGGACCTGACCGCGTTCGACCCGCACCAGAAGATGGAGCACCGCTATTCGGGCGTTCCCATGAGGGACCTCCTCGCCAGGGTCGGCGCCCCCCTCGGCGACAGCCTGAGGGGGCCGGCGCTGCGCCTGGCCGTCGTCGTCAGGGCAAAGGACGGCTATGCGACGCTCTACGCGCTCGCCGAATTCGACGAGAACTTCAGCGACCGCACCCTCCTCTTGGCAGATAGCGAGGACGGGAAGCCGCTCGGTGAGGGAGCCGGCCCGCTCCGCGTCGTCGCATTCGGCGACAAGCGGGCCGCGCGCTGGGCGCGGATGGTGAAGTCGATCGAGGTCATCCAGCTGCCGGGCGCGGCCCCGTGAGTTCGCGGCTCCGCGCACTCCTCCTCCTCGTCGCCGCGCTTGCGGCGGCCCTGCCTGCGCGGGCCGACCCGGGCGCCCGGCTGTCCGTGGCCGCGGCGGCCAACCTCTCGTTCGCCCTCGGCCCCCTGGACGACGCGTTCATGAGGGCGAACCCGGACGTGGCGGTCACGTCGGCCACCGGCGCCTCCGGTGACCTGGTCGCCCAGATCGAGCACGGAGCCCCGTTCGACGTCTTCCTTTCGGCCGACCTGCATTTCGCGCAGGTCCTCGTCAACGCGGGAGCGGCGCAGGCGGGCAGCCTGAACACGTTCGCGGTCGGGAGGCTCGTCCTGTGGACGACGCGTGACGGCATCGACGTATCCCGGGTCGCGCAGGCGGTGCGCAGCCCCCTCGTGCGCCGTATTGCCATAGCAAATACGACGACGGCGCCGTTCGGCAGGGCCGCGATGCAGGCGATGGAGAGGCTCGGGGTCTGGGCCGACGCGCAGTCCAAGCTCGTCGTCGGGGAGAACATCTCGCAGGCGACGCAGTTCGTGGAAACCGGCAACGCGGACATGGGCTTCGTCGCGCTTTCGATGGTCCTGGCGCCCAGGCTCAAGGGGAACGGCACCTGGGCGGAGGTGCCGGGCTCTCTCTATGATCCGCTGGAGCAGGGGGCCGTGGTCACGAGGCACGGATCCTCGAATCCCGCGGCCGAGCGATATATTCAGTTCCTGCATACGGGCGCCGCCCGCGACGTCCTTGAGCGCTACGGCTACCATTTTCACGTCCCGTAAATTGCACGACGCTGCGGTGCGGCGAAGCCCTGAAAAGTGTCGCGAAATCGACGCGGTCCCACGGGCCCGCGACCGTGCTTTTCCCTCTGACATGAGCATACCTACGCAATTATACTCTCTTGCAGGAAATCGCCCGGGAACGTAGCCTGACGGGGTGAGAAACGAACGCCCCGTTCTGCGACTTGCCCTGGCGATGCTCTGCATCGTGACAGTCGCGCACGCGCAGACACGCAGGAAGCCGACGAGCAAGCTCTACGTTTCCGACGTGCAGGGCGACGTCCAGATCGACAATGGGACGGAGATCGACGATCTCACGAAGAAGGCGGTCTTCAACGCCGAGGGCACGACCCTCGAGACGAAGGCAAATTCAAACGCGTCCGTTGTCCTATCCAACGGCACGGGAATCTACATCGATGCGAACACGCGGATGCAGATCAAGAGCTTTGAGCAGGCTGCCTTCCGCCCGACTCGCACCGACGTCGAGGAGGAGCCCTCGGTCTCGAGCACGGACCTTTATCTCGATCATGGCTGCATCGGGGTCTCGACAAGCCGGCTGGTGGCCGGAAGCACGATGGTCTATGAGACCTCGCTCGCCTCGGCATCGATACGCGGCCGCCAGGCGGTCGTCGTCGCCGACGACAACCTCACGGTCATGTCCATGATCCAGGGCGAGGCCACCGTGCAGGCGGGCCCGCTGGACAGGCCCCACCTGGTCAAGAACCACCAGCAGATCATCATTCGTCCCGGGCCCCCCGGACAGGCAAACATCGTCGAAATCGAGGATATCCCGGACGGCCAGCTCGAGGAGCAGATGAAGTGGCTGGAATACCGTGTATTCACCGCCGATTCGTCCCGCAAGGTGGTCTACTTCGAGGTTCAGGCGCGCAGGGGGGGCGGAGCGGCGGACGGCAGTGACGGCGCCAGCGGAAGCGCCGGTGGTGGCGGCGGCGCCGGCAGCAGCAGCGGCGGCGACGGCATTTCCCTTTTCGACGGGGCCGACAACTCCGCGGCGCCGAATAACCAGATCGTCGCCGTTCCCGTGGTCTCGGCGAATCCGCCGGTTGATACGAATGTGAGCCCAGCCAACCTAACCAGCCATTAGGCCGGCTCCCCTCACCTGCGCGGCGTTCATGAAATTGCAGCTTCGATTTCTCACGGCTGCGGCCGTGATGGCGGCCGCCGTCTCTGCTCCCTGCGCCAAGGCCCTCGTATCCCTCCAGGATGGCCTGGACCACGTCTACGTCGACGCCTCGGTGGAGTTCGCCTACGACTCGAACGTCTTCGCCAACGCGCAGAGCGGCGGGAGCTTCAGCACCCAGGGCTCGCTGGGCATGGAGTTTGCCCGGAGGGCCGGATGGATCGGGGTGAACGCAACGGCGTCGTTGGACTTCGCCCGGTACGCCAATTTCAGGGACCAGGACTACATAGATCCCAAGATCACGGCGGAGCTGACCAAGCAGACAGGCCGCACAACGGGTTCGTTGACCATGAGCGTGGCCCGTGAGGACAGGACGGACGTCACCGTCAACACGCGCGACACCTCATGGAACTATGCAGCCGGCATTGATGTGCAATATCCGGTGATCGAGCGCTACTCCTTGACCGGGACACTGGACTACGCCCAGACGGATTACACCGACAGGACGCTGTTCACGAACCAGAACACGTACACGGGAAACCTATACCTCTACTACATCCTGGACGACGAGCGCGACCTGTTCATAGACGGGCGCACCAGGTACACGAACGAGTCCAACGGCGAGACGGACGTGGACAGGGCGCTCTCGGGCGGGGTGAGCGGGCAGATCTACGGTCCGTTCAACGGGTCCGTGCAGGTCGGCTATCAGGAAAGGACCCCCTCGGGAGGTCCGGACCACGGCGACTTCCAGGACGTGACCGCGACCGGGACCACCACATGGAACATTAACCGCAGGATAACGGTGACGGGGAACCTCTCCCGGGATTTCTCGACAACCGCGCTCGCCCAATCCATCGAGTCTACTAGCGCGGGACTCACGTTTCAGGACTCCCTCACGGCGAAGGCCAGCACCACGCTGTCGGCCGAAGTGGGTGAGAACCGGTTCCTGGGGGTCGCGGGGGAGATCCAACCTGGCGGCAAGCGCAGGATCGACGAGTTCATCGGCACGACCGCGAGTTACTTCTATACCATAAACGAACATCTGAAGTTCTCCATCACCTACACCTACTATCAAGGCTTCTCGACGCTGGACTACGCGGTATTCTCGCGGGACCAGGTGTTCTTCCAGGTCCAGTCGCATTGGTGACGTGCCCTAAGGCATGAAAACTTTATTCAACATCCTGTTGGTCGCGGTATTCTCGGTGGTGGCGGCGTCGAGCGCCCTTGCGGATGGCAGCGGGACTCCCAAGTCCAAGGCCTACAACATCCGCACGACCGACAAGCTGCGCATATCCGTTTTCCAGGAGGACGACCTGGCGACCATCTGCAGGGTCGACGCAAAGGGGACGGTCAACCTCCCCCTCGTCGGCGAGGTCCGAGTCTACGGCCAGACGCTGAGCGAGGCCGAGCAGACAATCGCAACCGCCTACAAGGACGGACGCTTCCTGAGGAACCCCGAGGTCACCGTGGCCGTTGAGGAATATGCGCCGCGCGAGGTCTCGATCCAGGGGCAGGTGAAGAACCCGGGCCGGTACGCCCTCCCCATCGAGTCGACGATGAGCGTCCTTGACCTTGTCACCAAGGCGGGCGGCTTCACGGACACGGCTCAGGGAACGGCCGTCAAGATCACGCGCATCCTGCTCGACGGCACGACAAAGGTCATCACGCTCGACGTCGAGAGCCTCATCAAGGGCAAGAGCGACGCGAAGAACACCGGCGAGAACAACGCCCTTCTCCTCGAGCCGGACGACATCGTCTACGTGCCCGAGAGGATCATCTGAGCCCCAGACGCGAGCACAATGTCGGACCCAGCCCAAAGAAACTCAAGGCCCCCGTACGCCGCGGATGATGTCGCGGTTGAGCGCCGCACGCTCCGCGACTACTACATCATACTGCGCGAGCACGTCTGGATCTCGCTGCCGCTCGCGATCATCGCTGCGGTCAGCTTTTTTTATTACCAGGCCCGCAAGGCCCCGGTCTATGAGGCCGTGGCCTCCCTCCAGTTCGAGAAGCCCGAGACCGTGGTCACGAGCCAGGGCGTCGTCGACCCGTCCATACGCTCCGAGCTGGACCTGAACACCTACATCCACGACATCGAGAGCTCCCGCCTGAGGGCGAGCGTCGTGCAGTCGTTCTCGCAGGCGGAGCGCCAGATTCTCGAGCGCGCGGCCATGAAGCACCTTCCCCCGGGCGCCTCGCCCCCGCCGGTCGAGGCCCTGCTTGGCTCGGTTGATGCCGAGCCCCTGCGCAACAGCTACCTGATCACCATCACCGTCCACCACGAGGATCCCGAGGCCGCACAGCTCGTCGCGAACCGCTACGTCGACAAGTTCATGGATTACCTCTTCGAGAGCGTGGGCGGAAAGAACGAGGAGGCGGTCACCTACCTGAAGAGCCGCTCCGACCAGCTCCAGAAGACCGCCGAGGACGCCGAGAAGCAGCTCCAGGACTACATGCGTGAGCATAACCTCGTCTCGCTGGACAAGAGCACCGAAATCGTCACGGACAGGCTGAAGGCCGTGAACGCGGCGCTGACGTCGGCGCGCCTCGACATGCTCGGCACCGAGGAGCTCGTCCAGGAGGTCGACGACTTCCGGAAGTCCGGCAAGGACCTTCTCGAGATCTCCTACATCGCGAACCACGGCGCCGTCCCCGGCCTTAAGACCCAGCTGAACGAGGCCGAGCAGACCCAGGCGCTCCTCGTTGAGCGCTACCTGGAGAAGCACCCGAAGGTCATCGACAACGCCAACAAGATCGCGGTCACCAAGGAGCAGCTCGCGACGGCGGTGAACCTCGCCATCGCGGACCTCGCCACGCGCCTCGCCGCCGCGAAGGACAGCGTGGCCGACCTCCAGAAGGAGTATGCCTCGCAGGAGGCCCAGGAGCTCAGCCTACGGGCGCTCAGCGTCGACTTCAACTCGCTGCAGAGCAAGGCGACCGTCGCCAAGAATTACTACATGGAGATCCTGGACCGCCTGAACCAGACGACGACCTTCAAGAACCTGGACAAGATCTCGCTCCACCCCCTCGACAAGGCCCAGCTGCCGGGCGGCCCCATCTCGCCGAACATCCCCGGCATCATGAGGACCAGCATCGGGATCGGGTTCATCGTCTTCCTCGCGATCGCCATAGGTTTCCGGTTCCTCGACGACCGCGTCAAGAGCGCCTGGGACATCGAGTCGTTCATCGGCGTCCACCTGCTCGGCATCATCCCCCAGCTCAACACGCTCCGGGACGACGAGAAGATCGGCGCGCCCGACTCGCCCAGCGGCAACGAGACCGGGAACGAGGCGTTCCTGGGCCTCTACAGCTCGGTCAAGATCCAGTCCAAGCTCGATTTCCCGAAGTCGATCCTCGTCACGAGCACGATACCCGGCGAGGGCAAGACGCTGATTTCCTGCAACCTTGCCTCGTGCTTCGCGCGCCATGGCAAGAAGACACTCATCATGGACTGTGACCTTCGCCGTCCCATGCTGCACCGGCACTTCAAGCAGCAGAACTCGGCCGGCATCATCTCCTGGTTTGAGCAGGGCGCGCACCTGGACGGCGACGTCGTGACGAACGCCGAGCTCGGGATCGTCAAGATCGCCGAGAACCTATGGCTCCTGACCTCGGGCGGCCGCTCCAAGAGCCCGACGGAGCTCCTTGAGAACCCGGTGTTCCCGCAGCTGCTCGAGCGCCTGAAGAAGCACTTCGACCTGGTGGTGGTGGACTCGCCGCCGATGGGCGCCGTCACGGATGCGATGCTGATCGCCGAGCGCACGGACGAGGTCATCTACGTCTGCCGCTTCAACCGCGCCTCCCGCAAGCACATCAAGCTCTACATCAAGGCCTTGAAGGAGGGTAAGAACGAGATCCTGGGCATCGTACTGAATGGCCTCTCGCCGCGGCGCATCGAGTACTACTCGAACTACCGCTACTACCGGAGCTACAAGAAGTACTACGGTGCGCAGACCTAGGAAGAAACCCGTCCGTGCCGACGCCGCCCTCAGCGTACCTCCCGGAGAAATTTGACCCGTCGCTCCCCCTCGCGCTGATTGCGGGCCAGGGAATCTACCCGCAGCTCGTCGCCAGGTCCGCCCGGGCCGCCGGCGTGCCCCTTCGCCTCATCGCCTTCGAGGGAGAGACGGCCCCCGAGCTCGTCGCCTCATTTGCGGAGGCGGACAGGCACAGCGTGCACGTGGGCCAGGTCGGCAAGACACTCAAGCTCCTCGAGAAGTTCGGGGCCGGCTATGCGCTCATGGCCGGCCAGGTGACGCCGAGGCGCCTCTTCGACGGCCTGAGGCCGGACCTCAAGGCCGCGCAGATCCTCCTTACCTTGAAGCGCCGCAATGCCGAGACCATCTTCGGGGCCGTCGCCAAGGAGATCGAGGCCCTCGGCATCAGGCTGCTGGACGCCCGCGCGTTCCTCGACGCCCAGCTCGCCAGCACCGGGTGCATGACAGGGGGCAGGTTCCCGATCGGCCAGGAGTACGTCGACCACGGGGTCCACATCGCCCGGGAGTGCGCCAAGCTGGACATAGGGCAGGGATGCGTGGTGCGCAAGGGCACCGTCCTCGCCGTTGAGGCCTTCGAGGGCACGGACGAGATGCTGACGCGCGCCGGGGGCCTGAAGGCGGACGAGTCCCTCTTCGTGAAGACGGTCAAGGCCCGCCAGGACTTCCGGTTCGACGTGCCCTGCTTCGGCCTGCGCACGCTGGAGACCATGGACGCCGCGGGCCTGCGCGCCGCGGCGCTCGAGGCCGGCGGCGTCATCCTCCTCGACAAGGGGGCCGTCATCGAGCGGGCCCGGAAGCTGAAAATCAGCCTTCTCGGGTTTTAGGGGCCCGCTTGCCCTTTGCCGCGGGCCCCCCAGATTGGGGAGGACAGCCTGAACCGAACAAAATGCAAAACGACGTCATCGCCGCAACGGTCAAGGGGGTCGTGCCCACCCCCAACGGGTGCGCCGTGTTCCTCGGCAACGAGGAGAAGACCTTTGTCATCTACGTCGACAACTTCGTGGGCAACGCCATCCAGATGACCCTGGACGGGGTCAAGCGCGACAGGCCCCTGACCCACGACCTGATTGGGAGCATCCTCGTCGGCCTGGGGACGCGGCTTGAGCGCGTCGTGATCAACGACGAGAGGGACAAGACGTTCTTCGCCCGGATCCTGCTCTCCATGGACAACGAGCTGGGGACCAAGATCGTCGAGATCGACGCCAGGCCCAGCGACTCGATCGTCCTCTCGCTCCAGCAGAAGCGGCCGATCTATGTCGCGCGGGCGGTGTTCGACGCGGCGGAGGACCGCACGGACGTGCTCGAGCAGTGGCGCAAGCAGCAGGACGACGGCGGCTCCGAGCAGCCTTGAGCGCCTCCGGACGACTGCCCTTGCCGCTGGAGCCAGGCCAGCCCCTGACGGCCCTTGCGCCGATGCAGGACGTGACGGACCTGGCCTTCATGCATGTCGTCGCCGGCTATGGCGCGCCCGACTACTTCTTCACGGAGTTCTTCCGTGTGCACGCCCAGTCCAGGCCCGAGAAGCACATCCTCAGGAGCATCGACGAGAACGACACGGGCCGCCCCGTCTTCGCGCAGCTGATCGGCGAGGACATCGAGCACATGGTGCGCACGGCCCAGGCGCTGGCGGAGCACCCGATCGCGGGCATCGACCTCAACCTCGGGTGCCCGGCGCCCAAGGTCTACAAGAAGAACGTGGGCGGCGGACTCCTGCGCGACCCCGAGAGGATCGACGCCATCCTCGGCGCCCTCAGGGCGGCCGTGCCCGGGCTTCTCACGGTCAAGATGCGCATCGGCTTTGAGGATACGGTGAACTTCGACAGGATCCTCGACATCGTGAACGCCCACGGGATCGACCTGCTGACCGTCCACGGGCGCACCGTCAGGGAGATGTACCGCAGCGAGGTGCATTATGACCGGATCGCGCACGCGGTCGCCCGGTCGCGGTGCCCCGTCCTCGCCAACGGCAATGTCACCTCGGCCCGGCGGGCCTCGGAGGTCGTCCGGGAGACGGGCGCCCGCGGCGTCATGATCGGGCGGCACGCGATCCGCAACCCATGGATATTCAGGCAGTGCCGCGAGCAGGCGCGCGGCCTCGCCCCGTCCCGGGTTTCGCTGGCCGACGTGCGCGAGTACGTCCACCGCCTGTACGCGGCGACGCGCAGCCCGCAGGTGCCCGAGAGGGCCCACGTGAACAAGATGAAGAAGTACCTGAATTTTGTCGGGCAGGGCGTCGACCGGCAGGGTGCGTTCCTCCACGACATGCGCCGGGCCGAGTCGGAGGCGGCGCTTTTTGAGATCTGCGACCGCCACCTGCTGGGCCCCGAGGGCGGCGACTTCGCGACGGAGCCCTACCCCGGGGTCATCGCGAGGCCCAACTGCGAGACGCCTGCCGAGGAGGCCGACGGCTGCAGCCTGGAGTCGGTGACCGCGTAGCCTACTCGAGGCCGAGGGTCTTGCGCCCCGCCTCGGAGATCATCCGGGGGTTCCAGATGGGGTCCCAGACGATGTGCACCTTGGCGCGCTCCACGGCGGGCAGCGCGGCGATCTTCTGGCGGGCATCCTCGGCGATGACGGGGCCCATGCCGCAGCCGGGAGCGGTCAGGGTCATCTTCACCTCGACGGCATTCGAGCCCGACGGGGTCCTCTCGATGGCGAGGTCATAGATCAGGCCGAGGTCGACGATGTTGACCGGGATCTCGGGGTCGAAGCAGGTCTTCATGGCGTCCCAGACGGCCTTCTCGCTGAATTCGCCCGCGACCGCGGCCTCCGGGGCATTGACGACGAGGCCCTGGACAGCGGAGGCGTCCGCGCTGGCTATCCTGAAGAGTCCCTGGTTCGTGCGCACCGTGACGTTGCCGCCGAGGGTCTGCATCACCTCGACCTCGTCCCCCGAGCGCAGCGTCACCGCGTCGCCCGCGGGAATGAGGGTGGCCGGAACGTCCCTTGTAAGCGTGTGAGCCATGGTTCGGGCGGGCGCCTAGCGGATCGCCAGGTCGACCGGCATCCGGGCGTAGATTCCCTTGGGGTCGTTCAGGGAGTTCAGCATGGAGATCTCGGCCTGGATGCGCGTGGCGATCTCGCCGAAGGCCCCCGAGGTCTTCAGGTGGAGGCTGGTCGGCGCGAGCTTGCCGAGCGCCTCGGCGATCGCCTCGGACAGGTTGCGGGTGCGCGGGTACTCGGTGACCTTGAAATGCTCGCCGAGGTTGGCCATCTTCCCGGCATAGTGGATCGCGGCGTCAAGGCCCCCGATCTCGTCGACCAGGCCGATTCTTAGGGCCTCGGTGCCGGACCAGACGCGGCCTTGGGCGATGTCTGAGACTTTCTCGAGCGGCAGGTTGCGCCCCGTCGCCACCTTCGCGAGGAACTGGTTGTAGGTCCAGTCGACGTTCTTCTGGAAGACGGCCAACTCCTCGTCGGTCCTCGGGCGGGCCACCGTCAGCAGGCCGTCCGCGAATTTGCCGGTCTTCACGCTGTCAAAGGTGATGCCGTGGTCGTTGAAGAGCGTCTTCACGTTCGGCAGGATGCCGAAGACGCCGATGGAACCGGTGATGGTCGTCGGCTCGGCGAAGATCCGGTCCCCGAAGGCCGAGATCCAGTAGCCGCCCGACGCCGCATACGATCCCATGGAGACGATCACGGGCTTGGCCTTGCGGGCCAGCCTGAGCTCGCGCTGGATCGTCTCGGAGGCCGTGACGCTGCCCCCCGGGCTGTTCACCCTCAGGACAATCGCCTTCACGTCGTCGTCCTCGCGCAGCTTGCGGATCTCGCGGGCAAACTTGACGCCGCCGACCTCGTTCTGGTCGCCCTCGCCCTCCACGATGTCGCCCTCGGCATAGACGATCGCCACCTCGCCCTGGCCCATGCCCGGGGGCCGGGTGATGGCGGTCTTCGCGTAATAGCCGAGGTCGACCTGCTTGAAGGAGTCCGTCTTGGAGGTCACGCCGGTCTCGGCCTTGAGCTGCTCGACGATCTCGTCGCGGTAGGCGACCTTGTCGATGAGGTGGGACTTCAGGGCCGCAGCCGGGTTGATGATGCCCTCGGCATCCACCGTCGCCTGGATGGAGGCGGCCGTGACCGAGCGCGCCTTGCCGACATCGGTGATAATCGTGCCCCAGATGTCATCGAGGAGCTTCTGGAGCTGCTCCCGGTTCTCCGGGCTCATGTCCGTGCGGGTGTAGGTCTCGACGTAGGACTTGTACTTGCCCTCGCGGGTGACCTGGATGCCGATGCCGTACTTCTCGAAGGCGCCGCCCAGGAACCACGGCTCGCTCGCCAGGCCCGGCATGATGATCTCGCCGAACGGATCGAGCACGATCTCGTTCGCCACCGAGGCCAGGTAGTAGTCCTTTGTCGTCGCGTAGTCGATGTAGGCGACCACCGGCTTGCCCTTCGAGCGGAAGGAGGAAAGCGCGGCGCGCACCTCCTTGACCGCGGCATACCCGGTGCCATAGCCGCCGGGCGACAGGTTGCCGAGGAGCAGCACGCCCTTGATCTTGGGGTCGTTGGCGGCGAAGTGGAGCGCCCGGGTGATGGACCGCAGCTGCAGGATGTCCGAGCGGCCCTGGGTCAGCTCGCCCAGGTCGAGCGGCGGGGGGGCGTCTGTGATGTTGGTCGAAAGGTCAAAGACGAGATACGAGCCCGACTCCACGGTCGGCACCTTCTTCTGGCCGATGGCCACGATCGCCCCGATGAACCCGATGAACAGGAGCACCGCGCCGGTTGCGAAGATCACGAGGGCCACCAGGGCACCCAGCATCGAGGTGATGAAGTTCTTCATGGAGTAGCGGAACTTACCGCATTTGCCCCTATCCACCAGTAGAAACCGCCGTTTCGAAGAAGTGACAGAGGAACGGGTTGCATCCCCTTGGCCCCTGCGCCAACATGCTCCCCCCATGAACGAGCAGAAGGAACTCCTCACCACCATCCAGAAGGCGCTCACCATCAACCTCGACGTGCCGAAGTACGGCACGTTTGCCGAGATTGGGGCCGGCCAGGAGGTCGCCCGGGAGTTCTTCCAGGCCGGTGGGGCGTCCGGGACGATCGCCAAGTCGATCTCGGCCTATGACATGGTCTTCAGCGACGCCATCTACGGGAAGGCGCCCCGGTACGTGTCCCGCGAGAGGCTCAAGCTGATGCTGGACCACGAGTACCAGCTCCTCATTGACCGGCTTTCCCCCACCCGGGGCGACCGGACCAACTTCTTCGTCTTCGCCGACACCGTGGCCACCAGCAACTTCAAGGGCACCAACGAGGCCCACGGCTGGATGGGCTTCCGCTTCCAGACCGAGCCCAGGGGCGAGCCGAGCGAGATCATGCTCCACGTCCGCATGTGGGACAAGGAGGCCGTCCTCCAGCAGCAGGCCCTCGGCATCGTCGGCGTGAACTTCATCTACGGCGCGCTCTACTACCGGGCCGACCTCGGCAAGCTGATCGAGTCCATCCGGGACAACCTCGGCATGGACCGCATCGAGGTCGACATGATGCGGTTCTCGGGACCCGCCTTCGAGAACGTCGACAACCGCCTGATGTCGCTCTTCCTCGTGAAGTTCGGCCTCACGAACGCCGTCATGTTCGGCCTGAAGGGCGAGGTCCTGCAGCCGTCCGAGGTTCTCTACAAGAAGGCGATCCTCGTCGAGCGCGGGAGCTTCAGGCCCGTCACCCACGTCAACGTCGACATGCTCAACTGCGCCACGGCGCAGTTCGTCCAGGAGCCGCTCGTCAAGGGCAAGGACATGGTGGTGCTCATGGAGATCACCATGAACAACCTGCTGGCCGCCGGCGCGCTCGACGCCCACGACTTCCTGTCGCGCGTCGACCTCCTGGCCGACATCGGCTTCACGGTCCTGATCTCCAATTACTCGGAGTACTACCGGCTCACCTCCTACTTCAGGCGTTACACCAAGGAGATGATCGGCGTCGCGATGGGGATCAACAACCTCCTCGAGATCTTCAACGAGAAGTACTACGAGAACCTCGAGGGAGGCATCCTGGAGTCGTTCGGGCGCCTGTTCCGCAACTCCGTGAAGCTCTATATCTACCCGATGCGCCAGGAGGCGTACGACATGTACATCGCCCCGGATTCCGGGAGCCACACGACGACCGGCCACGCCTTCGCCTCCAACGTCCTCATCACCTCGAAGAACGTCCGGATCGTCGAGAACCTCGCCAACCTCTACGCCCACCTCCTCGAGAACCACTACATAGACAGCATCGTGGGCTTCGACCCCGACATCCTGAGCATCTTTTCCCGCGACGTGCTGCGCCGCATCAAGGAGAAGGACCCGACCTGGGAGAATATGGTGCCCACGCCGGTCGTCGAGGCGATCAAGCGCCGCGGGCTGTTCGGCTTCTCCGACAACCCGGTTCTCGAGGCCAACAAGTAAGATGCGGTTTTATAAGTACCATGCCCTGGGCAATGACTACATCGTGCTCGATCCCGCCGACTTCCCCACGTGGAAGGCGCCGGGACGGGACACGATACGGGTGATCTGCCACCGCAACTACGGTGTCGGCTCCGATGGGATCCTCTGGGGTCCCCTGCCGACGAAGAAGGCGGACTTCGGCCTGCGCATCTTCAACCCGGACGGCTCCGAGGCGGAGAAGTCCGGCAACGGCCTGAGGATCTTCTCGCGCTACCTCTGGGACCAGAAGCGGGCGACCGGCCCGTCGTTCACGATCGAAACCCCGGGCGGCGTCGTGAAGTCCGAGATCAGGGAGGGCGGCAAGCTGATCACGGTCGCCATGGGATCCGTGAGCTTTGACAGCGCCAAGATACCCGTGACGGGTCCCGCGCGCGAGGTGATCGGCGAGAAGCTCGAGTCCCAGGGCCGCACGTTCACGTTCTCGGCGGCGACGATCGGCAACCCCCACTGCGTCATCCCCGTCGACGACCTGTCGCCGGAGCTGGCGCGCACGTTCGGCCCCGACATCGAGGTCAATCCCCTCTTCCCCAACAAGACCAACGTCCAGTTCCTGAAGGTCCTCGACCGGTCCTCGGTCCGTATCGAAATCTGGGAGCGCGGCGCGGGCTACACGCTGGCGTCGGGCAGCAGCTCGAGCGCCGCGGCGGCCGTCGCCCACAGGCTGGGCCTTGTCGGCCGCTCCGTGGAGGTGAACATGCCCGGCGGCGTCATCGGCATCGAGATCGGCGACAATTTCTCCATCACCATGACGGGCACCGTCAACAAGGTGGCGGTGGGTGAGATGCATTCCGACCTGTTCGACGTGGCGGTGTGAGCGGACTCGCGATGACGCAGGACCAGCAGGCGGGACTCGCGCTGGTCTTCGTCGACGTCGCCAAGCACTACCTCAATTGGAACGACCAGAGGATGAAGGTAATCGCCGACGCGCCCAAGTAGAGGGACCCCGGATAAAGTACTTTAAATCCGACGCGCACTCCAAATACTCGAGACCGAACCCCGCGCCGCGCGTCAGCCCATGCGGGTCGAATCGACAAAGGATCAATCATGAAAGCCCCCCACGCCTCCTTCCCCGTATCCCGCCGCAAATTCATCGGCCAGATCTCCGCGGCAGCGGCGGCGATGACGCTGGCGCCCAGGATCCTCCGCGCCGACGGCTCCGGGGCCAACAAGAAGCTCGGCATCGCGCTGTGCGGACTCGGCAGCTACGCGACCAACCAGCTGGCCCCGGCGATCCGCAGGAGCGCGAACTGGAAGCTCACGGGCGTCGTCACCGGCGACCAAGACAAAGGCCACAAATGGGCCCGCAGGCATGACTTCCCGGACAGGAACATCTTTGCCTACGACACCATGGCGGGCCTGGCCGACCGACCCGAGATCGACGTCGTCTACGTCGTGACCCCGAACGGCCTCCATGCCGAGCACGTCATCGCCGCGGCAAAGGCAGGCAAGCATGTGATCACCGAGAAGCCGATGGCCACCTCGACGGCCGATTGCGACGCGATGATCGCCGTGTGCAAGGGCGCCGGGGTCAGGCTCATGGTCGGCTACCGGCTTCACTACGAGCCCCACATGATCGAATTCTGCAGGATGGCCCGGGAGAGGACGTTTGGGCCCTTCATGAAGATGGAGGGCACCAACGGCTTCGACATGGGGGACCCCGACCCGGCCGACTATGGCTGGAGGGTGAACAAGAGGCTCGCGGGCGGCGGGCCGCTCATGGACATGGGGGTCTACGTGATCCAGGCCGTGTGCATGGCCACGGCCGAGGTGGCCCCCGTTGCGGTGACGGCGAGCTTCGGCAAGGTGACCCGGCCGGCGCTCTTCTCCCAGGTGGAGCAGTCGATCAACTGGACCATGGAATTCGCGGACGGAGCCGTCGGCACCTGCCGGGCCATGTACGACTCGCAGGAGAGCCAGTTCCGCGCGGACGCGGACAAGGGCTGGGCCAAGATCGAGTACCCCGCGTTCTACTACGACACGCCGATGCTCGTCACCTCCCAGGGGCCCGTCAACCGGCCCACCGTCAACCACCAGCTGGCGCAACTCGACGCCATGGCGGCCGAGATCCGCACCGGCAGGCCGTCCCTCGCGCCCGGCGAGATGGGCCGCAGGGACATCACGATCACGGACGCCATCTACGCGGCCGCGGCCAGCGGGCAGCGCACCGCGGTCATGTCCTGAGGGGAAGCCTCACGAGGCGCCGCCGCCCTGGGCCTTGGCGGCGTCGGCGGCCTCGATGTCCCCGTAGGAGCGCCGGATGACCTCGACCTGCTCGCGGTACCTCTGGGCGTCGCCAAACTCGACAAACCTGTTGTACCGGCTGTGGGCGCATTTCACGCAGCCCGCGTGCTTGATAGGGCACCAGTGCTGCTCGGTACGGGCGGCGATCTCCCTGAAATAGGCCAGGATCCCGTTGACGTAGCCGCAGTACTCGCAGTTCACCTTCTCGAGGAAATTGAGGTAGCTCAGGTGGTGCCGGTCGAGGGCGACGTAATCGCGCCGGTGGACCTTGGGAATCCCGTAGATTGGGAAGCAGATCGACTGGTAGATCGTGCCGACGACGTCGGTGAAGACGATCGGGACGATGCACATCCATATGACCGGGGCGCTGAGCAGGACAAAGAAGCGCGACTCAAGGATGTAGTGGTGGGCCTTAAGCCGGAATTTCCGGTGCTCGGCGATCTCGGCCTCCGTAAAATGTACCTTTCCGCCGTGCGCCTCGAAGCAGGAGGCCGCGTCTCCCGGTCGTCCCGCCGACGAGGCGGCACTGAAACCAGAGGGGATGCGGCTGTCCGGGGTGCTGACGCTGGGATTCATGGGGTTAGGCGCGGGTTCTGATTGCAACAGGGACAGCGGCTTCAGGAAGAAGTACCGCGGCTGGCACCCTGTTTCCGGGCCTCTTGCCCGTTGCGCGGGGATCGTGCGGCGACTGGGCTTTACTGATCCTGTTCGCGCCCCACAGTCGTGGCCGGACTCCCTGATGGACGAACCCAAGATTGCATTTCCCGATTGGCTCCCGTGGGCGACAACGGCGGTCCTCGCAGCCCTCGTGGCCTGCGCCGGCGAGAAGCTCATGATAGAGAGGACCCGCGCCCAGCTGCTCCGCGACGAGATCGCGCTGTCGGCGGCCGCGCTTCAGGCCTCGGACAACCAGCTCGCGGTGGAAAAAATCGTGAGCCGGAGGGAGATCGACCAATTGAGGTCGGGATTTCGCGTGGTGATCCTCGCGCCGGTGCCCGGCTCTCCTTCCGATGTCTCAGGATCCGCCTTCGGGGCCGTCGTGTGGAGCCCGTATTCGAAACGGGGACTGCTCACGCTGCGCCGGCTGCCACCGCGGGCGCCCGGGGGAAGCTACCAGCTCTGGCTCCTCGACGACGGCGCGGGTCCGCCGGGCAACCTCACCAGCTGTGCGGTCTTCCCCGCGCCCGAAGACGGGGGCGGCCCGGGCATCGCCGTCGACATTGCCGCACCGCTCGCGAAGGGACCTCGATTCCTTCTCGTGTATGGCAAGAGAGGTGGCGCAACTAATTTGCAAGAGGACGCGTCCCCGGGTTCAATCGTACTTGCCTCCCTCCCGCGCTGACGGGAGGCTTTTCGACTGATGATCATCAAACCGAGGGTTCGGGGATTCGTATGTGTGACGGCGCACCCCGACGGGTGCGCGGCCCATGTCGGTGAATGGATAACCCTCGTCAAGGCAAAGGGTCCCATAACGAACGGCCCGAAGAAGGTCCTGGTGATCGGCGCCTCGACGGGCTACGGCCTGGCGTCCCGGATCACGGCTGCCTTTGGATCCCATGCGGCGACCCTCGGGGTCTTCTTTGAGCGTCCCTCCGAGGAGGGCCGGACGGCCACCCCGGGCTGGTACAATACGATCGGTTTCACGAGGGCGGCCCACGCGGCGGGCCTCTACGCCAAGAACATCAACGGCGACGCCTTTTCCACGGAGATCAAGGCCAAGGTCATTGAGACGATCCGCGCCGACCTCGGCCAGGTGGACCTTGTCGTCTATTCGCTCGCGTCGCCCCGCCGCACCCATCCCTTGACGGGCGTGGTCCACAAGTCGGTGCTCAAGCCGGTGGGCGCCCCCTACACCAACAAGACCGTCGACACCGACAAGGGCATCGTGAGCACCGTGTCGATTGAGCCCGCGAGCGAGCAGGAGATCGCGGACACGACCGCCGTCATGGGCGGGGAGGACTGGGAGATGTGGATCAACGCCCTCGCCGAGGCCAAGCTCCTTGCGCCCGGGGCAAAGTCCGTCGCCTATTCCTACATTGGGCCCGAGGTCACGTGGGCCATCTACAGGAATGGCACGATCGGCCTCGCCAAGAACGACCTCGAGCGCGCGTCCAAGGCCATCGATTCCCTCCTCAGGGCCAACGGAGGCGGGAGCGCGTTCATCGCCGTGAACAAGGCCCTCGTCAGCCAGGCGAGCTCGGCAATCCCCGTCGTCCCGCTCTATATCTCGATCCTCTACAAGATCATGAAGGCCCAGGGGACGCATGAGGGCTGCGCCGAGCAGATGCAGCGGCTGTTCTCGACGCAGATCTATGCCCCGGGCGGCCCCACGCTGGACGACGGCGGGCGGGTCCGCGTCGACGACCTGGAGATGAAG
>Ga0302311_10002224_pt1 | contig 22142 bp, 19 predicted proteins | sample III_Palsa_N1_3_FD_200449 | JGI IMG/M metagenome (GOLD analysis project Ga0302311, IMG submission 200449) | Peat permafrost microbial communities from Stordalen Mire near Abisko, Sweden - III_Palsa_N1_3 | ecosystem: Environmental > Terrestrial > Soil > Palsa > Peat permafrost | place: Sweden... | reverse complement strand
CGCCAAGCCGGCGTATCGCGCCTACGAGTTGCTGCATGGACTGGGCACCGAGCTGTTGGCAGTGGAGGGCGAACACGCCACCGTGGATGCATGGCTGGTGCGCGACGGCAAATCGGCGACCCTGGTGCTCACCAATTTCGCACTGCCGCGCCATCCCATTGCGACCGAGGCCGTCTCCTTCACGCTCGGGAACGTCAAGTCCGCCGGTTCCGCGACGATCCGGCGGATCGACCTGGAGCATGCGAATGCGAAGCGGCGCTGGGAACAGATGGGCAAGCCGGAATACCTCAGCAAGGCGATGGTCGCCGAGTTGAACGAGGCATCGTGCCTGCAGACGACTGCGCTGCCGATCGAAAGCAGGGACGGGCAATACACGCTGGACGTTTCCATGCCGCCCCAGTCCGTGGCTGCCATACGATTCGATTACGATGCGTGACTGCATGCGGTTCCGGCGGTATGCACGCCGGGTCGGCACTGGCTAGCCAGTCCGGTTAGCCGGTTGCAGGCGCGATGATCAGGTGATGACCATCCGGGTCGGCCAGGCGATAGGGCAGCGGTTCGATGCTGGCTGCATCAGCTGAGACCTGTGACTGGAATACCAGCCGCGTCGTGGCGACGTCGTGGCTTTGCAGTGGCTCGCGGCGATCCGCCCGCGACCGCTCGTAACAAAGCAGTTCGACATGCGGCGTGGCCTGATTCGGCGTCATGGCGATGACGTTCACGCGTGGGTCGGGCAAATGGTCGAGCTGCCCTTGCTCCGTCCCCTCGTTCAACGAACGTGCGGAAACGACGAGGCCCAGCGCCGCATAGAAAGCGATGCTGCGGGTGCTGTCCGACACGCTGATGGCGGAATGATCGATGCCGAGATAAAGCGAATCCTTTTCACGCACATGCCAGTGTGCAGGCACGTGGCCGGAAGGGAAGGCCAGCAGCTCGAGCGGATGGCCCTCTGGATCGCGGAATTTGAATGCGCTGACACCACCGGAGGATGCCGGCAGGCGCTGCGGGCCGGCATCCGAGATGGCAGTCCAGCCGCGCACACGCTGCAGGTTCTTGTACGCCTCGTCGATATCCGCAACGACGATGGCGAAGTGCTGGAAGATGAGATCCGAGGACTGGGTATCCGCCGGATACGCTCGACCCGGTTGGTCGAACTGCAGCAGTTCGACGATCTGCTGGCCGAGGCCGAGCAGGATGCTCAAGGCGCCGCCTTTGACATGCAAGAGCTTCTCGAACATCGTGCCGGAAAGTCGTTCGCTCGCGAACCGTCGAAAGCCCAGCGCACGCTCGTAAAAGCCTGCCAGACGTTCTGCATCGGTGCAGGTGAGGCTGATGCGCGCGAGTCGCGCCATCGTGTTGCCGGCGGTGGCCGTCGTCATGGCCATCCGGCGCCACGGCGGTTGAGGAAGATGGCGTACAAGGTATGCGAGCCACCGATGAACAGCCTGTTCCTGAAAGGGCCGCCGAAGGTCAGGTTGGACACGCGATAGGGCACGCGTATCTTGCCCAGAAGCCGTCCGTCCGGATCGATGCAGTGAACGCCATCGGCGGCGCTCGACCAGAGATTGCCTTCCTCGTCCATGCACAGGCCATCGGCATATCCGGGTTCGATCTTGTGGAAAATGCCGCCGCCACTCAGACCGCCATCCGACGCCACGTCGAAAACGCGGATGTACTGCTTCGGATTGTCGGTGGTCTGGTCGCCGGTTTCCGCAACATAGAGCCTGGTTTCATCAGGTGAAAACGCCAAGCCGTTCGGGCCGTCGAAATCAGCCGCCATCAGGTTGATGTTTCCGTTCCCGGGATCGAAGCGGTACAGCGCGGGCGGTTGCTCGGAAGCCTGCCGGCCACCTTCGTAGTCGCTCTGGATGCCGTACAGCGGATCGGTGAACCAGATCGAGCCATCCGACTTCACGGCCACATCGTTCGGCGAGTTCAGGCGGCGGCCGTCGTGGCGATCCACCAGCCGCGTCAGCGTGCCGTCGAGTTCGGTGCGAAACAGGCAGCGTTCGCGGTGGGAACACGAAATCAGCCGGCCCTGGCGATCGCGGCACTGGCCGTTCGCATAGTGCGAGGGGCATCGATAAGTGGAGATCCCGGCATCCTCGATCCAGCGCATCGTGCGATTGCGCGGCAGATCCTGGAACAACAGGCAATCGGCGTCGCCCATCCAGACCAGGCCCTCGATCCAGCGAAACCCGGAGGCGAGTTCCTCCAGCGCTGCGTTGGCGAGGAGATAGTGCGCAAACTTTGGGTCGAGGATGTCAAAGGCGTTCATCGCTGCTTACCCGAATCCGCACGGCGAAGACGGCGCGGACGATTCATCCAGCTGGATCACCAGCAGCACGGTGGGAACGTCGCCGATGGTGCCGGACCGATGACCCTTGCGTCCGTCATGTTCGCGGCAATTCTGATCGCCGCCGAAGGAGATTTCTCCTGCGCCCATCTCGACGCGCGTGCCATCCATCGATTCCACGAACCAGCGTCCCGACAGCGGCACGATCCACTGCGGCGCCGGATTTTCGTGCCATGTGCCTACCCAGCCCACCGGCTGCACTGTGACCATGAAGGTCATGGGTCCCTGGATTCTGCTTCCCTGCCACTGCGGAGCGGCAGGCGGCTGCATCGACTTCAGATCGAAGCGGGTCAGCGCGCAGCGCTTCTGATGGCTGACACCTTCGGCATCGGTCCATAGGTGCCAGTAACTGACGGACGGCTTGTCCGACATCATCGGCCCACCGGTTCGGACAGCGCGTAGGGATGCGAAGAAGCCAGTGGATGGTCGAGAAAGCGTCCGACGCCTGTCGCCGTCGCGCCAAATGCCAGCAGCAGGAATCCTCCGGCGAGCGCGAGGTTCTTGAGGAAATCCCAGAACGTATCGCGGCCCTGGCTTGCACCCTTCAAACGGAAATCCGGCGCTATCCAGAACTGCTTCCACAGCAGTGCGGTGATCGCGCAGTAGCCGGCGAGGATGACCGCGGCAAGCCGATCCGCCACACCCGTCAGGATGGCGAGCGGCATCACGACTTCAATCGCGAATCCCGCACAGAGCAGCACGGTGGCGAGCGACCGCGAGTGCGTTGCCGTGGCGGCCTGATCGACCGCCTGCTTAGCGTTCAGCAACTTGTCGAGCGCGCTGAACGGCAGAAACAGCAGCACCAGCAGGCAGCGCGCGAAGAAAACCACCAGGACGTTGAGCAAGAGATTTTCTCCGTGCATTTCTCCAAACACCAGCAGCGTGCGCGTGGCCCGGTGAATGCCGCGTCGTAGAAAGTGTCGGCAAATAGCGAACGACCATCGGGAGATTGATCACGTTTACGCGACGATCGGAGGTACAGGCTTCCGGCAATATCTTGCTGGAGGTCTGCCGCGTGAATGCCACCGTACCCGTTTTGAAGTCAACCGCGCCGAACGTGCCGATACACAAGACGCTCATGGGGCAGAAGGCACTCGTCACCGGTGCGAATTCCGGCATCGGTCGCGGTGTGGCGATTGCCTTGGGGCAGGCCGGCGCGGATGTCGTGGTGAACTACGTCGAAGGCGACGACGCGGCCAACGCCGTGGTGGACGAATTGCGCGGCTTCGGCGTGCAGGCGCTGGCGTACAAGGCGGACGTCTCGTCGGAAGAGCAGGTGGCCGCGATGTTCCGGCAGATGATCGCGCAATTCGGTACCATCGACATACTCGTCAACAACGCCGGCCTGCAGCGCGATTCGGCGTTCCATGCGATGACCCTGGCGCAGTGGAATACTGTGCTGGGGATCAACCTCACCGGGCAGTTCCTGTGCGCGCGCGAGGCCGTCCGGGAATTCGTGCGGCGGGGTGTCGTGCCCGCCGTTTCATGTGCGGCCGGGAAGATCATCTGCATGAGTTCGGTGCACCAGGAAATTCCATGGGCCGGCCACGCGAACTACGCCACGTCCAAGGGCGGCATCAAGATGCTGATGGAGAGCCTTGCGCAGGAGGTCGCACCGCAGCGCATACGCGTCAACGCCATCGCGCCCGGTGCGATCCGCACGCCGATCAATACCTCCGCCTGGAATACTCCCGAGGCCTATAAGCAGTTGATGACCCTAGTGCCCTACGGCCGCATCGGCGAACCGGTGGACATCGCACGTGCCGCGGTGTGGCTGGCGTCGGATCAATCCGACTATGTGGTGGGCACCACGCTGTTCGTGGACGGCGGCATGACGTTGTACCCGGGATTCGCGACCGGCGGCTGATCACGACCGATACTGATCACAGCAGCGCCGGAAGCAAACATGCCAGACACCCACTACGACCTTATTGTCATCGGTAGCGGCCCGGGCGGGGCTGCGCTGGCGCACAGGCTGGCGCCAACCGGCAAGCGGATTCTTCTCCTCGAACGCGGGGATTATCTGCCGCGCTCGCCGGCGAACTGGGATTCGCAAACCGTGTTTGTCGACGGCGCCTATCAGGCATCCGAAACCTGGTACGACAAGGATGGCAAGACCTTTCAGCCGGGCCTGCACTATTACGTGGGCGGAAATTCCAAGGTCTATGGCGCAGCGTTGTTCCGCTTGCGCGAAAAGGACTTCGAGGAAGTCCGGCACAAGGAAGGCATCTCGCCGGCATGGCCGCTCAAGTACGACACGTTCGAGCCGTATTACGCCGAAGCGGAAAGGCTGTTTCACGTCCACGGTCAGCGCGGCGAAGACCCCAACGAGCCACCCTCCAGCAGCCCGTTTCCCTATCCGCCGGTTTCGCACGAGCCGGCCATTCAGGCGCTCAGCGAAAGCCTGACTCAGGACGGTCTGCATCCATTCCACCTGCCGCTGGGCATCCTGCTCGACGAGAAAAACGGCAAGCCAACGTCAACCAGCATATGCATACGTTGCGATGCGTTCGATGGTTTTCCCTGCCTGCTCAACGGCAAGGCCGACGCCCAGGTCATGTGCGTGGATCCTGCGCTCAAGGCGCACTCCAACCTGACCCTGTTGACCGGCGCCTACGTGTCCAGGCTGGAAACCGATGCCACGGGCAAGAGCGTCACGGCCGTGCATGTCATGCGGGACGGTCAGCAGGAACGCTATTCGGCCGACATCGTGGTGGTGGCGTGTGGTGCGCTTTCCACGGCACTCCTGCTACTGCGTTCGGCCAGCAAGACGCATCCGAAGGGTCTCGCCAACGGCTCCGATCAGGTGGGACGCAACTACATGCGGCACAACCAGTCCATCCTGATGGCGTTGATGCGCGAACCGAACGACACGATTTTCCAGAAGACCCTGGCCGTCAGCGACTATTACTTCGGTGCGGATGACTGGGACTATCCACTCGGGCTCATCCAGATGTGTGCCACATCACACGGCGCGCAGATACGTGGCGAAGCCCTGCCGGGCTGGCTGGAATGGGTGCCGAAAATGCCGTTCGAACAAATGGCGCGACATTCCATGGACTTCTGGTTGTCCAGCGAAGATCTGCCGCGCGCGGAAAATCGCATTTCCTATGACGGCGAGCGCGTCGTGCTCGACATCACGGAAGGCAACATGGAAGCGCACCATCGCCTGAAGAAAAAGCTCGAACAGATGCTGAGCAAGGCCGGCGCGCATCCTGTCCTGCTGGAACGCAACCTCTACCTCGGCAAGAACATCCCGATCGGCGGCACCGCGCATCAGGCCGGGACGGCGCGCTTCGGCACGGACCCTGCGACCTCCGTTCTCGATCTCGATTGCAAGACGCACGAGCTCGACAATCTTTACCTCACGGATGCCAGCTTCTTTCCGTCGATCGGCGCCGTGAATCCGACCTTGACCATCATCGCCAATGCCCTGCGGGTGGCGGACCGCATAAAGCATCGACTAGGTTCATCAGCCAGTGCCAAAGCACCTTGACCATAAGAAATTCATCGATGTCCGACGGTAACAGCCTCGACGACCTGTTCTCCAAAGTCTGCGCATGACGTACAAACTTTGGAGTTCTGTCCATTAGTGCCTTTCCTCCCAGCAGCAACTGACAGGCAGTATTTGCACCAAATCGACGCATTGACCATCATGGTGCAATGAGCGAGACGGCATGGCGTGCATGGGCGGAGCAGATGGCGACCGGGTTGGCCCGGGTCGATGCCGGGCTGTGCCTGCAGTGGATCAATCCCGCGTTGGCCGAATGGCTGGAGCTGGGGCCGCGCACGGCGGTGGGGCAGTCACTGGGCTTGTTGCTCGCTGATCCAGAGGGGTTGGCGCAGGCGGCGAGGGTGCTGACGGAACAGCGGCCGCAACAATGGCGCGGGATTTCGCTGGTGACGGCCAGTGGCCGCGAAATGACCGCGGATATCGCGCTGCAGCCGCTCGATGGCGGCCTGCTGCTGGAAGTGCATGCACTGGCCGCGCCGCTGTTGACCAGTTCGCCGTTGTCGGCGACGTTGCGCGGTTTTGCGCATGAGGTGAAGAACCCGCTGGCCGGTCTGCGCGGCGCGGCGCAGCTGTTGCAGCGGCGGGTCGGCAGCGAGGATCTGCAGGCGTTGGCTGGACTGATCATCGACGAGGCGGATCGCCTCGGCACGCTGGCCAACCGCCTGCTGCATCACGACGGCGCCCCGCAGTTCGGTCCGGTGAATATCCATCAGCTGCTGGAGCGGCTCACCGACCTGTTGCAGGCCGAGCCGTCGCCGCCACAGCTGCGTCACGATTACGACCCCAGCGTGCCGGATCTGCTCGGTGATGCGGGCCGCTTGCAACAGGTGCTGCTCAATCTCGCGCGCAATGCACTGGAAGCGGACGCGCAGTCGCTCACCCTGCGTACGCGGGTCGAACATGGCGTGCGCCTGGGTGAGCGCGTGCTGCGCATGGCGTTGCGGGTGGATGTGATCGATGACGGCAGCGGTGTGCCCGCACAGCTGCGCGATACGCTGTTCCAGCCGCTGGTGTCCGGTCGCGCTGATGGCACCGGTCTCGGGCTGGCGCTGTCGCGCGAAATAGCGCACGAGCACGGCGGCGAATTGCGCTGCACGAGTCGACCGGGCGAAACGGTGTTCTCCTTGTATCTGCCACTGGAACGCGCACATGACTGAAGAAATCTGGATCGTCGACGATGATCGCGGCGTGCGTTTCGTGCTGGCCGAGGCCTTGCGTGATGCCGGCCTCGCGGTATGCGAATTCGGCGAGGTCGCCAGTGCACGTGCGGCGTTGCAGGAAGCACGGCCAGCCCTGTTGCTTACCGACGTGCGCATGCCAGGCGAGGATGGCTTGAGCCTGCTGACTGAATTGCAGGCGCAGGGCATCGGCCCGGTGATCGTGATGAGTGCCTACACCGATGTCGCCACCACCGCGGCGGCGTATCGCGCCGGCGCGGTGGATTACCTGGCCAAGCCGTTCGATCTCGACCAGGCGGTCGCGGTGGTGCAGCGCGCGCTGGCCAGCGCCGCCGTGCCGGCGGTCGTGGCCAGCAATGCCGTCGCATCGAACCATGCGTTGCTCGGCGAGAGTGCACCGATGCGCGAGGTGTTCCGTTTGATCGGCCGCGTCGCGGCGAGCGACCTCAACGTGCTGATCACCGGCGAGACCGGTACTGGCAAGGAGCTGGTGGCACGCGCGCTGCACGAGGAAAGTGCGCGGCGCGGCAAAGCCTTCGTCGCGTTGAACACCGCGGCGATTCCCAGCGAGCTGCTGGAGAGCGAACTGTTCGGTCATGAGGCCGGCGCGTTCACCGGCGCCACGCGCCGCCATGCGGGCCGCTTCGAGCAGGCTGAAGGTGGCACGTTGTTCCTCGACGAGATCGGCGACATGCCGCTGGCGCTGCAGACGCGGTTGTTGCGCGTGCTCGCCGGCGGTGAGTTCTACCGTGTCGGTGGGCGTGAACTGATTCGCGGCAACGTGCGCATCGTCGCCGCCACTCATCAGGACCTGGCCACGCGCGTGGCTGCCGGGCAGTTCCGCGCCGACCTGATGCATCGGCTTGACGTGATACGTATCGAACTTCCGCCATTGCGCTCACGGCGCAGCGACATCCCGCTGCTGGCGCAGCACTTCCTCGCGGCGACGACACAGGAACTGAAACTGGCGCCCAAGCGCTTCTCGCGTGCAGCACTCAAGCTGATCGCGCAGCGCGACTTCCCCGGCAATGTGCGTGAGCTGGAAAACCTGTGCCGGCGCATGGCAGTGATTGCACCAGGTGCGGAGATTCTTCCGGCTGATCTGGGGGCCACCGTCGCGGGTGCCTCAGGCAGCGGCGAATGGACCGATGCCTTGCGCGAGTGGGCAGTCGAGGCGCTGGCCAAGGGCGACGCGGATATCCATGCCCGCGCCCGCGAGGCGCTCGACCAGACTTTGTTGCAGGCGGCACTGCTGGCCAGCGAAGGCCATCGCCAGAACGCTGCGCAGGCACTCGGAGTGGGGCGCAACACGCTTACCCGCAAGCTGGGCGCGTCGCGTACGCGCAGGCGCTAGCTTTTATCTCACCTACCTGGCATGGACATGGTGATGCCAGCAGGCTGGGCTGCTGCAGGGCAGAAGCCGATGTCCATACGCGAATGGGATGGCGGATTAGACGAAAATCCGCTGCCTAGTTCAACGCAGGGCTGACGGCATCCGAACGTATCCGGCCAGGACAAATGCCGCTGACGCGCTTGAAAAGGCGCCGAAACGCCGCTTCGCTGCTATAACCCAATTGTTCGGCAATGCATGCCACGGATTGCTGCCGGTCGCGCAGCAACTGTTCGGCAACGCTCACCCGCCATTGCGTGACGTATTGCATCGGCGGTATCTGCATCAGCTGGGTAAAGCGTTCCGCGAAGGCCGAACGTGACATGCAGGCGAGCCCAGCCATCGCTTGCATGGTCCATGGGTCCCCAGGGGTTTCATGCACTGCCTGCAATACTTTGCTGATGCGTGCATCGGCTACGGCGGCGAACAAACCGCGTCGTTCACCGGCACGCTTGGCGTAGTCGCAGACGGCGAGCGTGAACATGGCATCGGCAAGCTTGTTAAGCAGCACCTGTCGACCGCCCTGGCCCGCATTGACCACCTCAACCATCATGGTCGACAGCTGTTGGAATGTGTTTCCGGCATCCTTCGAGCGCACCACGAAGCACGCCGGCAGCGCATGGCTGAGCGGGTGATGCGCGTTGCCGAAAAATCTCATTTCACCGCAGATAAGGCTGGTCCGGCCGGCATCTTCCAGGAGCGCCTGCCCATCGACGCTCAATCGATGCGGATCGCCCTGCGGAAACACGACCAGATCGCCGGCTTCCAACTGCACAGCGTGGCCGAGCGCGGCACATTCGACTTTGCATTGACCGGCACCGACCAGATGGAACAGTCCGCAGTGATAGCGTGGTCCATCGAGAAACCACGAGCCGCAGCGATGCAGCTCGGCAACGACGGCCACGCGCAGCATCGATTGATTCAGCAGCGACTCGAGTGCCGGCTCGATCAGCGGTGGTCGAGGTTCGCCAGCCAGCATTGGATTGGGTTCGATATACACAGGTGTGTCCTTCCGGCGAGTGGCTCTCATAGCCTCTTTCGCCAAGGACGCGCGGATGGTTACATCGCCCCTGGGGCCGTTGGATGCCTCAGTCCAGTAGCCACCGGCTGATAAGGCCGTCGGCCAGCCATCGATGCAGGAAGCTGGCCATGCGCGGCAAGGCATCTGCAGGATCGCGATACTCGGAGAGGCGCTCGCACAGGGCAGCGAATGGCTCGCCCTTGATCGCGCCGCTCAGTGCAGACAATTCGTCCATCCCGATGGAGCGGTAGTGCACGGTCAGCGCTTGCCGCCAGACCAGCAGGTGGCGCGCCGCGTCATGACGACGCATTCGTGGGCGCTTGTCGTTGTGATCCGCCGCACGGCGAAAAGCATCGACGTTGTAGTGGGTGGAAAGGATTTGCAGGTGGTTTTGCAGAAGAAGGTGCAGATTTGCCCACGCATGGGCGGATACGCCGGCCAGGTCGGCAGCGGCAAGCACCGGTTCATCGGCGGCATCAAACGAGGTGGAGATGGCCCAGTCCAGGCGTGCCATGTCGGCCAGCGCGGGCTTGTCGCGCCAGGGCAGGCCATATTCCAGGAAGGCCGCGACGCCTGCGCCGTGCCAGCGGATGTTGTAGTGCCCGGACGGGTGCGCTTCGACATAGCGGTCCAGCAAGCTGCCGAAGCGCCGGCCCATCATCACGCCCAGGCCGGGAAATTCGGTGGCCAGTGCATCACGCAGGCGCACGCGGTAACCGTTGCGATAGATTGCCAGACGAGTCGAGGTATCCGCGCGAGCATCATCCTGCAGATCCCGCGACTGTGGCGGCCTGTCGGCAAGCACGGCTTGCAGCATGCGTTGCTGAAGCGCCTGCAGATGGCTCATGCCGCTGCTCGCAGCAGGGGCTTGGCCAGCAAGCGCGCGCAATCGAGTTCGATCAGCAACTCGGCGAGGGGTGGCATATGGTCGTCGCGTTCGATCATCGTCGAGACCATGCCATATCGACGTACTGCCTCGACATAGAGGTTCCACACGTCATCGACGATCGGTGCATCGTGCGTGTCGATCAGCAGCTTCTCGCCATGTTCATGACCGGCCAGATGGAACTGTTGGACGCGCGACGCCGGGATGCCATCCAGGTAGTCCAGCGGCGAAAACCCATGGTTGTGCGCGCTGACATAAATGTTGTTGATATCCAGCAGGATCAGGCAATCGGCGCGCTCGGCCACCGCCGCCAGGAATTGCCATTCCGTCAACTGTGCGTCGGCAAAGCTGATGTAGCTTGAAACATTTTCCAGCAGGATGCGCCGGCCCAGCACGTCCTGCACGCGGCGGACGCGATCGACCACATGCGTCAGGGCCTCTTCGGTATAAGGCAGCGGCATCAAGTCGTGCAGATTGATGCCCTGCACGCCGGTCCAGCACAGATGATCGGAAATCCATGCCGGTTCCACGCGGCGGGCGAGCGCCGAGAGCCGCGCAAGATAACCCTCGTCCAGCGAATCGGTGCCGCCGATCGACATCGACACGCCATGCATCACCAGTGGAAAGCGCTCGCGGAATTTGTCCAGCCACACCAGTGGGCGGCCGCCGGGGATCATGTAATTCTCGGAAACGATTTCCAGCCATTCGACGTTGCCGGGTTCCTCGAGCAGGCTTTCGTAATGCTCGACGCGCAGGCCAAGGCCGTAACCGAGATAGGGCAAGCGATCAGTGTTTTTCTCGATAGTCATGGCTTCGGCAGGCTGCATAGAGATGCGGGAGGAAGGGGCTTTCCGCTGACAGAGCCGGAAAGCCCCGTCGGGCCAATTAGGAAGTCTTGTTGGCCGCCTGGGCAGCGCTACAGTCCGCCTGAGTTTTCTGCATGGTGAAGCCTTGGCCCTTGCAGGAGTTCTGACCCTTGCACGAGTTGCTGGCCTGCTTGCATGCGCCATGGCCCTTGCAGGATGACGAGTTCATGCATTTGACCGCTGCGGAATCACTCGCGCCGCTAGGGGAGGCGACAGCCGACGACATCGAGCTCATGGCAAACAGGCCGGCGACCATCACGGCCATTGCGGCACCGCTGAGTTTGTTGGTTTTCATGGGTAACTCCTGGTAAGTCGTATGGGCCGCAATCAAATGCGGCATGGGAGATGTGTTGCCGGATTGGGCTGCTTTGTCGCCTTGAGCCGACCCCGACGAGCACATCATCGACAGTCGGAGGGGGGCTGGCTGTTCCCGTACATCCCGTTTTTGTGTCTGATCGTCCGGTAGCGAGTGACTGGATGAAGAGCCGGACGCGCGGCAAGAAAGCATGGACGCACGAACATGGCGGCGGTGCCCGTACGCACACAAGATGCCGACTCGTCATGTTTAAGGGACTTTACGATGCGCCAGTTCATCGCTGACAAGGCTTCACGTTTGCTCGAATTGCTTCACGCCAACCGCTGGGTCGGCCCTCTCGTTGTGCGCCTGGTATTCGGCTATTTCTGGCTCGAGACAGGCATCGCCAAAGTGCAGAATCTGGATGGCTTCACCCAGCGCTTTGTCGGCTGGCACATTCCCCATCCAGCCTTCAATGCGGCACTCTCGGCCTGGACCGAGCTGCTGGGTGGCCTCTTTATCCTGCTTGGCTTGTTCACTCGTCTCGTCTGCATTCCGATGATTATCAACATGGCCGTCGCGGTCACCCTAGTGGTGTCGGCCAACTTGATGGGGCTGGACGATTACGTCGAGGCCGATGAGGTGGTCTACAGCCTGATCTTCTTCTGGTTGCTCGTCGCCGGACCGGGCAAGGCCAGTCTCGACACGCTGGTGGCGCGCTGGCTCGGTATTCGCACGCAGGGCTGATTGCATAGGCACATGCGCCTGCGAGTTGCAGTGCCATCGCATCGACGGCGTGACTGGTAACCCGATGCATTCATCCGACGAATGATTGGATGCACCACGTCGCCGCATATTGAAAAAATCACGAGGGCAGCCGTCATCATGAAAAAATATCTCTTGAGCGTGTTCCTGTTGTTGCTGACATGCAGCGCCATGGCAAACGAGGTGCCCTTCAACCAGGCAAAGTTCGACCAGGCCAAGGGCGCCGGCCAGCCGATCGTGGTCTATTTCCATGCGGACTGGTGCCCGACCTGCCGGGTGCAACAGCCCATCGTGGCCCGGCTCGCGGTGGAACCGCAGCTCAAGGCGGTGACGATCTTCGAAGCTGACTTTGACACCGAAACCGCGCTCGAAAAAACGCTGAACGTAAGCCAGCAATCGACCTTCGTGGTCTTCAAAGGCGGCCAAGAAGTTTCGCGTTCCACCGGGCAGACGCAGGAGCCGGCGATCCGCGCAATTTTGCAGAAGGCGCTGTGATGGAATTTGGCCTCGCCACTTATGCGGTGAGTTTCCTGGCCGGCGCCGCTTCGATCCTGTCGCCCTGCGTGTTGCCGATCCTGCCGATCCTGATCGCCTCGGCACTGTCCAAACACCGTCTCGGCACGGCGGCGTTGGCACTCGGGCTGGCCCTGTCGTTTACCGTGGTTGGGATTTTCATCGCCACGTTAGGCGCATCGATTGGTCTGGGTACAGAGACACTGCGCCGCGTGGCGGCCACGCTGATGGTGCTATTCGGTGTGGTGATGTTGTCCCAACGGCTGCAGCTGGCGTTTGCCACCATCAGCGCACGCATCGGTTCCAGTGGACAGCACGCCCTCGCCTCGATCAAGGGCGAAGGCCTGCCGAGCCAGTTCGCGATCGGATTGCTGCTGGGTCTGGTCTGGAGCCCATGCGTCGGGCCGACGCTTGGCGCCGCTTCCACGCTTGCGGCACAAGGACGGGATCTCGGGCAGATCGCCTTGCTCATGCTCGTGTTCGGGCTGGGTGCAGGCTTGCCGCTTCTTCTTCTGGGCGGCCTGTCGCATGCCACCATGATGCGAATTCGCGGCTCGCTGTCTTCGTTCGGGCATGCCGCAAAAGCCGTGATGGGTGGCCTGTTCGTGATACTCGGCACGCTCATCCTGACCGGCTTCGATCGCAAGCTCGAAGCGCTCCTTCTCTCGATCAGTCCCGACTGGCTGACGCGGTTGACGACTTCACTGTAACGGGCGGCTTTTGCAGCGGGATAACACCTTGGCAGGTTGGAGTGAAGACCATGCCGGGGCTGAGTGCTCAAGCGTCTGATCGGATCAGACGCGACATCGGTTCATGCAGGTGACTGGAATGACGGATACCAGCGCGATCATCGATAGGACAGCACAGCGAACGGCCTTTGTCCTCGCCGGTGGCGGCAGTCTTGGTGCAGTGGAGGTGGGCATGTTGCAGGCTCTGCTCGACTGGGGCGAAACGCCTGCGTTCTTGGTGGGCGCGTCGGCAGGCGCCATCAATGCGGCTTATTTCGCTGCGGATCCTACCTGTGCGGGGGCCGACAAGCTGGAACGGCTCTGGTGTGCGCTTCGCCGCCAGGATGTTTTTCCATTCAACCTGCGCAGCGTGCTCGGCTTGCTGCGCCGTCGCGATTATCTGGTGGAGTCGGATGCGCTGCGACGCCTGCTGGAGCGACATCTGCCGTATCGACGACTGGAAGAAGCAGCCATGCCGATTCACATCGTGGCCTCCGATATGTTGACCGGACATGAAGTGTTGCTGTCGTCGGGATCAGTGATTGACGCAGTCCTGGCGAGCACGGCGATCCCAGGCGTTTTTCCGCCCGTGCAGATCGACGCGCGTTTACTGGTCGACGGCGGTGTCGCCAACAACACGCCAATATCCACGGCAGTGAAACTTGGCGCAACACGCATCATCGTGCTGCCCACGGGCTTTGCCTGCGCGCTCAACCAGATGCCAAGCGGGGCCATCGCACGCGCGATGCATGCACTCAGTCTGCTGGTATCACGCCAGCTGGTGCACGATGCGGAGCGGTTTGCAGACAGCATGGTCGAACTGCGGATCGTACCCAGCCTGTGTCCACTCGAAACATCGCCGTATGACTATTCCGTGGCACACACACTCATCGCCCAGGCGAAAGCATGCACACGGCAATGGCTGGATGACGGTGGTCTGGATTGTGCGGCTGTACCGAGGCAGCTACGCGAACACCGTCATTCATGATGATCGGCCCACGACGGGCAGGTATCAGAAGTGATGACCATCACGATGGATACGGCGAACAGGATAGCTATCCGAGCACGATGCGCACCGCATGCGTCTGGCCGTCATCAACCAGCGCCATGGCATCGCCGGCAGCCAGCATTCGGCCATCCAGTTCAACGCTCGTCACACCACGACAAACTTTGCCCGGATTCTCCACGCTGATCTCGTAACGGCTTACATGCTGCTTGCCGCGATGTTTATAGCTGAGCTGGAAGCCCGGCCATTCGCTCGGGATGCATGGATCGATGCGCAGCTTGTCGCCCTGCAAATGGAAGCCAAGCACTGCCTCCAGTCCACCGCGATACAGCCACGCAGCGGAACCGGTGTACCAGGTCCAGCCGCCGCGGCCGGTCAGTGCGCCCACCGAATAGACATCGGCGCAGGCGACATATGGTTCCACCTTGTAGCGTGCCACGGCTGCGGCACTGTCGCTGTGCCGGATCGGATTGAGCAGGTCGAACTGGCCGCCGGCACGGTCGCCGTCGCCGAGTTTCGCCCACGCGAAGATCGACCAGGTCGCGCCATGCGTGTACTGGCCGCCGTTCTCGCGCACGCCGGGCGGATAGCCCTTGATGTAGCCGGGGTTTTCCTTGCTGTGATCAAACGGCGGGGTGAACAGGCGCGCGATCTGGTGCTCGTGATCGACCAGCAGCTGGTCGACCGAAGCCATCGCCTGTGCCGCATGTGCGTGGTCGCGCGCACCAGCCATCACGCTCCAAGATTGCGCGATGGTGTCGATCTGGCATTCGTCGCTGGTATGCGAGCCGAGCGGTGCGCCGTCGTCGTAATAGCCGCGCCGATACCACTGGCCGTCCCAGGCTTGTTCCAGCGCCGTGCGCAGATTGTCGGCGTAATCCAGCCAGCGCGCGGCGCGTTCATTTTCGCCGTGTTGAGTGGCACAGGGCGCGAACGCGGCGATGGCTGACAGCAGGAACCAGCCCAGCCAGCTGCTTTCACCACGACCCTGTTCGCCGACCGCATTCATGCCATCGTTCCAGTCGCCGGTGCCGATCAACGGCAGGCCGTGGGCGCCGCGGGTGAGGCTGGAATCCAGCGCGCGGGCGCAATGCTCGTAGATCGAGACTCGCTGGTCTGAGGCCGCCGGTTGGAAGAACGCATCGGTGGCGCTTTCAGGAATTGCCTGGCCCGTGAGGAACGGCAGCACGTCATCCAGCACCGCGCTGTCGCCAGTCACGCCGACATAGTGCATGGCGACATAGGCCAGCCAGATGCGGTCATCGCTGATCTTCGTGCGGATACCCTGGCCACCCGGCGGCAGCCACCAGTGCTGCACGTCGCCTTCGGCAAACTGGCGGCCGGCGGCGCGCAGCAGGTGTTCGCGCGCGAGGTCGGGGCGGCCGACGCACAAAGCCATCACGTCCTGCAGCTGATCGCGGAAGCCATACGCGCCGCTGGCCTGGTAGTACGCCGTGCGCGCCCACAGCCGGCAACCGAGCACCTGGTACAGCAGCCAGTCGTTGAGCAGGATGTCCATTGCCCGATCCGGCGTGCGCACCTGCACCGTGTCGAGCAGGCCATTCCATTGCGTGGCGACATCGGCGAGTACGCTGTCGATATCGGTTGCGCGGTATTTGATGATGAGGGCCTGTGCATCGGCCTCGGAACCCGCATCGCCGAGCATGAAGACGATGTCGATCTGCGTGTCCGGTGGCAGTTCGATCCGCGTCTGCAGCGCACCGCACGGATCCAGCCCGGCACCGAGCCGGTTGGATAGCGGTCGGTCGTCACGCAGCACGGCCGGTCGCGCGATCGTGCCGAGCGGATCGAGGAATTCGCGACGATCGCCGCTCATCGAATGCTGCTGACCGCCTAGATCGATGAATGCCACGCGGTCGCCGAAATCCGCGCGCCACGGGTTGCGCGCAAACAGCGCGCCGGTTGGCTCATCGCGCGAGGTGATCACGTAGGGCGCCGGCGTGGTGCCGTTCGCGCCCAGTGCCCACTCGACATAGCCGGTGATGGACAGCCGACGTGCCCGACCTGAGCGGTTGCACAGGCGGAGTCGTGACAGCTTGATCGAATCGTTCGTCGGCACGCACTGGGTCAGCTCCAGCTCTATACCATGTGCGTCATTGTTGAAGCGGCTCCAGCCCTTGCCATGGGTGGTCGTGTACTTCGCGCCATCCACGCGGATCGGCAGCGCGGTGGCACTCCACAATACGCCGGTGTCTTCGTCGCGCAGGTACAGCGCCTCGTGCGGACTGTCGCTGACCGGGTCGTTCGGCCACGGCGTCAGCGGGTTCTGCTGACTGTTCAGCGACCACGCATAACCGCCGCCTTCGGCCGAGACCAGGAAGCCGAACGCGGGATTGGCGATCACATTCACCCACGGCGCCGGCGTGGGGTGTTCGTCGTCGAGGTCGATGCGATAGCTGCGTCCGTTGTCGCTGAAGCCGCCATGGCCGTTGGCGAACTCCGGCTGGCCAGCGGCCGCCGTGGTGGCCGCAGCGGCGGGTGTACTCGCGCGGATGGCCACCGGTATTGCGATCGCTGCTGCTGTGGCGGAGGTGGGTGTGGGCGGCGCGTCGTCGAGCACCACACGGGCCACCGTCAGCAGGCCGTTGCGCAGGTCATCGCTGATCGCGTTGTCACGCAGTGCAAACAGCTCGGCCTTGGGCAACTGATCACTGGCTTTCAATAGCGCCTGTTGCGTGCTCACCAGTGACGCGATCACGCTTTGCAGTGCGTCGCCATCGGTACCGGCGGCGGTGTTCAACAGCACCACGTCGACCGGCAGCCGCAGGCTGCGCCAACAATCCTGCGCCAACAGCAGCTCCTGCACTTGTGGCAGCGCGTCCGAGTGGCCAAGACTCAACAGCACGATCGGACGATCGCCGGAAATGCCCGCCGCCCACAGCGTGGGTGGTCCACCGTGACCGCGCGCCAAGACGTCAGGCGCCGCGCGTTGGCTTGGATCGCTGCACAGCACGGCGTCCATCCAATGCGCAAAGCGCGCCGCCTGGGCGGCATCGATACCGAGCCGTTGCTGCTCGGCTTCGGCATGGTTGGCCGCATCGGCGAACAGCAGCTCGGCAGCATTTGCGTTACCCAGCCGCGCGGCCAGAGCCAGTGCACCCTCACGCGAGTCGGCGAGCTGCGTCCACAGCAGCAAGGTCACGCTGGCGCCGGGACCGAGCGTGACGCGTCGACGCAGGCTGAACACCGGATCGAGCACGCAACCGCTGGTGTTCGACAGCGCGACACCCGGCTGCATCGCCTGCGCCTGGCGCAGCGTGCGGCCACGCACTAGAAAACACGCGCGGTCGGTTTCGTATTCAGGCGTGGCGTCAGCCGGTTGCCCAACCACCTGCAGCGCGTGCGCAGCCCACACTTCGGCCTCGCTGCTCGCGCGCCGCCGCCGGGTGGCCAGCAACACGCCATGCGCGGCATCCCATTCGGTCTCGACGAACATCTTGGAGAACGCCGGATGCGCGTTGTCGGCACCGATCGGGCCGATCACCAGCTCGGCATACGAGGTGATCGAGAACGTGCGCGTGCGATCGCCGTGATTGCTGAGGGTGAGGCGGCGCAGTTCGATGTCGGCATCATGGGCCACCGCCACGTCCTGCACGCTGTGCAGGCTGTGGTGGCGACGGCTGAAGCTGGCGCGACCGGCGCTGAACACCACCGCGTCATCCGGCATGCGCAGGCCCAGCGGCTGCTGGCTGGCCGACCATGCCGCGCCGCTGTCCTCATCACGCAGCAGCAGGTAGCTGCCCCAGGGGTCGCGGGTGGGATCCTCGCGCCAGCGCGTCACCGCCAGGTCATGCCATTGGCTGTAGCCGGAGCCGCTGCTGCTCAGCATCACGCTGTAATGACCGTTCGACAGCAGGGCGTGCTGGCGCGGGTTGATGGTGCGCGAAGAGGGGGATGGCATGGATCGTCCAGGCGGTAGCGGCGAAAGCATCAGCATGCGCCATGTGTCGGCATCCGTGGCGTCAAGACGGCGGCGTCGACCTTTGCTTCACCTTGCCGCAGAGTAGGATGGTGCGATGAATAACCGAAGCGAGCTGTGCTCAGCCAGCGCCCCCGGGTTGACACACAAGGCGCAGCACCAGATCGACCAGCCGTGGAATCCCCGATGACCCAGCTCTCCGCCCTCACGGATGAGGCCCTGCTCGACCGGCTGCAGTGCGCTGCCTTCGGTTACTTCGTGCAGAACATGAATCCGCGCAATGGCCTGGTGGCCGATACCTCGCGCGACAACTCACCGGTCAGCATCGCCGTGGTCGGCTTTGCACTCTCGTCCTATCCGGTGGCGGTGGAGCGTGGCTGGATGGAACGTGCCGATGCGGTCCAGCGCAGTCTCGCGGCGCTGCGTTTCTTCCGCGACAGCGATCAGAGCGGCAGCCCCACGGCAACCGGCTTCAAGGGCTTCTACTATCACTTCCTCGACATCCACACCGGTGCGCGTGTGTGGCAGTCCGAGCTGTCGATGATCGACACGGCGCTGCTGATGGCCGGGGTGCTCACCGCCAGCATGTATTTCACGGCCGATACGCCCGATGAAGCCGAGTTGCGCGAACTGGCCGATTTCCTCTATCGGCGCATCGACTGGTGCTGGGCGCAGGATGACGGTGACACCATCAAACAGGGCTGGAAACCCGAGAGCGGATTCCTGCATTACGGCTGGGAAGGCTACAGCGAGGCAATCGTGCTTTACGTGTTGGCGTTGGGCTCGCCGACCCACCCGATCAAAGGCGATTGCTACACCGCGTGGACGGCTACCTATCAGTGGGAAAATCTGTACAACCACGACTACCTCTACGCTGGTCCGCTGTTCGTCCATCAGTTCTCGCATGCATGGATCGATCTGCGCGGCATCCGTGACAGTTTCATGCGCGAGAAGGACTTCGACTATTTCGAGAACAGCCGCAACGCTGTTTCCATCCAGCGCAGGTATACCCAGCTCAATCCGCACGAATTCGCGGGCTACGACGAAAACTGCTGGGGGCTTTCCGCCGGCGACGGTCCCACCGACGAGCAGCCTGACGTGTTCAATGAGGAACGGCGGCTGTTCGGCTACGCGGCACGCGGCGTGCCGTACGGCCCGGATGACGGCACGCTGTCGCCATCGGCCGTGCTGGCCTCGCTGCCATTTGCGCCGGAGCGGGTGCTGGAAGCCATGCGCAACATGTTGACACGCTATCCGCAGATGCTGACCGACGATCGGCTGGCCAGCAGCTTCAACCCGACCGTGGGTGCCAGCGTCGAACGGCCGTGGGTGTCGGCAGGTCATTACGGGCTCGATCAGGGCATCGTGTTCATGATGATCGAGAACCACCGCAGCCAGTTCATCTGGCGATTGACGCGCGCTTGCCGCTATATCAGCGACGGCTTGCAGGGCGCCGGATTCGAAGGCGGCTGGTTGCGGAAAGGCCATCCCGGAGGAGCGAACTGATGTCGCCTTTTGATGCGTCAGTCACCACCCCGCAGGATGGCTACGAAGACAAGCGGCTCGCTGACGTGCATCCGCAGGCGTGGGTCAATCCGGAACCGGCGGACCGCTACGCGCTGATCATCGTCGGCGCCGGATCAGCCGGCGTCGCCGCTGCGGAACTGGCCTGCGCCATGGGCGTCAAGGTGGCGATGATCGAACGACACCTGATCGGCGGCACCTGCCTCAACACCGGTTGCGTGCCTTCCAAGGCGCTGATCCGCACTTCGCGACTGTATGCCGAGATGCGTGATGCGGCCCGCTACGGCGCAAAGGTTCCGGACAACATCCAGGTGGACTTTGGCGCGGCGATGGATCGCGTGCGCCGTATCCGCAGCCATCTCAGCGGCGGTTCGTCGGTACGCCGGCTGGCCGCGCTCGGCGTCGACATGTTTTTCGGCAATGCGCGCTTTGCCGGACCGGACACGTTGATGGTGAACGAGCAGAAGCTGCGCTTCGCCAAGGCGATGATCGCCACCGGCACGCGTCCGCATGTACCGATCATCCCGGGACTGCGCGAAGCCGGCTTCCTGACCAATGCCAACGTCTTCAACCTGACCGAACTGCCGCAGCGCCTGTTGGTGATCGGTGGCGGTCCCGTCGGCTGCGAACTGGCCCAGGCCTTTCGTCATCTGGGTGCGCAAGTCACCATCGTGCAGGACAAGCCGCTGTTCCTCGAAAAGGAGGAACGCGACGCCGCGCAGATCCTCTCCGATGCCTTCGCGCGTGACGGCCTCGAAGTGCGGCTCAATACCGAGGTCACCGCCGTGCGTGTGGAAAACGGCCGCAAGCTGGTCGATCTGGTCAGCGCCGATTACCACAGCACCATCGAAGTCGACGCGATCCTCACCGGCGTCGGCCGCGCGCCGAACGTGCAGGGGCTGGATCTGGAAGCAGCGGGCGTCGACTACGATGCCGCCGATGGCATCGCGGTCGACGATTTCCTGTGTACCAGCAATCCGCGCATCTATGCCGCCGGCGATGTCTGTCTCGAGGAGCAGTACACCGACACCGCAGCCGCCTCGGCGCGTATCGTGGTGCACAACGCCTTGATGCGGGGTCGCAAGCGCCTCAGCAAACTGGTCATTCCGTGGTGTACCTATACCGATCCGGAAATCTCCCATGTCGGCATGTACGTGCGCGAGGCCAATCGCAAAGGCATCCCGGTCAAGACCTTTACCGTGCCGATGCACCAGATCGATCGTGCGGTGACCGACAGCGAAGAGATCGGCTTCGTGAAAATCCATATCCGCGACGGCACCGACACCATCCTCGGCGCCACCATCGTGGCCCGTCATGCCGGCGAGATGATCAACGAGATCACCCTGGCCATGGTCGCCGGCATCGGCCTGCGCACGCTGGCGAAAGTCATCCACGCCTATCCCACCCAGGCCGAGGCGATCCGCGAAGCCGCCAAGGCCTATGTCCGTACCCGTATCACCCAGCGGCTGCGCGCAAGGTTGCAGCGCTGGCTGGCACGCTGACTGGCATGTCCATGCAGGCCGGCTGCGCTCACGCCGATTTATCGGTGGTCCGCGTAGGATGGCCAGCTTGTTATCTCGTCACTTCAAACTAAGGACACGTTATGGAACTTGGCATGATCGGTCTCGGCAAGATGGGCGCCTATATGACGGAGCGCCTGGTCAAGGGTGGCCACAAGGTGACCGGCTTCGATCCGAACGCGGATGCGCGCAAGGCGGTGGAAGCGAAAGGTGCAGGCTCGGCCGATTCGCTGCAGGCTCTGGTCAAGGCGCTGCCGACGCCGCGAGCGGTGTGGCTGATGGTGCCGTCCGGCAAGGTCACCGATGACACCGTCAACGCACTGCTGCCGTTGCTGGCCAAGGGCGACACCGTAATCGATGGCGGCAACTCCAACTACAAGGACACCGTGCGCCGCGCGAAGCGCTACGCCGACAACGGCCTGGGCTACGTCGACTGCGGCACCAGCGGTGGCGTGTGGGGCCTGAAAGAGGGCTACAGCATGATGGTCGGTGGCGACGAGAAAACCGTCGATACCTTGAAACCGATCTTCGAGACGCTGGCACCGGCCAAGGATCAGGGCTGGGGCCGCGTCGGTCCGGTCGGTTCCGGCCATTTCACCAAGATGGTCCACAACGGCATCGAATACGGCCTGATGCAGGC
>Ga0302311_10002215_pt1 | contig 22178 bp, 18 predicted proteins | sample III_Palsa_N1_3_FD_200449 | JGI IMG/M metagenome (GOLD analysis project Ga0302311, IMG submission 200449) | Peat permafrost microbial communities from Stordalen Mire near Abisko, Sweden - III_Palsa_N1_3 | ecosystem: Environmental > Terrestrial > Soil > Palsa > Peat permafrost | place: Sweden... | reverse complement strand
TTCTGCCGAATCAAGGACTTCCGGCGCGTCGCCACCCGCTACGACAAGCTCGCCGACAACTTCCTCTCCGCAGTCGCACTCGCTTCGGCACTCACATACTGGCTATGAATGAGTCTGGAGCCTAAGCGCGGCGATCGCTTGCTGTTGCTCGGCGCAATAGCGATGAACGAAGGCTTCGAACAGAGCCTCCTTGCAGTCGAAGTAGTTGTAGAGCGTGGCCTTGGATCCCCCAAGTGACCTGGCGATTGTGGACATCGAGGTCGTGGAGTAGCCATCCTCCAGGAAGATCTCTTGCGCGACGTCCAATATCGTTTGGCGCCGGTCATGTGGCTCCGGCCGGGAGCGTTCTTCTGTCTTGTCGTCCAGGTTCTGTTGCGTTGGGGACATTGGCCGCGAACAAGCCTCTCCGCGAGAAAGCAAGCGGCGCCCCCGGCCACCCCCCGCCGCGGGGCACTCCATCGGACGTTAGCCAACCGTGTATGGTGCTTTGCCGAAGCCGCACCAGATGGCGGTTGACCGCGGGCGATAGAATATCGGCATCGCTCGCTTACTTCACGCGGGGAGACCATCGGCGGCCGCCTTGGGGGAGTACGCCGAACGTGCAAGGCGATCAGCGACAGAACGCCCCCCAGATACCTGTTTGGCATCGCTCCGCGAAAAGGCGCGTCTCCCGCGCCCGCCGCTCCCCACCTATGAGCCATCGAAGGCGGAGCCCGGCCCGGGCGTCCGGCGCCCCGCCGCGCCGCGCGGATTGGAGATCCATGAGCTTCATTCTCAATGCTTCGTACGCTGCCGCGTGGGCGAGCGAGCTGAGTGACGGGCTTTTTGAGCGCCGGCGCCTCGGTCAGCCCGTCCTCATGTTTCGTGACGAGGACGGGAAGATCACCGCTCTCAATAATCGCTGCCCCGATCGCTTCGCTCCATCGTCAGCCGATCGAAGGCGCGGGTCGGTCGTGGAGTGCGGCTATCACGGCCTGGGATTTGACCTCTTCGCCGCAGACGCGCCAACGAACGTGACCGATCTGCCCACCATGCTCGCTCGCCAAGGCGGTCCCCCGACCCCGGCTCATTACGCCTGACCGGCCAAACAGGAGAGATCACAAGTGAAACTGTTGCGGTTCGCAGACGGAGCTAAGGCGCGGCTGGGGGTACTAGGCGGGGATCAGATCACGGCCCTCGACGGTCTGCGTGAACGATTCCCGACCATGCTTTCGATCATCGCGGCCGGTCATCCGGCCCTCGATGCTATTGCCGCTGAGACTCGCAACGGTGGGGGCACCATCGCCCTGAACGATGTCCGCCTACTCGCGCCTGTGGAGCGGCCCGGCAAATACCTCGCCATCGGCATGAACTACCGCAAGCACATAGAGGAGGCGAAGCGTCTCGGCGTGCCGACCCCGACCCAGCAACTGTGGTTCAACAAGCAGACCACCTGTTTGGCGGGCCCATATGACGACATCGATCCGGGCGTGACAGAGCAGCTCGACTATGAGGTCGAACTGGGCGTCGTCATCGGCAAGCCGGCCAAGCGCGTCACCGAGGCTGACGCACGCAACCACGTATTCGGTTACTTCGTGGCCAACGACGTCTCCGCCCGGGACTGGCAGCGCCATTCGCCGACTTTCACCATGGGCAAGTCGTTCGACACCCACGGGCCTATAGGACCCTGGATCGTGACCGCGGACGAGGTGGCCGACCCGCACGGGCTCCGGGTGCGCTGCTCCGTGAACGGCGAGCTTCGGCAGGACGCCGAGACCTCCGAGTTAATCTATAATATCTGGCAGCAGATCGCCTATCTCTCCACGGCCTTTACCCTCGAGCCGGGCGATCTGATCGCGACGGGGACGCCCAGCGGCGTCGGCGTGGCGCGCCAGCCACCGGTGTTTCTGAAACCGGGGGATGTCGTGCGGTGCGAGGTGGATGGGATCGGCGCGATCGAAAACCGTGTGATCGATCCCAGCTAACCAGAGCTGGCCATCGCCAACCTCGGACCTAGCCTTGAAGGCCGGCCACTAAGCTGGTCGCAGACCCGCGCGATCGCGATCACTGTGGGGCTTTCCGCCCTCGATGGCTTTGACGCCCTGTCGTTAGAGTTCTCGTTGACGACTGATGACGAACTCCCTGATTGACTCGCCCGTGGCTCTCTTGCGTGCCCGATGACGTGACCGGCCTGGCAGATCCCAGGCGATCGAGCCGGTAGCCGTAGGAGTGGATCGACGTGAGGCGGTAGCCATGCACCGCGTCGAACCGCAACTTCGAGCGAATTCGAGAAATGTGCATATCGAGTGTCCGGGTCGGGAGATCCGGATTGCGGTCCCAAATCGCCTCCAACAGAAAGGAACGCGAAAGGGCCCGGTGCATGCTCTGAAACATCAGCAGCGCGAGCCCGAACTCCTTCGAAGTCAGTGAGATCGGCTTGCCGCCGACGACGACGATTTCAGCGGCTGTGTGGAACACGTAATCTTCGAAGGCGATCACCCTAGAAGGTGGTCGATGGGCCTGGCCACGCCTCAGCAGAGCGGCGATCTTGGCCCGGAGGATAACTGGTTGGATGGGCTTCACCGCATAGTCGTCGACGCCAGAGTCCAGAGCCATTTCTATGTCCGCGGCATTTGCGCGCCGGGTCAGAAACAAGATCGGAACGGGGTCTGACACGTTCCGTCGCACCCAGGACACCATCTCCAACCCTGAGATTCCGGGCGACCCCCAGTCGACGATGAGAAGATCGAAGCTCTCTCTGCGAAGAGCGCCAATGAGTTGATCCGGAGTCGAGAACGAATGACAGGCGTATCCCGCAGGCACCGCTAGATCGAGATCAACGTCCAATTCTTCAGCATTGTCGTCGACAATTGCGATTCTCATTTGTCGTCCTGCGAAGCGTCGTCGCAAGGGGGCCTTATTCCTCAACGATTCACGACCGATCGATCCGCAAAGCGCCTCCGGCTGCTGAGTGGCGGTCAGCGCCCCTGACCGACGCCAGCCTCTGGCGACGACGCCGGGCGCGAAGGCTCAATCGCCTTGTCTGGGCGCCGCCTCCGGGTTTGCGGTTTCGCCGCTTCAGGCTCGTTGACTCTTAAGGAAAACCTCCACCGACCGAGCGGCCCAAGCCGCCGGTCTTGTTCGATCGCAATCCGTCTGAGGCCCAATGCTCCAGCGCCGCGCCGCTTCGGTTCTGGGACTCGGCCTGTTCGTTCTCTCCGCCCCACCCACCGCCGGCGTCGCCCAGACACAGCCAGCGCCAACCAGCGCCGTTCGGCCGGCTCCCGGAAACGCGACGACGGTCCCTGAAGTCATCGTCACTGGCCGTCCTGAACGCGGCGCGGCCCTGGGCGACGTCGTGCCGCTAAGGGAACTCAGCGCCGACGACCTCCAGTCGTACGGCGCCGCCACGCTTGGTGAGTTGCTCGACGCTTTGAAGCCCCAGATTCAGGGCGCCGGGGGCAAACCGATCATTCTGCTCAATGGCCGACGCGTCTCGGGAATGAGCGCGCTAGAGAGTCTGCCGCCCGAGGCAATCGAGAAATTGCAGGTGCTGCCGGAGGAGGAAGCCCTGCGATATGGCTACGCGCCAGACCAACGGGTGATCAATATCATCCTGCGCAAGCATTTTCGCGCCATGACCGTCCGGGCCGAGGGGGACATCGCCACGGAAGGGGGCGCGGAGACCGGCGAGGGCCATATCGGCTACACGCGCATCCAGGACAACACCCGCCTCAGCCTCGACCTGAAATACCAGGACGACAGCGCCCTTCTCGACAGCCAGAGAAACCTGACCATTGCGCCTGCAGCGCCCTTCGGCGGCGTCGCCAACCTCGCCCCCTTCGAGACGCTGCGGCCCTCGACCCAGACGTTGTCGATAGGGACCGTGGTCAGCCGACCGTTCGGCCCCGTCACCGCGACGTTCGATGCGTCGGTCAAGCTGGTTCAGACCCACGCCGACCAGGGCTTGGCGAGCGCCAGCCTGTTCGTTCCTGCCGGCGATCCGTTCTCCAGCTCGGCCGCGAATGTGGACGTCAATCGCTATCTGACTGAAGCCGGCCCGCTGACCCAGAGCGGCGATACCCTGACCGGCCATCTCGGCGTCGCGTTGACTGGACCCCTGTCCAACTGGACCTGGTCGCTGACCGCCACCGCCGACCACACTGACGCCCGGACCATGTCTCAGACAGGCATCGACGTATCGGGCGCTCAGGCTCTCGTCGACGCGTTGAGCCCAACGCTTGATCCGTTTTCCCCACTGCCTAGATCCCTGCTCTCAAACCGCCTGGCGGAGCGCGCCACGTCGATCTCCGATGTCGCGGACCTCGATCTCGTCCTGAACGGGGATTTCCGTGGCCTGCCTGCCGGCCCCATCTCGACCACGGTCACACTGGGAGGCGATGTCACACGCTTCGTCTCGAACGTCTCCGGACCTGGGCTAGCCGAAGCGTCAACGCTCTCACGCGAAGAGGGCAAAGCTGGCTTATCGCTCGACATGCCCTTGGCCAGCGCGCGCCGCGGCGTTCTGCCGGCCCTGGGCGAGCTTTCCGCCAATCTCAATGTCGGCATCGACGAGGTCTCCGATTTCGGCGCTCTCGAAGCCCTAAAGCTGGGCCTGATCTGGTCGCCCTTGCCGCCGATAAACATCCTCGCGTCCTGGGGGATCCACGACGACGCGCCGACCATGGCGCAGTTGAACAGTCCGACGATCGCGACGCTCAATGTTCCGGTGTTCGACTATCTGACCGGCCAAACGGTCCAGGTCAGCGAGCTCAGCGGCGGCGACCCTGGGCTGCAGGCGAACAAAAACCAGACGGCCAGGCTCTCCGTCTTCGTTAAGCCCTTCGCCAGACGCGAGTTCTCGCTGACGGCGGAATACGTCCATACCCAGACCCGCAATCCCGTCGAAAGCTTGCCAGTCGCCACGGCGGCCATCGAGACGGCCTTCCCGGACCGTTTCGTCCGCGACTCGGCCGGCCAGTTGGACGAGATCGATTCCCGCTCGGTAAATTTTGCGTGGCAGACCAGCGATCAAATACGCTGGGGGATGCTTTACGCTATGAACCTCCCATCGCCTTCGCCGTCAGCAAAAGGCCACCGCGCCGGCCCGGCCAACGATCTCATCCTGGCGATCTTCGATACGTGGATGCTGCGCGACGACCTTTCCATCCGCCCTGGATTGCCTACCATCGATCTGCTGAATGGAGGTTCAATTGCCCTCGCCGGCGGCCTGCCGGCTCACACCGTCGAAGGCCAGATCGGAACCACGCGGCTGGGCCTGGGGGCCTTCGTTGACGCCAAGTGGCAGAGTCCCACATGGCTAGACAATAGCTCGCCGGCTGGCGATCTCTACTATTCGAGCCTCTTCACCCTGAACCTGCGCGTCTACGCGAACCTGGACAAGACAGGACCGTTCGCTCGCGCGAGGTGGGCCCGAAGCCTGCACTTCACCGTGAAAGTCGACAACCTCTTGGACGCCCGCCAACGTGTCCGCAACGGTCTCGGTCAGATTCCGGAAGCGTTTCAGCCGGCCTTCCTCGACCCGGTCGGTCGGCTCGTCCACGCCGAATTGCGCAAGGTGTTCTAAGGCAAGGTGATGTCATAGGTTTGTGGTAAGCCTGACAAACCGTCGGACCAGCTATGCTAATGAAAGCGATACAGCGCGAAGAAATTTTTGCTTCAACTTCGCAGAAGACCAATATTCTCCATGATTACTATGTTTATATATCACTCACCATCTTCTTAAATCAGATGCAGGATTATGCGGGCTCGCAAACGAATTCAGATAATTGCGCATATCTGGATGTTTTGATTTAAGTTGCAAGAGGGTAATGTGTACCCACTGATCGGAACATAGAGATGAAAACGTGGACGTGAAGCCCACTCTCGCGCGGCAGGTGATCGGAGAGCACTTTGGTGAATCGGTCCTCGCGGACCTCATAACCTCGCGGCGGCAGTTTGCCGCTCAGCTCCTACCGGATCTGCAGACCGCGCTGATTTCCGAGGTATTTCAATTCCAGGCCGCGGTGTATGGCATCCACCAAGAGCATCAGTTCCTAGCCCTTGACATCTCCCGGCTCCTCGCGGGCGGAACCCGTTCAGCCGAGGTCGCGCCGCTCCAGTTCCAGGACATCGATGTTGGCGAAGATGAGCCTTTCGCGGGCCTGAACAACGGCCTTTGGTTGTTTCGAGTGCACGAACAGCCTATCGCCGTCTTGTTGTCTAAGTGGACGGATCCCGGGTCCAAGGCTCAGAAGTTCGTCCAGATTGAAATCGCCCACCTGGAGGCGTCGAGCGAATTTAAGAGACAGCTGCTCTGGCGGCTTGCGCAGGCTGGCGAGACCTCCAAACTCTATCGCGGCAAGACTTTGTCCTTTGAGTCTGGTTCCGACTATTCCGGCATGAGATCGGACATGCTCGTCCATCGACTGCCACCCCTCTCGAAGGATGAGGTTATTCTCGATGAGCGGACGCTGCGCCGAGTCGATCGGCACGTGTTCGAATTTGATGCGCACCGGGAGGATCTGCGCCGGTTCGGCCAGTCGACGCGCAAGGGGATTTTGCTTTACGGGCCGCCAGGGACGGGCAAGACGCACTTGGTTCGCTACATCAGCTCGAACCTGCCCAATCACACCACACTACTTCTGACCGCCGAGCAGGTGAGCAATTTGACCGCCTATTTCGCCCTGGCGCGGGCGCTGCAACCGAGCATTCTCGTCCTTGAGGACGTGGATCTCGTCGGCCGCTCACGCGAGTCGATGAGAAGCCCCGGCACAGAGATTTTGCTCAACCGACTCCTCAATGAAATGGACGGGCTTAAACCCGACGCCGACATGCTCTTCATCCTGACCACGAACCGGCCGGAAGACATCGAGCCTGCGCTCGCCTCGAGGCCTGGTCGGATCGACGCCGCCATCGAGGTGGCGCTACCCGATGAAAGATGTCGCGCCAGGCTCATCGAGCTTTACGGGCGTGCGCTCTCCTTTGAAGAAGGCGCGGTCGATGATGCCGCCCAGCGGACCGAGGGGGCGAGTGCAGCGTTCATGAAAGAACTGGTTCGCCGCCTCGCGCAACGAAGCCTCGCTGCCGGGCGGGACGGAACGGTGTCGCGCGACGATGTGACGGCCCTCATCGACGAGGGGTTGGAAGACGACGCCGAAATCGGTTCCCGGCTTTCCGGAATGGGCGCGGCGCCGCGGCGCCGTGCGGCCCCCCCAAATTGCTGACGAATAGGCGGCCGCAAGGTTGAGCTGAGATCAGTCGCCTTCCTCGAGCAGCACCTTCAGCATCGACTCCCGGTGGTTCAGAAAACGGCGAGTCAGTCGATAATGGTCCGTATCCTCGTACGCCACCCGCTCCAGGCCCTCGTCTGACACTTGGTAGATCCAGGCGTCCGGGTAGGCGAGGATGATCGGCGAGTGGCTCGCAATGATGAACTGCGAGTCCTGATTCACCAACTCATGCAGGCGCGCCAGGAAGCTCAACTGGCGGTTGGGCGACAGCGCAGCCTCGGGCTCATCGAGGATATAGAGTCCATGTCCACGAAACCGGTGCTCGAGAAGCGCGATGAACGACTCCCCGTGTGACTGTTCGTGGAGCGACTTGCCGCCGTAGGCGCCAATGAGGCGCGGGCCGCCGACCTCTCGATCCAGATCATCGATATTCGTGGCGACGTTGAAGAAGCTCTCGGCGCGCAGGAAGTAGCTATCTCGCGGCCGTCTGACGCCCCGCACCGGCCGGATGAACCGATGCAGCTCGGAATGCGAGGTCCGTGTGCCGAAATTGAAGTTCCTGCCGCCGCCTTCCGGATTGAAGCCCCAGGCGACGGCGAGCGCCTCGATCAGGGTGGATTTCCCGGCCCCGTTTTCGCCGACCAGGAAGGTGACCTTAGGGTGTAATTCCAGCTCATGGAGTCCGCGAACCGCCGGGAGATTGAAGGGATAGGAAGCGTCATCCCAACCCTCCCGGCGCTCGAAGCGAGCGGCCATCCAATAGTGCTGCGCGTCATATCCCCGCATCGGGCGTAGGTAACGACGACGGCAAATGCGCGCAACGCACCGCTGTCGTGCCTTGCCAAGTCTCGGTCACTCAGATCTGCCGTTCAAGTTGCCGCGTGTTCGCGATCGCCAGCAGGTCTCGCGCCTTGTGAATGTCGGTGACAGCGCGTTCGAAATAGGAATCGATCGGCGCCGGCGTCCGGTCCGCCAACAGGTCACGCCCGTACAAAGTTTTAACGTCCATGACCAGGCGGCGCATGTCGGCGGCGTTGAACCCGTCGCTCAAGGTCGCCGCGTGGTCTGGGTCATAGGCCTTGAAGGGCGCGGGGGCCTTGGCCAGGAGGGCGGCCACCATCTCGGCGCGAACCTCCCGCGACGGCGGCTTGGTCTCCAGCCAGAGCTCGACCCGACCGGAACGCAGCAGCGCCTGGGGCAGATGTTGCGGGTTCATGGCGGTCAGGATGACGGCGACTTTGCCCGCGGTTTCCGATTCCATGCCATCCAGCATTGTCAGTAGGAAGCGGCCGAATCCGGTGGCGCGGTCGGTCTGGAACAGCACGTCCGCGTCGTCAATGAACACTACGGACGGAGCCGCCCGCTTCGCCGCTTTGAAGATCCAGTCGACTTGGGTGTAGAAATATGCCGCCTGTTCGGTGCTCACGGCGCCGTCGATCAGGAAGAACTTCCCCTCCATCTGGCGCGCGAGCGCCTTGCCGACGCTGGTCTTGCCGGTTCCCGGAGGTCCATAAAGCAGCACGCCCCGTTTTGGGCGAACGTCCAGGTTGGAGAAGCGCGCATCACCCTTGAGTGGATTGATCACGTAGATCGCCAACTGGCGCGCTATGTCTTCAAACCCCTTCAAGTCCGCGAAGGTGATATTGGCCACCTCGTTCGTATTCAGGTTTGTGCTGAGGATCTGCTGATCCAGCTTTTCGCGTATGAAGTCGTCGCTCGTCCGCTTCCCGATATCGACGAAGGCGGCGAGGGTGCGAAGCTGGTAAATATTCAGCTTCGGCGCGTGTTCAAATATTTTTCGAACGTCAAGGCGACCAGCGAGTTCGTCGCCCAGGGCGGCTTCAATATGGAACCGATAGTCCTCAATTGAAGAAGATGGAATCGTCACCTGGACGCCTCGGTGACTCAACAAGGGCAGAGCAAATTTCGCCGCGCTTACAGGCGAGATGAAGCTGACGGCCGAGAAAACCAGGACCTTGCCCTGGTTGCGCGCTCGATCAAGCAGGCTTCCAAAACCCGTCTGCCAATAGTATCCGCGCGGGTTGCCGACGAACGAATCCACGATATTGCCGAGCGCGTCGAAATCCTCGACGACGACGACGTCGTGCCGGTCGAGCGCCGCCTCGACCAGGCGAAACAGGGCGCCGTCTAGCGCGGCGTGCGGGGCGTTGGCGTTCGAGGCGTAGAGATCTCGGCAAGTCAGACGCCGGCCGCCCATTTCAGCCACTAGGCGCGCAAGCATGGTCGTCTTGCCGGCGCCCGCCTCACCTTCGAGAAGGACAAGATGACTGGCGGCCACGGCCGAGGTCAGCAGGGCGTAGGCCGTCTCCTGGGCGGGAGACAGGTTCGTCAACGGGCGAGCGCGTTGGCGCGCCTCAGGTTTGACTTGCAGGCCGATCATGGTGTCGTTCCTCGTCGCGGTCTCGACCGTCTAAGATGACTGTTTCCCGGTGTCGCCGCGGACTTCCTGCGGCCGGTTCGGTGCGGGGCTAAGGCGCAGGCGCGAATTCGCCAGCTGCGGCGAGTTGCAGCAACCTCTTGTTGTGGCGGACATTTCCGATCGCCTGTGCGAGATAGGCGTCCGTGTCTTGAAGCGCTGCGGCGGCAATGACGTCCTTCGCGTAAAGCGCCTTCACATCGGCGACGACGCGGCGCATGTCGGCCGCATTGAACCCGCTGGTGAGGTCGGTGAGGCGCTCGACGTCGTAGCGGCGGAAGTTCTCCGGCAGGCTGGCGACGTGATCGGCGACGATGTCCGCCCGCGCCGCGTCCGGCGGCGTCTTGGTCTCGAGCCAAAGCTCGACCCGCCCCGAGCGCAGCAACGCTGGCGGCAGATTGCTCGGATCCATCGCAGTGAGGATGACGGCGATCTTGCCGGCTCTTCTCGATTCCAGACCGTCCAGCAACGATAGCAAGTAGCGGCTGTAACCGGGCGCGTAGCCGCTCTCCAGGAGCACGTCGGCGTCGTCGATGAAGAGGACACAAGGGGCGGCTGCTTTCGCCTGGCTGATGACTTCGGTAATCCGCTGGAAGAATATCTTGGCCGGTTCGGGGCTGAACGTCCCATCGATCAGGAAGAACTTCCCCTGCATTTGACGGGCGAGCGCCCTGCCGACGCTCGTCTTGCCGGTGCCGGGCGGCCCATAGATCAGAACCCCGCGTTTGAGGCAAAGGTCGAGTCCCTTCAAGCGCTCGTCGCCGCGCAAGGGGTTGAGAACATAAGTGGTCAACGCCTCTGCAATATGTTCGAATCCCTTGAGGTCGTCGAACGAGATATCCTCGACTTCCTCCAGGCGCGTGTTGGTGGCCAAGATCCGCGTGCTTAGCGTCTCTTGGACAAATTTGGCGTCGAACCGCTTCGCTTCGCCGATATACGCCGCCAGCCCCCTCAGTTGCTGGATGTTGAGCGCGGGCGCGTAGTCGAAGAGACCATCGACATCGATGCGCCTGGTGTCGTCAGCGCCGAGATAGGCCTCGAGCAGCGCCGCGAAATCGGCCGCCTCGAGAGCGTCAATGCGGGTGTTCAGTGCGCGCACCGGCAGGCAATTGGCCAAGGATCCGCCCGGAAACGCGTTTGTCCAAGCCACGACGAGGCGTTTGCGGGAGGCCCAGACCTGCGACATCACCTCACGAAGAAGCGCATCGAATCCGGCCCGACGCGCATAGCCCCCAGAATACCACAGCTCGGCGAGGTGCTCCGCGTCGTCGAGAACCACGAGGTCGTTCATCGCAAGGGCGTCCTCCAGGACGCGAAGCAATGGTTCGTCGATGCCGGTATGGGCGCCGTGGCCGGTCGAGGTCACGATCTTCCGGCTGTCGATGCGCACGCCGCCAAGCTCGTCCAGCAGCCGGCGGAGGAGCGTGGTCTTGCCCATCGCCGCTTCGCCTTCGAGCATGCTGACGGGCGCCGCGCGGATATTTTCAAGCAGGCGTTCGTACGCCGTCTCGAGGGTCGGGAGGACGGCGAGGCGCGCGTCCGCGCGTCGGGACGCTGCGGTTTTGGCGTTCAAGGGCATGGCGCGCTTATTCCCCTTCGCACGCGTTCATTTCGTCGCGCAGCCGACTGGTCTTTTTCTGCTTTTCAGTGCGTTCGCCCGGGCGGGTCGGCGGCGCATTCGCCGTAGTTTCCGTGCGCTGTTCGCCCATGACCAGTCGGCCCGCTTCGGCCAGGCCGAGCAGAATCTTGTTCTGGCGAACGCCGTCCGCCGCCGTCTTGAAATAGGCGTCGGCAGGAAGCGGACCGCGGCCTTCAACGACGTCGCGCGCGTAGAGAGCCTTCACGTCGGAAACGATGCGGCGCATGTCGGCGGCGTTGAAACCGCGGGTGACGTCGCCGATCTTGGCGAACTCATAGTCGCGGAACTGTTTCGGCAGCGTGGCGACGTCGGCGGCGATGATCTCCGCACGCACCGAGTCGGAGGGCGGCCTGGTCTCGATCCAAAGTTCCACGCGTCCGGACCGCAACAGCGCGGGCGGCATGTGGTTGGGGTTCATCGCGGTCATGATCACGGCGACCTTGCCCGAGGTCTCTGATTCCAGGCCGTCCAGCATGGTCAGCAGATATCGGCTGAGGCCGGAGGCGCGATCGCTTTGGAAGAGCACATCGGCGTCGTCGATGAACAGCACGCAAGGCGCCGCTTTCTTCGCCGCGTTGAACACCGCGGCGACAAGGGGATAGAAGGACACCGCCGGCTCCGTTGGGATGGTGCCGTCGATCATGAAGAATTTGCCCTGCATCTGGTGCGCGAGCGCGCGTCCGATGCTGGTCTTGCCCGTACCTGGGGGACCGAACAGCAGCACCCCACGCTTGGGCGCAAGACCGATGGCGTCAAAGCGCGGGTCGGCCTTGAGCGGGTTGATCACGTAGGTGGTCAGGTCATCGACGATCTTCTCGAACCCTTTCAGGTCCGAGAAGCTGACATCGGCGACCTCGCCGAGATTGGTGTTGGTCATCAAGATCCGCGTGTCGATCATCTCGCGGATGAACGCCTCCTCGGTGCGGCCATGCAGGCGCAGCAAGGCGCCGAGCTGACGCAAGTGGTGGCCGTTGAGGCCTGGCGCGTGATCGAAGACGCGCTTGATCGGGATGGTCCTGACGACCTGCTCGCCCAACTCCAGCGCCAGAAAGAAGGCGAAATCGGCCGCGGTGAAGGGCGAAGCCTTCACATTCAGCATGCGCTCTTCGAACAAGTCGAAGGCCCAGTGCTCAGGTCGAAACTCGCTGCGGAAATCCGCACCGGTAAATAGCAGGCATTTGTTGCGGTCGCGCGCCCGGTCGATGAGGGCGTGGATGGCGGCCTGGGGAAGGCCGCTGTGAACGTGCCAGCTGTTCGCGAAGGTCGCCGCGGAAAGATCGAAGTCATCGACCACGATCAGGTCGTGAGACTCCAGGGCGTCCTCCAGCAACCGCAGCAGCGGCGCAGCCATGCCGGCGTGCGGCGAGTTGGCTGCGGCCGAGAGGATGTCGCGAGGCGTGATCCGGCCGCCTGGGAAGTCTTGCAGGAGGCGGGCGATTATCGTGGACTTGCCGAAACCCGGCGCGGCTTCGAGAACGACGAGCGGGCTGACTTCGATCGCTTCAGCCAGTTCCCCGTAGACGCCGGCCTGCGCCGTGGAGAGGGCGATCTCCGTCTGAAGGCCGCGAAGGCGCGCCAAGCTCGGCGATGGGGCAAAGAGAGTGGATGACATACGGGTGTCCTTACGGTTCGGGTATCTGACGCGGGCTCATTCGCCTTCGCAGGCGTTCATCTCTTCGCGCAGGCGGCTCTTTTTCTTCTCAGCTTCGCTGCGGCCCCCAGCGACCGGATCGGCCGCGAAGTTGAAATCGCCGCTCGCCGCCATCGTCAGGAGTTGCTTGTTGCGCTGGACGTTCAGCGCCGCGGTTTCGAAGTAGGCGGGGATTTCCGGCGGCCGGCCCTCGATCACATCGGTGGCGTACAACGCCTTCACGTCGGCGACGACGCGGCGCATGTCGGCGGCGTTGAAACCTTCGGTGAGGCCGTTGATGCGCTGGACGTCGTAGTACCGAAATTCCGTCGGCAGCTTGGCGAGATGGGCGGCGATGATCTCCGCCCTCGTCCCCGCCGCCGGCGGCTTCGTCTCCAGCCACAGCTCGACCCGCCCCGAACGCAGCAGCGCCTGGGGCATGTGGTTCGGATCCATGGCGGTCATGATGACGGCGACCTTCCCCGCCGTTTCGGACTCGAGGCCGTCCAGCATGGTCAGCAGATAGCGGTTAAGGCTGGTGGAGCGATCGCTCTGGAACAGCACGTCGGCGTCATCGATGAAAATCACCGACGGCGTCGCACTCTTGGCCGCTTCAAAGACCTGTTTGATACGTTGGAAGAAATCCCCCGCCGGCTCTGGCGGAATGGTTCCGTCGATGATGAAGAACTTGCCCTTCATCTGATGGGCGAGGGCCCGGCCGATACTGGTCTTGCCGGTTCCGGGCGGCCCGTAGAGCAAGACGCCGCGTTTGGGCTTCAGGCCGATGGTCGCGAAGCGAGGATCTTGCTTCAAGGGGTTGATCACAAACGTGGTCAACTGATCGATGATGTGTTCGAACCCCTTCAGATCGTCGAAGGTGATATTCTCTACCTCGCCTAGGCGTGTATTGGTTCTTATCACGCGCGTGTCGATCAGGTCGCGGACGAAGTCCGAACTGGCGCTGCCGTTTTGCTCGATCAGTCGAGATATTTGCTTGATGTTGTAGATATTCAGGCTGGATGCGTACTGATATATTTCCTCGGCATCGAGTTTCTCGGCCTTGGCGCCGAGTTCAAGTCGGAAGAAATGAGCGAAGTCACGCGCCTCGAGCGGAGGTATTTCGATTGTCATCGAACGCGGCGGCAGGGACGGGATGTAGGGCCCCCAATCCGTCTCGAACGTCGTCCCGCTGAAGACGATGGTCTTGCCGGCCGCACGGGCCGAGTCCGCCAGGTGGCGGATGGAGGCGGCGATGAAGCCAGGGCGGCCATAGCCCTTGGCTTGCGTGGCCATCTGCAAGACGGACTCGCAATCGTCGATCACGACCAGGTCGTGTTCGCCCAGCGCGTTCTCGATCAAGGCGTCAAACTGCTCCTCGATGCAGGCATGGGCAGAGTAGGACGTCGCCAGAGTCAGATCTCGGCCATCAATCCTGAGGCCACCCTTCTGGCGAATGAGGCGGTTCAGGAGGGTGGTCTTACCGGAACCTGGTTCGCCCAGGAGGATGATGCAGGGCGAGACCTGGACGGCTTCGACTAGGCGCGCGAAGGCTTTGTCCTGAGCCGGCGACAGCGACCCGCCCGTATCGCTGACGCGTCGTTGCGCGACGCGGTCGGCTGGCGTGATCTGGGAAATCGACATGGATGCAATCCTGGAGAGCTGAAGGTTTGGAAGCCGGGCGTTGCCCGCGCTGTCCTGCCTGTAACGAGCCGTTCGGTCCGATCCCACAACGGCTCGGGTGAATCGATCTCCGTTGCGGAAGTCTCGGCCGGTGATCGTTCTGGAGCCGAAGGCTCAACTCAACCGACGCAGACGAGACGGACATGCCACTCAAGATCGTGACCGCCGAAGACTTCCGGGCGCTTCTTCAGGATGCGCCCTGGCTGGTGGTGAATTTCGTCCGCGAGGGCTGCCCCTGGTGTGCTCGGATGACCGAGCCGCTGAACCACCTCGATGAGATCGTCGGCGAAAAGGTCCAGGTCGTCCGGCTGTATAAAGAGGCGGCGCCCGAGCCGTTTGAGAGATTTGGCGTGAAGGCCGTCCCAGTGACATTGCTGTTCAAGCAGGGCGCTTTGAGAGAGATCGTCACCGGCGGCGGCCAGGACGCCATGGACTGGCTGGAGAGCCTGGAGGAGCTCGCGGACGCGTGAGGTGAGAACACCTCGACCTCACCGGCCGGGGCTTGCGGTTGAGGCGACGGAAGAAACCGGCTAGCTTTGCAGGGCATCAAGAGTTGGGCGGACGCCCGACGCCAACCTGCCTTCCCGGGCAAGGTGGCGGTCTCTTTTGAGACGATGCGGCCGATGTTCGGCAACGAAACGGGCCCGCCCTTTCGTCGATTTTGACAGAGGGGAGCGCCACGACTTGCATCCACCCGTCCACGACGCTTTCGACGAGGATGAGATCGCGCTGGTCTTCCCTGACTGCGATCTCACCCACGTCCTGACCATCATATCCTCTGACCAGCTGTCGGTCGGCATCGAAGCGCTGACGGCCGTGCGCGCCATCGGCGGCCGTCTGGAGGCGCTGAACCTGTCGCGACGCGCGGCCGCGTTCGAGCACCAGCTCAAAGTCGTCGGATTGCGGCCCCGTCAGGCGCGGCTCCTGGCCGATCGGCTCGCGGCGCTTCCCGGCGTCGCGCACGCCAGCGTCGAGCATTGGCTCGCGCGGGTCTGAGGGTGCGCGGCAAAGCGCCCTTGCGAAAAAATCACATCGGCGTTGCGGTCTTTCCGCGTCCAGCTCGTTGTCTCGTTGCCGGCCGTATGTCCGCCGGCATGGCGGCCAAATTTTGCGTAAGATTCTGAATTCAGCGGCCCTTTTTTGCGGCAGGTGCTAGAAAAGTGTCATAGTCTGGAGAGGTTCTAACTTGCCCCCGAGCGCATGTATGCACACGGTCGATGCGTCACGTCTCTGGGCTTGAGGAGGTTACGATCCAATCGGGATCGCAAATAAGGGCTACGACACGCCAGTCCCGTCGCGCATCGGCGCGCGGCGGTGTTTCGGCCGCGAACTTTGCCGCACGCGCCCCGGACTTGACCACGCGGCAGCGGCTGGAGGCCCTCCGCGCCCAGGACGATTGGTGGCGCTCATTCATCGACGAGGGCGAACTGGCGCCGACCGCGCCGTCGCCGATAAAGCCGCCGTGGCGCGCCGCCTTGTGCGCGGCGGTCGCCCTGCACCTGGGCTTGGTCGGTATCGCCCTCCTGCACCGGGATGGGCCGACGGCTCCGGCCCCGGGGGCCGGGGAGCCGCAATTCGCGGTGGAGATGTTGCCTGCTTGGCCGGAGCCGGGACGGCGATCTGCGCAGCTGGGATCGGTCACGACGCCCCAATCGCCACACACGTCAGCGCTGGCGGCGGGGCCGCCAACGGCCGCGGCGAGCGCGGCGCCGGTGTCAGAGGCGGTCAAGGCGCCGATCGATCCTGTCCGTCCGGCCCCAACCGAGAGCAGCGCCGCGGCGACACAGGTGGCGACGGCGGCGCCGGCCGCATCGGCGGCCCGCACGGACATTCCGCCCAGCACGCCCAGCGCCGCGGAGGCGCTCTGGGAAGGCGACGTCCTGGCGAAGCTCGCCCGTCTGAAGCGCTATCCGGCGGGCGCCCGTCACGCCGGGCAGCAGGACACCGTCATGGTCCGCTTCGTGGTCGATCGCGCCGGCCAGGTGCTTTCCACCGAGATCACCCAGAGCCGCGGCTTCTCGGCGCTCGACAATGAGGCGCGGGCGCTCGTCCAGCGCGCCTCCCCCCTCCCGGCGCCACCCGCCAGCGTCTCGGGCGAGGAAATCCCGTTGATCGCCCCCATTCAATTCCTGCTGCGAAAGAACCCATGATCGCCCAGGCGCGCCGCGTGACACGGCCCAGAATTGGGTCTGGCCCATTCTCGACGGAGCGAGCATGACTGATGTCTTGACCTACGACGATCTTCAGTCGGTCTTCTCGGACATCCGTCTCGACCTGGAGCGGATGCTGCGGGGGAGGGTGCACGACCCGCAACTCGCCGCCGATCTGACCCAGGACATATTCCTGCGTCTGCGCCGGATCACCGCGCCCCTGCCGGACCGGCACGAGGCGAGGCTCTATCTGTTCCGCATGGCCCGCAATCTCGCCACCGACCATCGACGTGTGGAAGGTCGCCGCAAGGAGATCCTGGACGGCGCCGTCACCTTGTTCGAAGGCACGCCCCCCTCGCCCGAAGACGAGGCCGTGGCGAAGGATCAGCTGCGCGTGGTCGACGCCGCCTTGGACGAACTGCCCAAGCACTGTCGGGAGGTTCTCTACATGAGCCGCCTGCTCGGCATGAGCCATGGCGAGATCGCCAAGGAACTGAACGTCAGCAAAAGTCTCGTGGAGAAATACGTCGTCAAGGCCATGTTGCACTGCCGCGCCAAACTCAACGCTTCCTCTTGAAGGCGGACGATTCAGGCGAAAGCGCCGAAAGGCGTTGCTCGTTTTACGCTCACCACTCGTTGGCACCATATGCACCCCGTCGATATCCCCCTAACCGCCGATGACGAGTCCGAGGTGCTCGAGGGCGATCTCGTGAGTCAGGCGGCCCTGTGGGTGGTTCGGCTGACGTCAGGCGACGCGACGGCCGAAGACCATCGCGCGTTTCGCCGCTGGCGCGAGGAAAGTCCCGATCACGAGGCGGCGCTCGTCGAGGCGCGCAGCCTGTGGCTGGCCATCGGTCCCGCGGTCGAGCCGGGTCGCCGCTCACGCGGCCTGCCGTTCGAGTTCGGTCGACGCAGCCAGATCAGCGCTCTGGCCGCCTCGGTGGCGATCTGCATCTTTTGCGCCGCCCAGGCCGTCCAGACCTACGGACACAACTATGTCACCGGCCCTGGCGAGCGCCGGCCGGTCACCCTGGCGGACGGGTCGAAGGTGATGATGAGCGGCGATACCGCGCTCGACGTCGGCCTCAAGAATGGCGTTCGCGAGGTCAAGCTGGCGCGTGGCGAAGCCTATTTCGACATCGTCCATGACCCGTCCCGCCCGTTTACCGTCATCGCGGGCCAAGGCGAGATCCACGACATCGGGACGGCCTTTTCCGTCAGGCGCACCGGGGCGGGCGCCGCCGTCGTCGTGGCCCGCGGCGAGGTGCAGGTGACGCCCTCCACCCCGGGCGCCCATTCGGCGAAGCTGATCGCCGACCAGACGGTCGCCTATGGCGACCACGGTGAGGGCGCGGTGCAGGCCATCGACGCCGGCGCTGCGCTCGGCTGGACCGAGGGGCGCCTGAACCTGGAGAACCGCTCGCTGGCCGAGGCGGTCCCTGAGATCAACCGCTACTACAGGGGTCGGCTGGTGTTGCTGAACAGCGCCGCCGGCGCGCGCCGTATCAACGCCGTGATCGACCTGGGCCGGATCGACGAGTGGCTGGCGGCGCTCGACAAGACCCACGCGGCCAAGGTCGCCCGCCTGGGCTCACTCGTCCTGCTCTATTAGAGCGCGACCGCGCGGCGACAGCCGCTCCAGCAAGATCGCTTCGGTTCGACAGCGCCCGGCGTTGCGGTGATCGCCGTCGCCCCTCGTTTCACCATCGGTATTGGGCCGGGCGCGAATTCGAGGGTTGGGCATTGCCGCAAACGCGAGCGCCGCACGTCGATCCGCGAAACTACAAGGTCGACGGCTTCCTGCTGAAGCGCCTCTGGCGGCTGTCGCGGCCGTACTGGCTGCGCCGCGCCGCATGGCCGTCCTGGATCGCGCTGGCGGTGCTGCTGGTGATGGCCCCCGCCGCCGCCGTATTGATGGCCTACACCTCGTTTGTGCTCAAGGACCTGACCAATCTGGTCGTGGCCAAGAAGGTCGCCGCCTATTGGCCGATGTTGTGGTGGTTTCTGGCCCTGACCGCCGTCTCCTCATTGTCCGACGTGGTGATGATGCAGGTCGACAGTCGGCTCAACCTGCACTGGCGCAAATGGCTGACCACCTTCCTGGTCGACCGCTACCTCGCCAAGCGGACCTACTTCGATATCGCTGTCGCCGAAGACCTGGACAACCCCGACCAGCGTATCCAGCAGAGCGTCGCGCCCTTCACCCAGATCGTCTGCTACATTCCGCGCCAAGTATTCGGGAGCATCGCCAAGATGGCGACCGGCGCGGCTATCCTGGCGACGGTCGACCTGCAGTTGCTGGGGATCGTGGTCGCCTATGCCGTGTTTCAGACTGTCGTGACCTACTTCTTGTATGTCCCGACCGTGAAACAGTACTTCGAGATCACGGTGTCCGAGGCTGACTTGCGCTACGGCCTCTTGCACGTGCGCGACAATGCCGAGACCGTGGCCTTCTATCGGGGCGAGGCGGCGGAACGCAGCCAGATTCTCGACCGGCTGGCGACTGCGGTGAAGAAGAACCTGATCGCCATCATCTATCAGATCAAGTTGTATTCGACCACGTTCGGGTTCAGCGTCGTGTGGACGGCGTTCCCGTATCTGATGCTCGTGCCGCTCTTTTTCGCCGGCCATATCCAATATGGCTCGATCGCCCAGGCCACAGCGGCCGCGACCGGCATCCTGACGGCGTTGAGCGGGATCATCAATTTCATGCCCCTGGTCAGCGCCGCGGCGCCCGACGCCGTGCGCATCGCCGAGATCCTTGAGCGGTTCGACGCCATGGATGAGGAGCGAACGGATCCGGCGCGCCCGCGCCTGACCATGCGGCGCGGTACTGAGGTGCGCCTGGATCATGTCAGCCTGGAAACGCCCGGCGGCGAGCAGCCCCTGGTCCAGAACCTGTCCCTGCATTTGCCGCACGGCGAGCATCTGATCATCGTCGGCCAGACCGGCGTCGGCAAGAGTTCGGTTCTGCGCGCCATGGCCGGCCTATGGACGCGGGGCAAGGGCTGCATCGAAATGCCGGCGCCGGAAGACTGCCTGTTCCTGCCCCAGCGGCCCTACATGATCCTGGCCGACCTGCGCTCGCAACTGCTCTATCCGCGCGGCCAAATGGTGTCTGACAAGGCGCTGCAGTCCGTTCTCGAACAGGTCAGCCTGCCCGATCTTCTTGAACGTCACGGCGGGTTGGACGCCGTACGCGACTGGGGAAAGGTGCTGTCGCTGGGCGAGCAGCAGCGCGTCGCCTTCGCCCGCGCCCTGCTTGCGCGCCCGGCCTACGTCTTCCTCGATGAGGCGACCAGCGCGATGGATGTGGCGACCGAGGCCCGGCTCTACGAAATGCTGATGGCCTCGGGCCCGAGCTTCATCAGCGTCGGCCACCGCGTGAGCATCGTCGACTACCACACCCACGCCCTGCGGCTGTATCCCGGCGGCGGCTGGGAGTTCGGCTCGGTCGCCGAGGTTTTGGGCGAGACCGTACCGGTGATCGGCGGTCGGAGTGAGCTGGGCCTGGCGATCGGCTAGGGCTAGGTCGTGGCGTGCGATCTCGCGGAGAGCGCGCGTCCGCCAACGCCAGGAATTCCGGTTTTCCGAACCTCGCTCGTTATGTCCGTAAAGCCCGCAGGCGCGGTGCATTTAGGGGATGGCTATGAACGTTCGTCGACACATCGGGCGCGGGCGCTGGCTGGCGGGGGCGGCAGGCGCGGGTCTTGTCGCCGCCATGGCTTTGGCGCCCGCTGCCGCCGCCCAAGCGCAGCCGGTTCAGGCCGACTTCGGCAGTTCCCGCACGCTCAGCATCGCGCCGGGTCCCCTGGCGGACGCCCTGAGGCAATTCGGGCAGGCGTTCGGCATCCAGTTCGTCTACGGCAGCGAACTCGTCCAGGGGGTCGGCTCACCCGGGGTCAGCGGCAGTCAGACCGCGCGCGCGGCGCTCGACAGGCTGCTGGCCGGCACGCACCTCGCCTATCGTTTCGTCAACGCGCGAACCATCGCCATCGAGGCGGTCCCGGCGATGGGGGCCGCGCGGGTGCTGGGGTCGGTACAAGTTGAGGGCGTGCAGAACGAAGGGTTCGTGCCGCTGAACGGGTTCGGCGCCGGCGCAGGGGCCAACGGCAGCTCGGATCCGACCGCGACTGAGGGGACCGGCAGCCTCACCACCAATGGCGCGTCGGTGGCGTCCAAGACGGCCGCGTCGCTGAAGGACACGCCGCAATCGGTCACCGTCATAACCCAGGAACGGATCCAGCAACAGAATCTGACCGACCTGAACTCGGCGCTCAACTATACGCCGGGAATTGCCATGGTTGATAACGGCGGCGGCGACTTTATGATTCTGTCGCGCGGCTTCACGGTAAACACCTATCAGATCGACGGCGGCGGCCCGATCCAGCTTCAAGACGCGACCACGTTTCAAATGCCGCCCAATCTCGCCGAATACGACAGCATCCAGGTGTTGCGGGGCTCCGACGGGCTGTTCGGCGGCGCCGGTTCGCCGTCCGGCGTGATCAATCTCCAACGCAAGCGGCCGCTGGACCACGACCAGTTCATCGGCGAGGTCGATATCGGGTCCTGGAACAACTATCGAGCCCAGGTTGACGCCACTGGGCCGATCGGGCTCGATGGTCACATTCGCGCCCGTCTCGTCCTGAGCTATCAGGATCGTGATTTCTTCTACGATATCGCGCATCAGAGCAAAGGCCTGATTTACGGCGTGCTCGAGGCGGATCTTGATCCGAACACGATCATTCGCGTCGGCGGCAGTATTCAACTCGAGCGCGATCCAGGCCTCAATTTCAGCGGTCTGCCTCGCTATTCGGATGGCGGCGATATCGGCTTTTCGCGTGCGACATGCTTCTGCACGAGTTGGACCCGAGAGAACACCCGTAACACCGAAGCGTTCGTCGAACTGGACCACAAATTCAATGCCGATTGGTCGTTCCACCTTAACGCAAGTGGCACGTGGCAGGATAGGACGGGTCTGACCCCATTTTTTTCTGGAACGATCGGCCGGACCGCGGCCAGTACTGAATTCTATGCCCAAGAAATTCAAAATTTTGACTACGGATCAAACAAGTACGCGGTGGATGCGCACCTGAACGGTGGGTTTGAATTATTTGGTCTGAAGCAGACAATACTAATTGGGGCTGACTATTCAAAAATAGCTGACAGCAATACAGACCTCGGATCATATCCATATACGCCTACATCATTGAATCCATTTGACTTTAATCAATCATTTATCGGGCCAGTGTTGACAAACTCGTTTCAAGAAACTGGAATTGAGCCTGAATCTCAATCTCAATATGGAATATACCTGAAAGCCGATCTACGCTTGCTTCCGCCACTTCACATAAGCGGTGGAGTAAGAATAAGCGGTTATTCTGACAGCCTCTCGGTTCAATTTTTGCAGCCCCCGTCTCTAGGCGGAAAC
>Ga0302311_10002213_pt1 | contig 22184 bp, 17 predicted proteins | sample III_Palsa_N1_3_FD_200449 | JGI IMG/M metagenome (GOLD analysis project Ga0302311, IMG submission 200449) | Peat permafrost microbial communities from Stordalen Mire near Abisko, Sweden - III_Palsa_N1_3 | ecosystem: Environmental > Terrestrial > Soil > Palsa > Peat permafrost | place: Sweden... | reverse complement strand
TATTCCAAGTAATGCCACCTGCTCGCCGGCAAACGCGGCCAACATTCGGTCCTCCGCCACAACCATAAGACCGCCTGCCGCGATGGCTCGCACTTCACCGAGCCCGCACAGTCTCTCGTTCCCTGTCGCGGCCACACGCACATAGACTTCACCGCGGCCGGCATTGAGCACAGCGCAGCCATCCTGTAACCCTGCTGCGGCTGCCAATACCTCCAGACGCGAGACTGCAACCAAGGGAAGACTAGCAACCTCGCACAATCCCTTTGCCGCCGCCAACCCGACGCGCACACCGGTAAACGAACCCGGGCCACTCACTACGCCCACGCCGTCGAGGTCGACCAAGCTCCAACCCTGCTTTTCGAGTAGTTGAGCTATAGCCGGAACCAAACCGGAGGAAGAACCACGCGCGGCAAGCGTCGCCTCAGCTACAGCGAGTTCGCCATCGCATAGAGCAACAGTTCCCACCTCTTCGCACGTATCAACGACTAAAACCTTCACAAAGTCTCCCGCTCCGAGCATACCTGTTCTACTTCATAGCCCGACGCCAAAACGGGGCGGCCGCTTGCGCAACCGCCCCGTCCAGCAACATCAAACTGGCTTATTCACTTATTCAACTGCTGCCAGCACTTCTTCGCGGAGTTCCTCGTCCTGAACGATGTCGTGTACCGACTTCGGCAGAGCCACCGCCAGCACGTCTTCGATGCGCGAAGCATAGTGAATCGTTACGCCTTCGACTTGATCCGCCGTGAGGTCTTCTTCCACGTTGGTTTTCACGTCAATCGGCAGAATTACATCGCGAACACCGGCTCGTTTGGCGGCAAGGAACTTCTCCTTGATGCCGCCGACCGGCAACACATTGCCACTCAGTGTGATCTCACCGGTCATCGCGAGCAGAGGCCGAACCGGCTTATCCGTGAGCAGACTGACCAGCGCCGTAGCCATGGTCACGCCAGCCGAAGGACCGTCCTTGGGGATCGCACCGGCAGGAACGTGGATGTGCAGATCGATGTCCTTGAGCACATCTTCATCGAGGCCGAGCGAGTGGGCGTTGGAACGCACCCACGTCAGCGCAGCTTCCATCGACTCCTTCATGACGTCGCCGATCTGGCCGGTCATCTTGAAGCCGCCCTTGCCCTTCATGCGGTTGGCTTCGATGAACAAGACATCACCGCCGACCGGGGTCCACGCAAGGCCGACGGCTACGCCGGCGCGTTTGGTACGCTCGGCAAGCTCGGTGTCCACGCGCACCTTGATGCCGCCAAGGAATTCTTTGACGATCTCTGGTGTAACGATCAGCTTTTCGGTGCGGCCTTCGGCTACCTTGCGGGCGAGCTTGCGGCAGACGGTACCGATCAACTGCTCGAGTTTGCGGACGCCGGCCTCCCGCGTGTAATGACGCGCAATCATGCCAACGCTTGCCGTCGGAAACTCGATCATCTCCGCAGGAAGTCCGTTTTCCTTGATCTGCCGCGGGACCAGATATTTCTCCGCAATGTTGACCTTCTCCTCTTCCGTGTAACCGGTAAGTTCAATGATCTCCATGCGATCCAGCAGCGGCGCCGGGATCGGGTCGAGCTGGTTCGCCGTGCAGATGAACAGCACCTTGCTGAGATCGAACGGCTGATCGAGGTAGTTGTCGCGGAACGTGTTGTTCTGCTCCGGATCGAGGGTTTCAAGAAGCGCCGAGGAAGGATCTCCACGGAAGTCGCGGCCCAACTTGTCGATCTCATCCAGCATGAAAACAGGGTCATTCACTTCGACACGCTTCAAGTGCTGAATAATCTGTCCTGGCAGAGCACCAATATACGTCCGGCGATGGCCGCGAATTTCGGCCTCGTCATGCATACCGCCCAGCGAGATGCGGCTGAACTTGCGGCCCAGCGCGCGCGCGATGCTGCGTCCGAGTGAGGTTTTGCCGACGCCGGGAGGTCCGACGAAGCAGAGGATCGGGCCCTTCATGTCTGGCTTCAGGCGGCGAACGCTGAGATAGTCGAGGATGCGGTCTTTTACTTTGGTAAGGCCATAGTGGTCTTCGTCGAGGAATTCTTTAGCCTTCAGGATGTCGACCTCGCCAGCGGTGCTCTTGCTCCACGGCAGGACTGCCAGCCACTCGACGTAGTTCCGTGTTAGCGAGTAGTCCGCTGCTGCTGGATTCATGCGGCTGAGGCGACCGAGTTCTTTTAGGGCGTCCTTCTTTGTCTCCTCGGGCATGCCTGCGGCTTCGATCTTTTCTTTGAGATCGGCGATGTCTTTTTGGGTGTCATCCTGATCGCCGAGCTCCTTCTGGATCGCTTTCATCTGCTCGCGCAGGTAGTAGTCGCGCTGCGAGGACTGCACGGAATCCTGCACTTCGCTCTGGATCTTGTTGCGCAGTTGCTGGACTTCAAGCTCCTTCGCCAGATGGCTGTTGATCTTTTCCAGGCGGGACTTTACGTCGGGGGTTTCGAGTAACTCCTGCTTTTCGGTGGTCGAGAGGAACGGCAGGCTCGAGGCGATAAAGTCCGAGAGGCGGCTGGCGTCTTCAATGTTGATCGCGATGGTCTGCAGATCGTCCGAGAGGGTTGAGGACGACGTTACGATCTCTTGGAACTGCCCGAGGACATTGCGCTGCATTGCCTCCGCTTCAGGCGAAGCTTCCGGCGAGACCTCATCGAGGACTTCGCACTCGGCCATAAGAAATGGCTGTGTCTGGCTGTAGTTGGTGATCTTTACGCGCTCCGTGCCTTCGGTGAAGACAAAGAGGCTCTGGTTCGGCATCTTTACGACCTTGTGAACGGTCGCGCGTGTGCCGATTACGTGCAGATCGGAGCCGTCCGGAACGTCCTGGCGGGCGTCTTTTTGGGCAACGACCAGGATCGTCTTCTCCTCCCCGAGGGACTGAATCAGCTGGATCGAACTTTCGCGACCCACCGTCAGGGGTAATACAGCGTGGGGGAAAAGTACCGTATCTCTAACTGGGAGAACAGGATATGACTTACCCTTGTCCGATCCAGTCTTGACTTCGGACGGCTTGATGACACTTACGAATTCATTTGGCATGTGAGTCAACCTCTATCAACTTTCATGAATAGGATGCACTACCATCCCATCCGGTCGCAAATCCTCGCCCACCGAGGTTCAGGGATTGCGGAAACTCTTCTTTACTGAGACGTCATCGGCAGGCAAAGCAACATGCTTCACGACGTGAAACGTATAAATTCCCTGTCAGGTTCAGTTCTGGACCCGTTGAAACGGCTCTCCATTGCGTTCGCTCGATATTCCCGCTACGCTTAACCTCACCGCGGGAGTGGTGAAATGGCAGACACGCAGGTCTTAGAAGCCTGTGCTTCGGCGTGGGGGTTCGAGTCCCCCCTCCCGCACCAATCTTCAAGAATCGCGCCCAAACGGCGTTCAGGAACCGCAATGAGCCAGACCATTACTCAGCCCGACAATACGAAGATCACCCTGAATAAGACCGAAACCTACCGCGAATCCTACGCCAATAGCGTCCAGATACGGCTGGCTATTTGGGATTTTTTTCTGGTGTTTGGCACTTTGGAACAGCAATCTGCCGATCAGGTACAGATTGATAACTTTCAGGGCATCTATCTGAGTCCGCAGCAGGCCAAGGCGCTTAGTCATTTGCTGTCGCAGAACATTTCGCAGTACGAAAAGGCCTTTGGGACGATCTCGCTGGATGGCCCGGTTCCGCAGGGGCAGCAGTTCATTATTCCTGGAAACGGCCCGGTTCACTAGTTCAGCGTGCCCTCAAATTCTCCATCGCCGGTGCCTCACGGCCTTCTGGCCCGCTTTGCTGCGCTTCCCTGGCTAGGTCTTTTTGCCTTTTTTTTTGTTGCAGTTACCCTATCGCACCTAACACTGCTGCGGCTTCCCTATTACTGGGATGAGGGTGGATATTATGTGCCGGCGGCGTTGGATTTTTACCATCGATTTACGCTGATTCCTGAGTTTACGAACGCACATCCGCCACTGCCAAATGTGGTTTTGGGGACACTTTGGCACCTGACTGGGCTTAGTATTCTGGCGACTCGGCTTACGGTTTGTGCGTTTGCAGCTGCTGCACTTGCAGCAATTTACCGGCTCTCTGCACGGTTGACGACGGTCTCCGTCGCGGTCGCCGTGACCTTTTTGACGGCGGTTTACCCAATCTGGTTCGCGCAGTCGACGCTGGCGCATGCGGATATCTTTGCGGCGGCTTTTACGCTGAGCGCGTTTGCTCTGTATCTGCCGCTACAGATCGAGCGGGGTGCGGAGGGGCGGGGGTTAGTCTGGATTGCCCTGCTGTTTTCGCTGGCTGCGTTGTCGAAAGAGACTGCGATTGTCGAGCCCGCGATTCTGGCGGCGATTGAACTGGCTTTGCTGCTGAAAGACCGCCGACGAGAGCATCTCCGGCGCTTTTTGGCGTTGAGTTTTGCGGTGGTTCCGCTGCTTGGGTGGTATGTCTATCATCATCATAAGACAGGGTTTACGTTCGGGAACCCGGAGTATTTACGGTACAACGCTACGGCGAACTTTACGGTCGCGCATATCGCGCAGTCGGTTTATTACCGGGGATTGCACCTGTTTTGGCAGAGGAATATCTGGCTGGCAATTTTGCTGGCGCTCGCATGCCTGTTTTTGCCGAAGCGGCCAGCTTCTGAAGCTCGGCCACTCGCGTCAGGGGTGCTTCGGACGATTGGGCTGCTTGTGGCTGGCAACTGGCTGGCTTTTTCTGTTTTGGGTGGGGCACTGCTGACCCGATATCTACTGCCGGTCTATCCGCTGATTTTGTTGGTTTGTGTATCGATTTGGCGAGAGAAGGCGCGGCAGTGGCCTGCATTGGTGGCGATTACGGCTGCGGCTTTCATCGCCGCTATCTGGCTGAATCCGCCGACGTCGTTTGCCCCTGAGGACAATCTTACGTACCGGGACATGATCGTTGTGCACCAGGAGGCGACGGCCTACATCGCGCAGCACTATCCGGATGCGACTGTGATGACGGCGTGGCCTGCGGCGTCGGAGCTCTTCCGCCCAGACATGGGGTATGTGCCGCAACGGATAAAGGTATTTCCAGTCGAAAACTTTTCAAACGCCGAGATTCAGAAGGCTCTGCAAACTCCTGATAAATATGACACTGCACTAGTATTCACGACGCACTACACGTCGCCGGCGCTAGAGCGTTATCTGCTGAAACATCCGAGCACGAAGCGTGGGCGGGAGTTTGCGGAAGACCGCGACCTCCGGCCTTCGGAGATCGCGGCGATCCTACATGGAACCGTGATGGTAACGTATGAACGGGGCGGAGAGTGGGCAGCCGTGATCCGATTCTCGCGTAGTTATGAGGCGCAGTTATTCCCTTTGCCTGCAGGAGATCGAAACCAACCGTAACCCTTCAACTCTTCGCAGGTCGAGATGGAGAGAGGATATCGACAACCACCGCTGCCGATGCCTCGTCCATAAAGACGTTTTTCAGAGCCTTGATCATCTGATCCTCAGGGGAGCGGTTCAGGCGGATTCCGAGACAGGTCCAGCCAAAGATCATTAGAAAACTTATGATCGGCCCGAGAAGATAGATCAGCAAATTGCCGTGCTGAGAACGGTAGAAAAAAGGGCTAGCCACTTCCGAACATATGCAAAGCGCGAGATAGATACCAACAGGTACGCGAATGATGTTCCTTAGCGCTAGTCTTCCCGTGAGATGGCATCCTTCGGGGGAAGGCGTAAGCCTGAATTTGAGAATGCGCATCGGCAAAACTTTGAGGAAGCTGAGCCGCTGCTGGACCTCGCCGCCCTCAGCCTCAACGAACCCCGCATATGGCTTTTGAGTTTCAGACTTTGCTGCTCTTCCTATCAAAAGGCGCAGGGACTTTACACAATCACCAATAGGCTGACTGCTTGAGATCTCAACATTTGAGGCAAACCGCAGCCAGCCAATCTTCATGAAAGGAGACTAACGCATCTCTTCTGTGCGTGGATAGCGGGCAGTCACGACGGTTGAGATTCCACCACGCGGGCGGAAGTCGCCCTTGATCTCGCACCAGACGGGGTCGGTGGCTTTTACGACGTCGTCGAGGACCTGGTTGACGATGTTTTCCTGAAAGATGCCGAGGTTGCGATAGACAAAGAGGTACTCTTTGAGTGATTTGAGCTCGAGGCATTTCTCGCGGGGCATGTAGCGAATGGTCAGGACACCGAAGTCGGGCAGGCCGGTTTTGGGGCAGACGCTGGTGAATTCTGGATCGTCGACCAAAATTTCGTAGGCGCGGAACTGGTTGCGCCAGGTTTCGATGGGAGGAAAGGTGACGTCGAGGCCTGATTTGGCGTGGTCGTCGGTGTAGCCGGTGGTGTGGACTGTCATACCCCTATTTTATCGCCACGGAGGGGAAAAAGGCGTTAGTTGCGGCGACCAAGGGTTGGGGTGTCGTCGGTGGAGCTTGAGGGGTTATTCGGATCGTTGTTGGTGCCCCCTACGCGGCGCAGGGTGGGCTTGTTGCCACCCTTCTTGTCATTGAGGCCGCGCTTGTTCTGGATGCGGGCCAGACGGGCCTTAACCTGGTCGAACTCCGAGGTGGTAACGAGGTAGTCCGGCTTAGCGGGAAGAATCGTCGCAATCTCGTCCTCGACGTTTGCGATGCGGTCGGGGGTCGCAGGATGGTCGCTGAAGGCCCGCGCTACGGCGCCCGGTTTGTGCTTTTCCAGTGCCGAGAGCTTTTCGAAGATCGAGACCATGCCCTGCGGGTCGTAGCCCGCGCGGTACATATATTGGACGCCAAGATAGTCGGCTTCCGCCTCGTACTCGCGAGAGAACATCAGGAAGGTCATAGGGATCGCCAGTTGCGACGCCTCATAGATTCCATAGCCGACCCAGGTTCCCTGAGTCATGATCATCAAGGGAACGGACGCAATCTGCATATAGTTCAGCTTGGTCATCTCGCGGGCGGCGTGGTGGGCGGCTACGTGCGAGATCTCGTGGGCCATGACGCCGGCCAGTTCGTCCTCTGAGTCGCAGGCCAGGATAAGGCCCGAGTTTACATAGAAAAAACCACCCGGGAGCGCCATCGCATTGATCTCGTCGGTGTCCAGCACCTTGATGGTGAAAGGGACTTTGGAGTCGGAGTTTTTTACAAGGTTCTGCCCGATGCGGTTGATGTACTCGACTACGACGGGATCAGTAACCAGATGTGAGGACTTCTCAATCTCGACCGCATACTGGTGGCCCATGCCGACCTCCCAGTTGGTGGAGTACCAGTTGCTCATGCCACGGCCGCCGATGTTGCGTTGGCCGACAGCGTTTACGTCTTCTTCAGAGCCTTTTTTGATGTTGGGATCCAAAGCTTCGCCGGGGTTGGGCATGGGCTGAGCTGCCACATCGTCATCGTTAGTCTTTTTCTTTTTTGAAGACGTGTCGGCCTTCTTCGCTGAGGCGTCAGTGTCAGCTGGCTTGGTGTCGTCGGCGGCCTTGGTGGCGGAGCCAGTCGCGTCAGCCGGTTTCGATGCATCGGTGCTGAAGGAGGGCTTGGAGGAATCATCCGTGGGCTTTGCCGTATCGGAGTCCTGCGCGGGCGGCGTTGCGGTGGTCTGATCTGCAGGGGTCTGCGTACTCGCCGGAGGAGCGGTCGACGCAGGTGCGCCCGGCTGCTGGCAGAGGACTGCGGGCACCGGAAGTAAAACTAGAGCGGCGAGAGAGAGTAAACGCATGAGGAGGCTCCGCGAGCCGTTACGCGCGGCTCTGCTTCCTTATTAGACGCTTTAATTTGAAGTTTGAGTACAGGCAGCGAAGGACGGTTTTTGGGGCTTGGGGGTGAGATCTGTGTCGGTGCGGAGGAGTGCCAATACGGAGGTTTCTCCACTGCGCTGCGCTCCGGTCGAAATAACAGTTTTATCGCGGGTGCAGGCGCGCCGATACGACCGCTTACCAGGTGTTGTAAGAGGTTCCGTCGCTGGCGAGGTTTTGGGCACCGGAGTGGACGTCGTCGATGCCGCCCTGGGTTTCGTTGATATCGGTCAGAGTGTCCGACTGGCCGGTAATCCAGGTATCGCTTGCATTGGTGATGGGGTCTTTCGGGATCGACTTGAGATAGCCGGCCTGTACGAGGTCATCGAGGCCCTGAGGGGCCTTTTCTTTATCGACTGTGTAACTATCAATGGCAGAACGTATCGTGTGCAGGTCTTCCCGGAGCACGGCTTCTTTGGCCCGCTGTACCGCGCGGAGGTAGATCGGGATGGCAATGGTCGAGAGCAGACCGATGATCGCCATGACAATCATGAGCTCAATCAGCGTGAAGCCGCTTTCGCTGCGATGCTTTCTCCGAATTGGCTTCATCTCTACCATGTGTTGTACTTTGACCCGTCCAGTGCGGTTCCGTCACTCTTTGAGTACACATCAAAGACGTCCTGGCCGCCAAAGCTCGTCGAATCAGGCTCGTCCTGGTTGGAACGCAGACCCCAATCGGCATTTTTGGTCATCGGATCGACCGGAATAGAGCGAAGAAACCGCATCTTCTTGGTCTGAATCTCGACGCCATCCACCAGGGTCTGTAGGTCCGGCGGATAGTTATTGCTGTCGGCCTTGGTCTGAATGAGCCCCTTGTCCGCTACGTCTTTATACTTGTCGATCGCATCACGCATCTCCCATAGATCGTAACGAAGCTGCTTCTCTTTTTGACGCTTTACCTGAAACTTCGCCATCGGAAGCGCCGCGCCTGCGAGGATGGCCAGGATGGTGACGACGATGATGAGCTCCACCAGTGTCAGCCCGGATTCAGCGGAGCGGGATGGCTTGTGAACTGCTGCAATATCGTTCGCCATGTCCGCTCCTCTCCGCAGTGCTGCGCTGTTGGCCTTCCGCTGTCTGCCGGGTTACTTGATGTGTACGGCGCCTTGCATGCCGACGACGGGAAGTGACGCCTGCTTGCTATCTTTGGCGCCGACCTTTACCAGCGTCAGCGAGCTATCTCCGGGTGCCAGCGCCTTGAAGGTCAAGGTTACGACAGTTCCCTGCCCGTTGACGCCAGCCGTGCCCGGGGGGCGCGAAGCGGAGACCGTCACCAGCCCGTTGCCTTCGTCGCGATGGACGAGCGCGACTGCCTGCCCGTCCTGGCTGAGCAGGACGCCTGAGTCCACATCGACCAGCGACAGAACCCTGGGATCGAACTTCAACTGTAGCGGCACGCTGAAGAGGTCGTTCGCGTTGTTTGCGAGCACGGCCACCTGGAAGGTGGCACCGACGGTCTGGTTCACTACCTGCGGTACCACTGTGAGAGTAACCGGAGGCTGTGCCGATGTGGGGCCCACGACGGCGACCGGAACAGATGTGCCTGTCGCAGGCTTCGCGATGGGATTGCCGTCGGCGGAGATGGTGCCGAGGGCGGCACGCGCTGCGTTCGAGGCGGTGGTGGGTTGAATCTTCGGCGAGGCTGCGGGTCCGGTCGCGGGTGCGCTCGCTGCTTCAGCCGCTATCTGATCGGGGCTTTTGAAGCGAAGGCCGAATGACTGACCGGTGCCGGTATCGACGGGGCGCATATTGTCGGCGGTCAGGATCGACTCGCGGACGATGTGCGGGATGAGCAGGAAGACGATCTCGTCGGACTGCACGGTCTTGTCCTGGCTACTGAAGAAGTACTTGATGAAGGGGATTTCGCCCAGGCCCGGTGTTCCGGTGACAGCCTTCGTATCCTGCTGCTGCAAAAGGCCGGCGAGGATGGAGGGCTCTCCGTCTTTGAGCTGGATGATCTGCTGCACGACGCGCTGGGAGATGATCGGCTCCGTGACGCCCGAGATGGTTACCGAGCCATTCTGCGCGGAGATTTCGATCTTGAGCTTGAGGGAGACCTCACGGTCGTAGTGCACGGTCGGGGTGATGTCGATGTTGACGCCTACGTCGAGGTAGGTGAACTGTGTCTGGACGCCAAGCGAGGCCGTGGTGATGGCAGCGCCGGCGGAGTAGGAGCCGGTTGCAACGGGGATCTTCGAACCGATCTTCAGCGTGGCGTTCTGGCCGTCCGTAGCGCGAATGCGGGGGTTCTGCAGGACGCGGGTGTCGGAGTCCGAGAGGAGTGCGTTCACCTGGCCGCCGGTGATGGATACCGCGAAGTTTGTCGCGTTCAGATTGCCCAGGGTGTTAAGGGTTATTCCGCTGGTGGTCGAGGTCGTCGATCCAGTTGTTGTTGTCGTCGAATTCGTGGTGACGTTGGCGTTGCTGTACTGGGGCGTGAGGCCGAAGCTGGTGGGCAGCGTGATGCCGAGATTGCGCTCCAGTTGCCGGCTTACTTCGAGTACGGCTACGTCCACGACTACCTCAGCCCGGGTGCGGTCGAGGTCGTTGATAATCTTTTCCGCCAGGATGAGCTCTTCCGGCGTTGCGCGCATCACGATCGCATTCTGGCTCGCGATCAAAAACATCTTGGTGCTTGGGTCAAACAGATTTCTCAGCGCCACCAGAATTTCGTTCGCATCGTTCTGCTGCGATACGTTCGTTAAATAAAAGGTCTCTACCGCGAGGTCATCCAGGTCCGTACGCTTTGTACGGTTGTTCTGGGCCACAAAGATCGTGTTCGTTGTTACAGGCTTCCAAAAAGTCCCAGAGAGCGTGCCCACCACGCGCAGCGCGTCGACGAGGGACATGCTTGTTAGATCGACTGAAATTCGTTTCGAGGTGTAATCGGGGTCGAAGATGACGTTGAGGCCGGCGGCCTTGCCAATGGCCTGATAGATCACTTTGGTGTCTTCGACCATGTGCAGTGTGATGGGGTCGTCGTTGACCGGCTGCAGCTCCACGGGGCCTTCCATGGAGGAGATGTCGCGGAGGACCTGCTTCTGGCGCTGGGTCTGCTCGCCGAAGCCGGGTGAGACAATGCCGCCGCCGCTTGCGCTGCCAGGGGGAGGGGTCGCGCCCGAGGCGTCGGGCTTGGGCTTCTCGGTGATTTGCAATTCCTGCGCCGCGGCCTGATTGCCGGGGTCGATCTGCACCGCGCGGGCGAATTCGTTGAGTGCGCCATCGACGTCGCCGGAGTTGCGCAGAATTCGTCCGCGATCGACGTGCATGTTCGCCGCTTCAAACTTCAGTCGCTCATAGCGGGTCTTGTAGCGGAGGTCGGTCGGCTTTTTGAGGTGGGCCTGGCGGTAGGCTTCAAAGGCGGTGTCGTAGTCGTCGCGCGCCTCGGCTGCCTGACCCTTCTTGTTCCAGCTTGACGCTGATTGCGCGTGGGCCGGCGCGCTCGCCAGGAAGCCTCCGCACAGCAACAGCACAGCGCACGCCTGAAGGATCAGCGTGCGCATAGAAGATTGATTGTTTCGTGGAACGACCCGGTGTAACGGCATACGTGCGACCTGCTCCAAATCCCACCCCAGCTGGCCACAAACGCCAGGCTCAAAACTCCCTTGTCCTTCGACCTCGGAAGGCCCAGATTCGGTCTTCGCGGCGAGGGCTCTTGCGGTCTCGAGCGGTCGGTTGGGCTGCTCTGATAATACCATTTGGCTCACTGGTCTCTCCATTAGGGTGTGGCTGCAAGCAGGCTGTCCGTGGATGGCTCTGGGCCTTCTCACGGCAGCCGGCCGGGTGAAGCAAAACTAGGTCGGCAATCTCTTGGACGCATCACATCGCAGGGGGTTTGCGGGGAATCGCACAATTGCTCTGCTAGCATCAATCCTGGGCGGTTTCTTTCACACAAATGCCACGTTCACTCTCCAATCCGACTATTCCCCTCGCTCCGAAGGCCCCGGTGAAGCAGAAAGACCGCGATCCTGTGGCTGCCGGACAGCGCGATGCGGCGTTCAACCGCTCGGCGAGCTTCAACTACTTCCTCTCCGACCGCGTGGAGGCGGGCGTGGCGCTGCGCGGCACCGAGGTAAAGAGTATCCGCGAGGGCAAAGCGAACCTGAAGGACGCCTACGGGCTGCTGAAGGACGGCGAATGCTTTCTGCTCAACGCGCACATCGGGCCGTTTTCGCACGGCAACGCGATGAACCATGAGTCGCTGCGCACACGGAAGCTGCTGCTGCACAAGAAGGAGATCGAAAAACTGGAGACGGCGACTCGTCAGAAGGGATATACGCTGATCCCGGTGAAGCTTTATTTTAAGAATGGCCGCGTAAAGTGTGAACTGGCGTTAGCCAAAGGCAAGCAGGACTGGGATAAGCGAGCCACCGAGCGGGCTCGTGAAGGCGACAAGGAAGCCAGGGCAGCCATTGCCCGCAGCCAACGCCGCTAACGCAGTTGTCAGCAAGATTTCTGCCTGTTGTAACCGTTCTCAATTTAGGATCAAGCAAATGGATACAAAGCTGCTTTTCCAGGATCCGGCCTCCTTTGCCACACCGCTCCTGGCGGTCTTCGCGGTTGATATATCGGTGGGCGAGGGCGAGAGCCCATCCCCGGCGCTTCTCTCGACCTCGGACACACTCGCCAACGCCACGACGCCGTGGTTCGACTCCGGAGAGTTCAAGGCCGCGCTTGGCGAAACGCTGCTGCTGCACTCGCCCGCCAACGCCAAGCCCGAACGGCTGCTTGTCATCGGACTCGGCAAGACCAAATCGCTCTCAATACAGGAGATCCGTAAGGGTGCGGGCGTCGCGGTACGTTTCGCTAAGCCTCGCGGGATCTATGAGCTCGCCATAGCCTTTCCGGAGGATCGGGCGCTGTCCGACGAGCGCATGGATACTCTTCCCTGCCACCACACTTCCCGCGCGATCGCTGAAGGCGCGCTGATCGCCGACTTTGACATCGACATTTACCGCAGCGACCGCAAAGACCATGCGGCCAGGCTGGTTTCCGTCGTTGCTAAAGAGGCCGACACACAATCCCAGGCTGAGATACAGACTGGCTTTGAGGAAGGCGTTATCCTCGGGAACGCTCAAAACTTCGCACGCTCGCTTGTGAATGAGCCCGGCAATGTTCTAACGCCCACCGAACTCGGCCGCCGCACCGCTTTAATGTGCGCCGAACAGGGTCTGCAGTGCGATGTTCACTCCATCGACAAAATTCTTGAGCTCAAGATGGGCGCGTTTGCTGCCGTGACGCAAGGTTCACCGGAGCCGCCTGCGTTGATCGTTATGCGGTACGAGCCGGCCGTTGCACCAGCAGAAGGCTCGCCAGTGCTGGCCCTGGTCGGCAAAGGCATTACCTTCGACACCGGCGGCATCTCAATCAAGCCGGCTGAGAACATGGACAAAATGAAGTACGACATGGCAGGGGCAGCCGCCATGATCGGCGCGATGCAGGCCATCGCGCAACTCAAGCCCAATGTCCGGGTGATGTCCATCATCTGCTCGTGCGAGAACATGCCCGATGGCAAGGCTTTCAAGCCGGGCGATGTCATCACCGCGATGTCCGGCAAGACGATCGAGATTCTCAACACCGATGCGGAGGGCCGCCTTGTGCTCGCCGACGGGCTGCACTACGCGAAGACGCTCGGCGCCACACACCTCATCAATGCCGCAACGCTTACTGGCGCCATCGGTGTCGCGTTGGGCTTACTCAACGCCGGGCTGTTCTCCAATGATGATGAGACGACGCGGCATTTTCTGGACGTTTATCCAGCTACTGGCGAAAAGTTCTGGCGCATGCCCTGCACTGACGACTACCGCGAGCAGATCAAGTCTCAAATCGCGGACATCATGAACACCGGCGGAAGCCGCTACGGTGGGGCTATTTCGGCCGCGATGTTCCTCAAGGAGTTCGTCGGTGATACCCCGTGGATTCATCTGGACATTGCCGGTACTGCGTGGATCGACGACAACAAACCTTGGCAATCCAAGGGTCCAAGTGGCATTGCTGTCCGCAGCATCACGGAGTGGGTTCGCAGCTACGCTGGATAGTGAGACATGGCGAAACGACGAGCCACGCTCCTCTACAACCCGCACTCGGGCCGTCGCGGGCACCGCGTGTATCAGATGGAACTTGTTGCCGCGGCGCTCCGCCAACAAGGGTTCGACGTCACCATCCTCGCAACCGAAGGCCCCAATACGGCCGACCGACAGGCAGCCAAAGCAGCAGAGACCGCTGACATTCTCTTTGCCTGTGGCGGCGACGGCACCGTCCACGAAGTTCTCCAGGGTTTAGCCTTCCATCCGCATACTGCGCTCGGCATCATCCCTTTCGGCAGCGCCAACGCTTTAGCCCGCCACCTGAGACTATCCCTCGACCCAGTCCGTGCAGCAAGACAGCAGATTGACTATGAGCCACGGATAATTCCTCTTGGAAAAGTGACTTACAACACCCTTGCCGGAGAACACTCCCGTTACTTCGCTGTTATGGCTGGGGCGGGAGCTGACGGAATGCTCGTCTACAAAATGCTGGCTGGTAGCAAACAAAAACTTGGTCGGCTCAGCTACTACAAACATGCGGCCCGCTTATTTCTTCGCGAACGCTTCGCCACATTTGACGTCAGCTACAAACCGGCAGCCGGCGACGCAATGCCTGTCCACGCCGTGAGCACGATGGCCGTCCGAGTCGATGATTTGGGTGGCCCGTTCAGCCCTCTGATCCAAGGCGCGGCGGTGGATCATCCTCACCTGCTACTCACCATTGTGAAGACCCCGGCCACACTTTCGCTTCTTGCCTGGTTCGGCATGAGCTGGGCTCGTCTTCATTGCTGGAACAAATATGTGCAGACTCTAAACGTAGAGGAGTACTACTGTAGCGAAGGCGATGTAACTCCCGTCCAGGTTCAAGCTGACGGAGAATGGTTAGGCTTCACTCCAATGACAGTGACGATCGTTCCAGGAGCGCTCCGCCTACTTATGCCACCGCAAAAGAATTAGTGGTCTATTTTTTCTTATCGATCGGCCCGGCCCTGAAGTCCGTCACCAACGGTCTACCCTCGCCACCGAACGGACCGACCACTATCAGGCAGAAGTCCCGTACCTTCTCCAGCGTGTGGTGGTTGACATCAACGTTGCGCGAACCACTGGAGAGATCGCTGCTGTCCGCCGCGGTAACGTAGACCCCGGCGCCATGATAGATGCCGGTCATCACATCCCGTGGCACGGTGAAAGCGAAGTGATACACGCCACCCTGCTGAGGGTCACGTGTAGCCGCGCCACCGCCGCCGAGGCTGCGAAAATCGGGCGCAGGCAGTCCCGAAGGATCAAAGGTATAAGTGCGGCCCAGGTGCATCTGCAGATGCGCATACACAGCGTGGGCGTACTCCACGGACTGGATTGTGAGCGCGAAGTGCACGACATCGCCGGGCTTGACCGCCCTGCACTTGCCGTCGGGTTCCGCTTGGATATGCTGGGGCGGAGGCGGCGCCGGACCATCCTGTGCCAGCGCCATAGGCGCTGCAACCACCGCGAGCAACACTGGCAGATACCGCTTCATGCACACTCCCGGCCAAAGCAGGATAGACGGCCGCATCCGTTGATAGTTCTAACGCACGGCCTCCCCTATCGCCAGTAGCAGCTTAGGTAACCCTTACATCGCCGCCGGGACGCGAATGCCCAACCAGCCCAGAACCCGTACTAGTTCGCGTCGTGCCACCGCCGCGGTAGCCAGCAGCAGCGTCTTCCGCGCCTCATCGGTTTCCGTCAAAATGTGATGCCGGTGATAGAAATTGTTGAACTGCTGCGCCAGCACGAACGCATACCGCGCCAGCATCGCCGGCTCCGCTGCAGCGATGGACTGATCCAGCACCATCGATAGCCGCGACGCCGTCAGCCAGACCTCCCAGACGCTTGTGCCTTCGTCGCCCTGCAACATCGCCGCCAGATCGAGCGACGGCAGAGCCGCGAGCGCGTCCTCCGCACTGACGCCGGCCTTGCGAAAGATATTCGCCGCGCGAACCGCGGCGTATTGCGTGTAGGGGCCCGTCTCTCCGTCAAAGGCCAGCGCGTCTTTGTAGTCGAACGCAATCACGGTATTACGCGTGAAGCGAAGAATGAAGAATCGCAGCGCGCCGACGCCAATAGCTTCGGCAATCTCTGCGCGTTCGGCTTCAGTTAGCTCCGGATGCCTTGAATCTACCTCAGCTTTCGCTGCAGCGATCATACGGTCGATCAGGTCATCGGCCTTTACGCCGAAGCCCTTGCGCCCGCTTACCTCGATGAACGCTCGTGCCTTGTCTTCCTCGCTCAGCACATAACCAAGCTCTTCGGCGGTGCGCGCAGTCAACCCAACAAACGCGTAGTTCAGGTGGGTGTAATGCTCACTTTCGGAGACATAGCCCAGTACCCGCAACGCCTCTTTGACCTGCGTCTGCGGATCATCCTGCCGCGAGTCGATCACGTTATAGATCGCGCTTGCATGGCCAAAACTCGGATGCGGGTCTTCACCCTCTACCGTCGAGATCCAGCACGTATGCGACGGATACTCATGGAATTTCGCGTAGCCAAAGTCCTTGCCCAGCAAGCCAAACTTCCAAAGATGATAGGCAATGTCCTTGCCGACGTAAGTCACCGTTCCGTTGGACCGCACAAGGATCTTCGCATCTTCGTCAGGCCCGTCGCCTAGCTCGCCCGCGCCCGCGCGACGCATGACCCACGCACCCTTGTTCTTGCCTTCGATTTCGAGATAAAGCACGCCCTTATCGATCATCAACTGGCGAGCGGTCTCCCAGAAGTGCAGATGCAATATCTCGCTCTCGCGCGGGAGAAAGTCGTACTCGATGCCAAGCCGTTCCATCGTCTCCAGATGGCGATGCAATACGGCAGTGGAGATTAGCTCCGCCATCGTCGCGATATCGTTTCCGCCTGCCTCGATCTCATGCAGGGTATCCAGCCGCAGCTTCTTACGTGCCACAACCTCGGCCGGCTCCGACTCATACCACTGTGAGACCTGCGCATAGAGGTCCCAGCAAACGTAATCGATCCTTTGACCCGTCTTCTGCAACTCCGCCATCCACGCGCGCAGCTGGTCCAACCCAAAGCCATAGCGATGCACAATCCCAACGACGATATCGGCCACCTGCACGCCGGTGTTGTCGATGTAGTTTTGCACACCCAAGGCATAGCCTGGTTTGTACTCATCCCGCCGCAGCATTCGCGCGAAGCTGTCGCCAAGGATCGCGTTACGCAGATGCCCTACATGCGCCGCCTTATTCGGATTGATGCTGGTGTGCTCGACCAGACGGAAGCCATCGCCACCTACAGCCGCGTGTTCGTCCGCCGCGATGCGCTGTACCGTGGCCGCGCGATCTAGTTTTAGATTCAAGTAGCCTGCTCCCGCTACTTCGACCTCAGCCACACCAGCGATCTCGGCAAGCGCCGGCTGTAGTTCGAGCGCAATCGATCGTGGAGCTTTCTTCAGGCGCTTGGCCAGCTCGAAAGCTACCGGCAACGCCATCTCACCGAACTCAATCTTTGGTGGCAACTCCACCACGAGGTTCGGCAACGCTACTTCGTAGCGCTCGGCCAGCAACTTCTCAATCTGTCTCTGAATACTCTCTTGCAGTGTGCGATACATATTTCAACCTTGGAAAACGTTCTGATCTTTCATTTAGGGCAACTGGGCCGGTAGTGCGTCAATCTCTTCTAGCAAGGGCTTGCGCCGCGCCAGGTGCAAGCGGTGAACGAGGAACATGCCGCCACCGACCGCCGTAATCGAAACCAGCAGCCACGCATGGATCAGCAGGCCAAACATACCGCCCGCGGCAGCAGTCGCGCCGAAGCGCGTGAGCGCTTGCTTACAGGCCCACTCAAAGGGTCCGATGCCTCCCGGCGAGCTTGGGATGAGGAAAGATAAGTTCGCTTGCGCTACCGTCCCCCAAGGCCCAGCCCAGCTCGTCTGCAGGCCAACCAAATGTGCGGCGGAAACATAGAGCAAGCCCTCAAACGCCCATGCCACAAAGCTATAGACCACCAGCATCAGAGTGCCAAAGACGCCGATCTGCCGAATGCAATCAAGCGCCAGGAGCACCCAATGCTCAATCTTCGCAACGTGCACATTCTTTGTACGCGCAAAGAGCTTCTTCAGTGGCCCCTCCAGAGTGCGGGCGCCAAACACCAGCACAAGCAGTCCTGCAGTGGAGACCCCGATTCCAATCTCAGCAATAAACAGCAGGTGAGGAGATACGCCGGTACCAAAGTGCATGGTCAGTACAAACAAAATCGCCAGCGTAAAGATGTCGAGCAGCTTCTCCAGGATCACGGTGCTCAGGATGATGGAGGGCGTCGCGTTGAGATCGCCCGCATAGGTAAAGATCCTCATCACATCGCCGATGCGCAGCGGCAGAATATTATTCGCCGCCAACGACGTCATAAAGACACGCGCACAGGCCGTAAACTTTGCATCTACGCTACGCAGCATCCGCCACCAGCGGAAGCACCGCACCGCATAGCCCGCCACACAGAATCCGACGACGCCCAATATCCAGACGGGCGCCACAAAGTGGACGCTCTTGAAGTCGGAAGCCTTAAACCCACGAAACGTCCACCAGAGAAAAAACGCACTGATCAGCAGACCCGGCGACATTTTCAAAAGACTAAGCCGGTGCTCACGCGTCACAGTTACACTCCATCAAGGCCCGCCGTAGCGGTTCCTTTGCCTCAAGAATTACAAATCCGGGAATACTCTTCTGCATAGACACTCTTTCGATTGTATCGTCCATGCCCTCGTATCGCCGCGCCGCCTGTGCAGCGTCTCAATCCAACGTCAGGAGCACGCTTGACTACCTCGCAGCAAGACCAATCAACCGCCGCGCCCCCGCAGCCCTGGAGCAAGCCAGCCTGGGCCACGTTACTCTGCGCACTTACCTGCGGGACGCTGCTTATCCACGGCTACCATCCCTTGGCGGAAGACGGCGGCCTCTATGTCGCCGGCATTCAGTACACACTCGACCCGTCGCTCTTTCCTCACTACACGGAGTTCGTCCGCGAGCACCTGCGCTTTTCGCTCTTCGCGCCCGTCATCTCCGCCGCCGTGCACCTTACTCACCTATCCCTGCTCTGGGTGCTGTTTCTGCTCGACATACTCAGCATCTGGCTCACTCTCTTTTCCGCCCGCCAGATACTCCGCCGCGTCCTGCCGTCCGCGCCCTCCGCTGCCCCTTTTGCCGGGGTGGCATTGCTGGCGGCCTGGTGGACGATGCCCATCGCCGGCACATCACTGCTGCTCATGGACCCTTACCTGACCGCACGCAGTTTCTCTACCCCGCTCTCGCTGCTGGCTATCGCCTATGCTCTGGACGACGCCTACGCGCGCGCGGGACTCTGCATTGCGCTCGCCGCCTTGCTTCATCCGCTGATGGCAGCCTACGCGCTGGCCTTCCTCATCGTTCTGCATCTCTCGCGCGTGACTCGATCTCTGAAAGCCCGCATACTCTCGTGGCTTACCCTGACTTTCGCGGCGCTCGTGCTGGCCGCCCTGCTGCAATCGCTCGCCCCGCCGGAGTCGTCCGCCTTCCGAGCCGCCGCCATCACTCGGTACTACTGGTTTCTCTCGCAGTGGCAGTGGTACGAGCGACTTGGGCTGCTCGGCCCGCTGGTAATCCTTGCTGGGATACTCTACCTTCGCCGCGGCAAACTTTCGGAGAACGCCATCACCCTCTGCCATACCTGCCTCGTGCTGGCCACGATCGCCACACTGATTGCCATCCTCTTCGCGCACGAGAGCTCAACCATTCATCTTGTCGCAAGGCTGCAAGTATTGCGGGTCTACATGCTGCTCTACGCCATCATGACGATCCTTCTAGGCGCGACATTCTACCAAACCGGCAAACGGCCTTATCTCGCCGCCGCCGCAATCCTCGCGATGGCAGCCATAATGTTCTACGTCCAGCGGCAAAGTTTTCTGCTTTCGCCGCAAGTCGAGTTCCCGTGGCATCCCGACTCCAACCCGAATCCGTGGGTGCAAGCCTTTGTTTGGGCGCGACACAACACCCCCAGCGATGCCCTCTTCGCCCTCGATGCGAAGTACGTCAACACCGACGGCGAGGACGCCCAGACCTTCCGTGCCACCGCGCTCCGCAGCGCCCTGCCGGACTACTCAAAGGACGGTGGCGAGGCCTCCATCACACCCGCCCTCGCGCCCTTATGGCAACAAGCGGCCGACGCTCAAAAAGACCTGAGCCAGCTAACCGATGCCACCCGTGACGCCCGGCTGCGCCCCTTCGGCGTCACCTGGATGGTACTGCATGCCAACGCACAAACCGCTCACCTGTGTCCTTATGCAAACCGTACGGTGAAAGTATGCCGCCTCACCCCGTAGGCTTCAGTTTCCTCCAGCGCCCGCTCCCGCACTCTCCACCGCCGCCTGCTTCAGCACAATGCTGTCCTGGTCTTTTGCCTCAAACTGCGAGTAGAAGGTCCGCAGCGCAGGATACTGGGCAACCGGGGTAAGAACCTCATTGAACGCATAGGTGCGCCGCACCGTCACGTTCGTTGCCGCCGGTTCAACTGTCAGCTTGTACATCCCCGTGCCCTTGATAGAGAAATCCGACGACGCTGGCGTCGCTTCCAACGTCATGTTTTTCGGAAGATTGATGCGCATAGCGTCTATCACCGCCTGAGGGTAGTGGAAGTAGACTGCAACCTCTCGCTTCTCGTCTGGGAATGTTGCCCGCGTGTGGGCCGTAAATATATCTACCGGAAGCACGAGCCGCTTCCCCGTCGGCGTTCCCAGCGTCCCAATCACGCTGTACTTCACCAGCAGCGGCTTCTCGTAGTCCTCAAGATTCGTGATTGAAACGACCGTAGGCTGCAGCGTCTTCGGCAGATCTTCTTCCAGGTAGGTGCGCAGCGCGTGCTTTATGCTCTCGTCATCGCCGCGCAGAGCTCTCTGTCTCCAGTGAAGCGCCATGTTGCCGGTAAAAGCCAGGTCGATATCGCCGGCAACCGCGCCGTGCTCATCCATCTTCAGATTCGCAACACGAGTCGTCTTGTTGGCGGTGTAAGGCTCTCCAGGCGAACTGGCGAATCCGGTACCGTTATCAAGCTGGCGCACTCCCCCGACAAGCGTGTTTTGCCACTCCAGGGTCCCATACGGGATATAGCGGTTACCCGGATCGAAGAACTGCTCCTTGCCATCCACCACCACGATAGCCAACGCCGTATCCAGCTGATTGAAATTCAGCCAGCCCTGCGCGAACATATCCTCCGTGCGATTGGTCACCAGCATCAGATAAGCCTTCATCCCGGCGGCACGCGCCATCCCAACAAAGAGCTCGGTCATCGCCGTACTGTTGCCACGCTTGTGCGAAAGCACATCGGCTGCATTGTTAACCTTGCCGAGCCCCGCGGCCTTATCTTCCTGCCGGTCATGCTCGCGCGAATAATCCGTATTATCCAGCGACATCACCGTGGCATAGATCTTCCGCAGCTTCGCATCGTCGGTCGTCGCACCCGCAATGATCGCCTGCGTCGCCGCCCTCAGCTCCGAGTTCGGGCCCATAAAGCTATCAGCATGTTTGGACCAGCTCTTGCCTTTGCTCTTCCAATAGTCAGCGCCACTACTATAGGGCGTGAAGCTGAACAGCACCCTATAGGAGAAGCTTCCGGTCGGCGGCATAAACTCCTCATGCAAAACCGGCGGCACATCCTTCACATTCAACTCGTAAACACTTGCCGTGTTTCCATGCGAATCCTTGCCCGGAATCTCCCGGTGCTGAATAGCCGCACCCGCAGGAAGAATGGGAAACCAGGAGATAGCGTTGACCGGCAGGTCCGCTTCCCTGTCTATCAGCTCCACCGTCGTCGGATACCACACATAGTGCGCCGCCTTCAAAAACAGGTCACCTTGTATCAACCATCTCGGAGGCTCATAGATGTGGTCGTTGTACCGCTTCGAGTATCGGTATTCGATAATGCTACCCACCTCGACATCCGGTAACGTGAATATTTTTTCCTGGAACTTAAAGTCACCCTCTTTGGTGATCGTCTTTAGATAGGGCTTTCCGGTGAACGGGATGATCGTTCCATCGGAATGAATCGTGCGGCCGATGATATCCCCCATCATGTTGTCGTCGCCCTCCCAGTAGCCATCGCCCTGCCAACTGGAGAACGCAAGCTCCACGTTCGCATACTTTTTTCCGTCTTCGGTCAGGATCTTGATGCGATCGTAGAACTGCTGGACATGCATGTCGTCCTTCGTAATCTGCTCGCGGAACAGCACCACCGCCGGCGCGCCCGGAAAACCCGGAACCGAGGTCATCGCGAGCTCTTCCTTGGTAGGCGGCGTAAAGTCAGACGCATATAAACGCGCAGCCGGCGCCAACATCGCTAATCCCAACGCCATTCCAATAGCAACCCGCCCAACTCCCCGAGCCATCTTTGGCTCA
>Ga0302311_10002212_pt1 | contig 22207 bp, 15 predicted proteins | sample III_Palsa_N1_3_FD_200449 | JGI IMG/M metagenome (GOLD analysis project Ga0302311, IMG submission 200449) | Peat permafrost microbial communities from Stordalen Mire near Abisko, Sweden - III_Palsa_N1_3 | ecosystem: Environmental > Terrestrial > Soil > Palsa > Peat permafrost | place: Sweden... | reverse complement strand
CCCGGCCTCGACCAGCCGCGCCGCGCTGCCGCAGATGGACGCGTTCGTGCTGGCGCCCGCCGAGCACCACCCGCTGGTGCTCGCGCTCGACGCGCGGCTTACTGCCGCCGGGATCGACCAGCCGACCCGGCTGCAGGCGACGACGCGCGCCGCCGCTACGCTTGCCAAACACGTCCAGCCGGCGATGGCGCTGCTGCGCGACACCAGTGCGACGCTGACGCGGCAGGGCAGGCCCGATCTCGCGCTGGCGGCGCAACCCGGCGGCGAGGCGCTGCACGCCGCCAACGTCGCGCGCGCGGGCGATACGACGATGAGCCTTGCCGAGGCGCAAGCGCTCGGCCGCGCGGAGGCGGCGCGGATCGGCGCGCTGCTCGATACGCGGCTGGCGCTGCGCGGGCTGCGCAAGGGCGGCCTTTCGGAGCGCATCGCGGCGGCGTTCGCGGCGCATCCCGAGTTCATCGAGAGCGACGACGACGGCGGTCGCACCGCGCTGCTGCAACTCGCCACGACGCGGATCGACGCGGCGCGCGCGGTGCTCGCGCGGCTCGTGCCGGGCGGCGAGACCGCGTCGCTGACGATCAGGCCGCTGCCCGAAGGCGGACAGGGCACGCCCGGCGGATCGCTCTACATACCCGCGGCGATCGACGGCAGCCGCGGCGCGACGCTGTGGCTCGACACGCACTCGGTCCATGCGCTGCCGACGCCGGGCGTTGCGCCAATCGCCTATCATCTCGGCATCCCCGGCCAGCATCTGCAGGCGAGCCGCGCCACGCCCGAGCGGCCGACGCTCGCGCGCATGGCGACATGGCCGGCGTTCGGCGAGGGCTGGGCCTGCTACGGCGAGCGGCTGGCCGCCGAACAGGGGCTGTTCGCGCGCGATCCATGGGGCGACGTCGCGCGCCTGTCGGACGAGCTGCTGCGGGCGGCGCGGCTGGTGGTCGATATCGGCATCCACGCTGGGCGCTGGCCGCGCGAACAGGCCGAGGCCGAGATGAACGACATGACCGGCGGCATCCAGGCCGCCGCGATCGACCGCATCGTGGCACTACCCGGCGAGGCGGTGAGCGGTACGCTGGGCCTGCACCGCCTGCTCGCGCTGCGCGACGCCGCCAAGGCGCGCAAGACGTTCAACGAGAAGGCTTTTCACGCCGCCGTGCTCGATCCGGGACCGCGACCGTTCGCGATGGTGGAGGCGGAGCTGGGGTAACATCAAAATCCTCCCCTGCAAGGGGAGGGGGACCGTTCGCGAAGCAAATGGTGGAGGGGTATCCGGCCTAGAAGGTTGGGCGCCCCGTCAGAAACGTGGTCTACCCCTCCACCACCCGCTACGCGGGCGGTCCGCCTCCCCCTTCGGGGGAGGATGTCAGGCGCGAAGCCTCGTCGCCAGCCGCCACCACCCGGGATTCGTCTTCGCGATTGCCGCGTCTGCCGCATCACGCGCGCCGGCATTCTCGAACAGCGCGAAGCAGGTCGCGCCCGATCCCGACATCCGCGCCAGCACGACACCCGGCTGCGCCGCCAGTGCCGCCACCACATCGCCGATCACCGGCTGCAGCGCGCGCGCGGGCGGCTCCAGATCATTGCGTCCGGCAAGCGCTGCGGCGAGTGGGTCGCCCGCCCCCAGCGGCCCCCGGTCGATCGCGTCCCAGCGCTGGAACACCGGCCCGGTCGGCACCGCGACGCGGGGGTTGACCAGCAGCACGGGCAGATCGGCCCGCACCCCGTCGTCGAGGAAGTCGAGCGCATCGCCCCGCCCCTCGCCGCGACACGTGCGCGAGGCGACGCAGGCGGGCACGTCGGCGCCCAGCGTCGCGGCGATGCCATGCAGCGTCTCCGCCCCGACATCGATGCCCCACAGCCTCGCCAGCAAGCGCAGCGCCGCCGCCGCATCCGCCGATCCGCCGCCGATCCCCGAGGCCACCGGCAGGCGCTTGTCGAGCCGGATCGCGGCCCCGGCGCGGGTTCCGGCCGCCGCACGCAGCGCCTTGGCCGCGCGCAGAACCAGATTGTCCGCGCCCGCCGAAAGCCCCTCACCGAACGGCCCGTCGATCGTCAGCGACAGTTCGTCGGACGGCGCGGCGGTGAGTACGTCGCCATCGGCGCAGAAGGCGAACAGCGTCTCGAGCGCATGATAGCCGTCGGGCATCCGCCGGCGGACATGCAGCGCGAGGTTGATCTTGGCGTAGCCGGTCTCGGCCGCAGGCTGGTCGGTCACGGCGTCGCGGTCGGCCCGTTGTCGATCTTGCCGCGCAGCCGCGTCGCCTGCGCGCCGTCAGCGACGACCAGCGCGGCGCGCCAGGCGTAGCGCGCGTCGAGACGGCGCTGCACCTTCCAATAGGCATCGCCGAGATGCTCGTTGATGTCGGCCTCGGCGGGTGCGTTTCGCGATGCGCGCTCGAGCAGCGGGATCGCGCGGCCAAGATCGCCACGCTGATACCAGGACCAGCCGAGCGAGTCGGTGATCGAGGGATCGTCGGGCGCGAGCTTGCTCGCCTGCGCGATCAGCGCGGTGGCACCCGCGATGTCGCCGCCGTGCTCGATCTCGGAATAGCCCAGGAAGTTGAGGATCGCGGGCTCCTGCGGCGCCAGCGCGAGCGCGCGCGTCGCCTTGGCCTTGGCGCCGGGCCAGTCGCCCGAGTCGAGCAGTGCGCTCGCCTCCTGTAGCAACAGCGGCCAGGCGACTTCCGCCTGCGCCTTGTCGCCACCCGACAGCGCGAGCGCATGGTCATAGGCCTGCGCGGCTTCGGCAGGTTGCTTGGCGTTGGTCAGCAGGTCGCCGAGCCGCGCCCAGTCGGCCATCGTGGCATCGGGCGCGACCGTCGCCGCGCGGCCCTCGGCGAGCGCCTCGTCGGTGCGGCCGCTGCGCGCGAGCAGCGTCAGCCGCATGTCGCGCTTGGCGCCCGCGAAGGGATCGTCCGCGGCGACATGCGCCAGCGTATCGAGCGCGGCCTGGTCGGCGCCGGCGAGCGCGAGCAGGTTGGCGGTGACCAGCCAGGTCTCGCTGTCGTCCGGCGCGAGCAGCGTGCCCAACCGCGCGAAGCCGAGCGCGAGCGGCGCCGCCTGCTGCTTGTTGATGTCGGCGGCGACGCGCACGAACAATTCGCCGATGCCGGCGGCCGGCGTATCGATCGCGCCGGGCAGCCTGTCGTGGCGCGCCAGGATCACGCGTGCGGCATGGACCGAGGGCGCGTCGCCGATCAGCATCGCCAGCGCCTCGTCATGCTTGCGGTGCTTGTCGAGCGTCGCCGCCGCCGCGATCGCCAGCCGCGAGGCGCGTGCGGTGTCGGGATGCGGCAGCGCGTCGAGCGCGGCGATCCCTGCAGTCTCCTTGCCCGTCGCGATCAGCAGCAGCCCGCGATGCTCGGCCGCATAGCCCGCCGCCAGGCTGTTGGGGGCGACCGCGAGGATCGGCACCAGCGGATCGCCATTGTGCGCGCCGAACGCGATCCAGCCGCGCAGCACGGGCGCGAGGAAGCCGAACAGCTTCTCGCGCTCGACGCGGTCGGCGAGCGTGCCCGCACGCTTCCAGTCGCGCGCGATCACCGCGTCGGAAAGCAGCAGCAGCGTGCCGTCGGGCGGCAGCGAGCCCGTCGCATCGAGACCATGCGCCACCTTCGAGGCGAGCGGCATGTCACCCGCCACGACGGCCTGGCGGAAGGCGCGCAACGCCAGCGTCGTATTGCCCGGATTGCCCTGCGCCGCCGCTGCGAAGCCCGCGGCCGCGACGCTCAGCTCGCCGAGATCGTCGGCGGCGCGTGCGCGGACGTAGGTCGCCTGTGCCTCGCTGTCGCCGCCGCGCCGCGGCCGGTCGGCGCCCGCCGGCGCGACGAGCAGGCCGGCGAGGGCTGCGAGAAGGACGGGGCGGGACAAGCTCATCGTGGTCATACTCAACGGAATGCGAGGCCCCTGATCCTGTCTTTCCGCCATCCGACGCCGCGTGGCAAGCGGATGCGCCGCTTACATATTGGGGTAGTTGGGCCCGCCGCCACCTTCGGGCACCACCCAATTGATGTTCTGCGTCATGTCCTTGATGTCGCACGTCTTGCAGTGGACGCAGTTCTGCGCGTTGATCTGGAGGCGCGGGGCGTTCTCCTCGCGCCCGACGATCTCGTAGACACCCGCCGGACAATAGCGCTGCTCGGGGCTCTCGTAGAGCTTGAGGTTAACCTCGATCGGCACCGCCGCGTCCTTGAGCGTCAGGTGGATCGGCTGGTCCTCCTCATGGTTGACGCCCGAGATGAACACCGACGACAGGCGATCGAAGCTGATCACATTGTCGGGCTTGGGATAGACGATCGGGGTCTGCATATTGGCGCGCCACGTCGTCGTATTGTCGGCGTGCTTGTGCTTCATCGTGATCGGCAACCCGATGCCGAGCGTGCGCATCCACATGTCGGCTCCTGCGATCATCGTGCCGAACGTACCGCCGAACTTGGCGACCGCCGGCTCGGCGTTGCGGACCAGCTTGAGCTCCTTGGCGATCCAGCTCTTGTCGAGCGCCTCCGGATAGCTCGCCAGCTCGTCACCTTGGCGATCCGCCACGATCGCGTCGTACGCGGCCTCGGCAGCGAGCATCCCGCTCTTCATCGCGGTGTGGCTGCCCTTGATGCGCGGCACGTTGACGAAGCCCGCCGAGCAACCGATCAGCGCGCCGCCCGGGAAGACCAGCCGCGGCACCGACTGCCAGCCGCCCTCGTTGATCGCGCGCGCGCCGTAGGAGACGCGGCGCCCGCCTTCCAGCAGCGCGCGGATCTCGGGATGCTGCTTCCAGCGCTGGAATTCCTCGAACGGCGACAGCCACGGATTCTTGTAGTCGAGCGCGACGACGAAGCCGATCGCGACCTGGTTGTTGGCCTGATGATAGATGAACCCGCCACCCCAGGCGTCGTCGAGCGGCCAGCCCTGCGTGTGGATCACCCGACCCGCGACATGCTTGCCCGGCTCGACGTCCCACAATTCCTTGAGCCCGAGGCCATAGACCTGCGGATCGCCGTCGCGTTCGAGCTCGAACTGGCGCTTGAGCTCCTTGGTCAGATGCCCGCGCGCGCCCTCGGCGAAGAAGGTGTATTTGCCGTGCAGCTCCATACCCGGCTGATAATCTGGCTTGTGCGTGCCATCGCGCGCCACGCCGAGGTCGCCCGTCGCGACGCCCTTCACCGCACCGTCGTCGTCGAACAGGATTTCGGCGGCGGCGAAGCCCGGAAAGATCTCGACGCCGAGATTTTCCGCCTGGCTTGCGAGCCAGCGGCAGAAATTGCCCAGGCTGAGCGTGTAGGTGCCCTTGTTGTTCATGAACGCCGGCATCGCGAGATGCGGCAGCTCCATCTTGCTCTTCGCGCCGAGCACCCAGTGATGATTCTCGATCACCGGCACGGTCAGCGGACTGTCGAGCTCCTTCCAATTGGGGAGCAGTTCGTCGAGCGCGATCGGATCGAGCACCGCGCCCGACAGGATGTGCGCACCGACTTCGGACCCCTTCTCCAGCACGCACACCGAAAGCTCGCGACCATCGGCTTCGGCGCGCTGCTTCAAACGGATCGCCGCCGACAGTCCTGCCGGCCCCGCGCCGACGATGACGACGTCATATTCCATCGATTCGCGATCCGACATGGTCTCTCCCTTCCTCGCGGCCGTAGCGGCACGCACGCGATCCGGCGGATCGGCTCATTCCTACAACGCCCTGGCCGGTAGGCGGTGCCCCGAGATTGACCTTCGCGTCAACCTCGAGGCATGGCAAACCCATGTTACATAGGGGGCAATATCGACACCGCGACGTCGTCGCGAGTGCGCTCGGCTGGTGGGCCGATGCAGGTGTCGACATGCTCGCCGACGAAGACGTGCGCGACTGGCTCGCGCCGCCATCGCCCAAGGCGCCGATCGTGCCTCCTGCCGTGGTCGCCGCCGCGCCACCGCCCGCCGTCGCCGCGCTGCCCGAGACGCTCGACGCACTCCACGCGCTGCTCGCGACCGGTGACTACGCACCTTCGCCCGCACCGCCGCGGCTGCGCGTCGCACCCTCGGGCGATCCTGCCGCCGAGCTGATGATCGTCGCCGACATGCCCGATCCGGGCGATGCCGAGGCCGGCCACCTCTTTGCCGGCGAGACCGCCGCGCTGTTCGATGCGATGCTGGGCGCGATGGGGTTCGACCGGACGCGCGTCTATCTCGCCCCCTTCTCGCCCGCGCGCGCCGCCGGCCGGCTCGATCCGAAACAGGGCGAGGCACTCGCGACGCTGATGCGGCGGCACATCGCGCTCGCTTCTCCCAAGGCGCTGATGCTGTTCGGCGACAGCGTCGCGCACTGTCTGCTCGGCCCCGATGCGCTGGAGACGCGCGGCGGGATACGTTCCGTTAATCACGGTGCCGGCATTGTGCCCGCCATCGCGACTTTCCATCCGCGCCATCTGCGCCGGATGCCCGCCCTCAAGGCGGCCAGCTGGACGGATATGCGCTTGCTGCTCGGAGTGCTTGCCCGGTGATGTTCCGCCCCCTCGCCCTCGCATCCGCGCTCGCGGCGGTGCTGGCCGCACCGGCGCTGGCCGCGTCGGACGCGATCCCCGGGCCCGCCGTGCTGCGCGCCGAGGGCGCCGCGACGAGCACCACCAGCCTCACGCTCACCGCCGACCAGCGCCAGACCTATGCCGCCGTGTTCGACGCGATCCGCGGCGGCCGCTGGTCGGATGCGCAGGCCGGGCTCGCGGCGATCGGCGACGGCGTGCTGACGCCCGTCGCGCGCGCCGAACTCTTCCTCGCCAAGAACAGCCCGCGCGTGAGCGGCGACGATCTGGTCGCGTTGCTCACCGTCGCGCCCGATCTGCCGCAGGCGCCGCAGCTTGCCGCGCTCGCCAAGAAACGCGGACTGACCGACCTCCCCATCCTGCCGAGCGCACGCGATCTCGACTGGGTCGACGGCATGCCGCGCCGCATCGCCGCGCGCGCCGCCAGCGGCAATCTCGCCGCCGCCTCGCTCGCTGCCCAGGCCAAGCCGCTGCTCAAGGCGGACAAGCCCGCCGATGCCGAGGCGCTGCTCACCGGTGCGCTGCCGCAGCTTTCCCCCGAAGCCGCGACCGAATGGCAGCAGCGCGTCGCGTGGAGCTATTATCTGGGCGGCGATGATGCCGACGCCACGCGCCTCGCCGCGCAGGCTGCGCACGGTGCCGGCGACTGGTCGGTGCAGGCAAGCTGGGTGCAGGGCCTGTCGGCATGGCGCCAGCAGCAATGCGGCGCCGCCGAGGATGCGTTCACCCGCGTCGGCGCCAATGCCAGCGACGGCGAGATGCGCGCCGCCGGCCTGTTCTGGACCGCGCGCGCCGAAATGGCGTGCGGTCGCTTCGACAAGGTGCAGCAGCGTCTCCGCGCCGCCGCGCGCAACCCCGAGACCTTCTACGGCCTGATCGCCGCCCGCCTGCTCGGCATCGCGGTGCCCACGTCCGCCGTCGCGCCCAAGCTCACCACCGCCGAGTGGACCACGCTCGCCGCGCATCCCGACGTGCGCCGCGCCGCGGCGCTTGCCGAGATCGGCGAATATGGCCTCGCCGACGAGATGCTGCGCTGGCAGGCGAAGATCGGCGACGTCTCCGATCACAAGCACCTCCTCCATCTCGCCGCGCAGCTCGATCTGCCCGCGACGCAGATCTGGCTCGCGCACAATTGTCCGACAGGCGAGGTGATCGAAGCGTCGGCGCGCTACCCCGCGCCGAACTGGGTGCCGCAGGGCGGCTGGCAGGTCGATAAGGCGCTGGTGTTCGCGCACACGCTGCAGGAATCGCGCTTCCGCACCAATGCGCTGAGCGGGGCGGGTGCGCGCGGGCTGATGGGCGTGATGCCCGGCACCGCCGATCTCGTCGAGCGACGCCGCGGCGGCGCCCCCGCCGATCGCTCGACGCTCAACAGCCCGCAGGTCAACATGGGCTATGGCCAGACCTATCTGACGCAGCTCGCGCAGCAGGCGGGCACCGGTGGCCTGCTCCCCAAGGTGATCGCCGCCTACAACGCTGGCCCCAACGCGGTCGCGCGCTGGAATCTGGCCGCGCATGCCGACGCCGATCCGCTGCTCTATATCGAGAGCATCCCCTATGCCGAAACGCGCGGCTATGTGACGACCGTGCTGCGCAACTACTGGATGTACGAGCGCCAGTCGGGCGAGAAGACGGTGAGCCTGACCGCGCTCGCGCAAGGCGCCTGGCCGCGCTTCCCCGGCATGGGCGGCGCGCGCGCGGGGCTTGCGACTGCCGCGACCACGACCACGCTGGCCACGGGAACGCTCGTCAATTGACGGCATCCCGCTGATGCCGATCGACGAGACGATCGCGTTCCGGCCGGTCCGCATCGCGGTGCTCACCGTGTCCGACACGCGCGGTGCGGCGGACGATCGCTCGGGCGACACGCTCGTCGCACGACTGACCGCGGCGGGTCACATCCTCGCCGACCGCGCGATCGAGAAGGACGATGCCGATGTCATCGCGGCGCGCCTGCGTAGCTGGATCGCCGATCCCGCGATCGACTGCGTGATCTCGACGGGCGGCACGGGCGTCACCGGCCGCGACGTTACCCCCGAAGCGTTTGCGCGCGTGTGGGACAAGGAGATCAGCGGTTTCGGCGAGCTGTTCCGCTGGCTGAGCTATGCCAAAATCGGCACGTCGACGATTCAGTCGCGCGCCTGCGCGGGCGTCGCCGCGGGCACCTATCTCTTCGCGCTGCCCGGATCGCCGGGGGCGGTGAAGGATGGCTGGGACGGCATTCTTGCCACCCAGTTGGATATCCGCCACCGCCCCTGCAATTTCGTCGAACTCATGCCCAGGTTAACCGAGCGGTAGCGCCGTACGTCTCGGCCGGATGGTCCGTCGCCTCGGGTGAACTCCCGTGAACGCCGAAGGCCAGCGTTTCAGGCCCAGCGATCACATTCAGTGGTGATGCCCACCGCCACCGCGTGGTGCCGGCGGTGTGAAGGTGCCATGCATCGGGTGGAACTGTCCGCCGCGCTGCTGTCCACCGGGCCGACCATGGAAGCCGCCCTGGCCACCCGTGCCACCATGCTGGCCCTGCCCGGGACCGCCCGGACCACCGGGTCCACCGCCCATGTCGTGGCGGAAGTGGCCGCTGCGATCGGAACGGAACCGGCCATGCTCGCTGTTGCGATAATAGAACACGCCACCATCGCCCCAATAGCCGTCGTAGATCGGACCATAATAATCGTCATAATAGCCGTCGTAACCGACCGGCCCATCGACCGGTCCGTTATAGCCGTAGCCGCCACCATAGCCACCGCCGCCATAGCCACCACCATAGCCCACGCACCCGGCGAGCGGCAGCGCCGCCACGATCGCGATCAGCAGTTTCTTGTTCATGTCACTCTCCGGAACGCGGTCATGTCGTTGATGACACAACCGGCGGCGCGAACGAATGGTTGCAACCGGCGCAACCGGCCGTCTCAGCCGTCGGCTTCCATCACGGCGAGTTCGTTCCCCGAAGGATCGTTGAAGTGGAAGCGCCGGCCGCCCGGAAAAGCGAAGATCGCGCGCACCACGACACCGCCCGCCGCTTCGATCTTCGCCGGCCACGCATCGAGATCGGTCACCGCGATCACCGGCAGCGGCGCCCTCGTCGCCTCCGCCGCATCGCCCTGCAGACCGACGTCGACGTCGCCTGTCATCGTCGACGCATAGGTCGGACCGAACGCGGTCAGCGCCCAGCCGAACGCGCTTTCGTAGAAGCGTGTGGCCAGCGCGGTATCCGCGACCGGCAGTTCGACGAAATTGATCCGCACCATCACCGGACTCCTTATGTTCTTTCTTTGTTCTGACGAACGCGCTATGCCAAGTCAATGGCGAGTCGGTTTCCAGAGCAGCGATCGGGCCGCGGCGCGACGGTCAACGACCGGCCACAGCGCTTCGGGCTGGCGGCGCGCGAGGCCGATGGCGACTGGCTCGACCAGCGCGCGGATGTCGACGGCGAGGCACCGCCGCTGCGCACAACCGTGACGATCGAGAAGCCCAAGACGATCATCGCGCGCAACAGCTCGCCCGATGTCGGCTTCGATCGTTCGATCAACCCGTATCGCGGCTGTGAGCATGGCTGCATCTATTGCTTCGCGCGGCCGACGCATGCCTTCCACGATCTCTCGCCGGGGCTCGATTTCGAGACGCGGCTGTTCGCCAAGCCCGACGCGCCGGATCTGCTGCGCCGCGAGCTCGCCGCGCCCAACTACGAATGCCGGCCGATCGCGTTCGGCACCAACACCGATCCCTATCAACCGATCGAGGCGCGCTACCGGATCACGCGGGCGTGCCTGGAGGTGCTCGCCGAGACGCGCCACCCGATCACGATCACGACCAAATCGGATCGCGTGCTCGCCGATATCGATCTGCTGCGCGGCATGGCGGCGGACGGACTGGCGGCGGTCGCGATGTCGATCACCTCGCTCGACCCCAGGACCGCGCGCACGCTCGAGCCCCGTGCGCCCCATCCCGAGCGTCGTATGGCGGCGGTGCGAAAGCTGGCGGATGCGGGCATCCCCGTCCACGTCTCGATCGCACCCGTCGTGCCGCAGATCACCGATCACGAGATCGAGCATCTCGTCGAGCGCGCGGCGCAAGCGGGCGCGCGCGGCGTGTTCTTCCTGCCCGTCCGCCTGCCCCACGAGGTCGCACCGCTGTTCCGCGCGTGGCTCGAGGCGCACCATCCCGATCGCGCGAGCAAAGTGATGGCGACGATCCAGTCGATCCGCGGCGGGCGCGACAATGACGGCAATTTCTTCACGCGCATGAAGGGGCAAGGGCCGTGGGCGGAGCTGCTCCGCACGCGCTTCGACATCGCGCTGCGCAAGGCGGGGCTGGGCAAGGAGCGGATGACGCTGCGCACCGACCTGTTCCGACCGCCGGTGCTGCCGGGGCAGCAGATGTCGCTGTTCTAAGACGTGACCGGATGGTCGAGGTTGGATAGAGTACGCGGACGCTTGGTTCTTGGGAGCTACCGGCATGATCCCGCCCCGCACGTTCAGCCTCGCCGCGTACCTTGCGATGGCAGTGACCGCAGCGCCAATGTCGTCCGCGATAGCACAGGATCCAACTGCGAGCAGCACTGCAGATTCGACCACGCCGATGCCGCCTTCCGACACTATCGTGGTGCAGGGCCACGAAAATGATCGGGCGGCGATCAGCCACCAGGCCCGATCGTTCGAGCGTGACGTTCAGGCGACGCCGGTCAGCGGTCAGCTCGCACGGTGGCACACACCGATCTGCCCGACGGTGAGCGGTATCGATCCGGCCTATGCCGATTTCTTCTCGGCCAGGATAAAGGAGATCGCCAAGAACGCCGGTATCGCGGTCGGCGCGGACACGTGCAAGCCGAACCTGTTTGTTGCCTTCACGCTGGACGGTGCGGCGCTCGTCTCGGCCATGGAGAAGCGCGAGCCTCGCACGTTGTCGAGCGAGCCGCTGGCCGAGCGCCAGCTGCTGCGAACCGGCGCACAGCCAATCCGCTGGTGGTACGCGACACTGTTGGAGGGGGGCGACGGCGGTCAGTTCAGCGGCGCCGGCTACCGAGCCTATAACGATAGTCTTATCGATACGGGCATCCGCGCTAGTATTACTGGCGCAGTCGTCATCATCGATGTCGCGCATGCAACCGGATATCGACTGGATGCTATCGCCAGTTACGCGGCCTTCGTCGCGCTCGGCCATTTCCGCGTCGGATCGCGGCCGACCACGGCGCCTTCGATCCTCGGTTTGTTTGGACCGGACCCCGCCACCAGAAGAGCACTAACGGCATGGGACCGGACCTATCTGTCGGCGCTCTATGCGACACAGCCAGCACGCAGGGCCGATACGCAGAGATCCCGGATTGCCGGCAAAATGGCCGGTGCGCTCGCAAACCGGCCGGCAAACTAGCCCACCAGCGCCAGCCGCGGCCCCTCGATCGGGGCGAGCCGCGCGCTGGCCACCCCCGGCAGCTTCTCGATCCGCTGCACCATCTCGGCGTCGAACATATAGTCACGGCCCGCCAGCAGGTGCGCGGTGTCGCCGTCGGGCAGCAGCGCGAACAGGTGCAGCTCGCCCCGCCCGCCGCGCAGACCCTCAAGCGCGCCCGCCAGCGCCGTCGCTCCCGCCGGATCGTCGAGCGTGACGTCGAGCCGCAGCCGCGTCGCCATCGTCATGCCCTCGAACGGGCGGATGTTGCGGATCGTGACGCGCGGCGTCTCGTCGCCGGGCTTGCGGTCGAGCTCGACCGTCAGCAGCCCGCAGCCGCCCGCCTTGGCCGCCTCCTCGATGCGGACCGACACCTCGTCGTCGAAGCAGCTCGCCTGGAATTGCCCCGAGGCGTCCGAACAGCCCACCATCAGATAGCGGCGCCCCTTGGCGGAGGTGCGCCAGCGCGCGTCCTCGACGAGCGCGGCCATCGAGACGGTCGGCGCGGGCTGGCGACGGCCGCGCTCGTCGGGCGGCGGCGGCGGCGGCGCGGGCATCGCGCACCATTCGGTGAAGCTGCGGCAGCCATGCGCCTGCGCCAGATGGCGATAGCTGTCGGTCGGGTGCGCGGAGAAATAATAGCCGAACGCCTCCTTCTCGGCCGCCATCGTCTCGGCCATCGACCAATGCTGGCCCACGGGGAGCCGGATCGGCGGCACGTCGGCGGCCATGTCGCCACCGAACAATCCGCCCTGCCCGCTGATCCGCGCGGCGGCGGCGGCATTGGCGTGCGCGAGGATCGTCTCGGCCGCACCGAAAATCGTCACGCGGTCGTGGCCAAGCTCCTCGAACGCGCCGCCCGCCGCGAGGCTTTCGAGCTGGCGGCGGTTGAGCAGGCGCGGATCGATCCGGTCGGCGAAATCCTCGAGATTCCTGAACGCGCCGCCGGTCGCACGCTCCGCGCACATCTCGTCCATCGCGCGCTCGCCCACGCCTTTCAGCGCGCCCAGCGCATAGCGCACCGCGAGCGTCCCGTCGGGCTTGGCCTCCACCGTGAACTCGGCGGCACTGTGGTTGATCGAGGGCGGCAGGCAGGCGGTGCCGAGCCGGCGCATGTCGTCGGCGAAGATCGCGAGCTTGTCGGTCTGCGCCATGTCGAAGCACATCGAGGCGGCGTAGAATTCGACCGGGTGGTGCGCCTTCAACCAAGCCGTCTGATAGGTCAGCAGCGCGTAGGCCGCCGCGTGGCTCTTGTTGAAGCCGTAGCCCGCGAACTTGTCGATCAGGTCGAACAGCGCATTGGCCTCGGCCGCCTTGATGCCGTTGACCGCGAGACACCCCTCGACGAAGCCCGCGCGCTGCGCGTCCATCTCGGCCTGGATCTTCTTGCCCATCGCGCGGCGCAGCATGTCCGCGCCGCCGAGCGTATAGCCGGCGAGCACCTGGGCCGCCTGCATCACCTGCTCCTGGTAGACGAAGATGCCGTAGGTCTCCGCCAAAATCGTCTCGAGCAGCGGGTGCGGATATTCGATCGACGCCTGGCCGTTCTTGCGCTGGCCGAACAGCGGGATATTGTCCATCGGGCCCGGCCGGTAGAGCGCACCGAGCGCGATGATGTCCTCGAACACCGTCGGCTTCACCGCGGACAGCGTGCGCCGCATGCCCTCGGACTCGACCTGGAACACGCCGACGGTGTTGCCCGACTGGAGCAGCCTGTAGGTCGGCTCGTCGTCCCAGAACAGCGCCGCGAGATCAACGACGACGCCGCGCTTGGCGAGCATCTGCACCGCCTTCTGCAGGACGGACAGCGTCTTCAATCCGAGGAAGTCGAATTTGACGAGCCCCGCTTCCTCGACATATTTCATGTCGAATTGCGTGACGGGCATGTCCGAGCGCGGATCGCGGTAGAGCGGCACGAGCTGGTCGAGCGGGCGGTCGCCGATCACGACGCCGGCGGCGTGGGTGGACGAGTGGCGCGGGAATCCCTCGAGCTGCATCGCGAGATCGAGCAGGCGCTTGACCTCGGGCTGGCGATATTCGTGCGCGAGCTCGGAGACGCCGTTGATCGCGCGGTCGAGCGTCCACGGATCGGTCGGGTGGTTGGGGATCAGCTTGGCGAGGCGATCGACTTGGCCGTAGCTCATCTGCAGCACGCGGCCGGTATCCTTGAGCACCGCGCGCGCCTTCAATTTTCCGAAGGTGATGATCTGCGCGACCTGGCCGCGGCCGTATTTTTCCTGGACGTAGCGGATCACCTCGCCGCGGCGGGTTTCGCAGAAATCGATGTCGAAATCGGGCATCGACACGCGCTCGGGGTTGAGGAAGCGTTCGAACAGCAGGCCCAGCCGCAGCGGATCGAGATCGGTGATCGTGAGCGACCAGGCGACGACCGAGCCCGCACCCGATCCGCGGCCGGGGCCGACCGGGATGTCGTGATCCTTGGCCCATTTGATGAAATCGGCGACGATCAGGAAGTAACCGGGGAAGCCCATGCCCACGATGACGTCGACCTCGAAGGCGAGGCGATCGAAATAGGCGGCATATTTGGTTTCGAGCTCGGGTTCGGAGAGGGGGGCACCTGCCCCCTCCCCGTTCGTCCCGAGCGCAGTCGAGGGACCGGCCCCAAGCGCCGCGCCCGCCGCGTGTCCCTCGACTTCGCTCGGGACGAACGGTTTTGCTGCAATCGCCGCCAGTTCTTCGATCCACCGCAGCCGCGCCACCAAACCCGCCCGCGCGTCGGCGCGCAACAAGGTCGCCTCGCCCTCGCGGTCGCCCGCAAGGCTGGGCAGGATCGGCTTGCGCTTGGGCGCGGCAAAAGCGGTGCGCTGCGCCACGACGCGAGTGTTGAGGATCGCCTCGGGCAGGTCCTCAAACAGCCGCACCATCTCGGACGCGGGCTTGAGCCAGGCCTCGGGAGACGAGCAGCGGCGGTCGGTCGAATCGACATAGGCCGAGTCCGCGATGCACAGCATCGCATCGTGCGCAGCGTGGAAATGCGCCTCGGCGAAGCAGGCGGGGTTGGTCGCGACCAGCGGCCAGTCGCGCGCATAGGCGAGATCGATCAGCGCGGCCTCGGCCGCCGCCTCGATCGCATCGCCGCGCCGCGCCAGCTCGACATAGAGCCGGTCGCCGAACAGCGCTTGCAGGCGATCGGCGTAGCGCAGGCCATGCTCGGCCTGCTCGGCACCCAGCAGCCGCGCGAGCGCGCCATCGCCGGCACCGGTCAGCGCGATCAGGCCATCGGTGCGGCCTTCCACCGCCAGCGCATCGAGCGTGACATGCGCATCGTCCTCGATCGGCCGACCGAGATGCGCCGCCGATACCAGCGCGCAGAGATTGTCGTAGCCGGTCGCATCCTGCGCATAGAGCGGCAGCCAGTCGATCACCGGCGGTTTGCCGGGCTCGGCGCCGCCACAATCCGACGGCCGCGCGACCGCGAGCAGCGTGCCGATGATCGGCTGCACGCCCTCGGCCTTGGCCGCCGCCGAATAGGCCATCGCACCGTACAGACCGTTGCGGTCGCAGATCGCGGTCGCGGGAAAGCCGAGCTTGCGCGCATGTTTCGCGAGAATCTTGGGTTCGATCGCGCCTTCGAGCATCGTGTAGGCGGTGAACACGCGGAGCGGCACGAAGGGGGTCGAATCCATCGGCCGACTATGGGGACGAGAGCGAGTCGCTCCAAGCACTACGCGAACTTATCCACAAAAACCGCGTCACCCCTGCGGAGGCAGGGGCCTATCTCCTGTAGCGGTTCCACGCCAAGCCATCTCCAGAGATAGGCCCCTGCCTGCGCAGGGGCGACGGCTTTCCTAGCTTCCCGCCCGCTCCAACGCATACGCCTGCGTGCCGCGCATGATCAGCGCATCCTCGTCGAGCACATCCGCAGGCCCGAGATCGGGCGCGCCCGCCAATCTCGCATAGAGCGGCGCGAAGTCGGTCTCGACGGTCTGGCGGAGCAGGTCCTCGAAACTGTCGATGACGAAATAGACCTGCTGGTAATCGTCGATCCGGTAGCGCGTGCGCATCACCCGCTCGAGATCGAAGGCGATGCGGTTGGGGCTGGGATCGTCGAGCGCGAAGCGGCTCTCGCCGTGGCTCGAGACAATTCCCGATCCGAACAGCCGAAGGCCGCCAGCCTCGCGCACCAGCCCGAACTCGACCGTATACCAGTAGAGCCGCGCCAGCTTGTCGAGCGAGCCGAAGCCCAGCGAACGCAGGCCGCCTTTGCCGTAGGCGACCATGTAATCGGCGAACACCGGGTCGGCGAGCATCGGGACATGGCCGAACACGTCGTGGAAGACGTCGGGCTCCTGCAGATAGTCTAGCTGGTCGCGGCGCCGGATGAAATTGCCCGCGACGAACCGCCGGTTGGCGAGATGGTCGAAGAACACCGCATCGGGCACGAGGCCGGGAACCGCGACGACCTGCCAGCCGGTCGCCGCCATCAGCCGTTCGTTGAGTTCGGCATAGTCGGGGATGCCGGGCTTGGAAAGGCGCAAGACGTCCAGCCCGCGCAGATACGCCTCGCAGGCGCGACCCGGCAGCAGCGCGGATTGGCGTGCGAACAGGATGTCCCAGGTCTCGTGATCCTGCGCGGTATAGGCGTGCCAGTCCTGCGGGACTGTCCAGTCGGCGGCGGCGCCCTCCGGGGGGTGTTCGAATGCGTGTTCGGCCATGGCGACATCGTAACGCAAGATACGGAATATGCGAGTCGCTTGGGCGGGGATGACGTGGGGCAGGCCAGCCGCCCCCCTTTTCCGTCATCCCGGCGAAAGCCGGGACCCATGGATACGGTGCGTCACGATCGGGCACGCCGCATCCATGGATCCCGGATCAAGTCCGGGATGACGAAGAAGGGGCTGAGCCACATCACTACCCTGCCCGCGCAACGATCGCCGCCCATTCTTCCTCGGTCGCAATCCGTATCCCGAGTTCCGCCGCCTTCTTGAGCTTCGATCCCGCGTCCGCTCCCGCCACCACCAGATCGGTCGCCTTCGACACCGAGCCTGCCGCCTTGGCGCCGAGCCGCTCGGCCTGCGCCTTGGCCTCGTCGCGCGACATGGTGAGCAGCTTGCCGGTGAACACGACGGTCTGGCCCGAGACCTCCGATGCCTGCGTCTCCACCACGAACGGCGGCGGCGTCACCTCGCGCAGCAGATCGTCCCACAGCGCGACATTGTGCGGCTCGTGGAAGAAATCGGCGAGCGCATGGCCGACCGCGGCGCCGACATTCTCGACGCCGATGAGCCCGGCGATGGCCTTGTCGAGACGGTTGCGGAAGCGCGCGTCGGTCTCGCCCAGCACGGGTGTCGTCGCCTCGCGCAGCGCGATGATCTCGCGGGCCAGCCCGGCGATCGCCGGCAGCGTGGCATAACGCTTGAGCAGGTCGCGCGCGGTTACCGCGCCCGTGTGGCGGATGCCGAGCCCGAACAGCAGCCGCGCCGCATCGGGCGCGCGCTTGGCCTCGATCGCGGCGAGCAGCTTGTCGACCGACACCGCTTTCCATCCCTCGCGACCGAGCAGTTCGTCGCGATGCGCGGCGAGGCGAAAAATGTCGGCGGGTTCCTTGATCCAGCCGAGCGCGAGACATTCGTCGATCGTCTTCTCGCCCAGCCCCTCGATGTCGAGCGCGCCGCGGCTGACGAAGTGGCGCAGCCGCTCGAAGCGCTGGACCGCGCAGATCAGACCGCCGGTGCAGCGGATGTCGACCTCGCCCTCCTCACGCACCGCTTCCGATCCGCATACGGGGCAATGCGTCGGATAGACGAAGGCGGGGAAATCGGGGTTGGGGGGCTCGTCGCGCGTCAGCACCTCGACGATCTGCGGGATGACGTCGCCCGCGCGCTGGATGACGACGCGGTCGCCGGGGCGCGCGCCCAATCGCTCGATCTCGTCGGCATTGTGCAGCGTCGCGTTGGAGACGACGACACCACCAACGGTGACCGGCTCCAATCGCGCGACCGGGGTCAGCTTACCGGTGCGGCCGACCTGGATGTCGATCGCGTTGAGGATCGTCTGCGCGCGCTCGGCGGGGAATTTGTGTGCGATCGCCCACCTTGGCGCGCGCGCGACCTGCCCCAGCCGCTGCTGCCAGTCGAGCCTGTCGACCTTGTAGACGACGCCATCGATATCGAACGGCAGGTCCGCGCGCTGGACCTCGATGCCGCGATAATGTGCGAGCACGTCGGCGGCGGAGAGGCAGCGCACCAACAGATCGGATACCTCGAAGCCGAAGCCGCGGATCGCCTCCATCACGCCGAGCTGGGTTTCGCCAGGCACGCTCGACGCCTCGCCCCAGCCATGCGCAAGAAAGCGCAACGTGCGCTCCGCGGTGACCGTCGCATCCTTCTGGCGGAGCGATCCGGCGGCGGCGTTGCGCGGATTGGCGAAGACGCGCGTGCCAGCCAGCGCCTCGTTGAGCGCGGCGAAGTCGGCCTTGGCCATATAGACCTCGCCGCGCACCTCGAACACGTCGGGCGCGCGCGCCCCCAACGTCTGCGGGATGTCGGCGATGGTGCGGACGTTGGCGGTGACGTCCTCGCCAATCGCCCCGTCGCCGCGCGTCGCCGCCTGCACCAGCCGACCCTTTTCGTAGCGCAGCGAACAGGACAGGCCGTCGATCTTGGGCTCGGCGGTGAGCGCCACCTCGACGTCGTCGGCCAGCGCGAGAAAGCGGCGCACACGCGCGACGAACTCCTCCACCTCGGCATCCGCGAACGCATTGTCGAGGCTGAGCATCGGCTTCGCGTGCGGCACCTTGGCGAGATGCCCGCTCGGTGCGGCGCCGACCTGCCGCGCGGGCGAATCGAGCCGGACAAGGGCGGGGTAAGCCGCCTCAAGCACGGCGTTCTCGCGCATCAGCGCGTCATACGCGCCGTCGCTGATCTCCGGCGCATCCTGGTCGTGATAGAGCCGGTTGTGCCGCGCGATCTCGGCGGCCAGCGTCGCGAGACGTTCGGCGGCCTGCGCTTCGGAAACCGCTGTCATGTCGCCAGCAGCCGGCCGATCAACAGCGGAGGTGATGGTGCTTGCCCCAGCCGCAATCGTGGCGATGATGGCGCCAGTTGGCGCTCGCCGGCGCGGCGAGAACGACAAGAGCGAGCGCACCGAGTGCTAGTTTGGCGACGATCGTCATGAGGCCTCCTCCGGGCGCTTGGTGACTTGGCAGCTACGCCGTTCGCGCCATCCCTGACGCAAAACGCGCATGTTGGGAAGGCGCAGGGTCGCCGCCGCCGCACCCAAGCTTGGATTGCCAATGATAAGTCGCCGCGGCAAAGCCGCGTCGTCGGTCGACACGGCCGTTGGCAAGCTCGGCCGGTCGCCGGCCGGCTTCGGCTGATCCTCGCCCAACTCGGCGATCGCCGCGCAATCCCCTCCTTAGGCTCGCGCCTCAGCCCTCGTCGCCCATCCTGAGCGCCGCGATGAACGCCTCCTGCGGGATCTGCACGCTGCCATACTCGCGCATCCGCTTCTTGCCCTCCTTCTGCTTCTCAAGCAGCTTCTTCTTGCGCGTCGCGTCGCCGCCATAGCATTTCGCCGTCACGTCCTTGCGCATCGCGGCGATCGTCTCGCGCGCGATCACCTTGCCGCCGATCGCGGCCTGGACGGGGATCTTGAACAGGTGGCGCGGGATCAGGTCCTTCAGCCGCTCGCACATGCCGCGCCCGCGCGCCTCGGCGGTGCCGCGGTGGACGATCATCGACAGCGCATCGACCGGCTCGGCGTTGACCATGATCGACATCTTGACGAGATCGCCCTCGCGGTAACCGATCTGGTGATAATCGAACGAGGCATAGCCCCGCGAAATGCTCTTCAGCCGATCGTAGAAGTCGAACACCACCTCGTTGAGCGGAAGCTCGTAGGTGATCTGCGCGCGGCCGCCTACGTATGTCAGGTTTTTCTGGATGCCGCGGCGATCCTGGCAAAGCTTGAGCAGCGAGCCCAGATATTCGTCGGGCACGTAGATCACCGCCTCGATCCATGGCTCCTCGATGCTCGCGATCGCCATCACGTCTGGCATGTCGGCGGGGTTGTGAAGCTCGATCTCGCCCTTGTCGTGCGCGAGCTGGATCTTGTAAACCACACTCGGCGCGGTGGTGATCAGGTCGAGATCATATTCGCGCGTCAGTCGCTCCTGGATGATCTCCAGATGGAGCAATCCCAAAAAGCCGCAGCGGAAGCCGAAGCCCAGCGCCGCCGAGCTCTCCGCCTCGAAGCTGAACGAGGCGTCGTTGAGCCGCAGCTTGTAGAGGCTGTCGCGCAGCTTCTCGAAATCGGCGGCGTCGACGGGGAAGAGGCCGCAGAACACCACCGGCTGCACGGTCTTGAAGCCGGGCAGCGCCTCCGCCGTCGGCCGCTTGGCGTCGGTGATCGTGTCGCCGACCGCGGTCTGCGACACTTCCTTGATCTGCGCGGTGATGATGCCGATCTCGCCCGCGGCCAGTTCGGTCAGCTGCTCGAGCTTGGGGCGCATGCACGCGACGCGGTCGACCAGGTGCAGCGTGCCGTGCTGCATGAACTTGATCTGCTGGCCCTTCTTCAACACGCCCTCGACGACGCGCACCAGGATGACGACGCCCAGATACGGGTCGTACCAGCTGTCGACGAGCATCGCTTTCAGCGGCGCGTCGCGGTCGCCCTTGGGGGGCGGGATGCGCGTGACGATCGCCTCGAGCACCTCGGCGATGCCGATCCCCGATTTGGCGGAGGTGAGGATCGCATCGTCGGCGGAGATGCCGATGATGTCCTCGATCTCCTTCTTGACCTTGTCGACCTCGGCGGCGGGGAGATCGATCTTGTTGATCACGGGGACGATCTCGTGATCGTGCTCGATCGACTGGTAGACGTTGGCGAGCGTCTGCGCCTCGACGCCCTGCGCGGCGTCCACCACGAGCAGCGCGCCCTCGCAGGCGGCGAGGCTGCGCGAGACCTCGTAGGCGAAGTCGACATGGCCGGGCGTATCCATCAGCGAGAGCTGATATTCGAGGCCGTCGTGCGCGGTGTAGTTCAGGCGCACGGTCTGCGCCTTGATCGTGATCCCGCGTTCCTTCTCGATGTCCATGTTATCGAGGACTTGCGCGGACATCTCGCGCTCGGTGAGGCCGCCGGTCGATTGGATCAGCCGGTCGGCGAGCGTCGACTTGCCATGGTCGATATGCGCGATGATCGAGAAGTTGCGGATACGGTCGAGCGGAATGGACACGGTGGGGAAACGTCCTCGGGAAAGATTTGGACCGCCGATAGCACCGCGCGCCGCATTGCCCAAGCGACGCTTCCCCGGACGCGCCAGCGGGTCTAGCATCGCCGTCCAACGATACGGAGGATGTCGGGCATGCGCCACGTCGCGGTGATCGGATCGGGGCCGGCGGGCTTCTACACGGCGGAAGCCTGCCTCAAGACGTTTGGCGCAGACGTCCGCGTCGACCTGATCGACCGGCTGCCCGTGCCCTACGGCCTGATCCGCTCGGGCGTCGCTCCCGATCACCAGTCGATCAAAGCGGTGACGCGGCGCTACGAAGGCACCGCCAGCGAGGAGCCCGTGCGCTTCTTCGGCAACGTCACCGTGGGGCAGGACGTCTCGATCGAGGAACTGCGCGGGCTCTACGACGCGGTGGTGATCGCCACCGGCGCGCCCGCCGACCGCCCGCTCGGTATCCCCGGCGCGGATCTGCCCGGCGTGATCGGCTCCGCCGCGTTCGTCGGCTGGTACAACGGCCATTTCGACCATGCCGCGCTCAACCCCCCGCTCGCCGGCGACACGGTGGCGATCATCGGCAACGGCAATGTCGCGCTGGACGTCGCGCGCATCCTCGCCAAGACCGGCGGAGAGCTCGCCGGCTCGGACATCGTCGGCCATGCGCTCGATGCGCTGGCGGAATCGCACGTCCGCCGCATCCTGCTCTGCGGACGGCGCGGCCCGCACCAGATCGCGATGACGCCGAAGGAGCTCGGCGAGCTCGGCCATCTCGCGCGCGCCACGCCGCATGTCGATCCCGCCGACCTGCCGCCGCCGGCCGACGACGCCGCGCTCGATCCGGGCCAGCGCAAGTCGGTCGCGCTGCTGCGCGGTTTCGCCGCGGCTGGCGCGGACGTGGCCAAGCCCGTGACGATCGACTTCCGCTTCTTCGCTTCGCCCGTCGCGATCCTGGGCGACGGCCATGTCGAGGCGATCCGGCTCGAGCGGACGCGGCTCGATCCGCAGGGCGGTGCGCACGGCACCGGCGAGACGATCGACATGCCCTGTTCGCTGGTGGTGAGCTGCATCGGCTATCGCAGCATCACCATCCCCGGCCTTCCCTATA
>Ga0302311_10002210_pt1 | contig 22216 bp, 21 predicted proteins | sample III_Palsa_N1_3_FD_200449 | JGI IMG/M metagenome (GOLD analysis project Ga0302311, IMG submission 200449) | Peat permafrost microbial communities from Stordalen Mire near Abisko, Sweden - III_Palsa_N1_3 | ecosystem: Environmental > Terrestrial > Soil > Palsa > Peat permafrost | place: Sweden... | reverse complement strand
GCGACATCGAGGAGGAGCCCGTCCGGGCCGTGGTCAAACCGGCCGCCGAACGACGCCCCGAGCGCGAGCGTCATCGTCGGCCCGCCAAGCCGGTCGTCGAGCAACAGCCGGTCGAGACGCCCGCCGTCGAAACCGTCGAGGCCATACCGGCAGAAGCGGCTCCGGCCGAAAAGCCGGCCAGGTCCAGGCGTGCGCCGCGGACCAAGGCCGCTCCCGAAGCGAAGCAGACCAAAACGGAGAAGGCCAAGAAGCCGGCCAGAGCGAGGAAGCCTAAGGCTGCGGCGGAGACTACCGAAGCGCAGCCCGAAGCAGCCGCCGAGGCCCCCGTCGCGGAAGCGTCGGCGAAGCCGAAGCGCACCCGGACCCGCAAGAAGGCGGAGCCGAGTTCGGGCGACGCGGCGTAACCGCCGCTCCTATCTCAAAAATGGTTTGACGGTATGGCCATGGTTCAACGGACCATGGCCTTTTCCTAATCCAGGCGCGGTCTGGATCGCCTGGCGCACATAGGCGCGCGCCCGCTCGATGGCGGTCGGCAGCGCCATACCGCGTCCCAAGCCCTCGGCGATCGCCGACGCCAGCGTGCAGCCGGTACCATGGGTATGGGTGCTGTGGATGCGCCGGCCGGTGAAGCTGTGCACCTCTTTCGGCGTCACCAGCACATCCACCAACTCGTCGCCCGGCAGATGCCCACCCTTGACCAGCACCGCCGCCGGCCCCAGCGCCAACAGGTCGCGGCCGGCCTGCAGCATTGCCTCGGGATCCTCGATGGTGAAGCCGGTCAGCAGTTCGGCCTCGGGGATGTTGGGGGTCAGCAGCGTGGCGCGCGGCAGCAGCAGTGAGCGCAGCGCCCCCAGCGCCTTGTCGTCTAGCAGGCTGTGCCCGCCCTTGGCCACCATTACCGGATCGACCACCACGGGCACATTGGCGGCCTTGGCGTCGAGCATGGCGGCGATTTCCGCAATCACGTCGCCACGGTTCAGCATGCCGGTCTTGACCGCATCCGCGCCGATATCGTCGAGCACGAACGCCATTTGGTGCGCGACGAACTCGGCTGGGACGTCGAGGATGCCGAATACGCCCAGGGTGTTCTGCGCCGTCAGCGCGGTGATCGCGGTGGCGGCATAGCCCCCGAGCGCGGTCACCGTCTTTATGTCGGCCTGGATGCCGGCGCCGCCGCCGGAATCCGACCCGGCGACGATCAGCACCCGCGACAGCCTATCCATTATCCAGCGGCCTGCTGGATGGCCTGGATGATGCTGTCGACCAGCGGTTCGATATGGGCCTCATTGTCGCCTTCCGCCATGACGCGGATCAGCGGTTCGGTGCCCGACTTGCGGATCAGCAGGCGCCCGCGGCCCAGCAGCGCCGTCTCGGCAGCGGCGATGGCGTTCTTGACCGAAACCTCGTCGAGCACGGTGGCGCTCTTGGCGGCCGGCACGCGGACATTCTTGAGGATCTGCGGCAGCGGCTCGAACAGGCGCAGCAGCTCGCTGGCGGGGCGCGAGGCGCCGATCAGCGAGGCCAGCACCTGCAGCGCCGCCACCAGGCCGTCGCCGGTGGTGGTGTGGTCGGACATGATGATGTGACCCGACTGCTCGCCGCCGAGGTTGTAGCCGTCCTTGCGCATCTTTTCGAGCACATAGCGGTCACCCACCGCGGTGCGGTGCAAGAGCAGCCCCTCGGCCTCGAGGAAGCGCTCCAGGCCCAGATTGGACATCACGGTGGCCACCACGCCGCCGCCCTTCAGCGAACCGTTGCTCTTCCACAGCTTGGCAATCAGCGCCATCACCTGGTCGCCGTCGATCAGCCGGCCGCGCTCGTCGCACAAAACGACCCGATCCGCGTCGCCATCCAGCGCGATGCCGATATCCGCGCCGTGCGCCACCACCTGGCTGCGCATGGCCTCGGTCGAGAGCGAGCCGCAATTGCGGTTGATATTGAAGCCGTCGGGCGAGACCCCGACCGGCACCACCTCGGCACCCAGTTCCCACAGCACGGTGGGCGCGACCTTGTAGGCGGCGCCATTGGCGCAATCGACGACGATCTTGAGCCCGTCGAGGCGCAGGCCGCGCGGGAAGGTGCTCTTGGTATATTCGATATAGCGGCCGATGGCGTCGTCGAGGCGCCGGGCGCGGCCCAGGCGGTCGGGGGCGGCGCGGACATTGGCCAGCCCCTCCTCCATCAGGCGCTCGATGGTGCTTTCCGCCTCGTCCGACAGTTTGTAGCCGTCGGGGCCGAACAATTTGATGCCATTGTCTTCGAACGGGTTATGCGAAGCCGAGATCATCACGCCGAGATCGGCGCGCATCGAGCGGGTCAGCAGCGCCACCGCCGGGGTCGGCAGCGGCCCGAGCAGCACCACATCCATGCCCATCGAGATGAAACCGGCGGTGAGCGCCGGTTCCAGCATATAGCCCGACAGCCGGGTATCCTTGCCGATCACCACCGTGTGCCGATGCTTGCCGCGGGTAAAGAAGTGGCCCGCCGCCATGCCCAAACGCATGGCGGTCTCGGCGGTCATCGGCTCGGTATTGGCGAGGCCGCGGACGCCGTCGGTCCCGAAGAGCTTGCGGCTGCTCATAAGCTCGGTCCGTCTTGGCCCAGGATCTCGCGGCGAATGATATTGACCGGCACCAGGCCGGCGCCGAGGAAGCGGTCATGGAAGCTCTGCAGCGAGAAATTCGCCCCTTCCTTAACCTTCACATCCTCGCGCAGCTTCAGGATTTCCAGCTTGCCGACGGTATAGCTGAAATAGCCGGGATCCTCGACGCCGCGACGGGCTTCCTTGAAAGCCTCGGCGTCGGGAACGGCACAACGGTCCTTCATGGTCTTGACGGCATCGTCGAGGCTCATGCCCTGCACATGCATCTTGATACTGTCGACCAGGCGGCAATCGCGCAGCAGCGCGTCGGACAGCTGGGCCAGCTTGACGGGGGCGTTGCCGGCCGACAGGCCTTCCTCCAGCATCATCTGCTCGGTGTAATGCGCCCAGCCTTCGGTGGCGGTGTAGGACTGGATGGCCTTGCGGATCATCGACCAATCCTGGTGAGCCTTGAGATAGAGGCCCTGGGTGAAATGGCCCGGCAGCGCCTCATGCACCGAGAGGTTCTGCAGCAGCGGACGATTCCACAGCTGCATGAATTTTTCCTGATCCTCGGCGCTGTCCTTCGGATCGGGCGGGGTGATGTAGTAATAGCTCTCGGTCGCCTTGGTCTCGAACGGGCCCGGCCAATCCATCTCGCCGAACACGAAGGCGCGCTGGAAATCCGGTGTTTCGCGCACTTCCGGCATCAGCGGATAGGGCAGCGTGATGATGTGGTGGTCCTCGATGAATTTCCGCAGGCCCGCCAGCTGGTCGCGGGCGGTGGAGATCAACTGGCTGGCCGGCGGATGGTCGGCGCCAATATCGTCGAAAGCCTTCTCGGGATGAGCGGCGTCGATCTGCTTGGAGACCTCGTCGAAGGCGGCGCGGTCCTTGGCGAGCTGCGCCTCGCCGGCGGCCAGAACCTGCTCCGGCGTGGCGTCGATCAGATCGGCCTTGAGGATGCCGATGAACTTCTCGCGGCCCAGGGCGAAAGTGCCCTTGGCATTGGGCTTCATTTTTTCGAGCGCGGCCTTGAACGTGTCGAAGGCGGCCACCGACTTCTCGGTCGAAGCGGCCAGCTCGGCCTTCAGCTTGGCGTCCTTCACCTCGGGGAACGCGTCGGGAATATTGACCTTGAGGAACTGGACGGCGCCCTCGAGATTCTCCAGCGCCATGTCGATATACACCGGCGGCACGTCGGACAGCAGCGCCTCGGCGTCCTTCAGCATCTTGGGAAGGGCGTTCTCGCGGGCGATCACCAGCTTCATCCGGTCCGCCTGCGGCGCGAAGCTGCGGGTGACCAGAGAATTGATGGCGGACAGGCCCAAACCGACATATTGGTCGGGATTGCGCCGCCACATCTGGATGGTCTTTTCTTCCCACAGCTGGCCGCCGATCCAGGCAGCGAAGATCGCCTTATCGTCCTTCTCGATCTGGCTCATCTTGGCTTCGTCCAGCGCATTGATCTTGGCCAGCACGCCGTCCAGACGTTTCACGTTGGCGGCATGGGCGGCCGGGGTGACGTCGTCGAGCTTGCTGTCATACTGATGCCAGCCCATCGAGGTGGCCCAGGACGGCGAGGCCTTGGCCTGCTCGGCGAAGAAAGCCTCCGAAACGCTCTTGAGCGTCGGCGCGTCAGCGGCCGACACGGCGCCCGAACAGAGCGCCAGCAGCGCAACGCAAGTCGTCTTCAATTTCATGCTGTTAGGTCCTTTTGGACGGTACGGAATTTATTGCGTGCCACACTGCCACGGCCTGAACGGTTTCGGCAACATCGTGCACCCGAAGAATTTTCACCCCGCGATCGAGCCCTGCCAGCGCCGCCGCCAGCGATCCGCCCAGGCGCCGTTCGGCGGGCTCTTGGCGTGACAGAGCACCGATGAAGCTCTTGCGCGACACACCGAGCAGCACCGGCACGCCGAGCGCCTGAAGGCTGCCCAGCGAGGCGAGAAGCTGGAGATTATGCTCGACGGTCTTGCCGAAACCGATGCCGGGGTCGACGCATAATTTTTCCAGCGGCATGCCCGCATCGAGGCAGGCATCGATGCGGGCGGCGAGATAGTCGTAAATCTCGCGCGACGCGTTCTGGTAGGCAGGATCAGCCTGCATGTCGCCCGGCTGACCCTGCATATGCATCAGCACCACCGAGGCGCCGCTGCGCGCGGCGACCGCCAGCGAGTCCGGATCGCCTTCTAAGGCGGAGATATCATTGATGATGGCGGCCCCGGCCGTGACCGCCGCGTCCATCACCACGGCATGACGGGTGTCGATGGAAACGCGGATCCCCTCGCCCGCCAAAGCGCGAATGACGGGGACAGTTCGGGCGATTTCCTCGTCGGGAGAAACGGGCGCGGCGCCCGGGCGGGTGGATTCCCCGCCGATATCGATGATGGCGGCACCTTCGGCGACTAGGCGGCGGCCATGGGCGATAGCGGCCTCGGCACCGAGATATTTGCCGCCATCGGAAAAACTGTCCGGCGTGGCATTAACGATCCCCATCACCTGGGGGATGTCGAGGGACAGGCCGGCGAACGTCTGAATCATACGCCCTCATCCGGGCAAAAGAAAAAGCCCTCTCCCCCGCTTTGGGGGAGAGGGCCGTGACTTGAAACCCTCAAGCGCCGGGCTGGGGCTCCGCGCCGGCGCCGAAGCCGGGCTGGATGCCGGTGGTCGGTACCGAGGAGCGGCGGGGCGGCGTCTGCGGGGCGTTGCCGCTATCGTTCGACCCCTGGTCGCGGATGATAGGCTCGCCGCGCAGCAGCTGGCGGATCTCGTCGCCGGACAGGGTCTCGAACTCCAGCAGCCCCTTGGCCACGATGTGCAGTTCGTCGTTGAAGTTGGTCAGGGTCTGGCGCGCCCGGTCATAGCCGGACTCGACGATCAGACGGATTTCCTCATCGATCGACTTGCTGGTGCTCTCGGAGACGTTCTTATGCGTCGTCACCGAATGGCCGAGAAAGACCTCCTGGTCGTTCTCGCCATAGGAGAGCGGGCCCAATTTATCGCTCATGCCCCATTCCGTCACCATGCGGCGCGCCATGTCGGTGGCCATCTTGATGTCGGAGGAGGCGCCGGTGGTGACCTTCTCCTTGCCGAAGATCAGCTCTTCGGCGATGCGGCCGCCCATGGCTACCGCGAGGTCGGCCTTGAGCTTGGCTTTCGAGATCGAGATGCGGTCGCCTTCCGGCAGGCGCATCACCATGCCCAGCGCACGGCCGCGCGGAATGATGGTGGCCTTATGGATCGGGTCCGACTCTTCCTCGTGCAAGGCCACGACGGCATGGCCGGCCTCGTGATAGGCGGTCAGCTTCTTTTCCTCGTCGGTCATCACCATCGAGCGGCGTTCGGCGCCCATCATGACCTTGTCCTTGGCGGCCTCGAACTCGGCCATCATCACCACGCGCTTGCCGGCGCGGGCGGCCAGCAGGGCGGCCTCATTGACCAGATTGGCCAGATCCGCACCGGAAAAACCCGGGGTGCCGCGCGCGATCACGCGGGCATCGACGTCCGGCGCCAGCGGAACCTTGCGCATATGAACGCGGATGATCTTCTCGCGGCCGGCGACGTCGGGGTTCGGCACCACGACCTGGCGGTCGAAGCGGCCCGGACGCAGCAGAGCCGGATCGAGCACATCGGGACGGTTGGTGGCGGCGATCAGGATCACGCCTTCGTTGGACTCGAAGCCGTCCATCTCGACCAGCAGCTGATTGAGGGTCTGCTCGCGCTCGTCATTACCGCCGCCCAGGCCGGCGCCGCGATGACGGCCGACCGCGTCGATTTCATCGATAAAGATGATGCAGGGGGCGTTCTTCTTGCCCTGCTCGAACATGTCGCGCACACGGGAAGCGCCGACGCCGACGAACATCTCGACGAAGTCGGAGCCCGAGATGGTGAAGAAGGGAACATTGGCCTCGCCGGCGATGGCGCGCGCCAGCAGGGTCTTACCGGTACCGGGCGGACCGACCAGCAAGCAGCCCTTCGGGATCTTGCCGCCGAGGCGCTGGAATTTCTGCGGGTCCTTGAGGAACTCGACGATCTCCTCCAGCTCCTGCTTGGCCTCGTCGATGCCGGCGACGTCCTCGAAGGTGACGCGGCCGGTCTTCTCGGTCAGAAGTCTGGCGCGGCTCTTGCCGAAGCCCATCGCCTTACCGCCGGTGGACTGCATCTGGCGCATGAAGAAGATCCAGACGCCCACCACCAGCAACATCGGCAACCAGGACAGCACATAGGACCAGAAGGTCTGGCTCTCCTCGCTCTTCGGCAGGGCCGAGATGCGCACATTGTTGCTGCGCAGCGTCGAGACCAGCGAATTGTCCTGCGGCGCGAAGGTGGAGAAGCTGCGGCCATCGGTGAAGTGGCCGGTGACGGTCTCGCCCTGAATGGTGACGTCGGCCACACGCCCGCTGCCGACTTCGGACAGGAAATCCGAATAGGCGTAGGCGGCGTTGCCATGGGTGCTGGTGCTGTTCTGGAAGAGATTGAACAGAGCTGCCAGGAAGACCGCGACGATGATCCAGAGGACCAGATTCTTACTGAAATTCATTGCGCCATCCCTTATGGGCGGAAAATCCGGCCAAACGTAACAGAGATCATGGTCTTTAGATAATGCGGGCGGGCGCGGTAACAAGGCGAAAACCGGCGCCGGCCAGCGGAAATCCCGGTGTGAAGCCCCATCGGTCGATGGGCGGACCAGACTCTGCTGCCTGCCATCCTAAGGGGGGCACCGCCAAAATACCACGTTTATCCATGAGCGCCGGCAAAGTCGGCAGCACGGCGCGAGGGATTCCGCGCATTTCCGCCGCCTCGCGGAAGTCACGGGCGGCGTCCACGCCGAGCGCGCCCCACGTCATCACCTGCCCCTGCCCGTCGCCGTCGCCCTCCCCCTGCCCCTGCCCCTCCGCCAGACGAACGGAAAAGCGATTATCCCACAGACCATCGCGGCCGGCCTGAAGGACAATCGGCGGCGCCATCTTGGCGGCTTCGCGATAAACCAGCACCCCGTCCTCTTTGCGCGGCGCGAAAACGCACCCCGCGAAAGTGCGGCGGCGGTCGAGACCGGTTCGCAGGGCGTCGAGCATCCGCTCCAGCCCGTCGAGCCGGGGCGGGAAGGCGCCGCCGCCGATGGTGCGGGCCAAGGCAGCCAGCAGGCGCAACGCCACCTCGTCGGGGGCGGCGGCCAACAGCGCCGGATCGAGCTCGGCATAGCCCGAGCCCCGGGCGGTCACCGCTTCGGCGGCCAGCGCCGCGCTCTCGGTCTCCAGCGCCTGGCGGGCGCGCCCCAATTGGCGGGCGGTCAAGGCGAGGCGTTCGGCGGGGATGCGCTCTTCGGCCAGGAATTTGCGCCAGCGCACCCGATCGAAGCGCTCTGCCTCGTTGGAAGGATCCTCGATCCAGTCCTGCCCCTGCTCGCGCAAATAGTCGCGCAGCGCCTCGCGCGGACTGTCGAGCAAAGGCCGCAGCAGCTGGACATCGTTGTGCGCCGCGCACGGCGCCATGGCGGCGAGGCCATCGACCCCGCTGCCGCGCGCCAGGCGCAGCATCAGGGTCTCGGCCTGGTCGTCGCGTTGGTGGCCGAGCAGCAGATGGAGAATATGGTGATCCCGGCACCAGCCGGTCAGCAGGCCATAGCGCGCCGCGCGAGCCGCCGCCTGCAGGCCGGGTCCGGCGTCGGATTCAAGCCAGGCAAGGATATGATGCTCGACACCCCACGCGGCCAGCCAGCGGCCGGCCTGCTCGGCCTCGGCTGCGGACCCGGGCCGCAGCCGATGATCGACGGTGAGAGCGACGACATCGCCGCCCCGCCCGCGCGCCCAGGAAGCCGCCAGCAGAGCCAGCGCCAGACTGTCGCTGCCGCCAGAGACCGCCACCGCCAGGCGCGGCGCTCGCTCGAACGGGCCGAGCGCCGCCATCGCCGAGGTGAAGCGATCCTGGATCAACAGCCCTGCTTCGTACGCTCCGCCGAAGCCTGCTTCCTCAGATTATCGGCCGCATCGGGGAACTCGGTCTGGAAGCGCTTCAAAGCAGCGCAGGCTTCGGCCTTCTTACCGAGATTGCCCATCGACACCCCGACCTTGAGCAGGCTTTCCGCCGCCTTGGCCGATTTCGGATATTTGCGATAGGCGTCGAGGAAGATCGGCGCGGCCTGCTCGTAATGGCCCTGGGCGAATTCGATCTGGCCCAGCCAGAAGGCGGAATTGCCGGCCAGCGGATCCTGCGGATGCTGCTGCAGGAACGCCTGGAACGCGGAGGTCGCGTTGACATAGTCGGAATTGCGCAGCAGGCCGAAGGCGTAATCATACTGCTCGGCGGCCGTCTTGCCGGCCGGCAGCGCACCCGCGCCGGAATCGGCGGCGGCGGGCGGAGGCGTGGTCGGTTTGTCGCCGGCGCCGGGTTTGGGCTGACCAAGGAAGCCAGGCGGCGAGCCGGGGCCCTGGTGGTTGCCATTGGCGTCAGGCGCGCCGGCGGGCGGGACGGCAGCAGGCGGCGGCGCGGCGGCGGCGGGTGCGGCGTTCTGCTTGTCCTCCAGTTGCTTGAAGCGGAAATCATCGTCCTGCTGGACGCGGTCGAGCTTCGCCTTCAGCTGGTTCATGTCGTATTGGTATTTCTCGAGATCGCCGGTGGCCTGGCGCAGCTGGTCCTCGAGCTGGCTGATGCGGGTGTCGAGCATGCCATAGGCGCCGCCGCTGCCGACGCCGGCATCGGCCGAACCGCCGGAGCTCTGCACCTTGCCGCTCTGGCCGCGATAGACCTGGGCCTGCAGGGTGTTGAGATCCCGTTCCAACCGGTTGATCCGGTCGATCAGACCTTGCGTGTCCTGCGCGAGCACCGGCAGCGCAAACAAAGCGGCGAAGGTCAAGGTCAGGGTGCGGGAAGCAAATCGCATCATCTCGCCTATCAAAAACAATCGGGGCGTCTACCCCACGGCAGACGCCCCAACTTTAATCCAATAAAGACTTGAGAGAAGTCTTTATTACTGGATCACACCGACGCCACGACGGTTCTGAGCGTAGGCGGCCTCGTTCGAACCGAGGACGGCCGGGCGCTCCTTGCCGTAGGAGACGGTCTTCAGGCGAGCGGCCTCGACGCCATTGGCGGCCAGGAACTCCTTGACGGCGTTCGCGCGCTTCTCACCCAGGGCGAGGTTGTACTCGCGGGTGCCGCGCTCGTCGGCATGACCTTCGACCAGCAGCTGGTCGTTCGGGAACTTCTTCAGGAAGGCGACCCACTTGGTCAGCTGATCCTTGCCTTCCGGCTTCAGGCTGGACTTGTCATAGTCGAAGAACACGCGGTCACCGACGTTCTTGACGAAATCGGCCTGGCTGCCCGGGACGATATTGTCACCCATCGGGGGGGCCTGCTTCGTCGCGGCGGGCGGAGTGGCGACAGCGGCCTGCTCGGCCTTCTTCGGCTCGTCGCTGGAGCAAGCAGCCAGCAGGCTAACGGCGGCAACCATGCACAGGAAACGCATCTTCATTTAATATACTCCCCCTCTATTGGGATGGGTCGGTTTCACATCAATCGGACTTGGCTGAAAGGCGTCACTGCTGCGTGCATACCTTCCGAGATACAAATGGTGGTCCCCATGCAGCCGCCAAATTCCTTATGGAGCCGGACTATACTTACGACTCCTTAGGGAATCAAGGGGGACCAAGCAGGATCAGACGCGTCCCCCGGAGTGACCATCTGCTTTTCATTATTGCCGGTCAAATCGACACTGTAAAGCTTAACCGCGCCGCCGTGACCCTTTGTATCCGTTGGATTTTGCTTCCAATAAGCCAACACGCGACCGTTCGGGGCCCAGGTCGGCGCCTCCACCAGGAAGCCCTGGGAGATGAGCCGCTCGCCGGTCCCGTCCGGATGCATGACACCTATGTAAAAACCGGCGGAGTCAAATTTAGTGAAAGCAACCAGATCTCCGCGCGGCGACCACACGGGAGTCGCATAGCGGCCATTGCCGAAACTGATGCGGTGCTGATCCGAACCATCTGCATTCATTACATAAAGCTGCTGTGTGCCGCCGCGATCGGAGTTGAAGGTGATCTTGGTGCCGTCCGGCGAGTAGCAGGGCGAGGTATCAATATAAGGATCGTTGGTAAGCCGCGTCATCTTGCGGGTCCGCAAATCCATTTCATAAATATTGGTCTGACCGTTCTCGGCCAGGCTCATGATTACCCGGTTGCCGTCAGGCGAAAACCGCGGGGCAAAGGTCATGCCGGGGAAGTCGCCCAACAATTCACGGCGGCCGCTATCGAGGTGATAAACGTAAACCCGCGGCTGGTTATTGTAATATGACATGTAGGTGATCTCTTGCTGAACCGGCGAGAAGCGCGGGGTCAGCACCAGATCGGCGCCGTCGGTGAGGTATTTATGGTTCTCGCCGTCCTGGTCCATGATGGCGAGGCGCTTGACGCGCTTCTGCTGCGGGCCCGATTCGGCGACATAGATGATGCGTGTCGAGAAATAGCCATCCTCGCCGGTCAGGCGCTGATAGATATCGTCGGCGATCTTGTGGGCGATGGCGCGCCAGCCGGCCGGCGACGCGGTGTAGGCGCGGCCGACCATCTGCTGCTCGGCATAGACGTCCCACAGGCGGAATTCGACGCGGGCGCGGCCATCCGGCACCTTCTCGACCTTCCCGGTCACCAGGGCCTGGGCGTTGATCAGCTTCCAATCGGCGAAGCGGACATTCTGCTGCAGCGAATCGGGGCTCTGGATGAAGGCCTTGCGGTCGATCGGCTTGAACAGGCCGGACCGTTCGAGGTCGGCCGACACCACGCCGGCGATGTCGTTCCCGAGTTGAACCTCATCGGGAGCGCCGCCGGCAAGCGGCGAGATGGCGATCGGCATCGGCTGGGCATTGCCCTTGGTGATGTCGATTTGCAGTTCGGCGGCCGACGCGCCGCTCATCAGGGCGGCTGCCAGCATGGCTGGGAAGAACCAGCGTCGAAGTTGGATCATCGCATGCTCCTGGGGTCGAAAGTGATGGTGATCTGAGGATTGTTTCTGAAGAATTCGGGATGCCCCGCCGGCGCCGTCAGCGGCGAGGCCTGCAACAGGGCCCGCACGGCGGCATCGGCGACAATTCGAAATTGCGGGTCGCGGTCGTAGCGCTTTTCGTCGACCGCGAGACGAGCGGCCTCGATCTTGCCGTCGGGCTGCAGCGACATGGCGACCACGACCGGCTCCAACTTGGCGCCCTTGGCCTCGACCTGCCGCAGCCAAGCTGGCTTGGCCTGGTTGACGAGAAAATCCAGGTCGCCAGCGCTGGGATCGGCCAAAGCCGGTCCGGCCAGCAGAGCGCCCATCAACACGGCGGAGGCAAGGCGAAGAAGCGAGTTCATCGCATCGCCCTCGGGTCGAAATTGATGGTGAGCTGAGGATTATTGCGGAAGATGTCCGGCCGCGACGGCGGCACCTTCAGCGGCGAAGCCTGCAGCACCGCGCGTACGGCGGCGTCGGCGGCCGCCCGGTAGAAGGCGTCGCTGGCGTAACGGCCTTCATCCACCACGCGCCGCGCCTCGGTGACGGTGCCGTTCGGCAGGATCGAGATCTTGACGCCCACCTGCAAGGTGTCTGCTCCCTTGGCGCCGAGATCGATGTTCCACTTCGGCCAGATCTGGCTGGCGATATAATCCTTCTCGGAGGCCGTCGGTTGCGAGGCGGCGTCCGTTAGCGGCGAATTCACACTCTTCTGCGCGGGCGCGGGCGTCTGCTGCGGCGCGGGCGCCTGCTGCTTGGGAGGCTCGCGCATCTTGTCGACCGACTTCATCAGAGTGTCGAAATCGTCGGGCGGCGGCGGCTTCTTCGGCGGCGGCTTGATGTCCTTCAGCAGATCCGGCGGCGCCGGCTTTGGATCGGGCTTGGGCGGTTCCGGCTTCGGCTTGGGAACCGGCACGGGCTCGGGTTCCGGCTCCGGCGGCTTGGGCTGCGGCGGCGGCGGCGGCGGAGTCGGGTCGGGCTTCGGCGGTTCCGGCTTGGGTTCCGGCGGCTTCGGCTGTGGCTGCGGAGGCGGCGGCGGAGTCTCCTCCTGCTTGGGCGGGGCAGGCTGCTCTTCCGGCTTCGGCGCCTCGACCTGGCGCGGCGGCGGGTTGGTCTTGTCGGCGATGGTCTCGACCTCGACCACCATCGGCTCTTCGATATCCTTGGGCGGGGTCATCAGATGCGGCAGGCCGAACACCATCAGCAGCAGCGCCAGTGCGTGCAGCATGACCGAGCAGGCCATTCCCGCTCCGATATTCTCCCCACCACCTTGACTAGAACGCATGGCTGATCAGTGGGCTCCCTTGGTCGGCGCAGGCTGCGTCAGCAGCGCTACATGCGGAAAACCTGCCGCCCCCAACTGCCCCATCACTTCCATGATCCGGCCATAATTGATGCCCGAATCGCCTTTGACGAAGATGCGGGTGTCGGGCTTGGCCGCGGTGATCGCTTTCAGGCGCGGAGCCAGATCGTCGAGCTGCACTTCGGTATCCTGCAGGAAGATGCGTCCCTGCTTGTCGATGCTGACCGAGAGCGGCTGATCGTCGCCCTTCAGTTGGCCGGCCTGGGTCTTGGGCAGATCGACCGGCACGCCGGAGGTCAGCAGCGGCGCCGTCACCATGAAGATGACCAGCAGCACCAGCATCACGTCCACCATCGGCGTGACGTTGATGTCGGCCATCGGCTTGAAGCGTTTGTTGCGCCCGCCGCGCGGACCGGTCGACATCGCCATGGCTCAGACCTTCTCTTCGAGCTGACGCGACAGGATGGCGCCGAACTCGCCGGCAAACCCCTCGAGGCGCTTGGCGTAGCGGTCCAAGTCCGTCGACAGCTTATTGTAGGCCAGCACCGCCGGAATGGCGGCGACCAGGCCCAGCGCGGTGGCGAACAGCGCCTCGGCGATGCCGGGAGCGACCACCGCCAGGCTGGTGTTCTTGGTCTCGCCGATATGGTGGAAGCTGTTCATGATGCCCCACACCGTGCCGAACAGACCGATGAAGGGGGCCGTCGAACCGACCGACGCGAGGAAGCCCAGACGCGCTTCCAGCGCTTCCATCTCGCGCGACATCGTCACCTGCATGACGCGATCGATGCGCTGAGGCAGCGACAGGCGCACCGGATCGGCCAATCCCTTGGCCGCCGAGCGGCGCCATTCGCGCATCGCGGCAACGAAGACCGACGACATCGGGTCCATCGGACGCGAGCCGATCCGGTCATAGAGCTCTTCGAGCGACCCGCCCGACCAGAAGCTCTCCTCGAACTGCTCGGCCCGGCGAACCAGGCCGCGCAGGCGAAACAGCTTGTCGAAGATGATCGCCCAGCACCAGAACGACACTAAGACCAGCGCGACCATCACCGCCTTGACGATGATGTCGGCCTCCATGAACAGAGTCCAGATCGACAGATCTGTGCTGGCTGCCGCCGCCGTTTGAATGGGATCCATTATTCTTTCCGCCTCGTTAGCCTATTAACCCAGCCAGTTTTTCACGCAAGAACTCGGGTATCCGGGTGGGATGCCCTATTTCGCTGACGCACACCAGCGTAATCAAAACTATCGCCAGCACAATATCCCCTCGCCAGATCTGCTGTTCGAGGCGAAAACTCGCCCCGCCCATATGCACGGCGCGGGTCCGCGCCGTCAGCAGATCGTCGAGCCGCGCCGGCGCCCGGTAATCGATCTCGGCGGCCCGCACCAGAAAAGCGATGCCGGTGCCGTCGCCCCGATACGTCTTGTTGCCATCGATCAGACGCATCATCTCGGTGCGCGCCCTCTCGGCGAAATCGAGGTAGCGCGCGTGGTAGACGACCCCGCCCGCATCGGTATCCGCGTAATAGACGCGCAAGGGATATAGGTGGGTCACGCCATCCCACCAGCCTGACACAGGAATGTCATTCATCGGCGAGATCCCCAGGCCCCAGCAGGTCGAGTTGATCGCTCCGTTTCACCGGCACCAGGCCGATATGGCGATAGCCCGCCGCCGCCAGCATGCGGCCGCGCGGCGTGCGCTGCAGGAGGCCTTGCTGGAGCAGATAGGGCTCGATCACTTCCTCGATCGTGTCGCGCTGTTCGGACAGGGCCGCAGCCAGGGTTTCCACGCCGACCGGGCCGCCGCCGTAATTGTCGGCGATGCAGGTCAGATAGCGCCGGTCCATGCCGTCGAGGCCCATCTGGTCGACGCCCAGACGGTTCAGCGCGGCGTCCGCCACCTCGGCGGTCACCGGCAGGGTGCCGGCCACGGCGGCGAAGTCGCGCACCCGCCGCAACAGACGCCCCGCCACGCGCGGCGTCCCTCTGGCGCGACGGGCGATCTCGGCGGCGCCGTCGTCGGTCATCGCGCAGCCGAGCAGGCGCGCGCCACGACGGACGATCAGCTCGAGTTCGGCCGGGGTGTAGAAATTCATGCGCAGCGGAATGCCGAAGCGTTCCCGCAAGGGCGTGGTCAACAAGCCCGAGCGGGTGGTCGCGCCAACCAATGTGAAGGGAGCCAGATCGATGCGCACGGAACGCGCCGCGGGCCCCTCGCCGATGATCAGATCCAGCTGAAAGTCCTCCATAGCGGGATAGAGCACTTCCTCTATGGCGGGATTAAGGCGATGAATCTCGTCGATAAAAAGCACATCGCGCGGCTCGAGATTGGTCAAGAGCGCTGCCAGATCGCCGGCCTTGGCGATGATAGGACCGGAGGTGGCGCGGAAACCGACGCCGAGTTCCTTGGCGACGATCTGCGCCAGCGTCGTCTTGCCGAGACCCGGCGGACCGAAAAACAGGGTGTGATCCATCGCCTCGCCGCGCGAACGGGCGGCCGCGATGAACACTTCGAGATTGGCGCGCACATCGGCCTGGCCGACGAAATCGCCGAGCGCCTTGGGACGCAAGCTGGGATCGGCGGAGGCGTCAGCGGGAGTGTTTTCGCCACTGATCAGACGGTCCGTCATCGCGCCGTCTCTTTACCGAGTTCCTGCAAGCCCACACGGATCAGGGCCGGCACCGCCGCGCCCTCGCCCAGGGCCGCGGAAGCCTTGACCACCGCCATCTGCGCCTCGGCGCGGCGATAACCGAGATTGACCAGCGCCGAGATGGCATCCTCGAACCCGCCGCCGCCACTCGCCGCCGCCATGGCCGGCGCGAAGGAGCCGGGCGCCGCGATGCCCGCCACCTTGTCCTTGAGCTCGGTCGCCAGGCGCACCGCCAGCTTGGGACCAACGCCCGAGGGCCGGCTCAGCATGGCCTTGTCGCCACTGGCAATCGCATTGGCCAGATCGTTGGCGGTCAAGGTCGACAGGATGGCCAGCGCCACCTTGCTGCCCACCCCCTGCACGGTCTGCAGCAGGCGGAACCAGGCGCGCTCCTCCTCTTCGAAGAAGCCGAACAGATTGATATGGTCCTCGCGGACATGGGTCTCGACGAACAGGGCCACCGCCTCGCCGACCCGCGGCAGGCGCGACAGGGTGCGCGACGAGCAATAGACCAGATAGCCGACGCCGCCGACATCGATCACCGCCCAATCCTCGCCGATCTGATCGACCAGGCCTTTAAGTCGCGCGATCATCAGCGTGCTCCGGCAAGCTTCGAAAGCATCGCCGCATGACCGCGGTGATGAGCGTGACAGATCGCCACGGCCAGAGCATCGGCGGCGTCTTCCGTGGCGATTTCGCAGGGGGGCAGAAGCCGGCGCACCATCATGCCGATCTGGTTCTTGTCGGCGGCCCCCGCGCCCACCAGCGATTTCTTGACCAGCCGGGTCGCATATTCCGCGACGGGAAGGCCCGTCAGACCGGCGGCGGTCAACACGGCACCCCGCGCCTGACCGAGCTTAAGGGTCGAGGCGGGGTTGATATTGACGAAGACTTCCTCGACGGCGATCTCGTCGGGGGAAAAGCGGGCGATCACCTCGGCGATACCGCGGTGAAGCTGAGCCAGGCGCTCGGCCAGGCTCAGCTTTTCGTCGGACGTGACGGCGCCGTCGGCCACCCAGATCAACCGGTTGCCCTGCTGCTCGAGCACGCCCCAACCGGTTATCCGCAATCCGGGATCGAGCCCCAGCAGCCGCATCGTCACTCAGCCCCTTGTTAAGCCGACAGTTTTTCCATCAGCTCTTGCGAGATGTCGAAATTGGCATGGACGCGCTGGACGTCGTCATCGTCCTCCAGCACGTCAAGCAATTTCAGAAGCGTCTGCGCCGTCTGCTCATCGGTCACCGGCGCCAAAACCTGCGGCCGCCAATCGAGACGGGCGCTGGCCGAGGCGCCGAACCTGGCTTCCAGCGCCTCACGCACAATGTTGAGAGTGTCGGGCGCGCAGGTCACGTCATGACCGTTTTCATCCGACTCGACATTGTCGGCGCCAGCCTCGAGGCCAGCTTCGAACATGGCGTCGGCGGAAGCCGCGGCGGCCGGGTAGCGGATCGCACCGACACGCGCGAACATGAAGCTGACGGAGTTGGTCTCGCCCAGATTTCCGCCATTCTTCGAAAAGGCCGTGCGGATTTCCGAGGCCGTGCGGTTGCGGTTGTCGGTCAGCGCTTCGATGATGATCGCGACCGAGCCGGGGCCATAGCCCTCATAGCGCACTTCTTCGTAATTATCGCCGTCGGCGCCGCCGGCGCCGCGCTTAATCGCGCGATCGACGGTGTCTTTCGGCATATTGGCGTCGCGCGCGGCCTGGATGGCGGCGCGCAGCCGCGGATTGGCGGCGGGATCGGGCAGCCCCATTTTCGCCGAAATCGTCAATTCGCGGATGATCTTGGTGAACACCTTGCCGCGCTTGGCGTCCTGGGCGCCCTTGCGATGCATGATGTTCTTGAATTGTGAATGTCCAGCCATGCTCCTGCCGGGTCCTATTGGGAATAAGATGGTGCGGTATACCATCTATAGATTATCCGTCCAGCGGGATAATGCGCTTGCGCGGTGATAAGGAGAAGGCGAAGAATTCCCCGATGATCGCGCGGAAATATCTCTATCTGATCGCCCTGGCCAAAGAGAAGCATTTCGGCCGGGCCGCCGCCGCCTGCCATGTCTCGACCTCGACCCTGTCGGCGGCGATCCGCGATCTCGAGGCCGAGCTCGGCGTCGCCGTGGTCGAGCGTGGCCAGCATTTCACCGGCCTCACCCCCGAAGGCCAGCGGGTACTCGATTACGCCCAGCGCGTGGCCGCCCAGGCCGAGGCGCTGCGCCAGGATCTGGCCAATCTGCAGGGTGGATTGACCGGCCAGCTGAGAATCGGCGTCATTCCCACGGCGCTGACCCGTGTCGCCGAACTGACCGCCTCCTTTGCTAGACGTCATCCGCAAACCACCATCCTGGTACGCTCGATGACCACGGCCGCCATCCTCCAGGATCTGCGCTCCTTCGAGCTCGACGCCGGCATCGTCTACAGCGAATCCGGCGAGGATACCGATCTGGCCTTCCAGCCGATGTGGGTCGAAGGCCATGTGCTGCTCACCGGCGCCGACTATTTCCCCGATCGGATCTCGGTCGGGTGGGCGGAGGCGGCGACCCTGCCGCTCTGCCTGCTGACGCCCGACATGCAGAACCGCAAGATCATCGACAAGGTGTTCGCCGAGTTGGGCCGGCCGGTCCTCCCCAAGCTCGAGACCAATTCGCTGCTCGGCATGCTGGGCCAGATCTGCGCCGGTCCGTGGAGCGGCATCGTCCCGCGCGCCGTGTTCGACCTGATCGGCGCCCCGGCCGGAATCCGCGCACTCGATCTCGAAAACCCCACCGTCGCCTGGGCGACCGGACTGATCACCCTGGCCCGCGAACCGCAGGCGCCGATGGTGACGGCATTGCGGGAGGAAGCGCGCGATTTGCGCGCCCTGTCAGGGAAAGACGAATAGCCCTTCGGTTTTTCTCGATATTCTTTTTACGCCCTAAGTCCTAGGGTAAATCGCTTGGCAATAAAGCCGGATATTCGCGGGTTGCGCCGGCCGCCAAGACATTGCTGCCTATGTTGCGCAGCACAATAAGTCTTTAAGACGCCAAAATAAAGAAACTATCTGGGAGAGAAGAGACATGGGTGAAACTCTTACGGCGACCGTATCCACGGTCGGATTTCTGTCTCGGGAACGCACGATCGCCAAACCGAGCTTCAATCGCTGGCTGGTGCCCCCGGCGGCCCTGGCGATCCATCTCTGTATCGGCATGGCTTACGGCTTCTCGGTGTTCTGGCTGCCGATGAGCCACCTGCTGACCGGCACCGACGCCGCGGTTTGCGCCCAGCAGAGCTTCCTGTCGGAATTGACGACCTCGTCTTGCAACTGGACTGTCCCCTCGATCACCCATGTCTTCGAGATCTTCATCGCTTTCCTCGGCATTTCCGCCGCCATCTGGGGCGGCTGGCTCGAACATGCCGGTCCACGCAAGGCGGGGTTGGTGTCGGCCACCTGCTGGGGCGGCGGATTGGTGCTGCTCGGCGGCGCCGTGTCGGCCCATCAGCTGTGGCTGGTCTATCTGTGCGCCGTGCTGTGCGGGGTCGGACAGGGCATCGGCTATATCACGCCGGTCTCGACCCTGATCAAATGGTTCCCCGACCGCCGCGGCCTGGCCACCGGCTTCGCCATCATGGGCTATGGCGGCGGCGCGATGATCGGCGCGCCGTTGGCGGTGTGGCTGATGAAATCGTTCGGCGGTCCGGGCGGCCCGGGCGTCTCGCAGACCTTGATGGCGATGGGGCTGATCTATTTCCTGTTCATGGCGGCCGGAGCTTTTGGGTTTCGCGTGGCGCCCGCCGGCTGGAAGCCGGAAGGCTGGACCGCCCCCACCAACAGCGGCAAGACCATGATCACCCAGCGCCACGTCCATCTCAACGAGGCCTGGAAAACCCCGCAATTCTGGGCGATCTGGGGCGTTCTCTGCCTCAACGTGACCGCCGGCATCGCGGTGATCTCGATGGCCAGCCCGATGCTGCAGGAAGTGTTCGGCACCAAGCTGCTCGGCCTGGAGGCCGGAACGGCGCTGACTCCCGAGCATAAAGCGGCGATCGCCGCCTCGGCGGCCGGGCTGGTCGGCCTGATCAGCCTGTTCAACTGCCTGGGCCGCATCTTCTGGGCGTCCCTATCCGACAAGATCGGCCGCAAGACCATGTATTTCAGCATCTTCGTGATCGGCATCGCCGTTTACGGGCTGCTGCCGACCTGGGGCCATCTCGGCATCCCCACCCTGTTCGTGGCATCCATCTGCATCATCCTGTCCATGTATGGCGGCGGCTTCGCCACCGTGCCCGCTTATCTGGCCGACATTTTCGGCACCCAGATGGTCGGCGCCATCCACGGCCGGCTGATCACCGCCTGGTCGGTGGCGGGCGTCGTCGGCCCGGCCCTGATCGCCGGACTGCGGCAGTTCGAACTCGATCACGGCGTGGCGAGCGCCCAGGTGTACGACATCACCCTCTATGTGATGGCCGTGCTGCTGGCCGGCGGCCTGGTCTGCAACGCCTTCGTCAAGCCGGTCCATGACAAGCACCATATGACCGACGAGCAGGTGCAACGAGAACGCGCCCTGCAGCGCGAACAGCACGCCGCCGTCGGCGCCGACCTCGCCGCCCGCGGCAGGATCGGACCCGGCGGCATCCTGGCCTGGCTGGCGGTGGGCATCCCGTTCGGCATCGGCCTCTATATCGCGCTGGCGAAAGCCGCCGCTTTGTTCTGAAAAGAAACGGCCGGGGCGCACCCGCGCCCCGGCCCCTAGGTAGAAGAAGATGACTGTCATTATCGAAGATGAGGAAATTTCGGCGATCGTCACCCCCTTGCAGGGGATGCCGGGAGCCCTGTTGCCGATCCTGCACGCGCTGCAGGATCGCTTCGGCTACGTGCCTGAGGATTCGGTTCCGCTCGTCGCCAAGGCGCTCAATCTGTCGCGTGCCGAGGTGCATGGCACCCTCACCTTCTATCATCATTTCCGCCGGCATCCGGTCGGGCGGCATGTGGTCCATGTCTGCCGCGCCGAGGCCTGCCAGGCGGTCGGCGCCGACGCGCTGGTCGAGCACGCCAAGAAGAGCCTGGGCTGCGACTTTCATGAAACCACCAGCGACAATGCGGTCACGCTGGAGCCGGCCTATTGTTTAGGTCAATGCGCCATCGGCCCCTCGCTGCTGATCGATGACGAAATTCACGCCAAGGTGACCCCGGCCCGCTTCGACGCCCTGGTCAAGGGCCTGCGCGGAGGCGCCAAATGACCACCACGCTTTATGTTTCCCGCGATTCCGCCGCCCTGGCCTTGGGCGCGGACCGCGTCGTCGCCGCCTTGATGGCCGAAGCGGCCAGGCGCGGCGCGCGGATCCGCGTGGTGCGCAACGGCTCGCGCGGCATGCTGTGGCTGGAACCGCTGGTCGAGGTGGTCACCGAGAAAGGCCGCATCGCCTTTGGCCCGGTGATGCCCGAGGATGTGGCCGGTCTGTTCGAGGCCGGCTTCCTGACCGGCGGCAAACATGCGCTGGGTTTAGGCCTGACCGAACAGATCGACTATTTCAAGCGCCAGGAACGGCTGACCTTCGCCCGCATCGGCCTGACCGACCCGCTGTCGGTCGAGGATTACCAGGCCCATGGCGGCTTCGCCGGGCTGAAGGCCGCATTGGCGCAAAAGCCGTCCGAGATCGTCGAGACGGTGTTCGCCTCCGGCCTGCGCGGCCGCGGCGGCGCCGCCTTTCCGACGGGGATCAAATGGCGCACGGTCGCCGGCGTCGAGGCGAAGCAGAAATACATCGTCTGCAACGCCGACGAGGGCGACAGCGGGACCTTCTCCGACCGCATGGTGATGGAGGGCGACCCCTTGATGCTGATCGAGGGCATGACCATCGCCGGCCTCGCGGTCGGCGCCACGCGGGGCTACATCTATTGCCGCTCCGAATATCCCCATGCGATGCAAAGCCTGCAATTGGCCATTCGCCTGGCCGAAACCGACGGTTTCCTGGGCGAGGACATTCTCGGCTCGAAGCGCACCTTCCATCTCGAAGTGAGGAAGGGCGCCGGTTCTTATGTGTGCGGCGAGGAGACCGCCCTGCTGGAAAGCCTGGAGGGCCGCCGCGGCATCGTGCGCGCCAAGCCGCCGCTGCCGGCGATCCATGGCCTGTTCGACCAGCCCACCGTGATCAACAATGTGATCACCTTCGCCAGCGTGCCCTTCATCCTGGCCCACGGCGCCCAGGCCTATCAGGATTACGGCATGGGCCGCTCGCGCGGCACTCTGCCCTTCCAACTGGCGGGCAACATCAAGCAAGGCGGATTGGTCGAGAAGGCTTTTGGCATTACGCTCCGCGAACTCCTATATGATTATGGCGGCGGCACGCTCTCCGGCAGACCGATCCGCGCTGTGCAGGTGGGTGGTCCGCTCGGCACTTACTTGCCGGAAAGCAAGTTCGACGCGCCGCTCGATTACGAGGAATTCGCCAAGGCCGGCGGCACGGTCGGACATGGCGGCATCGTCGTCTTCGACGATACCGTCGACATGGCCAAGATGGCCCGCTACGCCATGGAATTCTGCGTCGTCGAATCGTGCGGCAAATGCACGCCCTGCCGCATCGGTTCGACCCGCGGCGTCGAGGTGATCGACCGTATCGTCGCCGGCGAGAAACGCGACACCAACACTGCCCTGCTGAGGGATCTCTGCGACGTGATGGTCAGCGGATCCCTCTGCGCCATGGGGGGCATGACCCCCAAC
>Ga0302311_10002209_pt1 | contig 22235 bp, 23 predicted proteins | sample III_Palsa_N1_3_FD_200449 | JGI IMG/M metagenome (GOLD analysis project Ga0302311, IMG submission 200449) | Peat permafrost microbial communities from Stordalen Mire near Abisko, Sweden - III_Palsa_N1_3 | ecosystem: Environmental > Terrestrial > Soil > Palsa > Peat permafrost | place: Sweden... | reverse complement strand
TCGACTGAATGTCCGACCCCCGAGGCGGCCGTCAGAGCAGCTTGCGGACAATTGAAATCACCGGCGTGCCGCCTTGCCGTCTGAATCCGTAATGCGCCGTGAAGGGGGCGACAAATGGCATCGAAGGCCAGCCGCGAGCCGGACTGGAAATTTGACCAACGACCCAAAGGCATCATCGGGATAACGGCGGACACCGCCGAGAAGGTGCAGGCCATCTTCGAAAAGGGGTTTGGAAGCCGGAATTTTGCGAGCCCCCGGTAGACGAAGCCAAGAACGACGGACCTTGCCAACAAGGACATCGAGCAAACCCGCCGATCACATTCACCGAAGGACGATGACCGTCATGGACTACGGCATTCCGGCCCACGCTGGCATTGACCCAGCGGACCTCGTTTCTTTGATTGCATCGATCGCGCCGGATAAGGCGGGACACACGTCCCTGCGCCTGGCGATGGCGACGCGCTGGCCGCAGCTCAAGTGGTCGGTAGCTGCCGGGGGCGACGAATTTTCCCGGCAGGGCGGCCTCGTCTCGGCGGGAGGCGAGCGGATCGCCGACAACGCGGAAGTCTGGATTAAGGACCAGATCGCCGGGGCCAACGGCGACTATCTGTCGGTCTGGAACCGGTATAAGGATGCGACAGACATTGAGCGAACCGAACTCGACGGCACATCGGTCTATGCCTTTGCGCCCTTGAGCGGCGACACTGCCGACTACCTGCAGATCACGATCGAGCTCCTGCAGGAAGTGGCGAGCCGTCGCGTCTTTGCATCTGATTTCTCGAGCCGCCCGGATGATGCTGAGGGACTTCAGCGCAGCTGGGGCGGAAGTGGAGGAAGCGGGCGTCCGATCGACGGCCGCTTCTATCGCCTGCGCCGCGCCCACCATGTCGCGGCCTTCCTGGCCGAGATGCAGCAGGTCGAGCGGGAGAGGCGTGCGGCCTTCGTCCAACAGAACGTGATGCTCGTCCAGACGGTTGACGAAAGTCGCTATAGGCCCGGCCAGATCGTTGTGCAAAGCGCCCATCGCGTTGCTCGCGGCACGCTAGCGCCGACGGGATACCAAGCCGTCGAGGTTTCCGACTATGAGCCGCGCTACCTGGCCCGGCCGCTAGCCCTCCAGCGACTGTTTGACGATTGGGAACAGTCCTCGGCCGGCAAATTCGGCGTTCGGCTCCAAGACCATTGGGCAATCAAGTTCTCGGACTATACCGACCCTCGCCGAGATGAGCGGGAACTCAGCGGCATTCCCGCGTGGCTGACGACCAAGGTGCTGCCGAAGATCGTGCCGAAGAAGCGCGAGAGCGCCTACGGCCTGTTGGATCGTCTTGCGAAATTCGACGCCCGCGCGGGTCACAACTTCGCCTGGTACTTCTACATGCTCCATGGCAACCGTGTCGTCTCGTCGGTCGGTGAATTCATGGCCGAAGCGGTCGAGAATGGCCTCTGTCGGCTGCCGGCCTGGGATCGGGAGATCCTGCGGCGCTGGAAGGAGCAGCCCTATGGGTTTTGAGCGCGAGGCCATTCCATGCCGCGGCGCGGGCTGATCAGGCGTCTCGCGGAATGAGCGTCAGCCTCGATGATCTCGCGCGGGTCTCACGCCATCCGCGCCCAGTCGCAGATAGTGAGCACTCGCGCGAAGCGAACGCCTCAGACAGCCCGGGCCCTTCAACGCCGGATCTCGCGCCGGGGCGCCGATGATCGTGAAGCCGTCGCTCCGCCGCAGCCTCCGAACCGGAGCGAAGGGACCGGGGCGTCCGCTGACCGCCTCGCTCCTATGGCCGAAAACGGGGCCGTTGTCCGGACCGAGCCCGCTGTCGCGCTTTCGCCTGGACCGCCCGACTCGACGCAGCGCAAGCGATCGAAGTTTCGCCTGATCCCGTTCGCGCGGCGCGCCCATAGCCTGGGGGCATGCAGAACCAACGTGCAGCAATCATGCGCCGACTCTCAGACCCGGATTTCCAGGCGAGCCTTGTGACCAAGAGCGTTGGCCTGGTGCTCGCCATGACGTTCGTCTGTACGGCTCTCGCCTTTCATGACGTGTACGTGTGGACGCATCCCCCGACGCCAAAATACTTCTTCGTGGACGGCAGGCATCCGCCCCGGCCGGCGACCGCGCTCGACAGTCCGATCGTCGACGATCCGGAACTGCTGGATTGGACCGTCAAGTCGGTCCTGGCGCCCTACAATGTGAACTATCACGACTATCCCGAGCAGCTGAATACGGCCGGCCGCCGGTTCACCCAACGGGGCTGGAACACCTTCGCCCAAAGCTACATCGACAGCGGCAACTTCGCCGAGATGAAGCGCGCGATGTTGCTGTGCTACGCCCAGGCGCAGCGCGCAGCGATCGTCCGCCGATCCACGGTCGTCGATGGCGCGCTCGCCTACGAGGTCCAGTTTCCGCTGGTTCAGACCTGCCAGAACACCCAGCAGCAGAACACCCAGAACCTCATGGTGACCGCCATGGTGGTGCGAACCAATTCCGACGACCATCCGGACGGGCTCGCCGTCGACCAGCTCGTCGCCAGCGCCCACTAGCAGGAGAGGCGCCATGCTCTATCGCACCGCCCTTGTGGCGCTTATCGTCGGTTCAATTCTTCCGGGCCCCGCAACGGCGCAGCAGTCGAGCGCGGGCAACGGACAGGGCCAAGGCGCGGACAACAGCATCCCGCTGACGCCCGACATGATCAAGGAACTCGGCAAACGCTTCGGCGATACCAAGCGCGCGGAGGAAGGCGTTATGACGGAGCTGGCGGCGCCGGTCAGCCGCCGGGTCAACGTCTCCTTCGTACCCGGGCAGGCCGTTAACATCGTCCAGACCATCAAGGGCTATCCGACCGCGCTCTCGTTCTTCGACAGCACAGGCCAGCCCTGGCCCATTCAATGGGATACCAACAGCAATCCGGCTTCCGTCGCCGGCGGGACCAACTGCAACGCCGGCCAGAATGCCGGCGGGCCGGCGGTCGCGGCCGTCGGCTTCTACGTCTGCACGCCCGTCAAAGGGTCGAATGTGCTCGAGGTCACGCCGGCGTCGCTCCAGCCGCGCGGCGGCCTGCTGGTGACACTGCAAGGCGCGCCGAAGCCGCTGACGTTCCTGCTGATCGGCGGCGGCGACAGGTACGATGCCGACATGAGCGTGCACGTCGCCGACCGTGGACCGAACGCCAAGACCCTGGTCGTCAATCAGCCGAGCGCTCCCGATACCGGCGCGCCATTCCTGACCGGGATGCTCGAGGGGGTGCCGCCGGCCGATGCACAGCCGCTGTCGGTCGCCGGCGTGTCGCCCGAGGATCTCCGGGCCTGGCGCCTCGGCGACCATGTCTATCTTCGCACGCGCTACACGCTGCTGTCGCCCGAATGGACCGCCTCGGAGAACGGCGAAGGCGGGCTCACCGTGTATGCGGTGCCGTCCACGCCGATCGTCCTCCTTTCCGCCAACGGCCGAACCGTGTCGGCCTCGCTGAAGGACCAGTAGCCATGACGGATGCCTCGTCCCGGCTCTCGCTGCCGTCGTTCCTGAAAGCGGGTCTGTTGAACCGGACCGGCACCGCCGGCCCTCGGCGCCTGCTCGTGATTGCCGGGGTCGGCATCTGCATGCTCGCCCTGCTGGTCGGCATCTCGATGATTCGGTATCGTCCGCCGCCGCAATCGCAGGTCGCCAAGATGCCGCCGATCAACCCGCTGCCCGGCGGGCTGCAGAGCAATCCGGAACAGGACGCGCTGGCCTTGCGTGCGGCACAGGAAGCCGCCGACAAGGCCCTGCAGATCGGGCATTCCTACACGCCGCCCATGCCGGCGAGCCAACCGCTTCAGCCTCTTCCTGTCGCCGTACAGCCGCCGACCGCACCGCCCGCCCCTTCTCAGCCCGCGCGGCGTGGCCCGGCGGTCGCCCAAGCCCCCAAGCCCTTGGCTGTTCCCGCGGCATTTTCGTCGGCCGCCACGCCGGCGCCGGTTCAGCAGGCGGTGGCGCCCGACCCGCAGGAGCTCCAGCGGTACCGAGCCGCGACCCAGATGTTCCAGAACTGGGAGAACCGAGCCCCGCGGACGGACGTCGTGCTGCCGGCGACCCAGGACTCCGATGCCCAAGACCCGCCCGGCGCGAAAGCCCCGGGCAACGGCCGCAACACCCAGGCCGCCGCCAGTCCCACATCGGTTTCGGCGACCGCTCGGGCTGGCGCGGAGAGCGACAGAGTGCTCGTACCGGCCGGCCGCGGCATCTGGGGACATAGCGTGCTCGCGGTGAATTCCGACACGCTCGGTCCGCTGATCCTTCAGGCGGATTCGGGCCCGATCGCGGGCGACCGGATGACGGCCAGCTTCACGAAGAACGGCTATGACAGGCTGGTCATCCGCGTCACCGCCGTGGAGCATCGGGGCCGGACGATCGAGGCCAACGGGATCGTTGTGGCACCCGACACCATGGAAACGGCGGTCGCCTCGAGCGTCGATGAGCACTACCTCGAACGCTTCCTCCTGCCGGCGGCGGCCGCCTTCGTCCAGGGCCTCGGTCAAGCTTTCGTGGCGAGCAACACGACCTCGTCGATCAGTCCGCTCACGGGCACCGTCAGCGGATTCACCAAGCTCAATCTCGGGCAGCAGATGGGTGTCGCCGCCGGGGCGGCCGCTCAGCAGGTCGGCTCGGCACTCAGCCAGGAGGCGCCGAAGGGCCCGACCATCAACCTCGCCGCCAACGCCAATGTCGGTGTCGTGTTCCTCAGCAATTTGATCCTCCCCGAGTAAATCCCGACGATGCCGTTTGCACGGAGGGGCCCGAACCTCGCGACAGCAAAGAACTCGTGAGGTTCGTGATGGACAGCCAAACTCTTGCGGCCTCGGGAGAATTCGGAGGCATGGCACCGGCCCCGGAGGCCAGTCTTGCCGGCGAGACCGAGCCCGCGATTGCCCCCGCCCCGGACGATCGGATCGGCGGGGCTCCGGCCAAGCCGCAGCGCAGCCGGACGACCATGCTCGCCGCCGCCTCGGCGGGAGCGGTCGCGGTGATTGCCGGCGGCGTCTTTCTGGTCTCCCCCTACAATCGCATCGTGCCGCTCGCTCCCGGGGTACAGGCCGCGGCGAGCCAGGCCGCAGCCGCTGTCGGCCTGAACTGGCCCGCACCGCTTGCCCCCGCCGCCAAGCTCGCGACGGCACCCCTGCCCCAGCAGCCGCCCGAACCACCGCACAAGCCGAAGGCGGTCGCGGAGAGCAAGGAAGCGGCGGTGAAGGAGGTGCTTTCCTTCCGCAACGGCGAGAAGGCGCCGGCCGGGACCACCCGACCGGGGACCGCAAACGCATCGGCCCAGCCGCCGATCCAAGAGGTCGGGCTGCCGGTCGCAGGGCCGCCGGCGCCAAGTACCGCCGCAGCCTCGCCCGCGAGACTCGAGCCGCCGCCGACCGCATCCCCTGCCCCGGCCGCCCCCGTGGCGGCCGGCTCTGCGCCCCCGGCACCCGCCGCAGCGACGAGTGGGGCGGGCGCCAAGCCGTCGACCGAACCCGCCGCGCCGCCCGCGATCGCCCCCGCGGCGACAGCAGCGGCATCGGCGCCGAAGCCCGTCCCGGCCATGGCGCCATCGGGCGACGGGATGGCGGACGCAGGCGCGCCCGACCCCGTGACCGTCGCGACCCAAATGCGGCCGGCCCGCATGACCGAGACCGACCAGGTCCAGGTCCTGAACCTGGTCACAGAACTCGGCGCGATCGTGCGCGACCAGCGTTCCCAAATCGCGTCACTCCGAAGCGACCAGCAAAAATGGAGCGCTGGTGTCGACGGCAAGCTCGCGGACTTCGACCGCCGCCTGGCCCTGGCCGAAGCGAAGGGTGCGATCACCGCCGCCATGGGCAGGCCGCAGGACCCCGCCCCGCCGGCCACGGACAAGGCGGATCCGGCGCCAGGCCAGCCGGTCTCCCTGACGCGCACACCGACGACGGCCGGGTCGGCGGCCGCGACACCACCGCACCGCTATCGCGTGCAGGCCGCCTCGCCCAATCTCGCGATGTTGACGGAGATCGGCCGAAGCGGCGACGACGGCGCCCAGATCCAGGTCGGACTCGGGGCGCCGGTCCCGGGCTACGGGAGCGTCACCGCCATCACCCAGCGCGGAACTGCCTGGGTTGTGCAAACCGAGCATGGGAGCATCCAGTAGGGAGACCGGACCGTGCAAGGCCTTGTCAATTTCGCCGCCGACATCGGAAATGCGTTCGCGATCCTGCTGCCCACCTTCTGCTACCTGACGGCCATCGGCCTCTTCCTCTTCGCCGGCTGGGGATTTTGGAAACAGGCGCAGCCCGATAATCCTTTTCGCAATCGACCGTGGATTCCCCTGGCGTCCCTCTTCCTATGCGGGGTCTTTGCGTCCTTCGACCGGATCCTGACGATGGCGAACCACAGCGCCGGGTCGGACCTGCAGGTATCCCTGGTCGCCGGCGCGCTCAGCTATGCGCCGACCATTCCCGCGAGCGGGATCCTCGGAGGGACGCCCGGCGACACCGTGATCAACGTCGTCGAGCTGTTTCAGGCCTTCTTCCAGGCGTTCGGCGCGATGGCCTGCTTCTTCGCCGTGCTCGCGTGGCGCTCGGTCATCAACGGCCGGAGCAACCGCAGCCAATCCGGCTGCGGGGTCCAGTTCGTATTCGGCATCATGCTCATCAACGTGCTGACCATCTCGCAATGGCTCGTCGCCCGCTTTCAGACATGAGTCGTACTTGGGCGCGCCCGTTTGCGCGCGGGCCTCGGAGGCTTCTCCGCGAGGGAGTGGTCCCTCGGTTCGAGCAAAGGAGCGACACGTGACTCTGATCCTTTTCGATATCCCTCAGGCGCCGCTCTTGCGGGCCGTCCGGCGGGCGCTCAAGCGGGGAAACGCGGCCGTGGCCGTCAGCGGCGGTCTCGCCGCCTCATCCCTCCTCACCGCCGGCCAGGCACTCGCCCAGGCGACGTCTCCGGCGGGCGGCATCGGCGCCCAGCTCAACACGATCTCCGCGGAAGCGATCAACTCCGGCGGCACGGCCGGCGGGATGGCCATGTACATCCTGGCGATCGTCTGCTTCATCGCCGGCGTCTGGGCGATCTGGCAGAGCCGGCAGCCACAGAACCGCGAAAGCGGACGCCTCGCAATGGGCGTGGCCGGGATCGTGCTCTGCGGGCTATTCGCGACCGGCGGTGTCTGGATCAACAAAGCGGCCGTGTCGGCGAGCGGCGGCACGGCCACGGTGAACAACACCGCGCAGACCGTCACCTTCGGCGCCGGCGGCTGATCCAAGATGCGTCTCCTGCCGCTTCTCCCGTCCGCCCACCCGTCGGCCTGGAAACCCGAGGATGACCCGGGGGAGCGGCAGGGATGCCCCGATCAGCCCGATCTTCCCTGCCGCTTTTGCGGCTTTCACGGCCCGGGCTGGCTCGAGCCCTTCCATCTCAACGGCGACCACGCGGACGGCACGCAGCAAAACGTCGTACCCGGTTGCGTGCTCTGCCATCTCGTCCAGCATCTGAACCGGCCATTCATCACACGCGAGGCGACGCTGGTCTGGCTGCCTGAGATGTCGCAGGCCGCGGTCGTGACGCTCGCGCGCCAGGTGCACCGGGTGCTGCGGGCCCATGGCGAGCCGCCGGCCATGGATCGCAGGCCGCGCCGCGACACGCCGGCGCTGCGGTCCGTCTATCGCGCCTATCGAGCGCTCCTCGACCGCGAGGCCGCGGCGGCGAGCCGCCTCGGAACGTCATCCCCGCGGGACCTCGGCGCCGCCCTGTTGCAGCTGTCACCCGATGCCTATGCGCGGCGCGGCGACTTGCTGGCCGGTGTCCGGCTCCTGCCCTTGGGGCGGTTCTACCGCGGCAGCGACGACGCCTATCCCCGGCTGCTGGACGCGCTTCCGCCGCTTGCCGCCACCGCCTGATCGGGAGACAAGCATGCTCACAGCCATTTCGCGGGTCCTCGCCAGCCTTTCCCTCGCGCTGAAGCAGCCCCTGTATGCGTTCTGCGATCTCGAGACGTCCCATGGCGACGCCCTGGTGACGCGCCACGGGGACTATGTTTCGTTCCTGCGGGTCGACGGCATGCGGCGCATGGCGACCAAGGACGACATCCGGCAGATTTCGACCAAGATGCGCGTCGATATTTCCGGCGCGCTCGAGGGCAAGGGCCATGCGATCGTCGGCTGGTACGCATCCGACCCCGACCTGACCGCCGTCGAGATCGAGCGGCGCAACATGGCGTCCTGCCGCCAGGTCGCCCGCGAGTTGGGGCTGCAGCTCGACGATATCCTCGACGAGCGCATGGCGCTCTGGCCGCGCGTCATGCGCTGGGACGCGGCCTACTTCGTCCTCTGGACCCGCCGTGCCGTCCTGACCAAGGAGGAGCGGAAGCAGATGAAGGAGGAACAGGCGGCGCTCGCCGCCGAATGCCCCGTCGGCGGCGAGGCGCAGCGCTTCTACCTCCGGAGCGAGGTCATGAAGGCGCGCCACGACGCGTTCGTGTCGCGGGTCGCGGCGTCCCTCAAGGCCCACGACGTGGCCGCCGCCGAGATCACCCCCCACGAGGCTTTGGCTGCCATCCGCGAGGCGATGTACCGCGAGACCGCCGGATCGAGCTGGCGCGCGGTTCTGCCGGGCGATCGGGTCACGCCGCGCCTTCCGGAAGAGGACGAGGCCCGGCCGACGAACGGCGGGCTGCTCTGGCCGTCGATCCGGAGCCAGCTCTTCCATCTCGACGCGGTGACGCACGGCGGCCAGCGCGTCGAGATCGGCGACAACGAGTATGCCAACGTCGACATGGACATGGGGCCAGAGGATCCACGGCCCTTCATCGAGCTGGCGGCCTCGCTCGGTCAGGACCGCGTGCCTTGGCGCGGCGCCTTCGTGATCGAGGGCGGCGGCCGAACGATCATGGCGATCAAGGAGATCGCCGCGGCCTTTCTCGGCATGTTCCCGCAAAACGGCGACCTGCGCCGGGCCTTCGCGGCCCTCCGCCAGGATCGGGAACAGGAGAACCACATCAGCGTTCGGCTGCGCGCCTCGTTCGCGACCTGGGCACCCGCCGGCGAGTTCCGCAGCTTGCGCCGTCGCGCGTCGACTCTGTCGCAGCGCATCGAGGCGTGGGGCAACTGCAAGGCACTGTCCGTCGCCGGCGATCCGCTCGAGGGCGTGATGAGCAGCCTTCCCGGGCTCAGCCTCACGTCGACGGCGACGCCGTCGCTGGCCCTACTCGGCGATGCGCTGGCGATGCTGCCGTGGAACCGCACGGCGTCCCCGTGGGAGCGGGGATCCATCCTGTTCCGGCTGCCCCACGGGGCGATCTGGCCGTATGATCCGTCGGGCGGTTCGAAGCGACCCCAAGTCCTCGACATTTTCGTGGCGCCGCCCCGTTCCGGAAAGTCCGTGCTCGCGAACACGATCAATCTCGGGCTCTGTCTCAGCCCGGCCGCCCTCGGGGCGCAGGGCGCCCAGATCCCGCTGATCGGAAAGGCGGATATCGGTCCGTCGGCGAAAGGCTTTGTCCGGCTGCTCCAGGAGGCGCTGGGCCCGGACCGGCGTCACCTCGCGATCTTCGAAGTCCTGCAATTCGCCCCCGGGTACGAATTCAACGTCTTCGACCTTCAGGTCGGCTGCGAATATCCGCTGCCGCTCGAGCAGGCCTTTCTTCAGAACTTCCTGACGCTCGCGACGCTCCCGCCGGAAACGACAACGCCCTATGAGGGGATGACCCAGTTGATCGGCCTGGTGATCGATGAGGCCTATCGGCTCAGCACCGAAGTCCCCGGTGGCTCGCCCAAGCGCTATCGGCGCGGGGTCGAGGCGCAGGTCGACGCGGCGATCGCGCAGCACGCGATCGCGCTCCATCCGGACGAGCCGCATTGGCGGGACGTCGTGACGGCACTCTGCGATGTCGGCGAGTTCCGCCTCGCGGAGGTGGCACAGCGCCATGCGGTGCCGCTTCTCCAGGACCTGATCAGCGCGGCGCGGACCGATCAGGTCCGGGACATGTTCACCAAGCTCAGGATCGCAGTCACGGCGGAACGGGCCGTCGAACTGTTCGAGCGCTATATCTACGACATCATCCGGAAGTTCCCGACGCTCAATGCCCCGACCAGGCTCGATTTCGGACCGGCGCGCGTCATCGTCCTCGACCTCGCCGAGGTAGCGCCGACCGGGTCCTCGGCGGCCAATCGGCAAACCGAGATGATGTATATGCTCGCGCGGCACATCCTCGCCCGAAACTTCTTCCTGAAGCCCGATTACCTCCACTACGTCCCCGAGCGAATTCGGGAGCACCACCGCAGGCGGTTTCAGGAAATCTACGAGTGCGTGAAGCGGCTCGACTACGACGAGTGGCACCGCACGGAGGGCAGCCCGCAGGTCCGCGCGCAGGCCGCCCTCGACGTGCGTGAGGGCCCCAAGCACAACATCCAGCTCGGCTTCTCGAGCCAGCGTCTGGGCGACATGGGCGACGCCATCATCAGCCAGTCGACCGGCCGGTTCGTGCTGCGCGCCGGTGACGAGCGCGAGGCCGAGGAGATCATCGACCGGTTCAACCTGTCCGAGGCGAGTGCCGCGATCGTTCGCTACGGCCTGAACGGTCCCGGCCCCGCCGGAGCGCCGTTTCTCGCCATCCTCCAGGCCGACGACGCGAAGTACGAGCAGAAGCTGGTCAATACCCTCGGGCCGATCGAACTTTGGGCCCTCAGCACGACGCCAGGGGACACGGGGTTGCGCGACCGGCTCTATGAGCAGGTCGGCATCAGCGAGGGACTGCGACGCCTCGCCAGGATCTTCCCGTCGGGATCCGCGCTCAAGGAGATCGAACGGCGCAAGGACGAGCGGCTCCGGCGGGGCGAACTCGACAGCCGAGCCGAGGCCGGGGTCATTGACGAGGTGACCCAGGAACTGCTCGAAGGCAGGGGAATCGGACTGAAGCTCCGCCCGTACGAGGCCGACCGGGGCGAGACAGACGTTCCGATCGCCGCCGAATAGTTGGCACCGTTTGCGCGCCGGCGGGTGACCGTCAGGCGGAAAGGAGATCCGCCATGGCGTCGCTTCGCATCCAGCTCAGCCCATCCCTCGTCGTCCCCTGCGGCATCGCGCTCTGGCTTCCGCCCCTGGCGGTGCTTCGCAGCCTGGTCCGAGGCGATCGGCACGAGGGAACGACGGGTGCCCATGCGCCGGAGGCGTTCATTCTGAAAAAGCGGCGGCGTCATTCGCGCGCGAAGCCGGCAGCCTGATCCGGTCGCCCCTCTTCGAAAGCCGGACATGCGCACCGCCCCTCCACCCATGGTCTCGGCCCTCCTCGCCCTCGCAGGGCTTGCCGGCTGCGCATCGGCGCCGGACGTGCCGACGAATGTCGACGCGACCGGCATGCCGAATGCGGAGCTGGCACTGCGCGACAGCTTCCAGCGCGTCGACGGGGAGATGGTCTCCCTCGGGCGGATGAACCCGGCGCCGGCCCAAGCGGCGGCCGAACCCGTCCTGCCGGCCGAGCTGCAGCAGCGCGTGGAATTCTCCTGGAACGGCCCGCTGGACGGCGCGGTCCGGAAGCTGGCGGACAGTATCGGCTATGCGGTCAGCGTCCAGGCCCCGGACCAACCGGCGCCGCTGCCGATCGCGATCAGCACCGGCCCGGAGGAGGTCTTCCTGGTCTTCAAGCATCTCGGCGAGGCGGCCGGCGCGCAGGCGACAGTGCAGCTCGATTCGCTGCATCACCAGGTCCAGGTGATCCATCATGTCTAGGCACCGCCGGGTGTTGACGGCGGCGGCCCTGCTCTGGGGCCTGACGGCGGCCGGCACCGTCCGGGCCGAAGACGGGTTGCTCGTCCAAGAGGCCGTGCCGCCGCTCCCGGCGCCCGACCAGGTCGAAAAGGGCACGATGCTGCTCGGCAATCCGCTCAACCAGCCCGTCACCGGGGCGAAGGAGCAGCCGCTCGTCGTTGGTGGCGAGCGCCCGCCGTCGCTCGAGCAACTCCAGGCCGCCCGCCCGGGCGACCAGAAAGGCGACGGCCTCGACGCCGGGCGCGGCGAGCAGTTGCATCAATCGGCCCTGATCTATGGCGCCCAGGGCGGCTTGGCCGCCCGCGGCTTCGCGCTCAACGAGATGCTGCGCCGGTACGAGGCGCAGCTCGACAGCGCCTACGATTTCCGGCCGCTTGTGCTGCCGGTCGGCCCCGGGCAGACGCTGATGCGGCCGCCGATCGTCACCCAGGCGCAAATGGCCTTCGCGCTCGGCGACAACGGCCAGGTCGCGCGGGAGACCTCCTGCATCTACCAGATTACGCGGGAGGCGCAGCTCGCGTCGGCGCCGCCGAACTGGCGCAGCTATCTCGTGCGCACCTGGGCGAACCCCGCGCGACCCGCGGAAGCCGGGCTGCCGCGAACCGACGCGGAAGTCGCGTTCTGGAACAAGTGGGTCGCCGAGGGTTGGGCGGCGGGAGAGAAGCAGGCGGTCGAGATCTTCCTCTCGGACCTCGGCCGGCTGCAGCGCGACATCATTGGTATGGCCCGCTATCGGGTTCTGCTGCGGGCCGGCCTGGTCGAGCAGCCGCGCGTGGCCTTCCAGGACCGCGCCGTCGACGGCGGCCGCGACGACCTCCACATCGGTGACCGCACGGTGACGATCACGGACCAGCCCGGCCTCCAGGCGAACCAGAAGCGCTGGGGCCCCGGTGCGGCGGGGTGCCCGTCATGACCACCGCGCCGCAACCCGAGGCCGCGTCCCCGCCCGCCCGACGATGCCGCCCGCTCCCGCGGCCGGGGACCGGCGCCATGCTGGATAATATCTCGACGGAGCCCGTCGCCGATTTGCCGGCCCGGGACCGACGCCCAACCGAGGAGCCTTGGCCCGACGAGGGGCTGCGGTGGGTGACGGAGCCGCGCAAGCACGCGCCGGGGCTCGACTCGCTCCTCTCGTGGGCCTATCGGCTCGGCGCCTCGCGGATTTCCTTCCAGACCTCCCATCCGGCCTGGATCCGTGTCCACGGGCGCAATCGCCGGGCCATGGAGCAGCCGCTCGACGAGGCCGAGATCGCGCAGATCGCCAATCATCTCTATGGCGCGGACGGCACGGCGCGGCTGCAGGGCGGCCAGGACCTCGATGTCGCCTACGAGATCGCGGTCACCCGCACCGAACGCCTCCGGTTCCGCCTCAACGCGACGCCGACGCGGACCAGCCGGCGCGACGGGGCGAACATCGTGCTCCGCCCCATTCCGGACATGCCGCCGACGCTGGAGGAGCAACTCGTGGAGCCTGCCATTCTCGAGGCCTACCGACCGCGCGAAGGCCTGGTCATGGTCAGCGGCGCGACCGGGTCGGGCAAGAGCACGCTCATCGCGGGGATGACCGTCGCGAAGCTGTTGGATCCCGCAGGGCACTACCACATCCTCGAGGGCGCGGCGCCCGTCGAGTTCCTCCTGGACCGGGTCAAAAGCCCCAGTTCAACGATCAATCAGACCGAGATCCCCCGCGACCTCCCGACCTTCGCGGGCTTCATCCGCGGCTGCATGCGGCGCGAGCCGACGGACATCAATGTCGGCGAATGCCGCGACAGCGAGACGATGGATGCGTGCATCCAGGCGGCGATCTCCGGGCACGTCGTGACCTCCACGACCCATGCCAACGACGTGGCGCTGACCATGCAGCGGATCGCGAGCCTATGCCCCATTGCGGAGCGGGAAAACCTGGTCAGCGCCGTTGCCCAGTCGCTGCGGCTGATCATCAACCAGCGGCTCGTGCCCTCGGCCGATGGCAGGCGGACGGCGATCCGTGAGTTCCTGGCGTTCGATGCCGCGCTGCGCATGCGCCTGCTCAAGACGGAACCGTCCGAATGGCCGGCCCTGACCCGGCAGGCGATCGACGATACCGGCCAATCCTTCCGCCGATCGATCCTGTCCGCCCTCGAGCAGGGCCGGATCACGGAGCAGGTCGCTCAGCGCGAACTGCGGGAAGGGACATAGACATGTGGCGCTACACGTCGCTCCCGGTGCGGGTCTTCGTCCTCGACGCCCGCGCCTGCATCCCGGTTCTGGCCTTCGTCGTCTATTGGCGCTGGACCACCCTCTACATCGCGATCATCGGCGTGGTCTTCTTCACCGTCATCAGCTGGTTCGGACTGACGGTCCCGGCGGTGATCCGGCTGGTCCGCCGCTGGCTGGTCGGCCGGACCCGCCCGGCCGTGCCGGCCTGGCGCCGGCGGAGGCTCGCGTGATGGACGGCGTCGAACTCCGGATGGTCAACCGGGTCATGCAGGCGCTCCTCGACCAGGGCAAGCCGGTGCTGCTGGAAGACCAGGTGAGCGGAAAGACACTCGAGGTGGCACCGGACAGCGCCGCGGCACCGGACGGTCTGCTGCCCGTGTTCCTGGTCGCCGGCGAAGCCGTGTGGCGCGAAGCGACGGGCAAGGGCTTCAGGCTCGACATCCAGCAGGATCCAGCGGCCTTCCTCGGTTACCGGATCCAGAACATCGGCGCCGGGTCGTTTCCCGTGGTGATGCTGTCGATGATGGAGGCGACGGCCCAGGCGTCCGGACCGGGCGGAATCCTGATGAACGAGCTCGGCACCGTGTGGCGTGCCGCGACCGAGCGCTTGGAACGCGCTGGCGGCCCATCGCTGGCCCCGCAGGATGGCGGGGCCTCCCCGCGATGAGGGCCCTCGCCGCCGCCTTGGCGCTCGCCGTCCTGTTCGTGCCTGGAGCCGTCCATGCGGCCGAAGGCGATGTCGAGCGGGTGCGGGGCTGCATCACGGCCGCCGCCGATATCTACCGCCTCCCGCCCGCCGTCCTGGTGATCCTGCTCGATGTCGAAGGCGGCGCGCTCGGCCGCGTGACCAGGAACGCCAACGGCACCGTCGATATCGGGCCGATGCAGGTCAACCAGATCTGGCTGCCGAGGATCGCCGCGCACTGGCGCGCGTCGGAGGCTGCGGCGCGCACGGCCCTGCGCGACGATTTTTGCGCCAATCTCGAAGGCGGCGCCTGGATCCTCCGCCAGGCGATCGACGAGGCGCACGGCGATTTCTGGGCGGGCGTCGGGCTCTATCACTCCCACGATCCCGGCTACAGGTCGGCCTATCTGCGGAAGGTGCTCAAACAGGCGCTCCGGCTGCAGGACCAGGCCGCGAGGACCCGGATCACCGCCCAGGCCGGGGGGTGAGACCGAGCCATGCGGCAGCAGCCTTCCCATCGCGGCGCCTTCGCCTCGTCCGACGACTACACCATCCTCAGTCTGGCGGTCATCCTGGTCGGCCTCGCCTTTGGCGGATGGCTGCTCTGGCGGTTCGAGCATGGCGAGATCAGCGCCGCCGTGATGCGCCTCGCCCGCTGGCAGATGCGCTTCATCCATCTGTTCACCGACCGGTACGACCTGGCGGATGCGCAGGTTGGCGCCGCCGATCCCGAGGGCGTGAGTTTTCCGGCACTCGTGCGGCTCTGCGACGATATCGGCCGGTTCTTCCTCGTTCCGGCTGTTCTATTCGTCCTGGCGCTCGCCAGCCTGTGCTTCCTCCGGGCAGCCCCTGCCCGCTTCTGCCGTGAGTTCGATCTCGATGGGTTGATTCGGGAACAGGCCCGGAGCTATCACAGCATTGCCGCCTTCGTCCGGCGGACCTTGCGGCTGGTGCGCCCCCGCGACGGGGAGCCGCGGCCCTTGGATCCGGCGCTCAATCCCCGGGAATGGATCGCGCGCTGGGCGACCGACGCTCGCGGCGACTTCGACGAGGCTCGGGCGCGCGCCGAACTCGACCGCCAGCTCGGGCCGCTCTGGCGCGGCTTGGCGCAGGCCGAGCCGCATGTCCGCTGCATGCTGGCCGTCTTTGCCCTGCACTGGGCCCGACGCAGCGACGACGCGCTCGCCCTGCTGGGCGACCTGTCCGAATCGTTGGCCCTCGCTCCCGGTGAGCGGGAGGCCGGGCCCGAGCGCCCGCTCGCGTTTCCGGCCGCGGTCGTCGCCACGGCCGACGCCTATCTGCGCGACCAGGAGACCGTCCGGCCGGCGCTCAATTGCGCGGCGCGTCATGGTTATACCGCGCCGGCGCTGATGAGCGTCCTGACGGAAGCGCGACGCCGGTCGGGTGTGCTCGCGCCGGCGCAATTTGCCTGGTTGAAGCTCGTCGACAGACGGCTTTGGTACGCCCTGCACTCCCTCGGATTTCCCTCGGATGGCTCCGGAAAGGACCTCCACCCGAATCCGCGGGTCGAGGCGGTCGGCGCCCGGGACCACTGGGCAGCCGAATGCATCGCCGGTCGCCCGATCCTGACGGCCATGGTCGATCGCGCCCTGGCCGCCATTCGCGCGACGGCCGCCGATCCTCGACGCCAGCCGAACGAGCAGGAGGGCGCGCGATGATCGAGCTGCAGAACGGAATCCATCTTCACCTCCACCTTCCGGACCGGGGGATCGGCAGTTGCGGCGAGCAGGCTCCGTACGAGCATGTGCATCTTTACGTCCACGCGGCCACCGGCCGCGAGTGGGTGCCGACGTCGGCCCTGCCGACGCCGCGCAGTTGGCCGCTGCTGAAAGGCGCCACGGCGGCGACGGTCGTCCTGGTCTGCGCGGTGTTCGGCGCGCGCCTGGCCGGTCAGCGGCCGGATGTGGCGCCGACGCCGACGGCGGTTCAAGCGGCAGCCGCGTCGGGTGCCGGCGCCCTGCGCGCAGCCGCCGCTCCGCAAACCCAGCTGCCGCCGGCCATCGCCCAGCAGCTCGCCTCCCCCCCGCAGGTGAGCCCGCCCGCAGCCGAGCGCGGGGGAGCGCCGGCGCCGTCCGGACCCACGCTGTTCGGTCTGAGGAACTAGGCCCATGGTGGTCGGCGGACCGAAGCTCCGAGCGATATTCCTGCGGGTCGCGGCGGTCGCAGCCTTCTCGGCCGGCACGCTGATCCTGATCGGACGGGCGCCTGAGCACCGTGCCCTGGTTCATCTCTGTGCAATCTCGGCCGGCGCCCTGTTCGTCGTCGCGGTTTTTCTCAGCAAGGTTGGGCGGGACCGAGCGCGATGATCCCGCGCGAGATCCTCGGTCCGCAGGACCACTACGAACGATCGGGCGCCCAAAGCCTCCGCGACATCCGGCCGCTCACCGTCCGCCTCGCCTCGGGCCTGGCTGGGCAATTCTCTGCTTTGCTGCTCGGCGGTGCCGCCGGTCTGATGGTGGTGGTGCCGGCGACGGTCGATCTCGTCGTCCCCCTGGCCGCGATTTATACGGTTTGGGTGCTGACCCGCCGGGTCAAGCTGCCCCTGCGCCTGCCCAAGAGTGCCCGCCGCCGCGACTGGAACTATCCAGATCCGGCCACACGGCAACCCCGTCGCGCTGCCGGCTCGATCTATCTCGGCCGGGACGCCACGACCGGCAAGGAGTTGTGGATCACCTCGGACGACGGAAGGCAGCACGGAACGATCCCGGGAACGACGGGCGGCGGCAAGACCTCCGCGATCCTGAGCTTCGTGGCGAACGCGCTCACCCACGCCAGCGGATTCACGCTGGTCGATGGCAAGGCCGACAACAAGCTGTTCACCGAAGTGTCGGCCCTGGCGCGTCGGTTCGGACGCGACGACGACGTGCTGGCTTTGAACTTCCTTGTGGCCAGTGGCGTGAAGGACAGCAACACCTTCAACCCCTTTTCCACCGGGAACGCGGACTCGATCCGGGAGCTGCTCGCGAGCCAGCTTGGCGAGCAGCGTGCGGAGGACCCGAACGGCGTGTTTCGGGCTCGGGCGATCGCGCTGGTCGGCACCATGGCGCCGGTCCTCACCTGGATGCGCGACAACAAGGGCATCCCCATCAACATCGAGAAGATCCGTTCCGCGCTCGAGCTCCGGAGCATTTGGAAGATCGCGACACGGCGAATTTTCGAGGTTCGCGACCCCGAGACCGGCCGGGTCGAGGAGATCCCCGTCCCCGACCTGCCCGAGGATCTCGTCTATCCGCTGCAGGCCTATCTGGGCGAGATTCCGGGCTACGACACGAGCCTCGACTACAATCAGCAGAAAACCGACAAGCCGCTGGAGCAGCACGGCTACGCGCTGTTTTATTTCACGGCGACCTTCACCCAGCTCGCCGTGAGCTTGGGGCATATTTTCAAGGTCGAAACCGGCGACATCATCATGCGCGACGTGGTGCTGAACCGCCGGATCCTGGTCTGCAACCTGCCGGCCCTGGAGAATTCCGACGACACGCTGGCAGCCCTCGGTCGGATCGTCGTCGCGAGCAAGCGCGGCATGATGGCCGAGACCCTGGGCGCCCGGCTCGAAGGCGATTACGCCGAGATCGTCGGCAGCAAAGCCGGCATGGGGTCCGATCCCTACCAGGTGGTGTTCGACGAAATCACCTACTACGCCACCAGCGGGCAGGATCGGATGCTCGCGATGGGCCGCGGGCTGAACATGATGTTCTGGCTCGCCTTCCAGGAGGTCAGCGGGATGTGGGCGCGCCTCGGCGAGAAAACCCAGTCGCTGCTGGGCAACGCCAACCTCACCGTAGCACTCCGCCAGCAGGACGCGAACCGGACCCGGACGTGGCTCGAGCAGACGGCGGGCCAGACCAACGTCACGCAGGCGACCAGCTATCACGGTGGCGGCGCCGGCGAATATCGCGAGGCCCAGCACGCCGAGGTCCGGCAGGTGTCCCGCGTCGACTGGAACGATCTTCAGCGGCTGATCGAGGGCGAGGCCATCGTTCTGTTCGGCGGCCGCCGCATCTACGCGAAGCTCTTCTATGCCCGTGTCGATCCGACGGGACCGATCAGGCTCAACCGGCCGGTGATGCTGCGCGAGCCGGACCCCGCGGTAATCTCGACCGCGGTCGGTCGGATCCGGACGTTGACGACGACGCTCGAGCGCGGCCTGGTCGCCGTCGCCGCGCAGGAACGGCCGACGCCGGCACTGTCGGCATTGCTCGCGGCGTTCGGACAGGCGGCGCGCCAAGGGCATGGCGGGGAGGACTGTGCCGTGGCGGCGATAACAGCGGCCGGCGCCGCGCCCACGAGCCCGGCGGATCAGACGCCGGGCGAGGACGGGCGCACGCCGCCGCACACGCCCTTCACCCGGATGCTCGACCACGCCAGCGAGTCGGTGAACGAGGGCGGCATCGGCGGCGGAACGCCCGCCGATCCGGTTGATGCGGCTCTGTTCGCGGACCTCTATGGCATCGGCCTGGCGACCGGGCTGTCCCGGACCGAGGCGCGCGAGATCGCGCTGGCGGTGCTGGCCGAGCGGGATGCTTCCGAGCCGACGCCCGCTCGGCCCACCCCGCCGCCGATGACGGCGCAGGAACTCCGGGCCCGGGTCGAGCGGTTGATCGAAATCCTCCGGACCCCGATCGAGACGCACGAAGCGGAGCGCCGTCATGGGACCTGACGCGCAGCCGGACGCCCTGTTGCGGTCCATGCTCACCCACGGGGACTCCCGTCTCGCCATCGATCCCACCTCTGGGACCAACCGGTATTTCTGCCCGCCCATTCCGGCGCCGCAGGTGGCGTGCTTTGCCTCCTGCACGGCCTCGCCGATCTCGGCGGAGGCTTATGAGGCCGCCGCGGCCTGTCTCCGGCGGATCACGGCGCCCGGTTCCGTCAGGATGAAGACGGACCAAGGCATCGCGGAGGCCGCGGCGCTGCCGGAGCGGGTCGCCAATGCCTTCGGGGTGGCCGACCTGGCCGACGCGATCCTCAGCCCGTCCGGCACCTATGCGACGCTTCTGCTGGTCGGGCTCCTCGCGGCGGAGCGCCCCGGCGAACCGATCGTCAGCATCCTGGCGGGCGCGTCGGAGACCGGATCCGGCGTGCCGCTCGCCGCCGCCGGTAGGCGCTTTGGAGACGGTCCCGGCTCAATCGGGCAAAACCGCGCCGGGGCGGCGTTGGCGGGGTTTCCCGATGGCACCAAGGCGGTCTGCATCCCGTTGCGCGGCGCGGGCGGCGAGATCAGAGACCCACGGGCGATCGACGCGGATTTCGCGAAGGCGGTGGCGGCCGCCGCCGGACGAGCCGTCGTGCATCTGATCGACGGCTCCAAGACCGGGCTCAGAGCGCCCTCCTCCATCCCCGACGGCACGGAGGCCGTCGTCGATGCCTGCCAGGCGCGCCTGCCGAGAGAACGGCTCCGCGCCTATCTCTCAAGCGGATGGCCGGTCATCGTTACCGGCTCGAAATTCTGCGGCGGCCCCGCCTTCTCGGGTGCCATCCTGTTCCCGCGCGCGCGCCTCGCCGCAATCGATCGACGACGCCTCCCCGCCGGGCTGGCGTCCGGCCGAACCGCGGCCGTCAGCCCCCTGCCGATGGGGGCGTTGCTCGGAACGACGGTACGCTGGACCGCCGCCCTGGTGGAAATCGGGGCCTTTGCCGGGATCTCCCCCGAGGTGACCAGCGAGCGGGCTGCGGTGGCGGCCGGGGCAATCTCCGGCTGGATGCGCTCCTCCGCACCCGTCTGCCCAATCGACATGCCCGATGTCGCGCCAGGTCCAGCCGATATCCAGTCCGTTTTCGGGTTCACCGTCCGCTGCCCTGCGCGGCACGGTCGCTTTCTCTCCTGTGCCGAGCTCCGCCCGATTTACCAACGGCTCGCGGGACGAGGCGTGCTGGTCGGCCAGCCGGTTGACGTCGGCGACAGCGCGGGGGCTCTGCGTATCGCGATCGGCGCGCGCAACCTCCGCAACTCCACTCTCATGAGCGAACTCGACCGTGTATTTCTCGAACTGGACCGCGCGTTCGATCCGGTCTCGATGCGCGCGGCCGAGTGACGCTTCCTGCCACAGGCACGCCGCCGCTCCCGGGGCTCAGGATCGACCGGGCCGGACCGCTCAGCCCAAGCGCGAGCCGGTTCCTCGCCGCGTTTGACGAGCCCCGCTCTGCCGTCGCGGCGGCGGGGCTCGCCAATTTGGCGCGGCCGAAGGCGTATCTGATGCTGCGGGACTTGAGGGAGCGCGGCCATGTCATCCGGTGCGCGCGAAACCTCTACCTGCGCGTCGACACGCTCCAGGGGCAACCGATCGAGGGGCTTCCGGTGGTCGCGCGCGTGCTGGCCCGGCTCTCGAAGGACGCCCGGTGCACCGCCGACATCGTCGGTGGGCCAGGGCTGACGGCGAGTGCGGTCCGCCGCGCGATATACTACTTGGAACGGCAGGGTAAGGTTCAGCGGAAGGCCTACGGGGTTTACGCGCTCGCGGGTCGAGGCGGGGGCGAAGCCTCCGTTGAAACGGTGTCTCGGCCATCGCCGATCGCCGACCGGATCTACGAGTTGCTGACGGAACCTCGGCGGCCGGTGGAGTTGCGCGCGCCACTCGGCCGGTCCGTTTCGAATATCACGGCTCACCTACAGGCGATGATGCAAAAGGGTCGGGTGAGACGTATCGGTCCGGGGCTCTACGCGCGGGTGGCGCCAGAGCGAGATGCTGATAAATTTTCATAGCGGTCCTTCTTCCAGTCCCTACCGACGAGTAAGACGTCACGTTGCCTCCAGACGCCGGATAGTAAGGCTTCGACGGAAGGGTTCGAATAGCTAGTATTCCAAATCGGCCTCTTGCCACTATCTTTCCAATCAAGACTTCTACTTTTCGTGGCAACTTCACTTATTTTAGGCATGAGTCTGTGATGAGCGCGGAGGATTCTCCCGTATCGAAGCAACTTCGTCTCGCGAAGAATCCAGGAAAGGTGCCGGAAAAGCCGCGAATCCGGCAGAACCAACGTCAACATGGAGCAAAAATCGACTCGACCCCAAGTAGAGGTTGATCTACCGTCAGAAAGTTTGGTCAAAGGTCACGGAGCGCTTCGCGATGAGACTGATGTGCCGCGCTTGGCTGGCAAGCACGTTGTGCCTATTTGCGGCCCTTGACACTCCGACGGCAGCTGCGGACGCGACCACCTCTTCGATTACCGCAAGTATCGCCGGGTCGTTCGACGTAACACTTTCGGGCAGCGCGAGCTACTCGCTCCCGCTTCGAATCGCCCCCGGAACTGCGGGGATGGAACCGAAGATTGCCCTTGCTTACGACAGTCAAGCTCCGGGAGGACCGCTTGGAGCTGGTTGGTCGATTTCAGGAATTAGCGCCATCACGCGAGGGCCTAAGAACGCCAGGACCGATGGGGTGCCCGACGGGGTTCGGCTCGCCGAAACTGATGCATTGTATCTGGACGGGCAAAGAATCATACCAATATCCGTCAGCGGGTCCGGCGCAAGCCGTCGAATTGAATACAGAAAAGAGGTAGATGATCAGACGCGGATTGTCGAGAATGGAATAAATTTTGACGATGCCGTGTTTATTGTGAGCACCAAGGGCGGCCTCA
>Ga0302311_10002206_pt1 | contig 22244 bp, 19 predicted proteins | sample III_Palsa_N1_3_FD_200449 | JGI IMG/M metagenome (GOLD analysis project Ga0302311, IMG submission 200449) | Peat permafrost microbial communities from Stordalen Mire near Abisko, Sweden - III_Palsa_N1_3 | ecosystem: Environmental > Terrestrial > Soil > Palsa > Peat permafrost | place: Sweden... | reverse complement strand
TGACCATCAATTTGAAATTCGAAAAGATCGCGGGCGGCCGCGGCAACTACAACCGCTGGACCATCAACGGCAAGGTCTGGCCCGATACAAATCCCTTGTTCACCGTGCAGCGCGGCAAGCGCTATCGCCTTGTCATGAACAACAACAGCGGCGACGAGCATCCCGTCCACCTGCACCGGCACAGTTTCGAGGTGACCAAAATCGGCGACAAGATCACCTCAGGACTGATCAAGGACACCATCAGCATGCCGCGCTTCTCCACCGCGGAGGTCGATTTTGTCGCCGATAATCCCGGCGACACCTTGTTCCATTGCCATCATCAGGATCATATGGACGAGGGTTTTATGGGACTGATCACCTACGCGAAGACTTGAGGCGTCCCTGGTAGGCACGTAAAACTCCGGAGACATCGGTCGTGAGTGAGTCTGTTTCGCCCGACGTACCAGTTGCGCCCGCGGAGCGCGCTTCACCGGCGGAAGCCCCCGGAAAGGGGACGGTCGGCGAAGTCTTTATGGCGTTCCTGAAACTGGGCCTGACTTCGTTCGGCGGTCCGATCGCCCATCTCGGCTATTACCGGGATGAGCTGGTGGTGCGGCGCCGATGGCTCGACGAGAACACCTATGCCGATCTGGTCGCGCTGTGTCAGTTTCTGCCCGGACCGGCCTCGAGCCAGGTCGGCTTTTCCCTCGGTATCCTGCGCGGCAACGGTCTGTTGGGCGGGCTTGCCGCATGGTTCGGCTTCACCATGCCCTCCGCCCTGATCATGTTCGCCTTTGCGATGGGTGCTGCCGCCTTCACCGGACCGGTCGCGTTGGGTTTCCTGCACGGCCTCAAGCTGGTCGCGGTTGCGGTCGTGGCTCAGGCCATCTGGGGCATGTCGCGCAGCCTTACCCCAGATCGGACCCGTGCCGGCATCGCGCTTACGGCGATTGCGATCGTCGTGCTGTTCGCGGGATCGCTCAGCCAGATCGCCGCGATCGCGCTCGGGGCCTGCGCGGGGCTTTGGCTCTGCAGAGGAGACGCCGCGCCGGTTTCCGGCCATCTGAATTTTCCGGTCACACGACAGGCCGGCGTGATCGCGCTGGCGCTGTTCGCGGCGCTGCTGTTGATCCCTCCGCTCGCCGTTGCCGCGGGCCACGCTCAAGGTCTGGCGCTGTTCGACGCGTTCTATCGATCAGGCGCGCTGGTGTTCGGTGGCGGCCATGTCGTGCTGCCGCTGCTGCAGGCGCAGGTCGTGACCCCCGGATGGGTCAGCAACGAGGCTTTTCTGGCGGGCTATGGACTGGCGCAGGCGGTGCCGGGACCGCTCTTCACGTTTGCCGCCTATCTCGGCGCCGTGATGGGCCCTGCGCCGAACGGCGTTGCGGGTGCAACCATCGCCCTCGTCGCATTGCTGCTGCCGGGCATGCTGCTGGTCTATGGCATGTTGCCGTTCTGGGATGCGCTGCGTACACGCCCGGCAGCCCAGGCCGCGATGCGCGGCACCAACGCCGCCGTGGTCGGCATTCTCGGTGCAGCGCTCTACCATCCGGTGTGGACCAGCGCGGTGCTGACACCGCGCGATTTCGCGCTGGCGCTTGCGGGCTTCCTGCTGCTGACGGTCTGGAAGCTGCCGCCGTGGATCGTGGTGCTGCTCTTGGCCGGCGCCGGCATGCTGTCGCAACTGGTGTGAATATCATTGCCGCGTGGAGACATTTAGCCGACGCGGGGTTAGGCTGCCCCTGCAGTTGAGGTAGCTCTCAAACATCCCAAAGGATGCGGCGATGATCTGGAATAACATGCTGCGCAGCAGCGAATCCGGCTGGACCATCCTGGTGCGGCTTCTGGTGGGACTGGTGGTTTTTCTGCCGGAGGGCATCCAGAAACTGATCATGCCGGATGTGCTGGGCGCGGGACGGTTTGCAAAGATCGGCATTCCCTTTCCCGAAATCATGGGTCCTTTCGTGGGCTGGGTCGAAACCATCTGCGGCGCGCTGATCATCCTCGGGCTGTTGACGCGGCTGGCCGCGATACCGCTGATCATCATCATGATCGTGGCGCTGGTCTCGACCAAGCTCCCGATCCTGCTCGGACATGATGTGGGGATGTTTCACCTCGCGGCCGACATCAAACGCACCGGTTTCTGGAGCACGATGCATGAATCGCGCGCCGACCTCACGATGCTGCTGGGATGTATTTATCTTCTGATCGTCGGCGCCGGCCGCTGGTCGATCGACGCCACTCTGGCGAGGTAGCGACAATCTTTGCTTTGACGCGTTTTCTTCACGTGAACCGGTACCACCGCAAAACGCCCACCGATGTGTGACCTGGCGCACGTCGAGACAGCTCAGAGCGGGTGACTGTGGGTGGGACTTGCGACCTTTGACAAACCAGGGCCGCGGCTGGACACTTGCGAGCTGGAATTGAGACCATAAAAAGCCCCTCGCACGCAATGCATCGTGGAGGGGCAATTTGATCGTGCCGCAGAATATTTCGGCCTGCCTACTTATAGAGACAGACAGCTAATTTTGGGTTTGCCCCGCGCGTGCCAGAACGCTCCAAAAATGTCGGGCCGTTTGTTGGACATTCACGGCCGGGAACCGAAGCGATTGAATGATCTTCAGAGCCGATTTATCGTCACACCTGAAACTCGCGTGAGCCCAGATAGAGACCCGATGCGCAGGGGCCGATCCGGTATGAAAATGCAGACGCTCTCCCGAAGCGTGCCACCAGGCTCTCCAAGGGGCTTGCTATGAGCGCGAACGCGGGATCCTGGCTCTCGGCCCACGGCAAGCTCTGGTTTGATGACCGCTGGTATCGGCTGGCCTGGATCGTATGGCCGCAAGCACTCGGCCTGCTGCTGGTGACGCTGTGGCTGTACCCGCCCTCGGCGCAGGGCTTTATCCCCTGGGCGAAGCCGCTCACCGAAGCGCCGAAGAATCAGCCGGCCACCCCGGTCAAGGAGCCCGCCGTTCCGCCATTGGCCCAGCCGCCGCTCGACGTGATGACGCCCTGCAAGTCCGGCCAACCCGCCGACATCATAGCGGGCTGCACCGCGCTGCTGGCGTCCGGAAACCTCAAGGGAAGCAATATCCCGGACGCCTATTGGTGGCGCGGATGGGGCTATTATTTGAGCAAGCAGTATCAGCTCGCAATGAGCGACTACGATCGGGCGATCACGATCGCGCCCGGCAATGCTGTCTATTACAACGACAGAGGGATTGTCTGGACCGCTCTTGGCAACAATGAGCGTGCCATGCAGGATCTCGACCAGGCTATCCTGCTCAAGCCCGACCTTGTCGACGCCTACATCAATCGCGGGATTGCGCTTAACAACCTGAAGCGGACCAACGAGGCGCTGGTTGCTTTTTCCAGGGCGATCGAGCTCGACGGGACGCGATGGCTGGCTTACCAGAACCGCGCCGAATTAAATGACCAGCGTTCCAACTGGCGCGCGGTGTTCGACGATGGGACCAAACTAATCGAACTCGCGCCGAACTATCAAATGGGCTATGAATATCGCGGGCATGCCTATTTCGAATCGGGCCAGTATCAGGCGGCGATCGCCGATTTCAGCAAGGCCATATCCCTCGACCCCAACGCCATCTTCAACTATCGCGTGCGGGGCCGCGCGTACTACTTCCTGAACCAGTTCGATGATGCGATGAAAGACTTCGAAGCTGCGCTTCGAATTGATGCCAATGACGGCCCAACGATTTCCTACCTCAACGACCTGAAGCGCCAGCGACGCAAGTGAGCCGCCACGTCAGCTTCATTCACGAAAAAAAGCTTCACGAAAAGCATGAAGGGTTTTCCATGAATTTTGTCGATCACCCCGCCCGGCGCCTCTTGCAGGCGCTGTCTCTGGTGGTGTCCGCCGCCTTTGCGCTCGTTGCCGCGCCGTATCAGGCCCGCGCCGAGGCCGCCTATCCGACGCGGCCGGTGCGGATCGTGGTGCCATTTGCCGTCGGCGGCGTCGCCGACACCACGATACGCACCATTGCGGAAAAACTGGGCGACAAGCTCGGGCAGCGCTTCTACGTCGACAATCTGCCCGGCGCCGGCGGCATCGCGGCGGCCCGCGCCGTGATCTCATCGGCGGCCGACGGCTATACGCTGGCGATCCTGGTCAACGGGACCGCCGCCAGCGTTTCCCTGTTCCAGAAGCTGCCATTCGATCCGGTGAAGGATTTCGCACCGATTTCGAGCCTGGGCTTTTTTGATCTGGTGTTCTGCACCGACGCCAATTCGCCGTACAAGACGATTGGCGACTTCATCGCCGCGGCGAAAGCCAAACCCGGTGCGCTGAATGTCGGGACCATCAATATCGGCAGCACCCAGAACCTGTCGGCCGAACTGTTCAAGACCGCGGCCGGCATCGACTTCACGGTTGTCCCCTTTCGCGGAACGCCCGAAGTCGAGGTGTCGCTGCTACAGGGCAACATCGCGCTGATGATAGACATGTACGCGACGGTCAAGGGCAATCTCGCCGACGGCAAATTCCTGGCACTGGCGTCGTCGGGCGCGGCGCGCTGGGAAAGCACGCCCGATGTGGCGACCTTGCAGGAAAGCGGTGTTGCCAATTACGATGTGGTGTCCTGGAATGCCCTGTTCGCGCCCGCCCGTACCCCGCCGGAAATCATCAAGACGCTCAACAGCGCGCTGCAGGAGATCCTCGCGGACCCCGATCTCAAAAAACGGCTGATCGATCTTGGCATCGAGGCCAGAGCGAGCACGCCGCAGGAACTCTCCGACCGGCTCAAATCCGATATCGACAAGTGGGCGAAAGTGATCGAGAAAGCCGGAATACCCAAGCAATAGCCTTGCCGCCCGCAAGCCTATCGATCCCAATTCGAAAGATCATCTCAGATGACACCGTCCCAAATGACCGCGACCTCGACCAACCCCAAGCAGACCGGTCCCAGGCAATGGCATATCGGCCTTGTCGGCTACGGCGAAGTCGGCCGCATTCTCGCCGAGGACCTGCGCAAGCAGGATGTGCGAGTGACCGCCTATGACCTCAAGCTGCGCAGCGACCAGACCGGCGGCGCCTTGCGCGATCACGCCGGCGCGCATGGCGTCGAGCTGGTGGCGTCCCACGCCGATCTCGCGGCAAAGGCCGATTTCATCGTTTCCGCCGTCACCGCAAGCCAGGCCGTGCCGGTGGCGCAGGCTTGCGCACCGGCGGTGAAATCCGGCGCCTGGTTCCTGGACTTCAATTCGGCATCGCCCGGCGCCAAGCAGCGCGCCGCGGCGCTGATCGACGGCCATGGCGGGCGTTACGTCGAAGGCGCGGTGATGACGTCGATCCCGCCGTATCGTATCAAGGTGCCGCTGTTGCTGGGCGGCGCTGGCGCCAGGGAGCTGGCGCCGCTGCTGGTGGAACTGGGCTTTGCCGCCAAGGTGGCGAGCGAGAGGCTTGGCGTCGCCTCGGCGGTCAAGATGTGCCGCAGCGTGATGATCAAGGGCCTCGAGGCGATGGTGATCGAAAGCTTCACCACCGCGCGCGCCTACGGCGTCGAGGACGCGGTGCTGGCGTCGCTGCAGGAAACTTTTCCCGGCATCGACTGGGAAAAGCAGGGCGCCTACTTCTTCCAGCGCGTGATCGAGCACGGAAGGCGCCGCAGCGAGGAAGTCCGCGAGGTCGCGGAAACCGTCCGCGAGATCGGTCTCACCCCGTGGTCGGCGCAGGGCACCGCCGAGCGCCAGGCCTGGGTCGCCGACCTCGCCGACGAAGGCGTGTTCGGCCCCAAGGGCACGCCCGACTTTGCCCGCAGCCCGGACTGGCGCACCGAAGCCGATCGCATCCTCGCCAGCGTGGCCGGGAAGAACAACACACAGAAGAAAAACAACTGAATGACCGCCCCCAGGATGACCGTGACCACGCCATTCGAAAAAACCCCGGGCTGGCTCGACTGGTACGCCGGCCCCTCCAAGCCCCGCTTCAAGGTGCCGGCCGGCGCCGTCGACGCGCATTGTCATGTATTCGGCCCCGGCGCCGAATTCCCCTATGCGGCCGGGCGCAAATACACGCCCTGCGATGCGTCAAAGCAGCAGCTGTTCGCGTTGCGCGATCATCTCGGTTTCGCGCGCAACATCATCGTGCAGGCCACCTGCCACGGCGCCGACAACCGCGCGCTGACCGATGCGCTGGCGCATTCCGGCGGCAAGGCGCGCGGCGTCGCGACCGTCAGGCGCGACATCAGCGATGCCGAGCTGAACGCGCTGCATGAGATCGGGGTGCGCGGCGTGCGCTTCAATTTCGTCAAGCGGCTGGTCGATTTCACGCCGCGAGACGAATTGATGGAGATCGCCGGCCGCATTGCCAAACTCGGCTGGCATGTCGTGATCTATTTCGAGGCGGTCGACCTGCCCGAATTATGGGATTTCTTCACCGCGTTGCCGACCGTGGTGGTGGTCGACCACATGGGCCGGCCCGATGTCGGTAAGCCGGTCGATGGCCCCGAATTCGAACTGTTCATGAAGTTCCTGACCCAGCACAGCAACATATGGTCCAAGGTCAGTTGCCCGGAACGGATGTCGCTGTCGGGACCGCCGGCGCTGCACGGCGAGCAAAACCCCTACCCCGACGTGATTCCGTTCGCCCGGCGCATCGTCGAAACCTTTCCGGATCGCGTGCTCTGGGGCACCGACTGGCCGCATCCCAATCTGAAGGGCCACATGCCCGACGACGGCCTGCTGGTCGACTTCATCCCGCACATCGCGGTTTCGGCCGAACTGCAGCACAGACTGTTGGTCGACAATCCGATGCGGCTTTACTGGCCAGAGTAACTCCGAAGAGAACAAATCCGAATCGCACAAACCTGACGCGGCACACGCCTTGTTTCAGTGCGTCGCTTTGGTGCCTCGCTTCAGTGCATCGTCTCACAGCATTCATCCCGGCCGACGAACGACACCGCCGCATAGAGCTGATGAAGCTCGGCTTCCAGATGCTCGTTCACCAGCAGCAGCGCCTCGAGCGCGCCGCGCATGTTGCCGTCGCACGCCGCGACGATCTTTTCGATAGCGATTTCAGTCCGCCTGGAAGCCATGTGCAATCCCCTGCATAAACGCCCGTCCGTAACTACCCCATCGTAGTATCCTGCAGGGATTGGGGCGGAATTCGGCGACCAAAAAGATCATTTGGAGGCGCCATGGAATATCCACCGGGAATTGACGGTGGAACTTTTACGCTGCGACGGCCAGCCCTCGCGGAGTGAGGACGTACTCTTTCAAAACCGTGTTCTTGGCGTCGACTTCAACCAGCGATACGTCGTAGGTCCAGAGATCGGCGAGGTGCTGCAATACCCGCCTGGTGTCGGTTTCGTTCAGCTGAGCGCCCTTCACCACCACATGACGCAACATCAGGCGGCGATCGCCCGCCAGATCGACGTCGACCACTTCGATGTTGGGATCGATGTATCCGACATCATATTGCCGCGCCAGTTCGCGGCGAATCCGGCGATAGCCGCGGGCATCATGGATGGCGTCGACCAGAATGCCCTCGGTCTGCTGCGGGTCGTCATGCAAATGAAACATGCGCAGGCTTCGCATCAGCCGCGGACTCAGGAACTGGCTGATGAAACTTTCATCGCGGTAATTGGCCCAGATATCGCGCAGCACGCCCATCACGTCACCCTTGCCGGCAATGTCCGGGAACCACTCGCGGTCCTCGTCATCAGGGTTGGAGACGATGCGCTCGATATCCTGCATCATCGCAAAGCCGAGCGCATAGGGATTGAAGCCCGAGAAACGCTGGTCGTCGAACTCCGGCTGGAACACCACATTGGTGTGCGACTGCAGGAATTCGAGAAAATTGCCGTCCGACAGCCGGCCCTGCTCGTGCAGCCGGGTCATGATGCGGTAATGCACGTAGGTCGCGGTTCCCTCGTTCATGACCTTGGTCTGGCTCTGCGGATAGAAATACTGCGCGATGTGCCGCACGATCCGGAGCAGTTCGCGCTGCCAGGATTGCAGGCGCGGCGCGGTCTTTTCGAGGAAATACAGGATATTTTCCTGCGGCAGCCCGAGCAGCTTGCGGCGCCGTTCCGAGTTGAGCAATTCCGCGGTCTTGATCGGCCCGGTCGGAACCGTGCGCCACAGATCGTTGAACGCGCTCTCCTCATGGGCGCGGCGCTCACCGGCACGCTTTTCCTCGGCGCGAAGATCGAGATTCTTCTTGCCGGGATAGCGATCGATGCCGTGCGACATCAGCGCATGCGCCGCATCGAGCGTCTGCTCGACCGCGAGACGGCCGTGACGCTCCTCGCATTGCGCCACGTAGCTCTTGGCGAAATCGAGATAATCCAGAATGCCCTCGGCGTCGGTCCATTGCCGGAACAGGTAATTGTTCTTGAAGAAATGGTTGTGGCCGAACGCGGCATGCGCGATCACCAGCGTCTGCATGGTCGCGGTGTTTTCCTCCATCAGATAGGAAATGCACGGCGACGAGTTGATCACGATCTCATAGGCGAGGCCCCGCAGTCCCTTCCGATAGAACGCCTCGTGATGCGCGAAATGCTTGCCGAACGACCAATGCTTGTAGAACAGCGGCATGCCGGATGACGAATAGGCATCCAGCATCTGCTCGGCGGTGATGATCTCGATCTGGTTGGGATAGACATCGAGCCCGAGCTCGGTTCGCGCGATCTCCTCGCAGGCATCGTGGATACGCTGCAGCTTCGGAAAATCCCAGTCCGCTCCCTCGAACAGGTATTCGGCTGTCGCGGTCATGGCGCGGCTTTCTCCTTCTGGCGACGCTGGAACAGGTCGTGAAACACCGGAAAGATTTCGCTGCGGTCGGTGACCTTGCGCATCGACAGCGGCGCGCCATCGGCGCGCAGCCGCTGATACAGCGTCCACAGCGAGGAATCCGGCATTTCAAACGTGCTGCCGTTGGACTCGCCGACTTCGAGATAGGCAAAGAACTGGCTGACCGGAAGGATCATCTCGGTCAAAAGCCGGCCGGTGACGGCGCCGTCCGAAATCGAATTGTCGCCGTCCGAGGCCTGAGCGGCATAGATGTTCCAGTCGGCGGGACGGAACCGCGACCTGACGATCTCGTGCATCGCCTGCAACGCGCTCGAAACCATGGTGCCGCCCGAGGCCGGCCCGTGAAAGAAAGTCTCCTCGTCGACCTCTTCGGCCCGGTCGGTATGGCGAATGAAGACGATCTCGACATGCCGGTAGCGCCGGGTCAGGAACACGTACAGCAGCATGTAGAAACGCTTGGCCAGGTCCTTCATGTGTTCGGACATCGAGCCGGAGACGTCCATCAGGCAGAACATCACGGCCTGCGCCACCGGTTTCGGCACGGTCTCGAAGCGGCGGAACCGGATGTCGATCGGATCGATGAACGGAATCCGGCGCATCTTGGCTTTGAGGGCTTCGATCTCGGCCGTCAACTCGGCGCGGCGCGCCTCGTCGGCCTCGGCGAGTTCTGCCTCAAGCTCGGCAATCGTCTCCGGCCGCGGCCGCCGCAACGCCACCCGCCTTGCCATCGCCAGCCGCACCGTGCGGCTGACCGAAATGTTCGCCGGCGAGCCCGAGGTCGCATAGCCGGCGCGGTGAAGCCCCTCGCTTTCGGCCTCGGCGAGCTTGCGCTTGGCGAGGTCGGGCAATTCGAGATCATCGAGGAACAGGTCGACAAATTCGTCACGGCTGAGCACGAAGCGGAACGCATCCTCGCCGTCACCTTCGCCCGGATCGGACGCTCTGCCGCGGCCCTCGCCCCCCGAACGCGGCAACCTGTCGCCTTCGACGAACTTCTTGTTGCCGGGAAGCACCATGTCGCGGGTGCCGCCTTCGCGGTGAAAGCGAGGTTCATTCATTCCATCGAGCGGAATGCTGACCTCACCGCCCTCCAGGACATCCTTGATGTCGCGGTCCTGGGAGGACTTCTTCACGGCGCCCTGAACCAGTGCCTTGGCACGGCGCAGGAAACGCTGGCGGTTCTCCAGGCTCTTGCTGCCTGGGTTCAGACGCCGATCGACGATGTGCATGGTCACCCCAGCAATCCGACTCAGCCGGCTTGTTTGACGCGCATGTACCATTCGACGAGCCGGCGAACCTGGCGCTCGGTATAACCGCGCCCCACCATCCGCTCGACAAATTCGCCGTGCTTCTTCTCGGTATCGCCGTCCTTCTTGGAACCGAACGAGATCACCGGAAGCAGGTCTTCGACTTGCGAGAATATCCGTTTTTCGATCACTTCGCGGATTTTTTCGTAGGAGGTCCAGGACGGATTCTTGCCGCCGTGCTGGGCCCGCGAGCGCAGCGAGAACTTGACGACCTCGTTGCGGAAGTCCTTGGGGTTGGCGATCCCCGCGGGCTTCTCGATCTTGGTCAGTTCCTGATTGAGCAGTTCGCGATTGAGCAGTTGATTGGTGTCGGGGTCCTTGAAGTCCTGATCCTCGATCCAGGCATCGGCGTAATCCACATAACGGTCGAACAGGTTCTGACCGTAGTCCGAATAGGATTCGAGGTAGGCCTTCTGGATTTCGTGACCGATGAATTCCGCGTAGCGCGGCACCAGTTCGGCCTTGATGAATTCGAGGTAGCGCTTTTCGACTTCCTCGGGCAACTGCTCGCGGCGGATCGACTGCTCCAGCGCATACATCAGATGCACCGGATCGGCGCCAAGTTCCGAGGTGTCGTGATTGTAGGTCGCGGCCAAAACCTTGAACGCGAACCGCGTCGAGACGCCGTCCATGCCTTCGTCGACGCCGGCGGCATCCTTGTATTCCTGCACGCTGCGCGCCTTGGGGTCGGACTCTTTCAGGCTTTCGCCGTCATAGACCCGCATTTTCGCAAAGGTCGTCGAGTTCTCGTGCTTGCGCAGACGCGACATGACCGAGAAACGCGCCAGCGTTTCCAGGGTAGCCGGCGCACACGGCGCGGAGGCGAGTTCCGATCCCGAGATCAGCTTCTCGTAAATCTTCTGCTCTTCGGTGACCCGCAGGCAGTAGGGCACCTTGATGACGCAGATACGGTCGATGAAGGCCTCGTTGTTCTTGTTGGACTTGAAGCTTTGCCATTCGGATTCGTTGGAATGCGCCAGGATGACCCCGGTAAAGGGAATCGCGCCGATATTCTCGGTGCCGATGTAGTTGCCTTCCTGGGTCGCGGTCAAAAGCGGATGCAGCATCTTGATCGGCGCCTTGAACATCTCGACGAATTCGAGCACGCCCTGGTTGGCGCGGTTGAGGCCGCCGGAGTAGCTGTAGGCATCGGGATCGTTCTGGGCGTAGGTTTCCAGTTTGCGGATATCGACCTTGCCGACCAGCGAGGAGATGTCCTGGTTGTTCTCGTCGCCGGGTTCGGTTTTCGCAATCGCGATCTGGCGCAGGCGCGAGGGCTGGATCTTGGCGACGCGGAAGCGCGAAATATCGCCGCCGAAGGCCTCGAGCCGTTTATAGCACCACGGGCTCATCAGCCCGCTGAGACGGCGGCGCGGAATGCCGTATTTCTCCTCGATCATCGGCCCCAGCTGCTCCGGATCGAACAGGCTGAGCGGAGATTCGAACACCGGGCTGAGCTCGTCGCCGGCCTTGAGCACATAGATCGGATGGACTTCCATCAGCGACTTCAGCCGTTCGGCGAGCGAGGATTTGCCGCCGCCCACCGGGCCGAGCAGGTAGAGAATCTGCTTGCGCTCTTCGAGGCCCTGCGCGGCGTGGCGGAAGAAGCCGACGATGCGCTCGATGGTTTCTTCCATGCCATGGAACCCGACAAAGGCCGGATAGGCGCGCATGGTCCTGTTCAAAAAGATACGGCCAAGGCGAGGGTCCTTGGCCGTGTCAATCATCTGAGGCTCACCGATCGCAGCTAACAGCCGCTCGGCCGCATTGGCATATCGCATCGGGTCCCCTCGACACGATTCCAGATATTCCGCCATCGACATATCGGTTTCGCTTCTGGCCTCGAAGGACCTAGCGAACGCATTGAACAGAGAATCGTTATACATGAATCCCTCTCCTTGTCTGGTTGGCTGCACTGCCGAACGCGCGTCATACTCCTGAGTCATCGGAGTGCTACCTGCCCCGACCGCGAATCAGCATCAGCACATGAACCTATTGGACACGCGTCTGACTCCATGACGCAATGCAATAGTTGTGCTAGAGCAGCCGCCCCCGCCAAAAAACCGTATGATTTCTGCAAGATGTAACCGTCCCGCAACATCCGGACTACTACTGGAAGCCGGGTTACGCGCGTTAATAGACGGTTAACAAGGCGTCTGCCGCTCGGCAAATCGACTCCTTCGGGAACTCCGGTAAGCAACGCGAAGCCCTATCTATAGTGTATACGGCGTGCGCGAAAAAAGGTTGCTCCCCCCAAGCTTTTATTTAACGCGTTCGGCAGCGTCAGGCCCGGCCGCCGCCTTCGATCACATGCCACGATCGTGTCGCCCTCGCGGCTGATTTATGCACGATCTTGTGACCGCGCCACCTACTTTAGGCGGAATAACGCAATCGCACCTTACGTAGAATCGCGGACTTAGCGCCTGTCACACCAGCAGCTCCGTTCGATACCTGGCCGCGAGCGCCTTCGCGCGTTGCACGCGCTCGGCCCGTTCATCTGGACTGAGCTTCGGCGGCGGCGCGGTACGGCTATCGACGGGATCGCCGACCGCCATGAAGAACTCATCCTGCCCCGACGGCGTGCACATGCAGAGCAGGCGTGCAGGCTGATCCGACTTGTTCCTGAAAGAGTGAGGCGCGTTGGCGGGGATGTTCACGCTCGAGCCGGCGCCGGCCCGCAGCACCTCGCCCCGGAAGTTGAACTCGATCTCGCCGTCCAGGATCGTGAACATCTCCTCGAAGTCATGACGGTGCGGCGGCGGGCCGCCGCCTGATGGCACCAGCATGTCGGTCAGGCAGTAGCGGCCGGCGGTCTGCTCACCGCTCACGAGGATCGTATAGATGCCGCCCGCGATCGAGAGGTGGCGCATCTTCGGATCATCCGCCTTGGCCACGGTGAGTTTGCGCTTCGCGTCATCCGGCGGGATCGCGGCTCCGGGCGGAGTGGTCGTGCCTTCAGCCATCTGACGTCTCCCTTGTCGATCAACACCTTCGTCGATGAGCCATCGCGCGCGCCGGTCAAAATGTCTTGTTCGTGGCCCTGAGCCTTCTCGCCAGCACGCGCATCACCTTGAGCGCAAAAAACGGGGTTTGGCTCACCAGGAACAGAAACTGCTTTTCCGAGATTGGGACCAGCTCGACATCCGTCTTTGCGATCGCGGTGGCGCTGCGCGGCGCGTCGTCGATCAGCGCCATCTCGCCGAAGATGTGATTGGTGGAAAGCTCGGCAAGCATACGGTTGCCGGACTGAATTCGGACCTCGCCGCTCTTGATGATAAAGAGCTGTTGGGCCTCGTCGCCCTCCTTGAAGATGATCTCGCCGGCCTTGGCCGCGCGCGTCGCAATTCCATCACCGGCCAACAGACCAAAATCAATTTCCGAAGCCGCCATGCCCACCGCACCCGCATGATTGTTTTAATTGCTGCGTTCAATGGTCATATTTCTATCATGCCGCGCCGCGTTCGTCGATCAATGTCTGGTCGGCGGTCCGTCGCACCGCTTTGACGGGTCTGCGCCGGCGGCGCTTCGGTGCCGCCGCTGTCACATTTCATCGAGCCGCGGACCGGTATCGGACATTTCGAGATGCACCTTTAGATGGTGGGGCGCGACGGCGGCGGCGCATCGACGTTTGACTGTGCGCTGTATCACAGTGCGGCGACGCCGTTTCTGGCATGGATGCAGTGTGGAATTTCTTTGCGCCCCATGGCCGGTTGGGTAATCTATCCCGCAAGCCACCGGGCGGCTGGTTACAGGCGGGGGGCGATGTTCGAGTCAGCACCGACACCGGCGGCAGCCACGCCGCCCGCGATGGAAAAACCCGCCGGGAATAGCGGGTCCAGCCGGCGCCCGGCAATCGCCGCCGCGGTGGGCGCCGTGCTCATTGTCGCGGCGATCGGGCTGGTGCTCAGGAAAGCCGATATCGGTATCAGCTCGGGCGATCCGGCACAGCCGACGGTCAGCTTTGTCGCCCAGCGCGATCTCGGCGAGGCCGCGACCACCCTGACGCCATCGGCGGCGGCGGCGCTGGTCGACGACGCGCAACGCTGCAAGATCCCGCTGGTCTCGATGACCATCGCCAAGGGAACCGCCGCCATTGGCAGCAGTTTTCGCATCCGCGCAGGCAGTTACGTCTCGCCCTATTTCACGGTAACCGAGGGCATGCAGCGGATCGCGATGCCCTATCCGGCGCCTTACGGCTCCGGCGCCGGAATCTATGTGGTGGAAGGCAATGCCAAAGGCGCCATCCTCGGCCTGACGCCGACCAGGATCCTGATCGATCTTCCCGGCTCCATCAGCATTCCCGTGGTGTGGCGTGCCGTGAACCCCTGCTAGCCGGGACGCGATGAAAAACCCGCTCAAAGACCAGCAGGTTCTCGCCATCATCGTCGGCGGCGTCGGCGCCGCGCTCATCACCGGCTGGGTTTTCAATCTGCAATCGGGGCCGGCCAACTGGTTCAGGGGATTGGCCCCGTCGACCCAGTCTGTCCTCGGCGCGACCCTGATGGTGGTGGTGCTGGCCAGCCTGGGTCTGTTGGTGACCTTTGTCGCATCCAGTTACGCCAGATCCGGCGCGCTGCAGCCGGCCCATAACGGCGGCCTCGCCGGCGCCGTCAAGATGCTGTTCACGCCGGAGCGGGAGATCGCGGATTCCTCGCCCAACAAGGCGATCGAGACCCTCGAAGCCATGGTCGGGCTGGTGCCGGTGAAGCGGGAGGTCAACGGCCTCATTGCCCGGCTGCAGGTCGAGCAAAAGCGCCGCGCGCAGGGCCTGCCCACGATGCCGCTCAGCCTGCACATGGTCTTCACCGGGCCGCCCGGCGTCGGCAAGACCGAGGTCGCGCGCGCGCTCGGCGACATCTATCGTTCGCTGCGGGCGTTGCGCGTCGGACATCTGGTCGAGGTTCAGCGCGCCGACCTCGTTGCCGGTTTTATCGGCCAGACCGCGCCCAAGATGCTGGCAAAGTGCAAAGAGGCGCTGGACGGAATTCTGTTCATCGACGAAGCCTATACGCTGGCCGGCACGCCGGGCTCGGGCGGGGATTTCGGCCGCGAAGCGATCGACGCCCTGTTGAAATTCATGGAAGACCACCGCGACCGCATCATGGTGATCGTCGCCGGCTATCCCAACGAGATGCGCCGCTTCATCGACAGCAATCCGGGTCTGGCCGGGCGGTTCACCAAGACCATCGATTTTCCCCGCTACAGCGCCGACGATCTCTGTGAAATCCTCCGCCGCATGGCGGCGCGGCAGCATTTCACCCTGCCCGAGGGCTTCCAGGCCCGGATCAAGCCGTGGATCGCGGAGCGATCGCGCGCCGACGACTGGGCCAATGCGCGAGAAATGCGCACGCTGCTGGAAAAGGCCCGCGAGGCGCAGGCCATGCGCATCTCGGCCGATCCGTCCGCCGACCTGTCGCGCCTCGAACTATCCGATCTGATGACGGCAACCGGACGCGGCTGAACCCCAGATGATGATCCCCGCGCTGACGATCCTGTTCATCCTCGCCGCCGGGGTGAGCATGACCTTTGTCGCCATGCGGCTGGTCCAGCAGCGTGATCAGCCGGCGGCGATCAACCAGCCGATCCGCCCGATCGTCATTGTCGATGCCGACCAGCCGGCGGAAGCCTCGCCGATGGAAGTCGCGCTCGCCAGGCTCGACGCCATGGTCGGCCTCGCCCCGGTCAAGCAGGAAGTGAAGGGGCTGGTCGCGCGCATGCAGGTCGAGCAGAAGCGCCGCGACCAGGGTCTCGACGTCTCCGCGCTCAGCCAGCACATGGTGTTCACCGGACCGCCCGGCGTCGGCAAGACCGAGGTCGCCCGCCTCGTCGGCGAGATCTGTCGCGGGCTGAAGGTGCTGCGCAAGGGCCATGTCGTGGAGACCGACCGCGCCGGCCTCGTCGCCGGCTACACCGGGCAAACCGCCACCAGGACGCTCGACAAATGCCGCGAGGCGCAGGACGGCATTCTGTTCATCGACGAGGCCTACAGCCTCGCCGCCCCGGCCGGCGAGGGTGGCGCCGATTTCGGCAAGGAAGCGATCGACACGCTGCTGAAGTTCATGGAGGACAATCGCGACCGCATCATCGTGATCGTCGCGGGCTACCGCAACGAGATGCGCCGCTTCATCGACAGCAATCCGGGCCTCGGCAGCCGCTTCAGCAAGACCATCGACTTCCCGTCCTACGATTCCAGCGAGCTCGCCGAAATCTTCCGGCGGATGGCGGCGCGCCAGCAATTCGCGCTGCCCGATGGCATCGAGGCCAGGCTCAAGCCCTGGATCGAGAGCCGCTCGAAGGCGGCGGACTGGGCCAATGGGCGCGAGATGCGCACGCTGCTGGAGAAGACGCGCGAAGCGCAGGCGCTGCGGGTTGCCGGCGATCCCGCCGCCGATATCTCCCTGGTCACGATCGAGGATGTCATTCTCGCCACCGGTCAGAAGCTCGAAGACAACCAGGTGTCGATTGCGACCGCGCTCGAGAAACTCGACGCCATGGTCGGTCTTGCGCCGGTCAAGCAGGAGATCAAACGGCTGACAGCACGGCTCGAGGTCGAGCAGAAACGCCGGGAGCAGGGACTGCCGGTCGCGGCGCTGAGCCAGCATATGGTGTTCACCGGACCGCCCGGGGTCGGCAAGACCGAGGTCGCGCGCCTGCTCGGCGACATCTTCCGCGCGCTCAAGGTTCTGCGCAAAGGCCATATCGTGGAGACCGACCGTGCCGGCCTCGTCGCCGGCTATATCGGGCAGACCGCGACCAAGACGCTCGACAGATGCCGCGAGGCGCTCGACGGCATCCTGTTCATCGACGAAGCCTATACGCTGGCCGCGAGTACCGGCGGCGGCGGTCCCGACTTCGGCAAGGAGGCGATCGACACGCTCTTGAAGTTCATGGAGGACAACCGCGATCGCATCATCGTCATCGTCGCCGGCTATCCGAGCGAGATGCGGCGCTTCATCGAGAGCAATCCGGGACTGAGCAGCCGCTTCACCAAGACCGTGGATTTTCCGGGCTACAACGCCGGCGATCTCTGCGAAATCCTCCGCCGCATGGCGGCGCGCCAGCAGTTCACCCTGCCGGACGATTTCGCCGCCGCGCTGACGCCGTGGATCGAAGCGCACGCCAGGGCGCCCGATTGGGGCAATGCGCGATCGATGCGCACGCTGCTGGAAAAAGCGCGCGAGGCCCAGGCCATTCGCATCTCGACCGACGCCGCTGCCGACCTGTCGCGGATCGAAACCGCGGATCTTCTGGAAGCCACGGTCAATTGATGATGCGCAGGACGGCGCCGGAGACCGCTCGATGATCCCGGTTTATTCCGCCTGGCTCGGCGCCCATGGCAAGCTCTGGTACGACGATAAATGGTATCGCCTCGCCTGGATCGTGTGGCCGCAGGCACTGGCGGTCGTGGCGGTGCTGTGGTTCTGGGCAATGCCCTCGACCGGCAAGAACGCGCCATGGGCCAGGCCGGTTGACGCGACAGCGCGCGCCGGCCAATTGGCCGCACTTCGTGATGCCGCCAAAACCAGCCGGCCGGCGATGGACACGCTGGAGCGCGATGCGCTGGGCGGCGAGATGCTGGCGCAGTTTTTCATCGGGACCTTGTACGATCCGTATCTCAGGCTGAGCACGATCGTGCCGCTCGATTTCGTCAAGGCCGCGGATTGGTACGGCAAGGCCGCCGCTCAGGGCCACGAATCCGCCTTGAGCAACCTCGCATTCGCCTACCATGATGGCCTCTACACCCGCGTCGACAATACCAGGGCCTGCTACTACGCGCGCAAGCTCGGCACCGACTCCTTTGCCGACGGGCTGTTGGTCAAGGGCGATTGTTACGCGCGCGGCCTCGGCGGGACCCCGATCGACCTCGCGCAAGCCGCCACGGCCTATGAAAATTCGTCCGCCAGAGGCAATGCGCGCGCCGAAGCGACGCTCGGCTATTTCTACGAGAACGGACTCGGCAACAAAAACAGGAACAGCGAGACGGCGCTGAAACATTACCGCGCCGCGGCCGACAGAGGCGACGCGCTCGGCCTTCACAATCTGGGCTCGGCCTACAATTCCGGCCTGCTCGGCGCGCCCCGCGACGGCGCCGAGGCGGCGCGGCTGATTTTCCGGGCGCTGGAAGCGAAATACGACGTCACCCTGCAGTCCCTGACCACGCATCCGGAAATCTGGAGTGCCGAGTTCTGGCTGAATTTGCAGCGGCGGCTGTTCGACAAGGGACTCTATGTCGGCCCGCTCGACGGCCGCGCCAGCGCCGCCACGCTGGATGCCGTGCGGCGGCTCGGCAAGGCGTGAGGCTAAAGCTGGCACGGAAGCCGCAAAAATCCGCCGGGCAATGGCTTCCGGCTCTTGTCCGATAGCCGGATTCTTGGGACATTGCTTTCTTGCAATGTGATTGACGACAGATCGGAAGCAATCCGGGAATGCCAGCCGTTCGACCCATTGCGATGTCGCTTGCAGTGGCGATCACGTCGTTGCTGATCGCAACCATTATCCTGTTCGCCGTCGTGGCGCCGCATGACGCCGATGCGCAGACCTCGATGGGCGCCCCCGACCCGCTGCCCCCGCCGGCGCCGAGCATGCCCTCCCCCGCGCCTTATGTCGCGCCACCCCTTGCGCCGACCCAGCCGCCGCTGAACCAGCCGGCTCCGTCGACGGAGTTCACATGGGGCGCGATCGGCTTCACCGCCGATGGCTCCTACTCCACGACCTGGAAGATGCCCTCGCAGGCGGAAGCCGAGGCCAGGGTCGCCAAAGGATGCGCGGAGTTCGGCCATGGCGGCTGCAAGGTTGTCAGCTTTTCCGGGCAGCGCTGCGTGGGCCTGGCGACGTTTATCGGACCCTACCGGCGGCGGCGCTGGATCGTGTCCTTTACCGCCGGCGGTGAAACCTACCCGGAAGCTCAAACCGCCGCGATGGCGAACTGCAATTCGGATGAACGATCGCAGGGCCGCTGCCAGCTCCGCACCGCGGCCTGCGCCGACGGCCGGTAGCGTCCATCGCGACGGGCTTGCACCCAAAATCCTTGGACCCAAAATCCTTGGACCCCAGATCCTTAGACCCCAGATACTTGGACCCAGATACTTGGACCCAGGTCCTTGGGCACGAGGCCGAGGCCGGTTGCCGAAGCCGGCCCCTCGGGTAAGAGTTGATCGTGGGCACCGGGACCGTTAGTAACGGCACTAAAATCGCTGCCCGACCTCGATTTTCATCCAATCCGGGATATCCGGCGATGACCGGCAATTTTGCGCGGGGGATCCGATGACGACCAGTGCAGACATGTCGACGATACTAAATCGCATTCTCGACACCGCGGCGGATAATCTGCGGGTCGCGAAGATCCTGGTTCAGCTCGGTCTCGACCCCAACAACGTCACCTACGACGCGATCTTCAACCGCCTGCTGGAAATCTTCCTGCACAACATCACGCTCGCCAACATGTTCGCGCTGATCGGCGCCATCTTCTTTGTCGCCACCCTGCTGACGCAGACCATGGTGCCGCTGCGGGTTGCGAACATGATCGGCTGCGCTTTCTTCGCAGGCTTCGGCGCGCTCACCGGAACCGTCACGACCTTCCTGTTGTATCTCCTGATGGTTCCCATCAATGCCTATCGCCTCCGTCAGATGCTCAATCTCGTGAAGATGGCGCGCGGCGCGACCCAGGGCGACACCTCGATGGAATGGCTGAAACCGTTCATGAGCGAACGCAAATATCGCAAGGGCGATGTGCTGTTCAAAAAGGACGATAAGGCCGAGGAAATGTTCCTGACGGTCACCGGAGCCTTCCTGGTCAAGGAAATCAATGTGGGACTGCCGCCGGGACGCCTGATGGGCGAACTCGGCTTCCTGTCGCCCGACAACAAGCGCACCGCGACGGTCGAATGCACCGAGGATGGCCACGTGCTGACCATCACCTATGAGAAGCTGCTCGAGATCTACTTCCAGAACCCGCAATTCGGTTATTACTTCCTGGTCCTGACCAGCCAGCGCCTTCTGGAAAATATCGCGCGGCTCGAGGGAATTGTCGCGCAAAACAAGATCGCGCAGCAGCAGGCCGCGACCACCGGCAATACCAAATAAGCGCGCCGCAAACCGCCATGACCGGGCCGTCCGGAGCAGGCTCGTGCCGCCGGCAAGCTGATCGGACGCTTGCGATCCGCATCCTCGTCGGCAATGATACCGGACGCCGAGCATCACCTCTCGAAGAGCCCCGCCGTGACGGATCGCGTTCGAAAATCGCTATGGACCGCCGTGGGGTGGTGCGCAGCGCTTGCATTGGCATTGGCACCATCCGACGCACGGGCCGGTTCACGCGACAGCGACGCCGTCGCTACAGGCGTCCGGTTGGCGTTCCTTTCCGAATCTGGCGACAAGACGGAAAGAACAACCGAAGAACCGCCGCAAGCGATGCCGCCGGAGGATAGCCAGAATTTCGACGGGGTATGGACGTTCACCGGCGCCGGATGTCCCAACTCAGGGACGGTGGGTGCGAAAATTATCGGCGGCAAGATTATCGTCAAAGGCGGCGGCGGACAGGTTGACCCTGACGGCACCTTGCATTCGGTGGGAGCCGGCAATGGCCTGACCCTCACGGCAGTAGGGCAATTGTCGGGCAATACAGGTTCGGGAACCTTCAATCGATCCGATGGCTGTATCGGCCATTGGGTCGCGATCAAGCAAGGCAATTTGCGCGGGCGAAGGCCTTAGATCGCGCAGGACGAAACGCGCGGCAGGGCACGAACACGGGCGGACTAAAATAGAAGTCGAGGCGTTCTCAGCGAGGCGGGACGAGATCGAAAACCTTCACGCCATCAGAAAAATTTGCGGCCAACTGCGAACCGTCCCTGGAAAATAGCAACTCGCTGTGAGGCTTACCCCCGCGAGCGACCTTGACGGAAAGATTCGGCTGAAACGGATTCCAGAAGCGGATGTCGCCACGGCCATCCTGAAAGGCGAGATATTCGCCATTGGGCGACCAGACCAGTCCGTCACCCCAAAACCCACCGGGAAATGAACCCAGCGCAGCAATGAGTTTGCCGTCGGAAATCCGGTAGACGCGGAGCGGATCGGCCGGAAACTCAACTTTCAGCCTTCCCGAGCCTGGTAGCCTTATTAAGCCATTTGGATAGATCCACCAGGAGCCACTACTACTAGCGCCTACAGCAATCATCGTACCATCGAGACTGAAGGCAAGAACACCCAGTAGTGGCGAGGGCTCAGGGTAAGTCAAAAGCGATCCCGAAAAGGTCCATGATTCGGTCGTGAAAAACGTGATCCGGCTATCGAAGCCGAAGACCGCCAGCGTCTTGCCGTCCGGCGAAAATGCAAGCCCAAGAGGATTACGCGCGCTTCCCTTCTGGACAGCACGGAAGTCGATGGTCGCGACCTGCTTCCAGTCGGCGGTTGAGAAGACGTTGATCTGTGGTTCGACGTGGCCACAGATCACTGCGAGAAAGCGCTCATCCGGCGTGAGGACCAGATCGATGACGGTGTTCTTTGGCACCCCCCCTCCGGGCTGGGGACCGGGAATGTTTTGAAGAACCTTCCCCGTCTCGGCGTCAACGACCGAGAACGCGATGTCGTCCAACCTTTCCCTCTTTTCCGCGCTGTTGACCTCTGCAAAAGGGCTCGTGATCAACAGCCGGTGACCGGAGAGGTAGCGGAGCACATGCCAGGTTACGGAGTTCTGATAAATACGAAAGGTCTTCTGATACTTGCCGTCCGGGCTCCAGGCAGCGATTCCCGTTTCGCCGTAACTGGCGAGCCGTTCGCCATCCGCGCTCCACGCCAATCCCCGCGTACCGGACCTGTTACCCACGGCCTTTAACGTCTGGGCCAAGTGCAGGCTCGGCAATCCCGCTTGCTGGGGGCCAGCCTCGGGCGGCTCCGTCGTTATGAAGAAGGGCCACGTGATCAACGCGGCAGCAGCCACGGTCGCAATGAAAGTTAGCAAAATGACAGCCGCCTGCGTGGATCGCCAGCCGCGATCCAGCAACTTTACCTTGGCAACAAAAAACGCGCCAATCCCTATGGTGAACGAAATGCCCAATAATAGGCTTAAAAGAGCCGGCCCGGCAAAAATCAAAAACCATCCCAGCGAGTCGTCCTCAAAGCGGAACAACAACAGGCCGATAATCGGAATCAAGACAAAAGAAAAAATTGCGGCGAGGAAACCAATCAGCG
>Ga0302311_10002203_pt1 | contig 22253 bp, 19 predicted proteins | sample III_Palsa_N1_3_FD_200449 | JGI IMG/M metagenome (GOLD analysis project Ga0302311, IMG submission 200449) | Peat permafrost microbial communities from Stordalen Mire near Abisko, Sweden - III_Palsa_N1_3 | ecosystem: Environmental > Terrestrial > Soil > Palsa > Peat permafrost | place: Sweden... | reverse complement strand
AGCCTCTGCAGCTCGCGGTGCTCACGACGCGCGTCTTCATCCTCGACGCTGGGTTCACGCAGCACCGACCACACGCGTTCGCCGGCGTGGTGGCGGATCTCTCGATTTTTGGGTCCCCTACCGCTTCATTCGGGGTGGCCTCTGGCGAACTCGACTTTGAAGTGCTTCCAAGGCAAGGCGAGATCGTCTCGTTCGCCCAGTTAATCAGCCTGCCCGCGATTGCCCTGCCCAGGATCGACGGGTTCTCCTTTCAGCTGAGGGTCGCGAACGTCATCCATGCTCCGCGCGGTGGCTCGTTCTCCATCATGGTGCTGCTTGAACCTGCGGTGATGCGCAACGGTGCCGATGCTGCTGCGCTCGCGGAGTACCTTGAACGAGGATTCGGGCTTGGAGTCGACCCCTTCTAGGCGGAGTCAAATCTCGGCCAATACCGGCCTGTTACACAAGTCCGGTTTCCGGATGTCCACCGAGGCCGCGCCAGCCCAGTTCGGTATCACACGGTCAAGCGGGCTCCGCAATGAGTTCCCGAACCGCATCGACGACAAGAATGCGCTCGGCCAAGCCTGATCCCACATGTTGGCGTATGCCAGCAACCGTCGAAAGTTTATCGAGCCAGCCAACACCGTCTCGAAGCACGATCGGCGTGAGTTCTGCGGTCTTTGAAGAGCCAGCCCACGCGGCCAGAATGATCGCAGCCTCTTGTTGGCCAGTTACCCCTTCGAGGCGCGCTTGGATGTGGCAGCGGCCCGCTGGTGGGTTGCACTCATTTCCCAGGAGCCTGACATAGATGCCAAGATTGAACAGCAATCCTGTGCCAGCAGACGACTTCTGAAGGTTGAAGACCTGGATGGTCTCCTTGTTCTGACGCCACCATGTCCTTGACTTCTTGGTGAAGCCGGCCAGTTTCAGCAGTGGAGCAATTGACTCTTCGAGGGGGAGCATTTCGATTTCGAAGCAGGTTGTCGAATGGCAATGACCGTCGCGGATCATATGCTTGCCGCGACGGGTATGCTGGTAGCCCGGCGGTCTGACGCCGATCGACAGTCCGTGGTGAAGTCCGGCCACCGACGCCGAAGGCGCATGTCTGCCAAGACCTGACGGTTACAGTGGTCTGCTTCGGAGGAGCCCAGCGTGGGTCCATGACCAGTGGTGCCGGCCAAAACCAGACCGTCACGACGGTCGGCTGTCAGGCACGCCGCAGTACGCGGCCGGGACAGGTCGATTTTTCTCGATGAAGCAATCGGCTAGGGGGTGAAGGTGGAACGTTCGAAGACGGCGGCCTGGTGCCTAGCGGCGCTGATAGCCATCGCAACGTGTGGTGGCTGTACGCTTGTCCCGTTCACGGATGTGGTTGAACGCGATCCGGATGCGCCACTGACCAGAGCTGCAGAGAAAGCTTGGTCTGATTGCATCGTCAGCAACGTCGATACTCAAGCCCGAGACCCTAGGCGGCTTCGCGCGAGCGATCTTGCGTCGGGAATTATTTCAGCGTGTCGCGACGAAAAGAGCAAGGTCGTTGAACTAGCGGACGTTGAGCATTTCAAATCACTGGCAAACGGTCTCGATCGTATGTATAGCCCCGCAGCCGTCGCCGTCATGCTCGAGTTGGCGCGCGCAAAGCGCGAGGGAATTGGGGCTATCAATACACCGGGATGGGACGGCTTGATGAATGGGATCACTCAAGCAGAACTCGATTCTCGATTGCTGCAGTGGGATGAGTGCTCGGAAGCCGCAGTACCTTTCCTGGCAAAGGGAAACCCGCAAGACAACCCAATGGAGCTTGCACAGCGAGCCGCTTGGGACTATTGCGGCATGTATGGACAGAACATCATGCATAAGTTTCTCGGGCCGCCCGCAGCGCATGATCCGAATGCAATGGGAAAGCTCGTTCCCGAACATGAGCGCACTCGACGTTCGGAGTTGGCTCGACTTGTCGTAACCTCGCAGGCGCAATGGCGGGAATGATCATCAGCTCCCAGCGCGGAAAGTCGACTGACTGTGTCGGGTCGATGGTGTAACGATCGTTCCGCGCGCTACAGCGCAACAACCGGCCACTACCGGCCGCTCGCGACTGGCGGCTTCCAGGAAGGCAATCGTGATGAAGGTACTACGCGGCGCTGAGGTCGAACTTTGTTTTCGTACCGCAGAGCAAGGCGGGCGCAGCGCGCCTCTGTTGATCGAACCCGGCACCTACCGCCCGCACTTCGTCGCGCGGGGCGGCGACTACCTTGGCGTGGTCGTGACGCGCGGCCCGTCAGAACCCGTTTCACCGGGCGTCCTGGTTGGCGTCGCAGTGAGCTTCCCGTACGATGTCAGCTACGGCGCCCTGTCCGAAGGAACGACCTTCGCGGTCATGGAGGGCGAACGACTCGTCGGTGAAGGTCGAGTCTTGCGGCTGTTTTGAGGCCCACCCGTATCGCGCCTGTCGGCCACGAGCGGAAGTTCGCGAGAGTCGGCTTCTGAGCTACGAGACGATCAACACCAGGCTACACATTTCAACAAGACCAACCGCATGGCGACCCTCGTCAAGAACTTCTCCGGCCAGCCCGTTCGCGTCAACTTCGAAGACGGCCTGAAGCGCCAAGCAGACGCCTTGCTCGCTGCACTCGAGGAACAGCACACCGAAGGAATGACACTCCGAGCAGGAGCGCGTATCCGGTTCGGATGGTCGTTCTTGATCTTGCAGGAGCGGATTGGCGAAATTGTCATTTGCGAGCCGGACTATACGAGTAATCCTTTCGCAGAGACGCGCGACGATGTGAGCGTCTTCCTGCGCGTGTTGGAATCGCAGACCGCGCTGGTGCAGATGCTGGGCGTGACGCCGATCGAAGTCTCGTTTCACGACAAGATCGTCTACGCGAACGGCGTCTTCGAGTCGGGTCAGCTCTATGCGGAGCGCATTGAGCCGAGGCCGGACAAGCAAGACTCCGGCTGGTTCGTTGGGTTCACCAATGGGCACAACAGCCAGCCGAATCTGCGCTCCGGTTACGTCTTCCAACTACTGATGCACAAGCCGATCCTGATGCAAACACTCCTCCTGCCACCCGGCTGCATCGTGTTGCTGGACGGCAACCAGATTCGGGACGTTCTGGATTCGGATGATAGGTCGCTCTTGCGACGATGACGCACGCTGTGGATGCAGTTCTGACGCCGGCCAGCAGGTTACGATCACGCCGATCGCTTTCAGGCAGCGGCCGGCCAGAAGCGGGCGTTCGTGAAGGTCTGCTCTCGGGTACGCTACCCATCATGGATGACCTCAAAAGAATGACGTGCCGAACCCTATCGACCCTTGGGGCAACATCATGAGGATGCGCCGCTTGGCCGCCTGGGCGACCTTGCTCGCCGCCGCTTTAGTCGCCGGCTGCGCCGTGCGGCCCGGCTCGGTGGATCCGGAGCATGCAGAACTCGGGCCGGCGCCCGACGTGATCAAGAAGCCGAGTACGCTGAGCGCCGATGAGCTGCGAGATGTGCAGGCTCAGCCTGTCGACGAGCAGCGGCGCCGGCTCGACGTCGTGCTCAGCGCGCATCCAGACGACCTGAATGCGCGGTTCCTGCGCGTGCAAGCGGAGTTCAAGCTGGGAGACGTGGCCGCGGTTGTGTCGGACTCCGGACTCGTCCTGGCAAATCCGTCGCTGGCGCCGCATCTTCGCCAGTTGGCGCTGGGCTGGCGCGCGGAAGCCTTGATCAACCTGTTGCGCTTCGACGAGGCTTCCACGGCGGCGGACCAGGCCCTGCAGATCGAGGCGGCGGACAACCTGAACCTAGCCTTGGCCCTGGGCGCACGCGGCTGGGCACGGTTCTTCAACCACCAGTACGACGATGCGCTGGCCGACATTGACCACGCGATCCAGGCTGATCCAAGCGAAGGCATCCTGTACTACCGACGCGCGCAGGTTTTCAATGCGCAAGCGAAGGTCGACCGCGCCGCCGCTGACTTCGAGCGCGCCATCGAGCTTGCGCCGGATGATGGGCCCGGTCATCGCGAATACGGCGTGCTGCTCTACCGAACCCATGATCTTGAGCGGGCGCTGGCCCAGTTCGACGCCGGCGTTAAGTCAATGCCCGGCGACTCGCTCGTGCTCGCTTGGCGCGCACAGGCCAATCTCGCGCTTGGACGCCTCGACGCGGCAGCGGCGGACGATCACCGCATCAACGCGCTCGGCCTCGAGAAGGTGGAACAGGCGCAGGCGTTCAACAACGTGGGCAGCAATCTCAGCGACCTGCACGATTTCGCAGGCGCCGCCCGCGAGTTCGGCCGATCGTTGGCGCTGAAATCTGATGCGCCCGTCGCGGCGACGCTGGCCCGGATGCAGTGGTTCTCTGGTCAGTTCGTGCAGGCGCTCAACACGTGCCGCGAATTCAGTGTTTCGCCCATATGGTCTTCCGATTACAAGCCGATCGCACTGTACGTGCTGCGTGGTCGCGCGAATACGGCCGGCGAGTCGGCGGCACGGGCCGAGCTAGCGTTGACGGCGCCCCACCAGCCGCATGTGTGGACGGACACGTTGGTGAGCTTGTTGCTGGGCCGCACGACACTGGACGCCGCACTAGCCGAGGCGGACGCTGGCGAGACGCCCAGGCTGAGGGCCGGCCGCCGGTGCGAGGCCGACTACTACGCGGCGGAGCAACTGCTCATGCGCGACGACGTGGCCCCGGCGAGTCGCCTGCTCGCGGATGCAGGCAGTGCCTGTCCTTCAAACTACTTCGAGGTCGATGCCGTCGTCGCGGAGCGTCGGTTGATCGTGGCGAGATCAACGACGCATTGAGGCGCTAGACCCACGCAATCTGAGCCAACGGCAGCTTTTTTGCGGTGAATCGCGAAGTCTCAATTTCCGCTACGGGCGGGCGCTGCTGCTCGGCCGACGGTGTCGACGGGCAGGTATGCTGCGCATCGCAGTCGCCCGAGGGCCGAGGACGCGGCGCCCGGCCAGGTCGCAGCCCTCGAGGACGTATGTCGGCCATTTGCTGCCGGTCGCGAACGGCAGGTCTCGGGTACCTGCCCGTGGAGTTGATCGGCAAGGAACTGTCCTCTCTAAGGGTCGGCGTTCCGACTGCAGGAACGAGGAGTATGAGCACCAAGATGATTCTGACGCTCGCCATCGGCTGCGTGATCCACTCGGCCTGGGCAGCGACTGCTGCGATTCCAACGGATGCTGCTGGACTCCAGCAACGCCTGGCCGCGCGATTTACCGGCGACCGCAGCGGCGCCTGCATTGCCGCCGTAGTCATCGATGGCGATAAGGTCTTGCGTGGCCAGACCTGAGCGGGGACGCGGGAAGACGGGCCGCCGGCGAGTGGTGCGGCGTTCGAGATCGGTTCTGTGAGCAAGACAATGACGGCCTTTCTCGTGGCGGACCTCATCGAGCGTGGGCGCTGGTCGCTCGACGACCCAATCGAGAAATTCCTGCCGGCGGCCACGGCGGTTCCGCGCCAGGGAGACCGCCAAATCCTTGTGCGCGACCTGCTCACCCACAGCGCCGGGTTGCCTGCCTTGCCGCCAGATATGCAACCGGCCGACCCGGCGAACCCGTACGCAGATTTGACCGAGGACAAACTGCTCGCAGCACTCGGCAAGGTGCAGTTCCAGCGGCCAATCGGTAGCCAGCCCGAGTATTCCAATTTCGGGATGATGGTGATGTCGCTGGCTGTGGCGCGCAGCGAAGGAGGCAACCTAGAAGCGGCCCTGCGCGACCGCCTGTTCAAACCCCTCGGGATGTCAGCCTTCATCTCCAACAGCGTGGTCGAACGTTCCGCACAGGGTCACATCCCGGGCGGCACGCGCACCTCGGCCTGGACGATCACGCCCAACCTCGCTGGCGTCGGCATGGTCAAGGCCAGCCTGGCGGACATGGAACGCTACGCTCGTGCCGGGCTCGGCGATGGCCCCGAGGACGTCATCGCGCGCATGCGGCGCGCGGAGCAGCCAGTGGCCAATGGCTTCGCGATGAACTGGGTGCACCAAAGCATCCAGGGTCATGACCTCCTCATGCACGAAGGGGGCACCGGCGGGTTCTCGGCGCTTGTGGCGCTCGATCCGGTGCAACACCGAGCTGTCGTGCTGCTCGCGGACACGGCCTTGACCGACTTCGGAGGGCTCGGCGACATTGGCCTGTCGCTACTGGGCCTCGACGTCCCCGTGCAAGCGCCGCGACAGGCGACAGCCGCCCCGGCCGCGCTGCGCCACTCGCTCGTCGGTGACTACCAGTTGGGGCCGATGTCAATGCGCATCTGGGAGGCCAGCGACGGTCGCCTGATGGCTCAAGCGCAAGGCCAGGCCGCATTCGAACTGCGGCACGATTCGTACGGCGACTTCTATCCCACCGGCTTCGCCGCACTGCTCACGCCCTTGCTCGGAGCTGAAAACGATGCGCCCATCCTGCGTTTCGCCTGGCACCAGGGCGGCGGCGTCCTTGAAGCACATCGCCTCGGCTCCGAGGCCACTGTCGCGCCTGTCATCACCAACCCCGCCTGGCGCGATTGGGCGGGCGAATTCGAGTTAACGCGCCAATTCAGCTTGCGCGTGTTCGAGCAAGACGGCCATCTCATGGTGCAGGGCACCGGGCAGCCCGGCGTCGTAGCGACCTCGACCGGCCCTGATCGCATCGAAATTGCACAAGTCGGTGCCATCGTCGAATTCGAACGTGACGCCGGCGGGCGGGTCGTGGCGGCTGTGTTGAAACAGGGCGGGCAGGTTCTGCGAGGGCCGCGCCGTTGAACTGCGACCGTTCCATGTGCGACAGTCGCATGTCGGCCAGCAGCCGACGGTCACGACCGTCGGCTTGCCGGCAAGCTGGCCGGCCTCCGAATCGCGCGATGAGGGGCTCGTGTGCCGCTGAGCCGCGAGCACTCGACGGCAGACCAATGTTGGCAACTTCGCAGTGGTAGGAGAAGTCGAAATTTGCGACTGGAACGTCAGCTCACCGGTGTCTAGCAGACATTCGACGACGTGGACGCCTCGACTTTATCCACGGCCGCTCACGCACGCTCGACTACCGCTGGCCATGCGAGCAGCTGCACCCAGTAATTCGTCAACGACAGCTGCGCGATCACGATGGGCCCGGCCCCGGAGATTCAGCGCGCGCCGCGTTTGACGGCCAGGCGAGGGCGAGGTGCCGCGGGAGTGTCCACCTCGGCGGGTCCGCCCAGGCGCTCGGAGGCGCTGATGAACATGTCGGTCATCGCGTCGTCGCCGCGCGTCGAGCAGATGCATATCACGCGGCAACGAGCATCGCCGACCTTGAGGTAGGCGTGTCCCATGGCGCTGTCGAAATAGACCGAGTCGCCTTCCTTCAAGCGAAGCGGCGCGTAGAGTTCGGTGTGGAACTCGAGCTCGCCTTCGAGCACGAGTGAGAATTCCTCGCCCGAATGGCGGATCAGCCCGCCGAACTCCTCTTTGAATTCCGCCAGCGTGTGCGCACGGATTTCGACGGCAATGGGTGTCATCGCCTTGTTCAACAACTCGGTAGCGAGGTACAACTGGCGATAGCTGTTCGTCTCGATCATTTGCCCGTCACCCGCGCGTTGCACCACGCGCCGGCCGCTACCCAGCCCCGGGCTGGGCGGGGGGGAATGAAGCTTCGGTTCGAGCAGGCTCGCAATGTCGACGCCCAGGCCCTTGCTGAGCAGGGTCAGCTTGTCGTACGACAGCGACACCCGCCCTTTTTCCAGTTTGGACAATGTGGAGATGGCGAGGCCTGTCGTCGCGCTCACCTGGGCGAGCGTCAGGCCCTTGCCGAGCCGCAACGCGCGAATGGCCAGGCCCGGTGATTCTGCATTTGCGCCAGGCAGGCGATCATTGGCGTTCATGCGCCGCACTCTAGCAGAGTAGCGAGGAATCGCACTTTTGCAGAACGCCCGGCGATCGCGCGTTCTCTCATGCGCCTATGCGCTGGAAGCGCATGCGGCGCGTGCGGCCCGAATCGACACGGAAACCGTCGACCACGCCGTCGCGGCGGTCCACACCCAGAACCATTCGCAATTGCGGAAACACCGGATGCGATAGCGCGAACACGTCGGCCGAGATCGCCGTCAGCGCCAAGTCGTTGACCCCGAAGTCACCCGCCACGCGAAGCTTCCACGCGTCCCCATCGCGCATGACCTGGGCGTCGACGCCCAGGTCGTGCGCATGGTATCGGCCCTCCAGCGGGGCTGCTGCGTCGGCCGGCGGCGCGTCGGGCAACAGCTCCAGGCGGCGCTTCCAGCCCGATTCGAAAAGGTCGATCGTTGGCGGCGCCGTCGCCATGTCGGCGAGCGCGGCCGTCGTCAGCAGAAAGGGGCCCATCGCGATGTCCTCGATGCCGAGGCGAAGCGTCTCGCCTTCGTCGCGCAGCGGGCCCGGCGGGCTGTTCAGAAGCGTGAGGCCGAGCTTGCCGTCGGTGTCTTCGAAGCCCACCACCAGGCCGGTTTCGGGCGAGAGGTAGCGCTTGCCCAGCACGGCCTTGAAGCGCTCGGTCGAGGCACGCTTCTCGACGGGGCCGAGCGCCTCGTCGCCAAGCATGGCGTCGATCACCTTGTTGGCCAGCTCATTGACCTTCACGAGTGCGCCGTTGTTCATGATGATGATGTCGAGCGCGTGGCCGGGCACGGTGATCATCTGGCAGCTGCCGCCGATGACGCCCCCGGCGTGATGTATGACCTGGACGCCGCGGTAGTCGTGCACCATCAGCCCGAGCGCGTACGGGCTCGGCATGCCGCTGGACAGCGGCGTGGTCGTCGTCATCTGCTTCCACGAGGCGTCGGTACCGACGATGTGCGGGCCACGCAAGTGGGCGAGCCAGCGCAGCATGTCGTCGATCGTCGAGATCATCGCACCCTCGCCGCGCAATTCCTCCGTCGGGAAAATGCCGCGCCGCCAACTCCCGTCCGGCTGGGCCACGTGCAGCGTGGCCATGTTGCGGTTGATCTCGAAGTCGGTAGGCACAGAGCGGGTGTCGACCATGCCCAGCGGCGTGAAGATGCGCTCTTCCAGGAACCGCTCGAACGGCATGCCGCTGATGCGCTCGATCACCAGCGACAGCATGTGGTAGCCGCCGTTGTTGTAGATCATCATCGCGCCCGGCGCGAAATTGACGTCCGCCTGTCGAACCTGCGTGGCCAGCGCAACGCCCTTGGGCTTGATTGCCATGCCGTCGCTCAGGAAGCCGACGTCGAGGTAGCAACGATAGCCGCCGGTGTGCGACATGAACTGGCGCAGCGTGGGCTCGTTGGCAAGCTCGGGAAGTTCGGGCAGGTAGGCGCGTACGCCTACGTCGATGTCGAGCTTGCCTTCTTCCGCAAGCAGCAGCGCTGCGAGGCAGGTGAACTGCTTGCTGGTAGAGCCGATGCGCATGCGTGTCCACGCCGTGTTCGCGACGGCCAGCTCGATGCTGGCCAGGCCGAAGCCGCGCCGATACACAGGCTTGCCGTGTTGGGCGACGCCAACCACCAAGCCTGGCGCGTCGGCCTTGTTGGCGACCTGGAAGATGTCGTCGAGGGCTGCCACGCCGGTCTTGGCCGCGGTGGTCTCGGGGGTGGTGGATTCACTCATGCAAGTCTCCTCTGGAACGGACAATGATCGGACAGGAATCGCTAGCGGTGGCCGGCAGTCAGGTGGTACAGCTCAGAGAAACCGTGTTTTCGTCAGCATTGCGGGCGTGACGCCGGCGGCCTGGATGTCGACCGGCAGCGGCTGGCCCGTCGCCAGGCAGGCGGCGGCGCGGCCCATCGCTGGCGCGGTCTGGATGCCGTAGCCACCCTGGCCGACAAGCCAGAAGAAGCCGGGCGCCACGGGGTCGAAGCCGACGACGGGAACGCCGTCCGGGCTGAACACGCGCAGACCGGCCCAGCGATGGCGCACGCGCCGCACCTGCACGCCGGTGGCCTGCTCGAATCGGTCGACGGCGATCGCGATGTCGAGTTCCTCCGGCTGGGCGTCGCACGGCGGGCTGGGATGCTGGTCGGCCGGAGACAGCAACATGAGGCCGGCATCGGGCTTGAAATAGAACGTCTCATCGATGTCAATCGCAGCAGGCCAGGACGCGGCTGTGGCGGCGTGTGCCTCCGGCACGTCGACCAACACCGCCGTGCGCCGTCGCGGCTCGAGGCCCACCGGCGCCACGCCCGCGAGCTGGGCGACCTCGTCGCCCCAGGCGCCGGCGGCATTGATCACGACGGGGGCCGACAGCGTGCCAACTGCGGTGTCGACGAACCAGCGACCTTTGTCGAACCTCAAGCCCCTGACAGCATGATCGAAGCACACCTGGGCGCCGTTGGTGCGCGCTTGACGCAGGAAGGCCTGGTGCAGCGCATCGACGTCGATGTCGGCCGAACCGGTGTCGACGACGGCGCTCCCGAGGTAGTCGGGCAGGAACACTGGGAGACGCTCCCGGGCCTGGCTGCCGGTGAGTTCGAAAGTGGCGGCGGCGATGTCGGGGCTAGCCCGGAACGCGGCTAGCGTCGCCGCCTGGTCGGGGCGCGCGAAGTAGAGCGTGTCGCGCGGCACTACGAAGGGCACTTCAGAGAACCCCGGGGGCGTATCGAAGAGGAACGGCCGGCTGACCCGCGTGAGCGCGCGGATCACGGCGTTGCCGTAGAGCGCGGAATAGAGCGCTGCGGAGCGACCGGTGGAGTGCACGCCTGCGTGTTGTTCGGCTTCGAGCACCGCAACCCTGGCGTTGCGCGAGAGGGGCGCGGCGACCGAGGCGCCGGCCATGCCGGCGCCGATGACGATGAAGTCGAACTCGTTCAAGTGGCTCATTTCCAGACGTTCCGCCATTGCTGTTTCGGCAAGTTTATACACATTGTATAAAACTTTCAACATAGGAAAGGCTTGGGGGACGCCTACCACATCAACGCGATGACGGCATCCTCCTAGGGCAGGCGACGTCGCGCCACAGCACAGGTGCGTCAATCTTCAATTGATGCGCTGCGCATAAGGTTTCTGCTTAGATAAAAAATTTGCCGATGCGTACAGTTTTTTGCTAGCATTGATTATCGCGAGGCGACGCTCCACTGGGAAAGCCGACCGCAGCGACGTCAAGAACCGTCAACGTATTGGGGAACAACCATGCCCGAAGTCGAGAATTCGTCCCGCCATGCCTCCGCGGCTCCCAGGATCACGCTGCTGTCGGCGCTGGTCTCGCTAGCTTGTGCCGCGATGGCGCCAGGTGCCCAGGCGCAGGAGGCCGCGGTACAGCCGGTGGCGGTTGCGCAGGCCGGGGGCGCGTCCCCCGCCAAGGACACCAATGGCGCGAACGATGCCACCGTGGTCACCATCTCCGCAACGCGCCGCCGTGAGCCACAGCGCGAGGTGCCGATGCAGGTGCAGGCGATCTCCGCGGACCAGCTGCAGAACGCAGGCGCGCGCCAACTGAGTGACTACCTGGCCGACCAGCCCGGCGTCAGCGTCGACTCCGCCGGCGCCGGCTACAACACCGTCAGCATCCGCGGCGTGTCCAGCGGTTTGCAGACGATCTCCACGGTCGGCATCTACATCGACGACGTGGCATTCGGCTCCAGCGGCGCCTACATCAACGGCGCGCAGACCGCGCTCGACCTCAGCCTGCTCGACCTGAACCACATCGAGGTGTTGCGCGGCCCGCAGGGCACCCTGTACGGCGCCGGTGCGATGGGCGGCCTGCTGAAGTACGTCACCAACGAGCCCGACACCTCCGAGTTGTCGGGCAAGGTGACGCTCGGTGCCAGCACCACCAAGGGCGGCGGCATGGGCAACACCGAGAGCGCCGTGCTCAACGTGCCGTTGAAGCAGGACGTCGCCGCCCTGCGCGTCGCGCTGTTCCACGACCACGCCGGCGGCTACGTCGACGCGGTGGGCCCGGCGGGCGGCAAGAACATCAACAAGGGCGACAGCAGCGGCGGGCGCCTCTCGCTGCTGCTCGAGCCTTCCAGCAAGTTCAGGGTACGGCTGACCGCGCTGAGCGAGGACATCAAGCGCGACGGCCACGACTTCGTCGACTACAACCAGGCCACGGGCGAGCCGGTGGCCGGCGACTACAAGCGCACGCTGTCCGTGCGCGAGCCGTACTCGACGAAGGTGCAGCTCGTCTCGGCCGACATCGAGGCCGAGCTGGGCTGGGCGCGATTCAACTCGATCAGCTCGGCGCAGACCTCGGGCCTGAACAACCACCTCGATTACACCGCGCTGTATGGGCCGCTGCTCGGCGGCACGGTGGACACGGTGCCCGTGAACCTGTTCTCGCACATGCAGAAGCAGACGCAGGAGTTCCGCCTGACGTCTACGTCCAGCAGCAACGTCGAGTGGCTGGGCGGCATCTTCTACACGCACGAGAGCGGCGCCAATAACCAGTTCATCGACAGCACGCTGCCCGACGATGGCGGCCCGGGCCCTGCGCTGCTGACCGCCAGCCTGCCGAGCCGCCTCGCCGAGCTGGCCGCTTACGGAGACGTCACCTGGAAAGCGACGCCCCGCCTGTCGTTCACCGGCGGCATCCGCGTCGCGCGCAACCAGCAGGACTTCGCGGAGGCGCTGAGCGGTACTCTGTCCGGCGGCGACAGCGTGCGCAAGGGGTCGTCCAAGGAGACCAGCAAGACCTACCTCGCGACCGCCAGCTACGCGCTGGACCCCACCAGCAACGTCTACGTGCGCGCTGCCAGCGGCTATCGTCCCGGCGGCCCGAATGCCGTCGTCTACGATTCGACCACCGGTCTGCCGCTGGCTCCGCCGGTCTTCAAGCATGACTCGCTTTGGAGCTACGAGGCCGGCTACAAGGCCGACTTCCTGGACAAGACGCTGTCGCTCGAGGCCTCGGTCTACGACATCCACTGGAACGACGTGCAGCAGTTCACCGCCGTCAATGGCCTGAGCGTGATCACCAACGCCGGCAAGGCCCAGGTAGAAGGCGGCGAGTTCTCGGTTCGCTACAAGCCGACCCGGGACTGGAGCCTCGACGGTGGCCTGTCCTTCCTTGATGCGCGCCTGACCGAGGACGCTACGGGTCTCGGCCATTCGGGCGCGCCGCTGCCCAGCAGCCCCCGCCTGTCCGGCAACCTGGGCACCCACTACGACTTCGCCGTCGCGGGTCACGCCGCGTGGGTCAGCGGCTCCGAGCGCTACATCGGCAAGCGCAACGCCGGGTTCGACGGCAGCACCACGCTGCCCAACTTCCGGATGCCTGCCTACTTCCTGACCGACCTGCAGGCCGGCATCGACCTGCAGCGAGTGCAGTTGTCGATGTACGTTCGCAACGTGTTCGACCGCCAGGCGATCCTGTCGTCCAACACGTCCTTCGTGTCGATCGGCGGACCGGTCTACGCCACCATCGCCCAGCCGCGCACGGTCGGCGTCAGCCTCAGCACCTCGTTCTGACATGGCTGCCGAACGCCCACCGCTGCGGGTCTTCGTCGCCGGCCTGATGCACGAGACCAACAGCTTCTCGCCACTGCCCACCAGCCTGCGCAACTTCGAGGCCGACTGCGCGTATCGGCCGCCGTCGCTGGACGGCCGTGCCGCGGCGCTCGACTTCGCCGGCTATGGCGACGCGTTGCGCACGGTGGCGGCGCATGGCGACGAGGCCGTCGAGGGACCGTGCTGGTGGACGCAGCCGTCGGGCCCGTGCCCGGCGCCGCTCTATGCCCGCTTGCGCGATTCCGTGCTCGACGCGCTGCGCGCCGCGGGTCCCGTCGACGAGGTGCTGCTGGTGCTGCACGGCGCGATGGTGGCCGAGGGCACGCCCGACTGCGAAGGCGATATTCTGGAGGCGGTGCGCGCGCTTGTCGGTGCCGAGGTGCCGGTCGGCGCGGTGCTGGACCTGCACGGCAACGTCGGCGAGCGCATGATCGCCAGCGGGGCCATCCTGGTCGGCGTGAAGGAGTACCCGCACGTCGACTACGGCCCGCGCGTCGAGGAATTGCACGCGATCCTGGCCGGCATGGCCCGCGGCGGCCCGCGGCCGACGATGTTCCTGCGCACGGTGCCCGTGCTCGGCCTGCAGGGCACGACGGAGCAGCCGATGCGCGGCTTCGTCGAATCGCTGCAGGCAGTGGAAGGGCGTGACGGCATCGTCTCGGCGACGTTGATGCACGGCTTCCCCTGGTCCGACTGGGAGCAGACCGGCGCCTCGGTGCTGATCGCCGCCATCGGCGCCGACCCGGCCCGCATCGCCGCCATCGCCGACGACCTCGCGACGCGCTACACCGCCATCGTCACCGGCGCGTCGGTCCAGCGGCTGGACGTCGCCGGGGCGGTGGACGCCGCGCTGGCGTCGCCCCCCGGTCGCGGGCCGGTGGTGATCGCCGACAGCTCCGACAACCCCGGCGGCGGCGCCGCCTGCGACAGCACCTTCCTGCTGCGTGAACTGCTCGCGCGCGGCGTGCGCGATGCGGCGCTCGGCATGATCTGGGATCCGCAGGCCGCGCAGATCGCCGCCGATGCCGGCGTCGGTGCAAGGCTGCGACTGCGCGTGGGCGGCAAGGTCGGTCCGTTGTCGGGCGATCCGGTCGACGTGCTGGTGGAGGTGCTGGCCGTGCGCGCCGACGTGAAGCAGCGCTTCTTCAGCGCCGAGCCCAGGACGCCGCTGGGGCTGGCCGCGGGACTGCGCGCCGGCGGTGTCGAATTCGTCGTCAACTCGATCCGCCAGCAGGTGTTCGCGCCCGAATGCTTCACCGAGCTGGGCATCGACGTGGCGAGCCGGAACCTGGTCGTCGTCAAGTCGAGCCAGCACTTCCGCGCCTGCTTCGACCCGATCGCTCGCGCGACCGTCTATTGCAACGCGCCGGGATCGCTCAACACCGACCTCGCACAGATGCCCTACGAGCACCTTCGTCTGCTGCCAGGCGTGGGCGTACACGCCATCGACCGGGCCGTGCTGCGCGCACGATTCCCCGCCTGAGCTCATGGATCTCGACGACGTGCCACACCGCCCAGCCCGGCTTTCGGCGCAGGTGGAAGACATCGCGACCAGCGTGCTCGCCACCGTCATCGGTCACACTTTGAACACGCAGCTCTGGAGCCTCATGTGACCACCACCACCCTGACGATGCGCGGACCGGCCCAGTCGGCAAGCACCTCCATCGCACTCATTGCGCTCGCGCTGCTCGGCGGCTCCGCCTCCCGCGCCGTCCTCAGCCCGCTGCAAGAGCTGATGCAGTCGGACCTCGGCTTCAGCGACAACCAAGTCTCGTTGATTCAGGGCGCGGCGATCGCGCTGCCGCTGGTCGTGGTGTCCATGCCGATCGGCCGCCTCGTCGACCGCGCGAACCGCACGCGGCTGCTGATCGCACTGGCGCTGCTGTGCGCGGTGGGCAGCGCACTGACCGCGCTTGCGCACAGCTTTGCCGTCATGTTCGTCGCCCGCATGATGGTGGGCGTGGGCGTTGGGGCGGCGCTGCCGGCCGCCATCTCGCTGGCCGCCGATCTCTCGCAGCAGGGCAACCGCAGCAAGGTGATGGCGCTGCTGGGCATGGGCCAGAATGCCGGGGTGGGCGGCGCTTTTTTTCTCGCTGGTGGCCTGCTCAGCCATCTGCCGGAAGTGCTCCACGCGGGCGGCGGCTTGGGCACGCTGGCCTCGTGGCGAGTGGTGCAGCTGTTGTTCTCTGGCGGCATGCTGGCCCTGGCGCTGGTGCTGTTCGTGCTGCGCGAGCCGGCGCGCCAAGAGGTGGAGCAAGCGGAGGTCAAGGGCCTGCGCGCGGTGCTCGTCGAACTGGCCGAGCACCGCCGCGTGTTGGTGCCCCTGGTCGTCGGCATGGTCAGCGTCAGCATGGCAGACGCCGCGGCCAACATCTGGGCGGTACCCGTGCTCACCCGTTCGCTGCACCTGCAGCCGGCCGAGTTCGGCGCGTGGATGGGTATGCTGCTGACGACGGCCGGCTTCCTCGGTGTGATCGTCGGCGGCGTGGCGGGCGACCTCGGACAGCGCCTCGGCGGAAAGTCGGGGTTGTTGCGCGCCGCGGCGGTGGTGGCGACACTGGCCACGCCAATGGCGTTTTTCCCGGTGATGTCGTCGGTGTGGGGCTTCGCCGCGCTGCTGGGCTTGCTGATCCTATTCGGCGCCTCGGCTGGCATCATTGGCACCGCAGCCATCACGGTGGCGATTCCCAACGAGCTGCGTGGCGTCAGCCTCAGCCTGGTCGCCACGATCGGCATCGTGGTCGCGCTCGGCGTCGCGCCGACGTTGGTCACCTTCGTGGCCCAGGTCACCGGCTATGGCGCCGACATCCGCGTGCCGCTCACCGTCGTCGGCCTGACCGCGAGTGTGATCAGCGTGGCGGCGTATCTGGTGGCGATGCGTGCGGCACGCGCCGCGGACGCGCACTGAAATGGACAAAGGCGCCGAGTCGCCCTGCCCGCTCGGCGAGGGCATGGGGATGGCCTGGTACGGTCTGGCCGTGCAGGTGGTCGGTGCGCGAGGCCCGGCGGCCGCTCGAGATGTCCGGGATCCTCGAATTTGGCAAGGACGCGACCTGCTGCCGGAGACGGGGCGACCCGCGGGCATCTTGAACAAGCGCACTGTGTTCCGGGACTACCGCGACCTGCTCGGCTCGCCTTGCTTCGTCGGTTTGGGGCCCGCGGCGGCTGCGCCGGAGCCGGTCTACTCGGCTTTCTTGCCTTCGTCATCGCACTCGTCTACGAGCAATCTACAAAGAGAAAAGAACCCATGAGAGCATTGGTCGCTGTTAAGCGCGTTGTCGACTACAACGTGAAGGTTCGCGTCAAGTCGGACGGCACCGGCGTCGACATCGCCAACGTCAAGATGAGCATGAACCCCTTCGACGAGATCGCCATCGAAGAGGCCGTGCGCTTGAAGGAAAAGGGCGTCGTCACCGAGATCATCGCCGTCTCGTGCGGCGTCACTCAGTGCCAGGAAACGCTGCGCACTGCGATGGCCATCGGCGCCGACCGCGCCATCCTGGTCGAAACCGACGCCGAGCTGCAGCCACTGGCCGTGGCCAAGCTGCTCAAGGCGCTGGTCGACAAGGAGCAGCCGGGCCTGGTGATCCTGGGCAAGCAGGCCATCGACGACGACTGCAACCAGACCGGCCAGATGCTGGCCGCGCTGGCGGACCTGCCGCAGGCGACGTTCGCGTCCAAGGTCGACCTGACGGCCGACTCGGTCACCGTGGCGCGCGAGATCGACGGCGGCTCCGAGACGCTCAAGCTGACGCTGCCCGCCATCGTCACGACCGACCTGCGCCTGAACGAGCCGCGCTACGTCACGCTGCCCAACATCATGAAGGCCAAGAAGAAGCCGCTCGAGACGATCAAGCCGGACGCGCTCGGCGTCGACGTCGCCCCGCGCATCAAGACGCTCAAGGTCAGCGAGCCGCCGAAGCGCGGCGCCGGCGTGAAGGTGCCGGACGTGGCGACGCTCGTTGCCAAGCTGAAGAATGAAGCCAAAGTCATCTGAGAGAGACAACGACATGGCCACTCTCATCATTGCCGAACACGACAACTTGACCCTCAAGAGCTCGACGCTGAACACCATCACCGCCGCCGTGCAGGTGGGCGGCGACGTCCATGTGCTGGTGGCCGGGTCGAACGCCAGTGCCGCCGCCGCCGCGGCCGCCGCCGTCGCGGGCGTCGCCAAGGTGTTGCACGCCGACGCGCCGGCGCTCGCGGAACAGCTCGCCGAGAACGTCGCCGCGCAGGTGCTGGCCGTCGCGGCCGGCTACAGCCACATCTTCTTTCCCGCCACGGCCCACGGCAAGAACGTCGCCCCGCGCGTCGCCGCCAAGCTCGACGTCGGCCAGCTGAGCGACATCAGCAAGGTCATCAGCGCCGACACCTTCGAGCGCCCGATCTACGCCGGCAACGCCATCGCAACGGTGCAGTGCACGCAGCCCGTCAAGGTCGCCACCGTGCGCACGACCGGCTTCGATCCGGCCGCTGCAACCGGTGGTTCGGCCGCCGTCGACAAGATCGACGCCGTCGCCGATTCCGGCAAGAGCGCGTTCGTCGGCAAGGAGATCGCCAAGCTCGACCGGCCGGAACTGACCGCCGCCAAGATCATCGTCTCGGGCGGCCGCGCGATGGGCTCCAGCGAGAAGTTCAACGAGGTGCTGACGCCGCTGGCCGACAAACTCGGCGCCGCGCTCGGCGCGTCGCGCGCCGCGGTCGATGCGGGCTACGCCCCGAACGACTGGCAGGTCGGCCAGACCGGCAAGATCGTCGCGCCGCAGCTGTACGTGGCCTGCGGCATTTCGGGCGCGATCCAGCACCTGGCCGGCATGAAGGACTCGAAGGTCATCGTCGCGATCAACAAGGACGAAGAGGCGCCGATCTTCTCGGTGGCCGACTACGGTCTCGTCGCCGACCTGTTCGTCGCCGTGCCGGATCTGCTTAGATCTGTGTGAGCTGAATAGCAGCGTATTCGCGTGCTCCGCAGCATTGGTCAATTTCTGTGACCGCTGAGGCGCCGCAACCCGTCGTTTGAAAGTTTGCTGCGGGCGGCAGCAATCCCTGCCACGCCGACCTCCTAGCGCTGATCCGAAGGGGCGGAACGGTCAGCACCAAAAGGCCATTGGCCGACAGCCTGAATGTCGGGTTTCGGGCGCCCAATCTGAGCTCTCGACGGACTGCTTTGGGTGACAGCGTGAGTTCGCGGACCGGAACAGCGGTCATTCGGCGCCGGCCGGAGCCCTGGCGGCGCAGATCCTGAGCGTCAGCTGTCCGCCCCAGACCGGCCGGTGACGCGGCCACATACGCGCGAGACGCCAGCCCGAACCGGGCCAGAAATATTTGCTCGGCGAAGGCAACCGGGCGAGCCTCGTGGACGCAGCGTCAGGGACAGCAATGCAGCGATTGCCGACCAGGACGGCCGTACAACCGACTACCGCTTCCCTGCATAGAGCTGCCGCCTTAACGCCGTGGGCCCGCCCTCCAAATGACGCAGACCATCGGTAGCGCGGCACCTCACATTCAGGGCCGCACAGGGCCTATACAGGCGAAAGCAAATCGCAGATGTCCACGCCGAGCGCGTGCGCGATGCGTTCAATGTTGTCGAGGGATGCGTTGCGTTCGCTGCGTTCGATCGACCCGATGTAGGTGCGATGCAACTCCACTTTGGCCGCGAGCGCCTCTTGCGAAATACCTTGGTCGGCGCGAAGCGCGCGCATGTGTCTGGCGACACGATCGCGTGCTGATTCGACGTTGCGTCCCCGGCCTCTCATAGGGGCGAGAGGTTCGCATTCGAGATGAGTTTGAGTCTACAGACTTAAAGTAGCACTTTGAGGGCAGCCTGCTCTCTCTCGAGTGGGTGGCTCGAATCCACGCTGCGCACCCCCCTGCCGAGGAGCCACACCTGACATCGCAGAAGGCCTTCAGCCCTTTCGTCGCGGTGACTTGACCTTGGGCTTGGTTGGAGGCGAGGTCGCTTCTGCCGGCGACGCGAGCGGCATGCGTTCGAGCATCGATCGCACGGTTTCAGCTTCGGCTTTGTGCGCCGAGGCGAGCTGCTTGGCTTCTGCGAGCTCCCGAGCCGTCGCGTCGAGCTGATCCGATAGCTCGAGGCGCCCCGCCGAGAGTTCTCGGATGCTCACTTGTGCCGCGTCGAACTGCGCACGCAATCTGCCGAGTGCGTCAGCCTGCTCCAGTTCGACCTCTCGGTGGCGTGCGCCCTCCTTCACCGCCTGGCCACGCACGGTTTCCAGTTGCTTTTCTGCCTTCGCGCGAGCCTGGCGCTCGTCATCGATTTCAAGCAGCGCACGACGCTTCGCGGTGTCCGCGCGTGCGTTCGCGGCCTCGACGGCGCCCTGCGCCTGCGCCAGGTCGGCGCTGAAGGCCGTTCGCATCGCGTCCTGACGGTGAATCAGTTCGTCGTGATGCCGCTGGAGCTCCAGTATCCGTGCCGCGGTGCCTGCATGTGCACGTCGCTCGGTTTCGAGTTCTGTGCTCGTCGATAGTGCAAGTTCTTCCAGTCGCCGAACCTCCTGCCGAAGGGTCTCCACCTGGGCCGCCGACTCCTCGTTGGCACGACGGCACGATGCAAGGTCGGTTTCAGCGCGTGTGACGTCCGCCCGTGCCTCGATGCGCACCTCCGCCAGTTCGGCCCGTGCCGCCCCGCTCGCCTGCCGCCATATTTCAGCAATGGCATCCGCGGCGGCCACCTTGAGCCCCTCCGGCAGATCCGGATGGTCGATTTCGATGCGCGCTTTCGCACGCAACTCTTCCCAGAATTTGGCCAGGGCATCGGCCGGCGCGCTCATGGATCCGCGCCGGGCGTACTGGTAGAGCTTGCTGGCGGTCGGCGTGATGCCGTGCCGAAAGAACAGCAACGCGCAGACTTCGCGGTACAGCGCTTTCGTGTCCGAGAACCGGGCTTTCAGGGACTCGACCTCGCTCTGGATCTCGGTTTCGGTACTCATTGCCTAATAATACAACGTATTACGTTGTATTCAATGAGTTTATCCGAAGTCTCAGGACATAAGTCCCATAATGTCCTGAGTCTTTGCGGTAGCCCGCTGATTTGCGCACTGGATGCATGATTCCGCTCGTGCCGCCCTGCCCGTTCGGGCCAAGCGGAAGCATGGCTTGCGGATGAGGCCACCCACATCCGACACGACATTCGAAGGCCAAACGCGAAGTGCCCTCCAGCTGACGCTGTACAGCCTGCGTGCCCCCGCCTCCGTCGACAAGAACGCGCGCAGTCGGCAATGCGCCCGAAGCAGTCGTACGCCCCGCTCGGGTTCAGACCGGCGGGAGTTCCAGGAGGTGCGCCTGCTGCTGGGCTCGAGGTCTGGTTTTGGCGTACTGCGGTCATGACGGCGCAAACGCAGCCTCAATTGGCGCTCCAACAGGGTCCGCCAGGTCGTTGTGGTGCGATCTCGCGTCTAGGACCCCGCCGAACGACCGCTTGTCGGCGCCGCGACCGCCTGCTGTCGACCCATAGCCGTCATAGGCCTCGCCAGCTTGGGCGCCCAACAGCGGACGTTCACATCGTTGAGTAGCGATCCCGCACTTTCTGACTCGACCGGAGCCCAACTTGCGAGAGCACGGCGCCCGCTTGGCGGCGTTAGCCGGCCTTTCAGCACGGAGCACCGAACGCTCAGCCAACACGCACAAAGCTGCCATCTCGCTTGCGTTATTGAACTCACCTTGCCCAACGGCAAGATGCACCTGAGCGGATTTGTCGGCCTTTCCCTACAGACAGTCGGCAGAATTGCGAGGATAAGCATTTGTAGAAACCAAGGTCACGCCGTGATCGAATCGGATTCGATCGCGATCGTTGCGTCGGTCCGGTCGATGCCTATCCCAGGACGCCGCCGCCATTGGCAGGAGCGTCGCTTGATCTGGTTCGACCACTTCCGGCTCACTTTGTGCACCGAAGCGAGAGCCCACTCGTCACTCGAGCATCTCGCTGTGGGGGATCTACGGATCAGCTTGCTCGACCCGTCCGGAGCCAAGCTGTGCGTGCCCCCCACTTTGATCGCTCAGGCGAAGGCTACCGGCATCTTCGGCTTCGACGACATCATCGGCGGCGGGCTGCCCCATGCATGCACGATGCTGTTGATGGGTGGCCCGGGCTCCGGCAAGACCCTCTTCTCGCTCCAGTTCCTCGCGCAAGGTGCGCAAGCCTTCAGAGAGCTCGGTATCTTCGTCGGGTTGGAGGAGAGCGCCGAGCGCATCATCGCCATTGCCGATAGCTTCGGATGGCTTTTCAGCAAGGCCGTGCGGGCAGACGACTTCGCGGCCAGGTTCCTCAACGCCAACGCCAACGCCAACGCCAACGCCAACGCGAAGGACGGACGATGAAAGCTGTCGACATGCGATCGCTGTCGCTGGCCGGGCGGCTGGCACGCCGCGTCGAAGTCATTCGCTTGCGCAAGGCGGGAGGAACATACGACGTGATTGCCGAGCAGCTCGGGTTGAGCCGAACCGGGGTATTCGACATCTGCAAGCGCCACGAGGCCGTCGGGCCGCTGGGGCTGCGGGACAGGGCGAGTGGACGACGAACGGACCAGTGTCGTGTTCTCGATCCAACGCAAGAAGCCACGATGCGCCAAGTAATCACCCATCAGACCCCTGATCAACTGGGCATGCCCTATCCGCTCTGGACCCGCGAGGCGGTTCTGCGGACTATCGAAGAGCGCTTCGGCATCCGCATGCCCATCCGAACGCTGGGAACCTACCTTGCGCGCTGGGACCTCGTGCCTCGCAAGGTGGTCCGACCGGTCTCTGCGATCACGGCGAACTGGTCGACGCGGGACTATCCAGCGATCGTCAATCGCGCGCGAATCCAGGATGGCGAGATCCAGTGGGCTTACGCGGAGAGGCTGCGCCCCAGGATGATCGGCTCCCGCGC